>MDTB01201486.1_pt1 | contig 19790 bp, 17 predicted proteins | sample 811161 | NCBI WGS metagenome assembly MDTB01 (sample SAMN05326650, study PRJNA326480) | marine metagenome | isolation source: seawater | place: Mediterranean Sea | collected 2009 | reverse complement strand
TCTTCAAAAACCTCATATTTCCTGGCAAAAGCCAAATGTCGATGGACCTCAAAAAAATCATCCTTGAGAGATAACACTTTTTCAAATACGCGCACAGCTCTTTCAGTCTTGCCAACACTTTTGAGTGCATTACCGAGAAAATTGTATGCCTCAAAATGATTAGGGTTGATTTTTATTGCAGTCTCAAAATTCTCAATGGCGTCTTCAAAACACTCGTCATCCCAAAAAGTTAAACCCATAGAAAAAAAAACATCCGAACTGTTTTGTGCAAGTTGTTTTGCAGTTTTAAGAGTGTCGATAGACGCAGCCGTATTTCCACTAATTCTCAAGGCGTTACCCTTATTTACATAAGCATCCAGAAAATCAATTTTTATATTTATCGCTTCTTGATATTGATGAATTGCTAACCTTAGATCGCCCCGACCTTGAAAAGCGGCTCCCATATTGTTGTGTGCTTCAGGAAAATTCGGTTTCAGTAAAATAGCCTTTTTGAAACTATCAATGGCGCTATCAAAATCACCTTTTATCTTAAATGTATTTCCCAAGTTATTGTAAGCTTCCGCATACTCCGGATTTATTCTTAAAGCATTATTGTAACAATCAATTGCCACTTCAAACTTCGAAAGTCCATTAAATGCAACACCTTTAATATTATAGAGTTTTGCAGAACTAGGAAACGTTTTTAACAATAACTCACAAGAGATTATAAGCTCTTCATATTCACCCTCTCTGTATAGTTCCAGAAGCTTTATAAATTTGTCTTCCTCTGGATCTTTACGAGAAGTCATTTGCTAAAATCTTTTCCAAAAAGTTAATGGTTTCATCGAATGTTAACTACTCTATTAAAAATCATGGCTTCTTAACAGATTTATTAGCGGAATACCTTAAATTTTATGTCAGTAAAATTAGAAAGACAAATTATTATAACAGCAGATTAGTTTAGATAATGGTAAGAACATTTGCAAAAAAATTTACTAATATTTAAAGCGGGGTTTGGTTTATTTCAGGTTCTAATTCTACAGGAAGTTCTATTCCACCAAAACTCAACACAGAATCATGGTCCAAAAACACATTTTCAAGTTCAAGAATTGGATCCATCGGGGGGTAGGGCATTTCGATAATACGAATTACACCACCAAAAAAATCAAAACTTAGTGCAACATTGTTAGTATCTGGAAAATTTCTAGTAATATCAAGAATTGGAGTTTTTTGTATCGCTCGCTTCATTGCTTTACATAACAATTTATGTAACGATTCCCTTTCTAAAATAATCTTGGGTTCAAACTCTTTTTTTAATTCTAGATAATAAAGTTCAACACAATCGGAAGCTATTAAGCTTTTATCATCTCCCGAAAATTCGAGAGCCAATGTAGGGCGGATATCCGAAATCCTTGGGATTGCTAAAAATGCTTCATAAGGCCAATTTGGTCTCAGTAAGTTAGTTATCGTGGAATTAACACTATCATCAGGCTCAGATGCAAAACCAAATAATGGTAAGATAAACAAAAATGTTATATTTAAATAATACCTTATTACATACATTTTTGTGTTTCCTCCCAAACAAAATTATAACAGCGCCCAACCGCTGGTTTTATATAAAACTTTATTTTAATACCATTACTATAGGTCAAATAAAAGTAAGATTTGTTTTATAATAACATCGAAAAGTCTCCGAATTCTCATCGGCATTTTCTAAACTACTATTTCATTGCAAATTGTTATGCGCTACAATTTTTTAAATTTTGGTACACTATAGAGCAAGGGAACCACATGATTAAAAGAGATCTACTTGATAAGTTGTTTCACATTAAAGGGAAAACTGCGCTCGTTACGGGTGGAGGTACCGGTCTAGGACTAATAATTGCAGAGGCATTAGCTGAATGTGGCGCCAATATCATTATTGTTTCAAGAAAAGAAAAAAATGTTTTTGCAACCAAGAAAAAATTGTTAGCCACAAAACCTGCCGGCTTCATCCATGGAATTATAGGAGATCTAGGGAATGAAAATCATATCTCTGATTTAATTTTCAAAATACAAGAAATTACAGACTCTATCGATATTCTAATTAACAACGCAGGAGTGAGTTGGGGCTCAGAACTCGGTAAATTTCCATACTTCGCTTGGCACAAAGTGTTCTCTGTAAATGTTACTGGACTATTTCATTTAACACAGAATCTTCTACCACTACTAGAAAAAAACGCCACCACTGATAATCCATCCAAAATCCTGAACATAGGATCAGTCATGGGTTCTTCACCCTATGGAGATGGAGCTTACTCATACTCAACTTCAAAGTCAGCTGTTCATCATTTAACTAGAATATTAGCAAAGGAATTAGCCCAGAAAAGGATCACTGTTAATGCTCTGGCCCCCGGACCTTTCGCCTCAAAAATGACCGATTTTGCTATGAACTCGGATAAAAAAAGAAAGGCAGTTGCCCACGGTGTACCACTTGGTCGAATAGGCTGCCCTGACGATATTGCGGCAGTAACTCTTTTACTCTGTGGATCGGGAGGAAATTATATTACAGGTGCCATAATACCAATTGATGGTGGCATACATATTAGCACAGGGCCTGAACTTTTTGAACAATCAAGACTTTTATAATTTAATTAATTTCTCTAGCCTTTTTAATCATAGTAATATCAGGTGTTTAATTTAATTCCTCATTATGCTTCCTATCCACCTGTTTCATATCATTATCAAAACTTACTAAATCATTACTCACATCAGTCTCATTGGTAGTATCTTTTTCTAAAATATTTGGTATTTTAGTACGGTTTGTATGAACATTTGCATAATATGGTGGCCTACGCCATTCCATCGTATCAAAACTTTCACACTTTGGACAAATGCAAACCCACTCAGTTTGAAAATCGCAATTACTACAAATCCAACCAAAAGTCTTTGGAGCATAAACGGCTTTTGTTAGCCACTCCCGAACAACAAAATCCGTAGCCCCAGTTCCTTTTTCTGCAGCAGCCATTAAAGTCAGCGAGTAATTGTCAGGATCGTCCTTGACAACCTCTGACATAACAGTTTTAGCGTCATTAAACTCTCGCGCGGCCAAGCATAATTCAGCAAGAAGGATTTTTGTTTGCGTACTTCTATCTTTCATTTTAGTTAATACATCTAATCTAACTTTTCGAGCTTCTGCGGTTTCATTAACTTCTAATTCAGCGTATGATTTCGCTATCTCTGGATGCTGAAAAAGCGACCAACCTTTCTGAAGTAATTTGGCAACTCTTTTTTTATTTCCGTTAATTAGTTCAAGCTCTGTTAGTAACGTAAGGCCAGCCACAAAACTTGGATATTGTCTAACAGCAGTTAAGGCCAAATCTAAAGCCTCTTTTGTCAGACCTTCGGATTGTTTTTGTTTAGCTTCAGCAAAAATCAAAGTTGCTTCCTGGCGCACAAAAGAAGTATGAGGTATTTTATCTTGTTTCTTTTTTACCTGAAGAGTTTTCCGGGCACCATTCCAATCATTTTCCAAAAGCTGTAAATTAAACAAAGTATTGATATTATTTATATTTTTAGGATTAATTTCAATGCTCTTCTTTGTTAATTTTATTGCAGATTCGTAGTCACCACTTTTTATTTTTTCAGACACTATTCCATTTAAAGCTACCGATCTAGTTTCTTTTTTCAACAAAAGTTGCTTAAAATTTTTCAGCACGAGACTGCTTTTACCTGCTTCTTGGGCCATCTTTGCGTTTACCAATAATGAAATCGGATTATCCCTTAACAAGTTTTTAGCTTTACTGGAGTGTAACAAAGCCTTACCACTATCGCCTTCATATGAAGATATAAGGGCGTTTAGCAACGCTTTGTTACCCTTAGACTCTCGTGACCGTATGAAATATCTGCTAACCGCTGTCTCATCTCCAGTTAAAAACCGGGCAATAGCAATTCCAAGATTAAAAATTGCAAAAGATGCAAGTAAGATTATAAAAAGTATTACTGTGGATGAAATAGCTACGGCAATCGATATTCTAAGTTCAGTTCCATTTAGGTTTATCGTAATATCACCCGAAAGATCCGTAAGATAAATTATTGCGAAAGCAAATAATCCAGAAACTATTAAAAAAAGTATCCCTTTTAGAAGTGATCTAATCATTATAGTTTCCCATTAATCAGTTTTATTTATAAAATTCTTTAAATTCGTCTTCCAATCAAAAAACAATTCTGCTGAACTATCATCAAGATTATTTAATTCTCTCAAGCAAGATTCAAAATTTCCTTTAAGTAACTCGTCCTCAGCACGAGACAAGATGGCATCTGTGGTGAAACCTTCTTTGGGAGACGTGGATCTAAAAATAAAAATTGACTTCAACTTCGCGAATAAAATTGACCATGGTGCTCCGCCAATATCTTTATCAGCTTCTGTTTTTAGAACTTCATAAGCAATTTTAGCAAAGTTTTTTTCCAACTCCTTCAAAGAATTTACGTTACTAATAAAATTTCTATTATTTTTTGTAACAAACGATGAGTTAAAATCTACAAATCTAGTGTTTGCCACCGCCAAATCTTTTTCAATTTTATTAAGACGGTTTGTCAGCCTAGAAACTTTAATATCAAAATTTTCTTTTAGGAAATTGATCCGTTTTTTAAATTCTAACTCACTAATTACTTGTATGTTTTGAGTTTCAACATTTTCGCCAGAAGAGATTATCATGTCAGAGATATCTTTTTCTAATTTAAATTTAAGCTGCAATAAATCTTCTTTGAGTGATCCTATTGATTCATTTGTATTTTCAACGTCAGACAATACATCAATCTTTTCAGTAAAATTTTTCTCAATATCCACAACTTCTTTTGCTATACTGTTGGCTATTATCGACCGGGTCAAAACTTCAAAATCATTAAATCTGGTATCTAAAGTTTCAATGGAAACTACAGGTGGCGATGATTTCATTTTAGTTTCAAGATCTGAAATGTCTTCAAACAGCTTTCTATCCGAATAAACCACTAAGCCAAAAATTGACGCAGAGAACAAAAATATTAAACCATAAATGAGAACAAATTGAAACTTTCTACTATTACTTGTATCATCGTTGAGTGTAGTACCATCAGAAACAACAATCTCAGCGTCTTCTATATCTTGTTTCTCTTTCTCAGCCACAACTGTTCCTGTTTTAAAAAAAATTATGCTATCTTAAACAGCAAACTCAGGAGCTGCAACAATCAGTTTACACATCTCTCTCACCGAAGGCTTACTGGCTATCCTAAGCGCAATGTGCGCTTCTGGATAAAGAGCCGAGATAGTTCTTGATACTTCCTCACTTATACAAAATGCAACGAATCCATTAGGAAGGTATTTTACTTGTTCAGAAAATAGATTGGCTGTTTGTTTCGAAAAAAAAGTCGAAGCAATAATTAAATTATTCTCAATGCAATTTATTATTTCACTTGATAAGTTACTAGGTACTTTTCGATAACAAATCACTTCATCTACATTAAAACTAATATCTCTGAGTTGCCGCGCTAAATCACCAGTAATTTCTTCACCTCGAAAATAAGTCAATTTTCCGAAACCTGATGATAAAGACGCCTTAATTAATTCAAGTAATTCATAAATATCACCGTTAGAGTTAATGGCACGGTAACCAGCTTCTTGAGCTATAGAAGCTGTAGAACGTCCAACACAAAAGACTGGACCTTTAAATTGAACGTTCGATTGTTTTAAACTTCTTACAGCATTTGAAGACGTAACTATAATACCTCTGGTCTTTGAAACGTCTTTATTAACGGCCAGGATCTCAATTTCAAAAAGAGGTCTGCAAATGGTGTTTATTGGTCGATGAAACTTAAGAGACTCAGAAAAAACTATGCCATCGCGCAAAGGCCGTGTAATTAACAGTGATTTATTTAAAAAAACCGTCACCTCCCTTTTCCTTCAATATCAGACCAGCCATTTTACCTATGTGAGCTGCGTCAGATACATTTCCACTCCAAGTGTCCTTGAAGATTTGTGAACCGTCAGGTTTTAAGATCTCCCCTTTAAAAATTATTTTATCTTTAACTATTTGTGCCAAACCACCTATTGGAGTTCGACACGATCCATCTAATTCAGAAAGAAATGCTCTCTCAACTATTAATTGTAACTCAGTTTTTTTGTCATGGATAGGTGCTAAGAATATGCGAAGCTCCTCGTTATCCATTGTCTGTTCTAATCCTATTGCTCCTTGCGCAACCGCTGGTAGCATTTCACTAACCTCTATTGGATTAATTAGATCTAAAAGTCTCAGCCTATATAAACCAGCACAAGCCAGAAAAGTTGCTTCAGCAACACCCTCTTCCAGTTTTCTCAATCTTGTCTGCACATTACCTCTAAATTCAACAACATTTAGATCGGGTCGCTGTGCTAACAGTTGAGCCCGTCTCCTAAGTGAAGATGTGCCTACGGTGCAACCTTTTGGTAATTCACCAATTCTTTTATATTTGGGAGATACAAACGAATCTCTAACATCTTCCCTTGGTAAAATTGTCGATATTGTGAGTCCATCAGGCAAAAGAGTAGGCATATCTTTCATTGAATGTACCGCTACATCTATTGACCCATTTAACAGTGACTCTTCAATCTCAATCGTAAAAAGACCTTTTCCACCAATTTCAGCTAACGATCGATCCTGAATAAGATCACCAGTGGTTTCAATAATCTTTATAATAAAAGCCGTTTCTGGTAATTCATGCGCATCCATCAAGCGACTCCGAGTTTCCTCAGCTTGAGCTATGGCTAACGGAGAACCCCGTGTGCCAATAACCAAAGGCAAAGCATTATAATCTCTCACTTTATGTTGCACGTTCATAATAACGGTGTTAACTCCGTTATAATAATCATGCAATAAAATAAGCAAAAAATAATGGATACTTTGGAAGTATTAGGGATTGAGAGTAGCTGCGATGATACAGCGGCCTCTGTGGTTAGTGTTTTTTACAAAAATAATACATACTCAAGGGCGAAAATTAATGCATCAATAGTATTCAACCAAAATAAAATTCATAATTCTTTTGGTGGTGTGGTTCCAGAACTCGCTGCACGAGCCCACACAGAAAAATTGGATCATTGCGTAGAAATAGCCTTAGATCAATCAGGTATAAATCTTCACGACATCGACGTCATTTGTGTTACATCTGGCCCTGGTTTAATTGGTGGTCTCATATCGGGTGTAACGTTTGCAAAAAGCTTATCATTTGGTCTGAAGAAACCATTAGTGGGGGTTAACCATTTAGTTGGACACGCTCTTACTCCACGCTTAACAAATTCTACCCCATATCCATACTTAATCCTAATTGCTTCAGGAGGCCATTGCCAATTCCTAATTGTTAAAGGACCATCTAATTTTATGCGACTTGGTGGAACTATTGACGATGCTCCTGGAGAAGCCTTTGATAAAACTGCCAAAATTTTAGGCTTAGGATATCCAGGTGGTCCTTCAGTTGAAAAAGAAGCATATTATGGTGATCCATTAGCCTTTACACTCCCCCTACCACTAATCAATCAAAAAAATTGTAATATGTCTTTTTCCGGACTTAAAACCGCACTTAAACGCGAAGTTAATAACATAGTTACAAAAAAGAATACATTGCCAGAAATGGAAATAAAAAATTTATGTGCTAGTTTCCAAAAAGCGGTAGTTTCTATTTTTATAAAAAAAACAAATATAGCCATGACGATTTTTAAAGATTATTATCCTAAAGCTACTCCTACTATAGCTATTGCTGGTGGGGTAGCATCGAATAAATCAATTGGCGATGCCCTCTTCGAAACAGCGCAACAGTTAGGGTTTAATTTAATTGTACCAGACTCCGAACTTTGCACAGACAATGCTGCGATTATTGCCTCTGCTGGTGGTGAACTTTTTTTAAAAGGAGAGTTTTCTGTCGACACATTAGTTCCACGTCCTCGATGGCCTCTCGATGAGAATGCACATCCAATACTTGGTTCGGGAAAGAAAGGTAGAAAAGCATGACGTTATGTGTTCTTGGCGCTGGTGCATTTGGATCCGCTATTGCAATTACTTTAGCAAAAACAACCAAAATGATAGTTCTTTGGTCACGATCTCAAAAATTTGCCGATAACCTGCAAAAAACCCGAAAAAATAAAAAATATCTGTTAACATCTTATTTTTCGCCAAATATTAGTATAACTCACAATATTGATGAGGCCGTCAGGGATGCTGAAGCTATAATAATCTGTATCCCAGCTCAAAAAGTCTATAACTTTTTAAATACCAATTATTCAAAGCTACCCAAGGTGCCAATTGTTATATGTTCTAAAGGAATAGATGAAAGAAGTTCATTGCTACAATCTCAAGTAGTTAGGAACTTTCTCAATCATAACGAAATATCAATTTTAACTGGACCAAGTTTCGCTAATGAACTGTCTTTAGGTTTGCCAACTGCTTTAACTCTGGCCTGCAGACATGAAAAAGTTAAAACTTTCTTACAAAAAACTCTTACAACACCAAACCTTCGCTTATACTCAACTAGTGACATAATAGGAGCCCAACTCGGTGGTGCTCTAAAAAACGTAATTGCGATTGGTTGCGGAATGGTAAAGGGTGCTGGTTTAGGCGAAAGCGCGAGCACAGCTCTTATGACAAGAGGTTTGTCAGAAATAATTAACTTGGGTATCGCCATGGGCGCCGAAGCTCATACTTTTTACGGCCTATCTGGTTTAGGTGACTTGGCACTGACCTGTAGCTCAACACAATCTCGAAATCTTGCTTTTGGCTTAAACTACAAAGATAGTTCTGTCTTTGATTCTAATGTGACAGTTGAAGGGGTTAGAACTGCCAGCGCCGCCAAAAATCTTGCAAAAACATTTGGTATTGAAGTTCCAATTATAAATACTGTCGATCTGATTCTTAAAAATAAACTTTCATTTAGATCATCTATAGACGATTTGCTCTCGCGCCCATTAAAAGAGGAATATATTTAATATCTGTAATGTTCAGGTTTAAACGGGCCATCTTTACTGACACCTATATAATTTGCCTGATCATCAGCTAATGAAGTCAATTTGACACCAACACGGTCAAGGTGTAGGCGGGCCACTTTTTCATCAAGATGCTTAGGCAAAATATAAACCTCATTTTTATATTCTGCACCCTTTGTCCAAAGTTCAATTTGAGCCAAAACCTGATTAGTAAAAGATGCTGACATCACGAAAGATGGATGACCTGTCGCATTTCCAAGGTTTAATAAGCGTCCTTCCGATAAGAGAATTAATCTACTTCCAGACGGCATTTCAATCATATCAACTTGATCTTTTATCTTCGTCCATTTGTGGTTTTTCAGATTAGCAACTTGTATTTCGTTATCAAAATGGCCAATGTTACCAATTATCGCCATATCTTTCATTTCCCGCATATGTTCAATACGAATAACGTCTTTATTACCAGTGGAAGTAATAAAAATATCTGCAGATGAAACAACATCTTCTAAAAGCACAACCTCAAATCCGTCCATAGCTGCCTGTAAAGCACAAATTGGATCCACTTCAGTAACTTTTACCCGCGCACCAGAACCCCGAAGTGACGCTGCTGATCCTTTCCCAACATCCCCATAACCTAAAACGACAGCAACCTTTCCAGCCATCATGGTGTCCGTGGCTCGCCTTATACCGTCAACTAACGACTCCTTACATCCATATTTATTATCAAACTTAGACTTAGTAACTGAGTCATTTACGTTAATTGCAGGAAAAGGTAACTGCCCTTGTTTTACCAATTCATAAAGACGGTGAACCCCAGTAGTTGTCTCCTCAGAAACACCTTTTATTTTTGCACGAGTTTTAATGAACCATCCAGGTGTCTCAGAAATCCTTTTCCTTATTTGATCAAAGATTGCTTCTTCTTCTTCAGATGTTGCCACTGTAATCAGATTAGTATCCCCATCTTCAACTCTTGCTCCAAGTAAAACGTAAAGAGTCGCATCTCCACCATCATCAAGGATCATATTTGCCCCACTAGAAAACATAAAAGATTGGTCAAGATATTCCCAGTGTTCTACCAAAGATTGACCTTTTTTAGCAAAAACAGGGATACCACGATCAGCAATCGCCGCCGCGGCATGGTCTTGAGTAGAAAAAATGTTACACGATGCCCATCGTACATCTGCCCCAAGCTCAACTAGTGTTTCAATTAGTACCGCTGTTTGAATTGTCATATGCAACGAGCCCACTATACGAGCACCTTTTAAAGGCTGAATCTCCCTATATTCTTTTCTAAGAGACATCAACCCTGGCATCTCTGTTTCAGCTATTTTAATTTCTTTTCGTCCATATTCAGCTAGTTTTATATCTTTAATACTGTAATTTTTTGACATTAATAGTTATACTCCAACAAAATTTATAATTCATTTAACATCATAAAAGACCTAGCACAACACAAAACAAAACACTAAAACAAAACAAAAACTATATATTTTTATGAAAAGTAATTGGAAAAATGACAAGACGAGCTTGGCAAAGAATGCTATCAGGAAGAAGACTAGATTTATTAGATCCTACCCCTCTAGACATTGAAATTGAAGACATAGCTCATGGTCTATCTTTTTTAGTACGGTGGAATGGTCAAACAAGAGGGGATCACGGATATTCCGTAGCGGAGCATTCAATTCTTGTTGAAGAAATATTTAATTCATTAAACCCAGACATAGATCCAAAGTGGAAAATGGCAGCGTTACTTCATGACGCAGCAGAGTATGTCATCGGAGACCTAATTTCCCCAGTGAAAAGTAGTGTTGGTCAAGGTTATGGGCTTTTAGAAAACAGATTAATGAAGGCAATTTTTCAACGATTTGGCGTAGATGATGCAATCCCAAAAACTATCCAGCAAAAAATCAAACTTGCTGACAGACTCTCAGCCTGGTTAGAAGCTATCAAAATTGCTGATTTTACAGTAACTGAAGCAAATAAGATTTTTGGACGGCCAAAAACAAAAATCTTTAACGACATTCAAATAATCCCTAAGCCACCTTTGAGGGCCAAATCACTTTTCCTTAAAAAACATGCTGAGATAAATAAATTAATGTAACTTGTAACTTCATAGATTCACCCCACATTAGACTAAAGAATGTATTAAAACTTAAGACACAAGAAAAGTAGCATAGCATATGACGGAGCAACTGATGAGCGATCTAGCCAATACACCAATTATCAAGGACAGTACGGACGAAACTTTTTTGGTTGATGTAATTGAAGCTTCCAAAGAGATGCCTATACTTGTGGATTTTTGGGCTCCCTGGTGCGGTCCATGTAAGACAATTGGGCCAGCATTGGAAGAGGCCGTAATAGAAAACTCAAAAAAAATTAAATTAGTAAAAATTGATATAGACAAAAATCCTAACATAGCTGGTCAACTTCGCGTTCAATCAATACCCGCAGTGTTTGCTTTTTCTAATGGCCAACCAGTAGACGGCTTCATGGGTGCTCAAACACCTGGCCAAATAAAACAGTTTATAGAAAAGATAATTAAAAGCTATGGCCCAGAGGATAACGACCTCTCTTCCGCAGTAGAAAGTGCGAATGAAATGTTAGAAGAAAACAACATATCTGGTGCCATAGAAGTTTTTGAAGCAGTTAAAGCACAGGATCCTAACTTGACTGACGCTCACTTTGGTCTAATCAAAAGCTTTTTAGCTAACAAAGACATCGCTGCTGCGAAAGACGCTTATGATGCAATACCTGAATCAATAAGATTAACTCCCGATATTAAAACAGCCCTCGCCCAAATTCAAATAGCTGAACAAACATTAACTGCTGGCAAACTGGCGGATATTGAAGAACAACTTCTTTTGTCTCCAAAAGATCTCAAAATTAAATTTGACTTAGCAATGGCCTTTATGTCTGAAAACCGAACGCAAGATGCAATTAATACATTACTGGAAATTATTAAAACGGAGCCTAGCTGGAACGGAGGAAAAGCGAAAAACCGACTTGTAGAGCTCTTGGATGCATTAGGCCCTAAAGATCCTGTGGGAAGAACTGGGCGAAGGAACCTTTCTTCAATACTTTTCTCATAAATTTTTAAAATAAAAGATCTGTTATGAAATATGATGTTAATAACCTACCAAAAGAAATACCGTTATTCCCGTTACCAGGAGCATTATTACTACCAAAATCAAAATTACCACTAAATCTTTTCGAACCCAAATACCTAACAATGTTGAACGATGTTTTAAAAACTGAAGACCGATTAATTGGAATGATTCAGCCTGTTAGCACCCCAGAAGGCAGAACAGGATCACGCCAATTACATCAAATAGGTTGCGCAGGTCGCATTGTCTCCTTCAATGAAACCAAGGACGGCAGATATCTTATAACTTTAGAAGGCATTAGCAGATACCGATTCAAAAATATATCAGAAGGATTTTATCCATATACAAAAGGTAATGTTTCTTGGGAAAGTTTCAGTGAAGATCTTGAAAAAACCAAGCCAGATAAAAATTTTAACAGGACTGAGTTCTTAGAAATTCTTTCCAAGTATTTTGCCGCTGCTCAACTTTCATCAGACTGGAGTTCTTTAAAAGAAGCGGACGAAGAACTTTTAATTAACTCTCTGTCAATGTTATGCCCTTTTGATCCAGAAGAAAAGCAAGCTCTTTTAGAGGCCCCCAGTTTGGAATATAGACGAGAAACTTTGGTAACATTGATGGAATTTAATTTGCAAGGAGGTATAGATGAAGAAACCTTACAATAATTTAACTTACAAAGTACTCTTGTGAGCAAAACTTTTAGAAACAATCAAAAAGAACTTTTTGCCTGCCTTGTCTGTCCAATAAGTCGGAACCCATTAAAATTCGATGAAATGTCTCAAGAATTAATTTCGAAGTCCGCTGCAGTAGCGTTCCCAATTCGAAATGGAATACCCATTATGTTAATAGATGAAGTGAGAAAACTGGAATAAAAAAATTAATGCTTGAAATGCCTTATATGCGTGAAAATCATTGACATATTTGCCCTATTTGCCGCCTCTATTACTTCAGAGTCTTTTAGCGAGCCCCCAGGTTGAATCACAGCAGTTATACCAGCTTTAGCTAACTCTATAATACTATCGGCAAAAGGAAAAAAAGCATCAGACGCAGCTACGGCCCCCGGAACGGCATATTTTTCAATTTTTTTCTCTTTCAGCATATATTCAATCTTACTTTTTGCAATCTTGGTACTATCTAGCCTACTCATTTGCCCTGCTCCAATCCCAATTGTTGCATGGTTTTTTGCAAGCACGATTGCATTGGACTTCAAATGCTTTGATACCTTCCATGCAAATAACATATCAGCAACTTCACTTTTTGATGGCACCTTGCTTGAAACAACTGATATATCTTCTAAGGAAACTTGCCTAACGTCCTTCTCTTGAACTAAGATTCCTCCAGTAACCTGTTTAAAATTAACTTCAGTGTTTTGAGACAAAAATTTCTTTTTTAAGACCATCAACCTGAGATTCTTCTTTTTGGAAAATTCAACAAGCGCATCAGGATCAACGCTCGGAGCAACAACTATCTCGGTAAAACTCTTACAAATTTCTTTTGCTGTTTTTCCATCAATGTTGTTGTTAAAGGCGATAACTCCTCCAAACGCAGATTTTTTATCACAGTCAAATGCAGCCATATATGCGTCAAAAATATTGTCTTTTAGGGCAACACCGCAAGTGTTCGTATGTTTTACGATAACTGCGAGACTTCTTGCCTCCTTATCAAATTCTCGTAACACTTCTAATGCGGCATTGATATCACTAATATTATTAAAAGATAACTCTTTCCCTTGAAGAATTTCAGCCGAAGAGAGAATATCATTTGTCAGGTTTGTTTGATAATACGCACCTAATTGATGCGGGTTTTCTCCGTAACGTAATTTTTTCTTAGATATACCAGAAATAATTAATCTTCTGGGTTCTTTGTTATTAAATTTTTGATTCATCCATCTACTTATCGCTCCATCGTACTCCGCGGTTCGGGCAAAAGCTATCTCTGCCAAACTTCTTCGAAATTTTCCTGAGGTGCAACCTGCATTTCCTTCCAATTCATCGAATAAAATTCCATAATCTTGTTGGTCTACCAAAACTGAGACATATTTATGGTTTTTAGCACCAGCTCTAATCATAGCAGGCCCACCAATGTCAATGTTTTCAATAATTTCCGAAATACTAGCTCCCTCGTTCACCATAGTTTCAAAGGGGTACAAGTTTACTATTAGGAGATCAATTTTGGGAATATTGTACTCTTTCATCGAAGACAAATGCTGCCGATTTTCTCTCACAGCTAGCAGGCCACCATGAATTTTTGGATGCAATGTTTTTAATCTTCCATCCATTAACTCAGGAAAATTTGTAATTGCAGAAACATCTGTCACTGGAATGCTCTTTTGCTTCAAGAACTCTGCGGTTCCTCCTGTTGAAACAATCTCTATTTTCTTTTTTACCAATTTCCTAGCTAACTCATCGACCCCTATTTTATCATGAACAGAAATTAAGGCCCGCTTCACAACTATCAAATCTTTATTCATAAAATCCCTTTAACTTTAGTTTAACTGACTATATTTAAATCACGGGTATTTCTCGTTACAATTTCTCTTCTTCTCAAGGACCACTTAATTTCTGTTTTATTTAATAAAGTGGATGATTTTATCACAATTCTTTTAGTACTTTGCGGTTTGGAAATAATGGAATTAATGTAAGTCGACTCTTCAATTGTAACAGTACCTAGATCACTTTCAAAAATCCAATGTTCCCCATTTTTTAATCTCAAAATAATAGTTTGCAATCGTGGGTGGTCCCAAAGTTCAACATCAGGATGCAACTGAAAATGAGCATAAAAATGATCGATTCTTTTATCTGTCTGTTTTCTTAATTTACTTGTTTCAAAAATATCCGTACCTGTAAATACCTTGCCGGAATTCAAAACAAATAATCTCCTATAATGAATGAAACCATATTTATCAAAATATGAGTCATGCGAAAGGTTCAACCATGTCGCCTCAAGTGTTTTTTCACGAGAAACCAAAACATTTTTTGGACCTTGTGTTAATATTTCCTTTGGCCACCGTTTTTGTCTCGATATAAACTCAAATTGAGCCTGAGAAAGATCACCTAACGTGCATGAATTGTGAGCTTGAGTAGATCTACAATACCGTCTAAAGGCTGTTCCAAATCTACCCCCAGGCCCACAATTTACAAATATCGGCCTTTGTCCCGAACTTAATTCAAATGATAGACAAGATAAATGAGGATTGTGGGAATCTAGTCCCTGATAAGGTTTTGCTGCATCGACTATTAAAATGAGACGCCCAGCATTGATTCTTTCAAATCCCAAAATGTCAGTAAATGCTGGGCCACTTTTTACATTTGAATTTACTAAATACCTATCAATCAAACCAGCGCAACCAGTGTCACCTCCATGAGTTCTAGTTAGAGAACCATCTCCCAAACGGAGACCCCGTACAACAGGGGCCATCGCCTTTTTTAAAATTTGAAGCGACTCTAAATTATCGTCAGTAAGTAAATTTTTTGTCTCATGGAACTTCAAAATCTCAATTACGATCATAAAATATTCAAAAAAATCCTCAGGCGATCTTCCAGCCATTTCACCATTTACACTGAAAGAAACTAAAACTGACCTAATCAATCTTTTTAAGATTTTTCTTTGAACTCGGTTTGAAAGACCAAAAGCCGCCGCGAGTAAAAAAATAGAAAATAAAACTTTTACTTTTTTTAATCCAGGTGGATAAACCAAAACCATAAAGCTTAGATACTTGTATTGTCGCCACAACAGCTTTGCGCTACCTCGGCGGTCCATAGGTGCCCCCCCATCTAAAAAACGTAAATTTTTTAAAATATTAATGCTTCTTGATGCAGTTATGTAGGGCTCCCATTCTTTTTTTTTACCTAACGAATAATAAAGATCCCATCTTTTCATCCAATGCATTGCCAGATTTCTAGCTTTAGTATTACCTAGAACGGCTAAATCATTAAGCCAACAAAACCCATGCAAATTCTCTTCTACTTCAGGAGATGGTATTTCTATTAACCACGGGTTTTCAACATCCAAGTCAAAGTTTACCCCAGCAAAAATATATCGGCCTTCTGTTAAATACTTTCCTCTTTGAACATCTCCTTCAGATGGTATATGAATATAATTTTTCAAAGCTTTAAAACCTTTCAAACTTCCCAAAATCGTCAAACTAACTCGCTGACAAATCCCAATAGTTAACTGAGGAAATTCATATCTTAATCGTTGATAAAAATTAATAATCACGATAATGACCCCTTACATTAACTTAATTTTTTCGAGTTAACATAGCGATATAAAAACCATCCATACCACCAATAGTTTGCCAAAAATCTGGCCGCAACCTCAACCCTCCGGAAATATCAATCCATTCCGGCTCAATACCAAAATTGTATCCAGTAATAATATTTTGTTTCCAATTACGAGCAAATTTTAACACTTCCGTCAGAATTTCTTCACCCTCCATGGGAACTAGTGAACACGTACAATAAAGTAACCGACCGCCAGGTTTCACAAAATGCATGGCTTTCTTCAACAATTCTTTTTGCTTTTTAACCAATTTACTGATTCTTGAGTGCGCTTCCAAGTACTGTAAATCACAATTCCGTCTAATAGTTCCCGTCGCCGAACATGGTGCATCTACCAAAACAATGTCAAATAAGCTTTTTAAATCAATTTTATTCACATCATTAATAATTACCTTCGCGGTTAACTTAGTTCTCAAAAGATTGTTAATAAGCTTTTTACTTCGTTTTTTGGATATTTCTACCGAAGTAACCCGAGCCCCTGCCGCAGCAAGTTGAAGCGTTTTTCCGCCTGGAGCGGAACAAACATCAAGTGCCGTTAATCCTGAAATAGATCCAAGAAGTCTTATTGGCATGGAGGATGAAAAATCTTGTACCCACCAATCGCCTTCTTCATAACCAGGCAATTTAGTTACCTGACACTCATAGTTCAACCGAATGGTCCCCGAGGGTAGCAGACATCCATTTAATAAGTCAGCATATGACCGCTCCTTTAACTTATCTTTTATTGTTATGTCTAATGGAGGTTTTGTTCCTTGTGCTAAACCGAATCTTTTTATTGTTTTCATATCGTAAAAAGTTTTAAGACCAGCTATAAATTCGGGGCTTAGCAATGGGGGGGCTAATAGGTCTCCATCCTCTAGCCTCTTAACCAGTTTGCGGCAAACGGCATTTACTAAACCAGAAAATCTAACGGTTTTCTTTTCTTCTTTAGCTAACCGCACAGCACAGTCAACTGCGGCATGAGTGGGAATTTTATCAAGGAAAATTTCAGCTGTTGCGATCCTTAAAATATTTAATACTCTTATATTAGTTTTTGATCTTAGATGAATGCTTAATTCATCATCTATTACAGATAAATTTCGCAAAATTATTTCCAACAAAGACACGGACCGGGCTTTATGTTGCGGGATAAGATGATAAAATGGCAGGTTTTGATCTTCTTTGATATCTAAAATAAATTTTTTTTCGATTAAAATTTTTCCTAACATCTCTAAGACTACCCATCTACATATCAATCCATGACTTTTATATTTTAAGGGAATAAGATCCAAACCTGTTTCCTTTTCAAAATATCATACAATGATTAATATCTTTGCACTGTTACTTATAGACATATCGACTTAAATGCGTATTATAAGGGTACATGCAATCAAAAAAAATTTCCATAAGCTTGAAACCTTGTAATTAATAACCTTGTTATGGCAAAAAAATCTAAAAGAAAAAATAAAACTTCTGTAATAGCTAACAATGCCTTGCGTGAAGCTAAAGACAGAGAAAAATTACATACGAAAGTAAATATGCCAAAGGAACTTGGGGGCAGAGACGGTCTTGAACCTACAAGATACGGTGACTGGGAAAAAAAAGGCCTGATAAGCGATTTTTAAAGAAATTTCTTGCTATTTTTATTGAAATTTTCTAGAAAACGAGTAGAAGTTTTTATAATTATTGTGAGTAAATTGTAAGAGGCCGTAAGGCCTCTTTTTGGTATGTAGGTTCAGATGGAACGCTTAATAGCTAAAACGAAAATTGATAAACGAATAAAATCGTTGATATCACCTGCAATAGAACAGATGGGAATTGAATTAATACGAGTTAAATATGATGATAAAGACAAAGCTACATTGCAAATAATGTTAGATAAAAGTGACAATGGGATTCAGATAGCTGAGTGTGCCCGTTTATCAACAACTATATCAACTATCTTAGACGTCGATGATCCAATTGATAGAGATTACAACTTAGAAATATCATCGCCAGGTATCAATCGTCCTCTTACAAGAAAAAAAGATTTCGAGATCTGGAAAGGTCACATTACGACAATCAAAACCTCAGAAAAAATTGATCGACGCAATAATTTTAAAGGTATTTTAAGAGGTGTCAGTAAGAATGAAATTCTCCTTGAATTGATGGAAGGAACTATAGGTTTAGATTTCGAATGGATTGAAGAAGCGCGTTTATCAATCGCATTAGATAGTTTATTTAAAAACACATTAACAAATACGAATTCCTCTATAAAAACCAAATAAACCACTTCTAAAATAGATTAAATAATCAAAGTTAGGAAATACAAAATGAGTATTACGAGTGCAAACCGGCTAGAGTTATTGCAAATTGCTGAAGCAGTGGCTAGAGAAAAATTGATAGAACCTGAACTAGTAATTGCTGCTATGGAAGATAGTTTAGCTAAAGCGGCCCGTTCAAGATACGGCGCCGAATATGACATAAGAGCCAATATTGACTCAAAATCTGGAGAGTTAACGATGGATCGCTGTCGTACAGTTGTATCCGAAATAGAAAATACCTTTACCGAAATTACACTAGAGGAAGCACAAAAAATTAAATCTGATGTGGTCATTGACGAAGTTTTAAAAGATCCTCTACCTCCCATGGACTTTGGTAGAATTGCAGCGCAATCTGCAAAGCAAGTGATAATGCAAAAGGTACGAGATGCAGAAAGAGCACGTCAATATGAAGAGTTCAAAGATAGAGTAGGTCAGATAATTAATGGTTTAGTTAAGAGAATTGAATATGGTAATGTTATTGTGGATGTCGGAAGAGGTGAGGCAATTCTTCGGAGGGATCAACTAATAAATCGCGAAACATTTCGATCAGGTGATCGAGTAAGAACTTTCATTAAAGACGTTCGCTCAGAAATGAGAGGTCCACAAATTTTTCTCTCTCGAACTCAACCAGAGTTCCTTGCAGAATTGTTTAAAATGGAAGTTCCTGAAATCTATGATGGTATCATAGAAATAAAAGCTGTCGCTCGTGACCCTGGTAGTCGCGCCAAAATTGGTGTATTATCATATGATAACTCTATTGATCCAGTTGGCGCATGTGTAGGTATGAGAGGTAGTAGAGTACAAGCGGTGGTAAATGAGCTACAAGGTGAAAAAATAGATATCATTCCTTGGAATGATGACGCGCCTACTTTCCTAGTAAACGCACTGCAACCTGCAGAAGTTTCTAAGGTTGTTTTAGATGAAGAAGCAAACCGTATCGAAGTAGTTGTGCCTGATGAACAATTATCTCTCGCCATAGGTCGAAGAGGACAAAATGTAAGATTGGCAAGTCAGCTAACTGGTTTTGACATCGATATTATGACTGAGGCTGATGAATCTGAGAGAAGACAAGTCGAATTTTCAGAAAGATCGAAACTTTTCATCGAAAAACTTAATATTGATGAGATGGTAGCGCAACTTCTAGTATCCGAAGGTTTTGCAACATTAGAAGAAGTCGCCTTCGTTC
>MDTB01182004.1_pt1 | contig 19791 bp, 15 predicted proteins | sample 811161 | NCBI WGS metagenome assembly MDTB01 (sample SAMN05326650, study PRJNA326480) | marine metagenome | isolation source: seawater | place: Mediterranean Sea | collected 2009 | reverse complement strand
AAATATTCATAAATTATTACTTTCAAACTTTTTAATTTAAGATTGTATTTTTGTTTGGAATAATTATCTTTAATTGGTTGGATAGGTATCACTTCTATATCATTATTATATTGTTTCCATATCATCATTGATCTTCTGCTGTGAAAAGGAGAAGTTAAAAATAAAGTCTTATTAATATTATTCTTTTTTAAACTTTCATAAATATACATTATATTCTGGGCCGTATTTGATGGATATTTATCTTGAATAATTATTTGGTTATCTTCAAAACCATTATTTTTAAGAAGAGATTCTATAATTACTGTTTCTGGTATTGTTTGCTCTCTACCTGATGATAAATATATATTATTGTAAAAACCCTGATTATAATAATCAATTGCATCTAATACTCTGGCTTGATAAGAATTATTTATATATGAGTCTTGCCCGTCTCCGCTGAAAACAACTAGCGTATCACTTTTCTCAATTTTCTCATAATATCTAAGATAATCACCTGCATGCCATAAGGCTGTAGAATGAAATATAAATAAGTACAAAAAGGCTAATGAAGCAAAAACATAAAATGTTTTACGTTTAAATTTATTTATTTGATTTATAAATGTATCTGTCCATAAGTTGTTGTAATATTCCTTTTTGTTTATTGAATTAAGAATTATACTAAATTTTTCGAAACGATTATCCCATGAATTTTTAAGCGCATAAGATCTTCTTAGTGTAATTTTTTTTTTTTTATCATTGAAAAGTTCTTTCTTGATTTTTTGAATGAAATCAATGTGATTTTTAGCAATAGAAAATATACTTGGATCAAAATTTTGTTTTTTATTTAATTCCTTCAAATTAGTTGAGACAACGGGTATCCCTAAAGCTAAGTATTCATTTAGTTTACAAGGATAAACACTGTCAGTAAAAAGGTTGATTTTATATGGAATAATACCAATATCAAATTTTATCATATAATTTTGCAAATGATCATGCTCAACTTGATTTACGAATCTAATATTTTCTTCTTTTTTTAATTTTTCAACATTTGTTACAACAGGACCCACAATAAGAATTTCAAAGTTCTTAAGTTTTTTTGCTATTTTTGCCACTAAATCTTGATCAAATACATCACTTACAGCTCCAATATAACCAATAATTTTTTTTACAGTTTTAATTTTCCTTTTTTTGGTAAAATTACTTAATTTAACACCAGCAGGAAGATAAAATGACTTACGAGATAAATAGTTTTTTTTTAATAGGCTGCTTGATGTAAAAAAATTAGCATCAGAAATTTGTAAAAATTTTTTTTCAGATTTGTTAATTTTAAATGAATCAGAATAACCTTTTCCAAGATTATCAAGTGAATAATATATAATTTTATCGAAATTAATATATTTTGTTAATTCTAAATTTATAGGAGTTGGTAAAAAACATATAAGAGAGGTATTATTAAGTTTATTAATTTCTATCCATTTTTTTATATTATTTATGTAGATATATTTGTTAAAGTAAATTGCAAGTTTGCTATATGGATATGGTAAGATTATTGGTGAGAAAATTGAAAAATTTTGAGAATGATTTTTAAAACCTTTGGCACTGTTTAAAAAATTTAAAGCTCTTAAACAAACTCTTTTTAAATCCTTTATCATCAAAGATCTAACGCCTGTATTTTCAACATATAAAATACGATTTTTATTTTTTAAGAGAGAATTGACTAACTCATGTGGTATTTGCCAATTAGAATTCCAATCAAGAGTAGATATGACAATGAAATTTTGTTTTTTCATATTTTTTTATAAAGATAATAATAATCTTTTGCAATCTTACTATTATTAAATTTAATGCTTACTTGTTTATTTATTTTATTTTTTTTTCTTTTTTTTAATTGTTTTATAAGTGCTTCTGACCAAATTTTTAGATCGGCATTTAGATCTACATAATTTAGATTATAAAACTCTAAAAATTTTTTTATACTGGGTAGTTTAGAACAAACACAATTTAATCCATAATACAATGCTTCCAGTAGAGCATTTGGCACACCTTCTCTTTTTGTGGTTAAAAGAAATATATCTGCATTTTTATAAATTGTTCCCATTTCTTGATCAAACTCTATAAAACGAATATTTTTTTTTATATTTAGTTTTAAAACCTCTTTAAAAATATTTTTTTTGATTGTAGAATCAACTTCATGGTTATAAACTGAAGAATTCCCAACAAAAATAATATTTGATTTATATCCTTTTAAAAATGTTTCCTTCCAAACCTGAAAAGTAAAATCGTTTCTCTTATCTCTTGAAAAATGGCCAACACTTAAAACAGTTTTAAAATTATTGTTAAAATTAATTATATTTTTTTTTCTTTGGGGTTTTCTGTTTACTAGTAAAAAATTTTTTATCAGCATAAGTTTACTTCTTTTAACGTTGAATTTTTTAGCTTTTTGATGAAAGATTGGAGCATTTGAGATCAACGCATCACATAAGTATTTATGTAATAAATAATTAATTATTGATTTTTTTTTCACAGTTTCTAAGTCATCCTCTCCAAATGACGAAAATTTTACTAGTATTTTTTTGTTTAATAATTTTGACAAAATAATAATTAGAATATTAACATTTGAAATACCAAATATGTGAACTATAGAAAAATTTTTTTTCTCTTTTAGGAAAAAAATTAAAATTTTTATGAATAGATTAAATTTTTTTATAACATTATGGCCATGTAATTTTAATCTTGTTATATTATATAAATTTTTACTCACTCTAATTTTTTTTCTATTAGTGAATGTTAAAATTTTAAATTCAAAATCATCACTTAAAGTATCAATTATTTTTTTACATTGAAGATTACCTCCACTTATTTCTGGATAGAATTTTCCTACTACCATTAATATTTTTTTTTTCATTGATATATTATTTCAAATTAAATTTTCCCAGTTTTTTGAAATATTTTTTAAACTTATTTTTAAAATTTCTTTTTTGGCAGATTTGACGATATTTTTTATTTTTATATTATTAAATCTTAGAATTTTAATAATTTTTTCGGCAAAAATTTTTTCATTTTTTGTGTTAATTATAAAGCAATTTTTATTATTTTTAAAAAAATTATGTTGAGATATTTGTTTTAAAATAATACATGGAAGATTTGCTGACATTGCTTCTAAAATAGCATTTGACATACCTTCCGTTTTTGCAGAGTGAACATAAAAATTTGATGATTTTAAGTATTTATCTATATTTTTTTTTTTGCCAAGTAATTTAATATTATTTCTTAGATTATTTTTAATAATATAATTATTAATTTTAATTTTTAATTCACCATCTCCAATTATGTACAGTTTTATATTTTTATTATATTTAACAAGGTAAACAAAAGTTTTAATAAGAAAAAATATATTTTTTTGTTCATCTAATCTAGAAATATTAAGAATGTTTATATGTTTTTTATTATATATTATATTTTTACCGTAAATATTTCTGACGTGGTTATTTATAACCTTAATATTTTTATTATAGTTGTGAAGTGATTTTTTGATAATCTTTGACTGAACTATTAAAATGTCAGCATATCTATAGAAAATATATGACAAAATAAGATATTTCCGGTTTTTTTTAATAAATTTAGGATTTATTCTTTCAGAAATTATACATTTGTGTCTCATTCTCCAAAATGATGCAATAACATTTATTAAATTGGAAAATGTAAGAAAACTGATTATTGTAGAAGGATTATGAAAGATGATTAAATCTCTCAATTTTTTTATAATAAACATAATTCTGTAAATTCTTTTTATAGAACCTATATCTTTTAAATTTTCGTAAATTCTAATTCGTTTAATTTTAGAATTTAAAATATAAAAATCTTTTACATTGTTTGGTTGATTTATAGTTATAATCACAACGTCATATTTATTACTTTGATAATTTGCCAATTCAGATATAATTCTTTCTGATCCCCCTGCCCCTAAAGTATCAATTAAAAAAAAAATTTTTTTCATCAATTAAATATTACGTTTTTATAAGGTAACCAAGAAGAAATAAATTTAGTAGTAACAACCCAGCCTATAAATTGTAAATAAGAATAGATAAAAACAGACGATATAAATAAATTCTTAAATATTTTTGTTTTTAGGGAATTAAAAATTTTACCTAAAATATAACCTTGAAATAAAATAAGTTGAAGTGCTACCCTGTCAGCAAGGGTTGTAGCTTTGGTAAAAATCAAAAAAAGTGAAACTATTAAAATTAAACCACAAGTAATAAAAAAAAGTTTTTCCTTGTCCGATATAACCAATTGATCTTTAAATAAATAAAGCAAGATGAAGAAAGGTACGTTGAGTATTACTCTTATAAATGCACCCCTAGATTGAAAATGAATTCCCTCTCCTAAGTAATAATAATAATATAAATTAATCTTATCCCAAGCAAAATAAATAATTAATAAAATAAAAAATAAGCAAATAAATAATAACAACTTTTTTTTATAATTAAAAAATATCAAAATAAATGACGAAGTAACTATATGTGTTAAAAAAGAAAAAATAAAATAGAGATATGGTCTTAAAGTTTTTCCTGTTAAATAATAACTTATTGAAAGAGCTAAAAAAGATATTGCTAATGATTGTCTTACATAACCCAAGTGAACAACTATAACTAAATAAGAAGTAAATAATCCATAAGTAAGAAATTTACCTGATTTTAAAATACTACAAAATTTATTTATTGAAAAAAGAAAAATTGCAGAACAAAAAATATTAAAAGCTGTAAAACTATTGAAAGTCTCTTTTATAAAAAGATTTAATAAATAAAAAAAAATTGCATCTTTAAAACTTTTTAAATTTACCCATTCTGGGTTAAAATCAGGTGTTCTCTGATAATTTAATTTGCCATCAGAAATAGATAAAAATGCACCAAAATAATTATTCCAATCACCACCAATTTGATATCTAAAACCAAAAATAAAAAGACTAAAAAATAAATAAAATACCCAAATAGAATTAATTCTAAACTGGCCAATATTTTTAATATTTAAATCTAAGTAAGATAATATAAAGGGCGTAAATATAATTATTGAGTATATTATCATATTTATCTAGCTTTTGTACCAAACCCTGAAGGAAATTATGCTCCAAATAGTTGAAGTCAAATCAATTTTATTTTTATCAGTCAAATTCCAAAACTCTTCAACCTTCTCTTGGTCTAAAAAAGGATCTCTATAGTATTTGTCAAATAATATACTTTTACTCCATTCTCTTAATTCGCTGTATAAAAAATCTTTTATTGGAATACCAAAACCTTTCTTTGGCCTATTAAAAATTTTTTCTGGCAGATATCTTTCAAGAATTTGTTTTAAAATTATCTTAGAATTATTTTTTGATATTTTTTGATCAAACGGAATTTTTAAAGAATATTCATAGATTTTATGATTTAAAAAAGGTGCTCTTGTTTCAAGACTGTGAAACATTGAAGCTCTATCAACTTTGCACAATAAGTCATCTGATAAATATCTTTCAGTATCAAAATACATCATTTTTTCAACATTGTTTAAACCTATCAAAGATGGATCATCAAAGTTTTCCTTAGGAATAATAGAATGATATTCTTTTTTTAAAACTCTATTAACCATATTCATTTCGGTTGTATAATTAAAGTAGAGGTCTTGTATAGATTGTATATTTCTTAATTTTACACCTATTTTATTAAATTTTTCAGAGTAATTTTTAACCACTTGATTTCCAAGAATTATTCCAACTATTTGACGAAGATAAAATGGAGTTAAGTTTAAGATGGGCCAGTATTTATTTGTTAAAATATATCTGTTATATCCTCCAAACAATTCATCGCCTCCATCTCCGGTTAAAGAGACAGATACATTTTGCTTAGCAATTTTACTAACTAAATAAGTAGGTATTTGCGAACTATCTGAAAATGGCTCGTCGTAAACAGCTGGAATTTCTGGGATTATAGATTTTATATCGTCATTATTAAAAATATGTTCATGATGATCAGTTTCTAGCAATTCTGACACTTTCTTGGCATAAATTGACTCATCATATTTTTTATTTTCAAAACCAATTGTAAATGTTTTAACTTTTTTTTTTATTTTTTTTGCAAGCAGGCTGCAAATAAGAGTAGAATCAATTCCACCAGATAAAAAGGCGCCAACTGGTTTATCACTTATAAGCATATCTTCAATACTCGAAGTCAACAAATCTTCTAACTCTTGAACACCAGATGAGAACTGTGAGGTTTTTTTGTTATTAAAAATCAATTTTTTTTTATCGTAAAATAGTGTGTTAGTTATTTTTTTTATTTTTAAATCTTTTAAATTTAAAGTTATGTAGCTTCCTGGAAAAACTTTATAGAAATTTTTAAATATTGATAATGGTGATGGTATGCATAAATAATTAAAATAAAAATTCAAAGATTGTGTATTTATATTTTCTGGATTTTTGAGATTATTTAAAATTTTTAGCTCTGAACTAAAAATAAAGTTATTTTCAAAAAAACCATAATATAATGGTTTTTCTCCAAACCTATCTCTTGCTAAAAATATTTTCTCCTCTTTTTTATCATACAATGCAAAAGCAAACATTCCTTGTATTTTATTTAAGGTTTTTTTTATTCCAAAATAATCAATAAGTTCAACTAAAGTTTCAGTATCAGAGGTTCCTGACCATTTCAGATTAGGCAAAATTTTACGTAATTTAAGATGGTTATAAATTTCACCATTAAATGAAATTATAAATCTTCGGGACTTAGATGACATTGGTTGTTTGCCATTGAATGATAAATCTTGTATTGCCAGTCTAGTATGAAACAAGCATAGCTTATTATTATCTGAGAACCATGAGCCATTACTATCTGGTCCTCTGTGTGAAAGAATATCATTAAAATTATTTTTAAAATGAATTGACCTTAAGTCTGAATTTGACAAAATTCCTGATATTCCACACATAAATATAATTATATAAATTTATATATTTGTATAAATTTGTTTACAGCACTTTCTAAGTTATATTTTTCATTTGAATTTTTTCTTATTCTTAACTTAGTTTCCTCCAAATTATCTATTTTTTTAAGATCGTCGTCATCAATGAATCTATTATTATTTAATTTGAAACCTAAACCCATCTTTATAATATCATCATCTAAGTCGCCTATACCCTCATTTAAGACAACTGGAATTCCACAGCCTAATGACTCTCCAACTTTTGTCGGTGAGCTAAACTTTTTTGAAAATGTTGGTTTAATGAAACAAAGTGTTAAATCGCTAATACCCACAATAATTGGAATAAAATCTCTTCTAGAAGAAATCAAAATTATTTTTTTTTTTATATCCATAGACAATTTATAATATTCTCTGGGAATATCACTTTGGGTTAATATAATTAATCTAGAATTGATATTTTTTTTTAAATAATTAATAAAAAAATCTATTATATAATTAAAATTGTACCAAGATCCAAATGAACCACTATAGGTTATTATGAATTTGTTACTTAATTTCAGGTTTTGTTTAATTTTTATTTTTTCTTCTTTGCTAATAATTTTAAATAAATTATAATCAGCAGCACATGCAATTATTGAAATATTTTTGTTTTTAATAAAGTTTCGTTTTGTTTCTTCAAACCCTTTTTTTGTCAAAAAGATTATATGATCTGAAAACTTAAAAAAATATTTCTCAAATATTTTCATAATTTTAAAAACTACTAAATCAAAACCTTGACTTTTTAGCATTCCTCCATCAATCCTCTCGTCAAACCATGCACCTCTTGTATCAAAAATTAATTTAACTTTTGAAAATAATTTAATTAAAATACACAAAAACATTGGAAGGTAACTTCTGCTATGAATTATATCAATTTTATTAAATATAAAAATTTTGATTGCTAAATAATAAAGCATAAATAATTCAATCAATCTGTTAATTTTACCTCTTTTTTTTTTGAAAAAAAAATAATTCCATTTTATGTTCTTATTTTTTTTAATGATTTGATTTAATTCATTAATCTTGCTCATATTTCTAGAATTCTCAATTGTACAAATAAAAAAAAATAAATTTTCTTTAGAAGATCCATCTATGTAAGGAAGTATTTGACTTCTTCCTAAAGGATCCAGCAAACCATCTATGGATATATATAAAATTTTTTTCATTTAATTGATTTTTTTAAACCATTGCCAGGCGGTTTTAATTATAACCTTTGGTTCCGAGAATTTATTTTCAAATTTCAATTTATTTCTAATTTTACTAGAATTGGCAACTAAGAATGATGGATCACCTTCTCTTCTTGATGCAAATTTAATCCTAATTTTATTATTAGTTATCTTTGATATTAGGCTTATTATATCAAGAACAGATAATCCAAATCCCGTACCCAAGTTAAATATAAACGATTTTTTATTTTTATTTAAAAATCTTAAGCTTTTAAGATGTGCTCTAGCAATATCTAAAACGTGGACATAGTCTCTTATGCAAGTTTTGTCTTTTGTATCGTAGTTTTTTCCAAATACATTTACTGGTCTTTTTCTCTTAATTGCCTCAAAAATTAATGGAATGAGATGAGTTTCATTATCTCGATCCTCTCCTATTTCACTCTCAATATCTGCTCCTGCAGCATTGAAGTATCGTAATATCACATAATTCAATTTATACGTATTCGAGTATGTTTTGATAATTTCTTCACAGATTTTTTTTGTCTCTCCATAGACATTAATGGGTTCAAGTTTTAAGTTTTCACGAATTTTTTTATTTTTGTTTCCATAAACAGCGCAGCTACTTGAAAAAACAATATTCTTGACTTTATATTTGACTATACAATCTAATAAATTAATTGTGCCAACGACATTGTTATCATAATATTCATCGTACTTCTCTTGACTTTCGCTTACCAAACATTTTGCAGCTAAATGTATCACTGATTCAAATTTATATTTAGAGAATATTCTATCTAATGATTTTTTATTTCTCAAATCAGCGATTTTTAGTGGTCCATATTTTGCATATTTTTTTTTACCAGTTGAAAGATTGTCTAAAACAATGAATTCATAATTATTTTTTTTTAATAACTTACAAATATGACTTCCAATATAGCCTGCTCCGCCTGTGATTAATATTTTAGACATTAATTTTATTTAGTTAGTTTATTAATTATTTCCAAATACTTATGTTTATTCGCCTCGACTGAAAAATTTTTTTTTGCGTGATAAATACTATTTTTTGACATTTTTGCTCGTATGTTCGTATTTTCTATTAGCTTTTTTAAAGCATTCAACCATTCATTTTCCGTATTTACTAGCAGGCCAGTTTTATTATGTATAATTACTCCCCTATTAATTTCATTGTCTGTTGCAATAACAGGAATTCCTAGAGACATAAATTGAATTGCTTTTAAACCACTTTTGCCTTTTACCCATTCTTCATTTGGAAGTGGATAAAGCCCAATATCAATATTTTTTAAATTTTTAACTTCGCTTTTACTATTCCAAATAATACTTTTATATTTTTTAAAGTTTAACTGTTCTTTTTTATTACTTATCACATGTAAATCACAATTATAATTTTTTTGTATTTCTATAATAACCTTTTTGATTAATTCTAAATAAGGCAATGTTGAAAAAGATCCAGTCCACCCAATTACAAGTCGTTTTGATTTTTTGAATTTTTTTGGTCTATATATATTTGTATTTACTGTTGAAGAAATATTAGTAGTTTTTTTATTAAATTTCCTTACAAATTTATCTAAATATTTTGTACAGGTTATAACGTGATCACTGTATTTCATTAAATAAAAATATTTGTTAGGAGAACGAAAATACTTTACTATTTTATTTTCTTTAAAATATTTATTCAAATAAACCAGATCATCGATATCATAAATTATTTTTTTTGCATTATGTCTGTATAATTTCTCAAATAAATTACCTCCAAGCGGCGTAACATTTAAAAAAATATAAATTAAGTCATAATTTTTAATTTCAAATAATGTAATTAACCTTCTTATATAACCCCTAAAAACTGCAAAAAATTTATCAAATAATTTTCCTTTAGAGTATAAAATTTTGTATTCTTCTTTATTAAAAAAAGGTTTAACTTCACATATGAAATTATTCTTTTGAAAATGTTTAAAATATTGCTCATATTTTAATCTTTGACCTGGGACTGTATCTTCTGGATATGGACAGATAAAAAGTATTTTTTTTTTTCATAAACGTATTACGAGTTTATAAATTAAATAAAAAAATCTTTTTGAAAAAATACAAAATTTATTTTCTCTGATTGCTAATAATAAGAAATAACCACTTTTACTTCTTTCACCGCAGTTTAATAACAATAAAGAAGCATATAAGGCTTGGGTTGAAATAATTTTTTTTTTATTAAAAGTATTTAATTTTTTAAATATTAGGTCTGTATATATTTTTTTTTTGAAAAAAAAAAATCTTTTTAAAATTTTAAGAATTTTATCGTTATAAACAGATCTTCCATCATGAATTCTTACATAACCTAACGGTTTTTTATTGACCAATATTGCTCGATTACACTTGATCATGAGCCTCAAAACAAAATCATAATCTTCTGTACCAATAATATATTTACTTTCATCCCAAAAATTATCTAAAGCAAGATCTTTACTCACAAAAATGCCAATATTACTTATAAGGTTTGAATTTACTAGTTCTTTAATTGTACAGATTTTTTTTTTAAAAGAATTTTGATTGTGCTTTATAGAATTTTTTTCTAAGAAATTATAATTTATAAAAAAAAATTTATCTTTAAAGTATTTTGCTTGTTTTTTTTTAAAATAATCAAATATTTCTTTGCTAAATGTGTCATCAGAATCAATAAATGTAATAAAGTCTCCAGTAGAAATCTTAATACCTAAGTTTCTAGAATATGATCTTTCACGATCAATTTCATTTTTCACATAAATAACATTTTGAAACTTTTTTACGATTTCACTCGTTTTATCTGTTGAATTATTATCAACAACGATTATTTCAAGATTAGGATAATTACTCAATAATATTGATTCAATAGTTTCCTTTATCGTATGTTCTCTATTTTTTACAGGTATGATAACTGATATTTTCACTTAATAATTTCAATTTATTTTTTTTTCTTTATTCCAATCTTTTTCTGTATCAAGAGAAAATGATGCATCATTGTCCAATACAATATGCCCAATATTTCCCTCTGGTGAAGTTTTATTTTTTTTTAACAAACTTTTTTTTATTAAATAAAATTTTCCAACTTGCCTATAAATTTCGTTTCTTTCTAATTTAAGTTTTTTATCATCATTAAGTATTTTTAAACCTGACCCAAAGTGTTTATAGAAGTTGTCTGTTTCTTGTTTAACAGCAACTACAGAATCTGTTTTGAAAATTTTCATAACATTTATCATAGAATCATAATCATAATAGTTTCTATATGGAGCTTCTATAGATACATTCATTAAACAATCAAAATTTTTCTTTTTGTATTTATATTTACTAAATAATTTAAGTATTATTTTATCAATAGGGGTGTTCAATCCTGCAGTACTGTTTGATCTTAAATATGTTACAATTTTTTTTGATTTATACTTTTTTTTTACATAATCTATTACCTTTGTATCTGGGGAAGCTATAACAATTTTTTGTACACTAGACTTTACAATTTCACCTAAGGTCCAATCAATTAATGATTTATTTTTTAATTTTTTAAAAACATTCGAATTGACATCAAATTTAGGACCTCTGACAAGAATTACTGCCAAACAGTTAAGTTTTTTTTGATGTCGTGTTAAAGACTTAAAAATTTTAGATCTTGTAGATAGTATTTTTTTTTTGTTCTTTGAGAGACTATTTGAATGCTGTCTATAAAAAAAAAGGCTTTTTTTTACATGTGTTACCTTATACTTTGATATGAATTTGAACCATATGTCATAACCATCTTGGCAACTTAAATTTTCATTATAACCACCAACCAATAATAATTTTTTCTTATCAATAAGTGAACAGGCACCATGTGCAGGTTTATCTAAAAGTTTTACTTTATTAAAATCATATCTTCTAAATTCATATTGTAATTCTCCTTCACTACTTACTTGATAATAATTAGAAAATACCATTGCATTTTTTTTATTTTTCTTTATCTCTTTATATAGTGAAGAAATTGCATCTTCTCTTAACCAATCATCAGCATCAACTCTCATGATATATTTCCCTGAAGAAACTTTTATTGCAATATTATTTGAAATATTTAGACCTTTGTTCTTTTGATAAATTATTTTAATTTTTGTATTGTTTTCATATTTTTTCAAATTTTGTCTTGAATTATCACTTGAACCATCATCAATTATGATTAACTCAATTCTTTTGTATGTTTGATTAAGTATTGATTGAATACATTTATCAATATATTTTCCATAATTATAATTTGTAATATATACAGTTATTAAGTCTTTTTTTTTCAATCTATCTCCATGAGAGTTTTGTTGTGTATTTTAGAGGTTTTTTCAGCTGAATAATGTTTGTATTTTTTGGATTTTTTTTTAGTTTAGAATAAAATTTCAAAATATCGTTAATATCATAACTAGTTAATTTTTTTATTTTTTTGAAATGTTTAAAAATTAGCTTAACATTTACGTAATCCTCGATTGTATCTACAGTTAATCTCAAATTTGATGTATGTTCTTTTTTGACCTTGCAAGAAGATAAATGAAAATGATCTTTATTTTCTGTTAAATAATTTGTTAAATACTCTGTTCCAGAACTATCTTTAAGTTTATTGTATAAATTTGAAATTGTTTTTGATGATATTACTTCTACTTCTGTACCACTTGGTATATCTTTACAATCAGTGTAATCAGAATTATTTTTAAGATGTGTTTGAATAGTTTTTTCTGCATAGTATTTATCTGTTAAAATGTCGTCACCAGTAATTCTTAAAATATGATCACAATTAAATTTTTTTATACAAAAATACATCCTTTTTAAAACATTTAAACCATCACCTCTAAAGAAATTAATATTATTTTTTTTTGCTATATGAATTAGCTTATCATCTTGTTTACTCTTAGATGTACATAAAATAATTTTATTTATTCCATTGATTCTTTTTACTCTTTTTATTAGATGTTCAATTAAATACTCACCATTAACTTTGAGTATTGATTTTTTTTTTAATCTTTTAGAGTTAAGTCTGACTATAAGTAAAGCATTAATCTTGTTATAAAAATCTGATTGTTTTATTGTATCATCCATTAAAATATTTTTTTTTAATTTTTTTCCAATAAAATCTTCAACAAAGGCAGTATTTGTAAGCTTATTATAATTTACTCTTTTAAAATCAACATCATTAAGTTTAAGAAAAGTATTTCCTTTTAAATTTTTATTTGCAACTATTAATTTTTTTACTACCTTGCTATATTTCCTTTCTGACTTGCTAATTACAAACTCTTTATTGCCCAGTAGTTCTTTTATCTTAATAATATCTGTTATATATTTTTTAAATTCTACAGGCTCTAATGATGAAGATGAATCAATTTTTAAATTCCTGTTTAATGTAATGTGTTTTTCAATGTAATTTGCACCTAAAGAAACTGCATTTGAAGTAACCAGAATTAATTGTGAAATATTTTTTCCATCTGTGTGATCTTGAAATCCAATATCTACATTTTTATTAGAAAAATTTTCCTTCAACCAGCTAATTCTCTTTAAATTATTATCCTCGAAATTTGTTGGATAATCTTGAAAACCATGCATTAAAATTAATTTTTTTCCTTTAAGAATATTAAGAGCATAAGCAATATCAAAACCGGTTGCTCCACCACACGACAAAAAAATTAACTTATTTGATTTTTTGAGAAGTTTTAGAATTTTGAAGTTACATAAATCTGATGAATGTACTTTAAGACCATCAACATTAAGTCTATTTGATATGTTAAAAGCTTTTTCACCAAAAATATCTACATATATCTTAAAATTTTTTTTTTTTGAAAAATTTATAATATCCGTCCACTCTTTTTCTGAAAAAGACTGTCTCTTAAAATGTTCATATCTTTTATGATTTTTAGTTAATAATTCATCAGCAAAATATATTTGAAACTTTATAATTTTTATCCCAATTTTTGATAGCTTGTTGATAAGTTTTTTTAGTATTTTTATTGACCCTTGATGAGAGTTAGCAATCTCCGCAATTACTTGCATAATTTTAATCTATTTTTTTCCAACTATAGGTTTCTTTAAAGGGACATTTCTTACAGATTTTTACTTTTTCTAATTGATTTAACATATGTTTATCTCTAACTTTTTTCATTTCTTCGCCTAGCCATATTTTTTTTAAATTTTCAACTCTTTGTTTTGGAGAGTTGTATTCATTTGGCATAACTGGTTTCATCATTTCAAAACCTTTTTTTTTATTTTTTATATTTTCTTTAACTTTAAGATAATCCTTATTACCATTTTCATAACCAGATTTATCTACAAAACCTATCGGATGCATACTGCCCCAATCATAGCAACACATACTTACTTTACCATCATATGTTGCCAACATTCTTTGATATGGTTGTTCACAAGGCAATCTTCCATTAGAAATAAATATATCACCTTTAGGATCTCTCAATAATTCATTATCTTTTAAATTTGTGTCTATTTTATTTGATTTAATTAAATCTTGTTTTAAATGTTCTAAATCACCACCTCTTTCAGTATATTGTTTCACTGAAACATCATCAACAAAGTCATCAAATAAACTATAAAATTCATTTTGTTCTAAGTGTGTTTCTTGTGTCAAAACCATTTGAACTTTTGTAATTGGTAGTACTGAATTCAAACTATCTTTTATTAATTTAAAATTTTTAATATTTTTATATACATCATCGAAATTATTTTTTTTGAATCTTCCAGGTCTCAATTTTTCATAAGTTTTTTTAGTACCACCATCAAATGAAAAAATTAATATATCTAAGCCAGCATCGATTAGTTTTTTTGATACAGTTGAATTTAACATTGTTGCATTGGTATTTATTATTGTTTCTAATATTCCCTTTTTTTTCGCATAATTTATAAAATTGCTTAGTTTTGGATGTAACAAAGGTTCACCTCTCCAATTAAATTTTATTGAGGGGACATTCATTTCTGCTGCCTGATCAATTATTTTATAACATAATTCTTCTGAAATGATTTTATCTGGTGTTGCTATAAATTGTCTATAACAGTGCGGACAGGCTAAGTCACAAACTGCTGCAGTTTCTATATCTATACATAATGGATATAATTTTTTCTTATTAATTTCTGTATTAGTAAATTTATCTAGGATTATTTTTTTGGGTTGTTGTTTCCAATTAAATCTATAATCCGAATATCTTTTTTTTAATTTATTTAATAATTCTGCATCCTTAATTTTATTATTTGATAAATTTAATTGATATGCTTTGTTATGATGCATATTTTCAAGCATAGTATTTATTCTTAACTTTTCTCCATCTATTTTTCCTAAACTTTCAATAGCTTCTTTTCGCATTAATTACTCACCTTTTGAAAATACTTAATAATTTTAATACATTAATAGTTTTTTTTTATATCTAATTTACTTTCTAGACAAGAATATTTGACTAGGATCCCTTTAATAGTTGACATTTTTTTGGTTTTTATTTGCTCATAGGTTTTTTTCTATGAGTGATTAATAAATAACATCATCTTAAAATAATATCATGATTAATAAAAAATGTATGTAACTCATTTATACAACAGAAAGACTTAGAACTGATAATCGTTTTTTTTAAATTCATTGAATATTTTTTTTAATTTGTCATTTGATCCATAAAAATAATTATTTTTTTTCTTTTTGATTTTAATTATTTTAGTCTTTGACCATTTATTTATTAATTCGTAAAGGGATATTTTTTTACCACTACATATATTTACTTCATAATTATTTTTATTATTAAAAGAAAGTGCATAAATATATTTACAAACATCTTCAATTTTTAAATAATCTAGCTCTAGCTGCTTATTTTTAATCAATTTTTTTAATTCTTTATTTTTATTTCTATATTTTTGAAATTGACCATAAAGAGTGTACTGCGGTTGGTTTTTTCCATATACATAAAATAATCTTGCCCAAGTAAATTTTGTTCTCTTATTTATATTTCTCATAATATAGATTCTTAGCTGATTTTTTGCATAAGCATAATGATTGAGAGGAATTATTTTTGAATTTTCATCTACTTTTTTTTTAATAGGAAAACCATATTCAAAGCAAGTTCCCATAACGAATAATGATCTTGGTTTCTGGTCTAAAATTTGTTTTATAAATTTTTTTTGATGTGTAAGGTGGATTGTTTTATGTCTAATTGTTTTATAATTTGGAATGTAGTCCCAAGCTAAATGAATTATTATTGTTTTTGAATCTATAATCTTTAAATTTAATTTTTTATTTAGTCCGTATTTTACAAATTTTACTTTTGGAATATTATCGATTGGAATATTTTTGTTACAAAAAGCATATATTTTAGATTTAATCTTTTTTTTTAATAAAAAATTTATAAAGTTGCTGCCAATAAAACCAGTACTACCAGTGACAACAATTTTCATTAACTAAAAATTTTTAATTTTTGGCATAAAAGTTACTAATTTGCATCCCCATTTTTTAGTAAAACTTAATTCTTTTTTAATTTCATCTTTGATATTCCATGTCATTATTAAGATAATATCTGGTTTGATCTTTTTTAAAAAACTTTTTTTCTTTATAGGTATTTTCGATCCAGGTAAAAATTTTCCTATTTTAAAGGGGTTTTTATCAATAATGCAATTTACTTTTTGATAATTGATTCCTGTAAAATTAAAGAATGTATTTGCCTTAGCAGCAGCTCCATATGCTGCAATTATCCTTTTATTTTTAATATTCCAGTCAATAAATTTACTTACTTTTTTCTTTAATAAATTTACTCTTTTTTGGAAACTCATATAAAATATTTCTTTTTTTATACCAGCCTTTTCCTCGTATTTTTTAAATATTTTAAATCTGTTTGTGTCTTTCATTTTTGAATTATCCATATGAGTTACATAAAGCCTTATACTCCCTCCATGAGTTTTAATTTTTTCACAATCAAAAATTTTTAATCCATGTTTTTCAAAAATATTACAAGCTGATGTAATAGAAAAATAAGAAAAATGTTCATGATATACAGTATCAAATTGATTTAGTTTAATTAAACTTAGCAAATATTGTACTTCAAAAGTTGCTACACCGTCGTGATTTAAAAATGTTTTAATTCCTTTTATAAAATCATTCAGATTGGGCACATGTGCCAAAACATTATTTGCGATTATAAAATCTGATTTTTTTTTTATTTTATTTGCAAATTTATTCGTAAAAAAACTATTAATAACATTATGACCTTTTTTTCTTGAAAAATTAAAAGTACTCTTTGTAGGTTCAATACCTTTTGCATTAACTTGATTAACTTTTAAAATATTTAAGAGTGATCCATCATTTGAGGCAATTTCATAAACATTTCCTTTTAACTGTTTCGGATATTTGTATTTTATATATTTAACGTATTCTCTTAAATGATCTAACCAAATTTGCGAGTAACCACTAAAATATGGGTAATCTTTTTTAAATATTGATTTATATTTTACTAAATCTTTAGTTTGTGACAGCCAACATTTTTTACAAATATAAATTTGTAAATCAAATTTTTTTGAAACTTGTTTTGATGTTTTGTTCAAAGTGTTTGCAATCGGAGACTTGCCAAGATTTAAAAAAATTGTTGATAGTCTTTTATTACAAGATCTACACCTCATAATTAAAATTTTTTACCTAAAATATCTTTTTTTGAAATAATAATTTTTTTAATTGGCCAATTAATTTTAAACTTATTTTCTATAGGAGAAATGTATTTGCTATGAGTACTTGAGTAAAAATTAGAGTGTAAATATAGTAATTCACAATTATCAGTAAGAGCTTGGTATCCATGTGCAAAACCCTTAGGGATATAATGTATTTTATTATTTTTCTCTGATAGAGTTAAGAAGTTGAATTTTAAAAAATTTTTCGAATTTTTTCTAATATCTAAGGCGACATCAAATACCTTACCTTTAATACACAAAACAATTTTATCTTCTTCAAATGGCTTAGCCTGATAATGCATTCCTCTTATTGTTCCAACTTTAGCTGTATTAGTATAGTTTATTTGCTGAATTGAAATATTTTTTTTTAATTTAGAGAATTCGCGGCTACAGAATATCCTGGAGAGATGTCCTCTATAATCATTTTTTTTTTTATAAATTAACTCAGCGTTACCTAATAATTTTTTATTTATTTTAAAATCTTTCATTTAAGTATTTTTCTATATGCTTTTTAGTAAAATTTTTTTTTTGAAAGATGTAATTATGATACCATTCCATCGTTAAATTTACAGATTTTTCAAAATTATATAATGGCTGCCAGTTCAATTTAGTTTTTATCTTATCTGAATTAAGTATTAAAACTTTTTTCTCTTTAAATGTTGAGTTAGTAATCAAGACTTGAAATTTAAACTTTTGCTTAAAAAAATTTACTATTTTTGATGTTCTATATATTTTTTTTTTTGAATTAGATACGTTCCATGCTGAGCCACTTGAAATTTTACTTCGACTCATTTTACTGGCTATAAATAAATAAGAGTGAATACAATCTAAAACATGTATCCATGGTCTTACAGCTTTATTTGATCTGAATTTAAATTTTTTTTTTTTTATTAATGATCTGGCAATATCAGGTACAAGTCGTTTTTCACTCCAATCTCCACCTCCTATTACATTACCAGCTCTAATAGTGATTATTTTAATTTTTTTATTTTCTTTTGCGTAAAATTTAACGTAATTTTCTATACCAACTTTAGACATACTATAAGAATTATCTCCCATCAAATAATCTGTTTCTTTTTTAAATTTGAATTTTTCATCATTTTTATAAACTTTATCTGTTGTTATAATCACGACATACTTAACTGATTTAATTTTTTTGGCACAATTTAATAAATTAATAGTACCTACTAAATTTGAATTCCAAGTTAAAATAGGATTATTATATGCTCTAAAAACTAATGATTGTGCTGCAAGATGAAATATATATTTTGGTTTAAATTTTTGCAAATTTTTTTCTAATTTTTTTTTATTTGATAAATTTAATATTTGATGATTTATTTTTTTTTCAAGCTTTAAATCAATAAAGTTTTGATGTTTTTTGTCTGATATGCCTATAATTTTAGAACCTAAATAATTTAAAAAAATTGTTAAGTAAGTCCCTTTAAACCCTGTATGTCCTGTAATTAGAACTTTTTCATTTTTAAACTTTTTTTTTAAATAACTAAGACTCATTTCAACCAAGGAAAATTTCCATCTGATTTAATCTGACTGTCTAAATAAAGTTTATCTCTCATTGTATCTACTGCATGCCAAAAACCATTGTATTTGTAAGCTTTTAAGTTTTTTTTCTTTACTAAAGTTTCTAATGGTTCCTTTTCCCAATATGTTTGATTTCCACTGATATAATCAATACATTTTTTGTTTAAAATAAAGAAACCACCATTTATCCAACCAATATCTCCTTTTGGCTTTTCAGAAAAACTTGTTACAACATCATTATTAATGTTTAAAGCTCCATATCTACCAAGAGGTTTAACGGCAGTAATAGTTGCCATTTTTTTATGTCTCTTATGAAATTTAACTAAATGCTTTATATTTACATCTGATATACCATCTCCATAAGTAAACAGAAAATCTTTATTATTTAATAAATGTTTTATTTTTTTTAATCTACCACCAGTCATAGTATTTT
>MDTB01230260.1_pt1 | contig 19792 bp, 25 predicted proteins | sample 811161 | NCBI WGS metagenome assembly MDTB01 (sample SAMN05326650, study PRJNA326480) | marine metagenome | isolation source: seawater | place: Mediterranean Sea | collected 2009 | reverse complement strand
TATAAGCATGCCCGGTGCGGCGTGATTGTCCTTGGTGGGCTTGTTCGGCGTAGGCGTGGGCGCGTTTTACCAGCGCCAGTTCATCGGCACCTAAATAACTGAGATTTTCAACTAGGGATGCCAGTGTTGCGGGTGCGGCAACACTGGTCTGTTTGGCGTGCTCGGCGAGCTGAGCAACAAAAAGAGATTCGGTGGCGTGCTCAGCCGGCTGCTGGCTCATCCGCTCCTATCTCGCCGCTGTTGAGCGCTGCGATACTAAAATTCATCTCAATATCGTCTTCCTCTTCCTCAAGAGAAACCTCTTGGCTGTCGAGCATTTCGTGACTAATCAACCCTTCAGCAATTTCGCGTAGCGCGACAACCGTAGCTTTATCGTTTTCTTCTGGTACCAAGGCTTCGGTGCTATAGCGGCGCAAGCCGCGCGCTCGACGGCTTGCAAGCATGACCAATTCGAAACGGTTATCAACGTGTTCCAGGCAGTCTTCTACGGTGACTCTTGCCATGTCTTTTTCCTTTCTTAGCTCTTAGCAAATTTAACGCTGCTAGCGCCGCTTAGTAATGAACGCTCAGCGGGTGGGTCATGTTACCCATCAGCAGCGTTGTCGACAAGCACGCGGCGACTTTGCAGCGTCGACGTAGGCCCACACCACTGGGCAAAGTCAGGGCGACTTTACCAGGGCGGCGATCGTAGATTGCTGCAGCTGCCGTTCTCGTTGTTGGCGGGCTGCACGAATTACTGACAGCAGTTCTTCGCTTGCTTGCGCGAAGTCGTCGTTGACGATCAGATAGTCATAGCGGTTGGCTTGACGCATGTCAGTCTTCGCCTCTGCTAAACGAGTAGCCATGGCGGCTTGCGAGTCTTGGCCACGGGCGTGCAAGCGCTGCTCTAACACTGCAATGGACGGCGGTAAAATAAAAATACTGATGGCTTCAGGTAGCAGCGCTCGCACCTGATCCGCTCCTTGCCAGTCGATTTCTAGAATGACATCTTGGCCTTTTTCCCGTCGCCGATCGACTTCTTGTTTCGAACTGCCATAGCGTTGCCCGAACACATTGGCGTGCTCCAAAAACTCTTCTGCCGCAATCATTCGATTAAACTCTCGATCATCGACAAAAAAGTAGTTTTCGCCGTCGCTTTCGCCGTCGCGCTTCGTCCTCGTGGTATGGCTTACGCACACTACGACCTGGCGATCTGCGGCTAACACGGATTTGACCAAGCTGGTCTTTCCCGCACCGGAGGGTGCTGACACGAGAATTAGGCTACCAGTATTCATTCGACGTTCTGTACCTGCTCGCGAATTTGTTCGATGACCACTTTCAGATCGATGGCTTTTTGCGATACATCGGTCTGGGTAGCTTTTGCCCCGAGAGTGTTGGCTTCGCGGTTTAACTCTTGAGCAAGAAAATCTAATCGGCGCCCGTGAGGTCCTGGTGCGTCCATTAATTTGTATGCTTCTGCGACGTGGATCATCAGGCGGTCAAGCTCCTCTCTTATGTCGCTGCGCTGGGCGAGCAGTGCGACTTCTTGCTCTAGTCGCGCGGGGTCGGTCTTTACCTCCAGTTCATGAAGCCGCAAATTTAGTCGCTGTTGCTGCAAGCGCATAAGGTTCTCGCTTTGCGGGCGTACCTCGTCAACAATGCCCTCGACGGTGGCGAGTTGCTGCAGCAATAACGCCTGCAGCCGCTGGCCTTCGGAAGCGCGAGCGTCGATTAAACGCTCCAAGGTCAGTTCAAATAGCTCGGTGACTGACTGCGTGGCCAGCTCCTGATCAACCTGACCCTCTTCTAACATGCCTGGCCAGCGCAACAGATCCAGTGCCGAAGGCGCGGTCGCGCCCGGCACCTGGTCTTGTACGTCCTTGGCGGCAACCACTAGTTGCGTGAGCAAAGTGTTGTTCAACTGCAGAGCCTGAGAGGCAGGCGCTAGCTCCAACTTAAGCGTGACATCAACTTTGCCGCGCTTCAGATGGTTGCGCAGTAACTCCCGAAGCAGCGGCTCCGTAGCACGCAGGGCCTCCGGTAGGCGAAATTGAGGCTCGAGATAGCGATGATTGACGCTTCGTAGTTCGCAACTCATCTGATAACCGTTATTCGTTGCCGATGCTTGCGCAAAAGCGGTCATGCTAGAGAGATGAGGCATTTAACTTTGGCCAGTCGCGTTGTGGGGCAAGATTATCCAATCATTCTGCGGTGCTGTACATTGCTGGCGGTTGCTTGGTGTTGGTCAGCAATGAATATTCTGACGTGCCGTGGCACATCTCTTTATAATTCGCAGCATTTAAGGATTTTTTATGCGCCCCAGTGGACGAACAGCAGATGAACTGCGCCCGATCAAATTTACTCGTAACTTTACGATGCATGCGGCAGGTTCGGTGTTAGTGGAGTTTGGCAATACCAAGGTCATTTGCACCGCATCGGTTGAAAACTCTGTGCCGGGATTTATGCGTGGTCGAGGCGAGGGTTGGGTAACTGCGGAATACGGCATGTTGCCCGGTGTCACAAATACGCGTAATGACCGAGAGGCAGCCCGCGGTAAACAGAGCGGTAGAACCGTAGAAATCCAGCGCCTGATTGGGCGCTCACTACGCGCCATGGTAGATATGAGCAAGCTCGGCGAGCGCACCATCCGCCTAGATTGTGATGTGATTCAAGCAGACGGCGGCACACGTACTGCGTCCATCACTGGTGGCGCTGTTGCGCTGGCCGACGCATTGAAGAAGATCGACGCAGAGGCAGCCTTGGTGGCGCTGGTATCGTCTGTGAGTGTTGGAATCTACAACAACATGCCGATATTAGATTTAGATTACGCAGAGGATTCCAAAGCGCAGACCGACATGAATGTAGTGCGTTTTGGCAGTGGGGGATTTATTGAGTTGCAAGGTACCGGCGAGGGCGCTCCGTTTAGTGGCGATGAGCTACAGCAGTTGATCGCGCTGGCAGAAAAAGGCACAGAAGAATTGTTGGAACTGCAAAAAGCGGCGTTGGCATAGGAGTGCAAATGCAAAAAAAGGCGTTTATTGACTTTCTAATTGCGCAAAGTGTTCTGAAGTTTGGTGAGTTTACGCTGAATTCTGGACGAGTCAGCCCGTATTTTTTCAACTTGGGTGCAGTTAGCGACGGCGTCGGTTTCGCGGCATTGGGGCAAGCCTATGCGCAAACCATAATCGACGCCGGCCTAGAATTTGATGTGTTGTTCGGCCCCGCTTACAAGGGCATTCCAATCGCCGTGGCGACGGCCACTGCGCTGGCCGCGCACGGTGTACATGTGAGTGTTGCCTACAACCGTAAAGAAGCGAAAGACCACGGCGAGGGCGGTCAGTTAGTGGGTGCAGAGGTTAACGGCCGAGTGCTGCTGGTAGACGATGTTTTGACCTCGGGCAAAGCGATTCGTCAGAGTGTCGAGTTAATTGCGCGAACAAATGCCGAAATTGTAGGCGCAGTAATTGCGCTGGATCGAGCGGAACTGTTTGACGGTAATGTCACCGCCGTGGAGGCGTTGGCCAAGGATCTGCGTGCGCCGATCGTTAGCATTGCCTCCGTGGCTGACATCATTGCCGGGCTAACAGACGCTACCGACCCAAACTTGCGCCAGCGCATGCTTGAGTATCAGCAGCAATATTGTCGAATCAACTGATAAAGGTAAACGCGCGTTCTGCGCCCATGAGTCTGCGCGCCGCCTAGTTGTTGCTGAATAGCCCTTGGTGCAACTGCGACCACTGCTCAGCCCAGTTGGCGCTTGGCAGCTGACGGAAGTCCGAGCGAACAAATTGCGCAATGCGGCCCTCGGCGAGTGCCAGCATGAGATTAGCAGTAGGATTCACGTGATGACTCGGTAGCGCGGTTTGTTGCGTTCGGTGTTCTCTCAACACTTGTCTCAGTTGCGTCTCGATGCGATCCAGCAACTGACACATGCGATTACGCAAACGTTCGGTTTCGCCTTGCAGAGCGTCGCCGGCGAATAGGCGGGCAAAACCAGGGTTGCGTTCAACGAAGGTGATGACTAGTAAAATAATGTCATGGCACCGTTGCGGCGCTTGGCTTTGTTCCTGCAACACTTGGTTAATGCGCGTAAAGAGCGTTTGCTCTGCATATTCGATCAGGCCTTCAAGCATTTTCGCTTTGCTGGGGAAGTGCCGATATAAGGCCGCTTCTGATACACCGACTTGTTGCGCCAATGCAGCGGTCGTAATGCGTCCGCCCGGATTGGCCTGCAGCATGCCGGCCAGAGCTTGAAGAATCTCGTCCCGACGATTGGGCTTAGGCATCAGCTAGAATCTGCGTACCAACGCCACTGTCGGTGAAGATCTCCAGCAGCAGCGCATGCGGAACTCGGCCATCAATAATTTGCACGCTACTGACGCCACTCGATACTGCGCTAAGAGCGCAATCAACCTTGGGCAGCATGCCTGCGCTTATTGTGCCGTTCTTAACTAACACTTCGACGTCGGCCTTGGACAAGCCAGACAAAGTCTGCTGCTCGGCGTCTAAGATCCCCGGCGTATTGGTGAGAAGTACCAGTTTTGCTGCGTTTAGCGCCTCTGCGATCTTGCCTGCCACGATATCGGCATTGATGTTGTAGGACTCGCCGTCCGCGCCGACGCCGATGGGCGCAATGATCGGAATAAACTGGGACTCGGTGAGCGTCTGCAAAATCTCGATATTGACCTCGGTGATCTCGCCGACCTGTCCGATGTCGACCTGATCTTCAGCGTTATCACTGTTTGCTCGTGCGCTCAGTTTGCGTGCCTTAAGCAACACCCCATCCTTGCCGGTAATGCCGACGGCGCGGCCGCCGTGGGTGTTGATTAACGAAACGATTTCTTTATTCACCAGGCCGCCAAGCACCATTTGCACCACGTCCATGGTGTCTGCGTCGGTAATGCGCATACCGCTGACAAACTTCGACTCAATACCAAGTTTATCTAGCAGGTCGCCAATCTGTGGGCCACCGCCATGTATCACGATCGGATTTATGCCAACCAGTTTCATAAGCACTACATCGCGTGCAAAGTTCTGCTTAAGTTGGTCGTCAATCATCGCGTTGCCACCGTATTTAATTACTACAGTGTCGCCGTGGAATTTTTGAATATAAGGTAAGGCCTCCGTTAAGACTTTAGCGGTTGTTGGGCTATTGCTGGTGTTCATAAGGTTAGGCTCAACGAAAGATCAGGGTATCGTCTACTTGGCTCAATAGAGCTTGAAATTCATCTTGTACACGTTCCAACGCCGCTGGGCTATCTGCTTCAAATCGAAGCGATAACACTGGGCTGGTGTTTGACGGGCGTATCAAGCCCCAACGATCATCGAAGTCCACGCGAATGCCGTCAATCGTAGTAAGGCGCCCGCCGTTGAAATCGTTGCTAGCCGCAAGCTCGTCCATAACTTCGAATTTACGCGTTTCGGTGGTGTGAATCTTGATTTCAGGAGTGCTGTAGGTGGCAGGATATTTTGCAAACAGAGCATCAACGTCGAGATCACTTTGGCTCACCAGCTCCAGCAGGCGCGCCGCGGTATAGAGAGCGTCGTCGAACCCATACCAACGTTCGCCAAAACATATATGACCGCTGAACTCGCCAGCCAGGGCCGCCTGGGTCTGCTTAATCTTCGCTTTTATGTGAGAGTGGCCAGTCTTCCACATGATCGGTTCGCCGCCTGCCTCGCGGATCACGCGCTCTAGATGGGTACTGCATTTAACGTCGAAGATCACCGGCGTGTTTGGATTACGTCCAATGATGTCCTGGGCAAACAGCATCATCAGTTTGTCTGGCCATATGATCTCGCCTCGGGGAGTAATTACGCCAAGACGGTCGCCATCACCGTCGAATGCCAAGCCAATGTGCGCAGAGTGCTGCGTTACGGCGGCAACCAAATCTTGCAAGTTTTCTGGTTCTGCTGGATCAGGATGGTGGTTTGGGAAGTTGCCGTCTATTTCGCAAAACAGCGGAATTACCTCACAGCCCAACGCGCTCATGAGCTTTGGCGCCAGTTCTCCTGCTACACCGTTGCCACAATCTACAGCGACGCGCAGTGGCCGATGCAGTGTCGTCGTCGCGAGTGCTGCGTCGATGTATTGCTGGCCCATGTCGGCTTGAGCGAAAGTGCCCTCACCGGTACTAAGATCGGTATTTTGTAGTCGGCGGAATAGCGCTTGAATCAAATCCTCGGCCAAGGTTACGCCGCCGATCATCATCTTCAGGCCGTTATACTCAGGCGGGTTGTGGCTGCCAGTGATCATTATGCCGGTGCCTGTCTGCAACGCGTGGGTGGCGTAATAGAGTACCGGAGTAGGAACTTGGCCAATGCTGGTTACGTGCATGCCGCCATCTAATAGGCCTTGGCCAAGGGCCTGCTCAATACCAGGGCTCGATAGCCGACCATCGCGACCAATAACAGCAGCGCGCTGTTGTTTTACTAGAGCTTCGGCGGCGAAAGCTCTGCCGACCCAATAACATACATGTTCCGTTAGGTTTGAACTGGTGATGCCGCGAATGTCGTAGGCGCGAAAAATACCCGCGTCAATGGTCAGATCGTTCAAAGGCGTAGGCGTGAAATTATGACTTTGCATGGCGTCCAATAGATCTCTGTTATTTGTCTTTTAGGTCAGTCAGCTCGGTGCCAAAACGTTCGCTGATTTGCTGCAGTAGTTTCACCGCCATCGTTCTTTTGTTTTGCCGCGGGAAGTTTATTTCTTCGTCATCGGTAATAAAGGTGGCGGCGTTGTCGGGGCTGTTAAAGCCAATGCGTGCATCAGACACGTCGTTGACCACGATAGCGTGTAAACCTTTTCTGAGCCGCTTTTCCCGAGCGTGGTTCAGGGTGTCGTGAGTTTCTGCGGCAAAACCAATCACCACGGTTTCGTGGCCACTCTCAATAACGCCTTTGATTACGTCAGGATTCTCGATCAATCGCAGGTCAAGATGACTTTCCTGAGAGGACGTTTTCTTTATTTTTTGCTCGGCTGGTTGTGCAACTCGATAATCAGCGACTGCCGCGACGCCAATGAAAAGATGTATATCGTCCAAATGTTTTTGTACGGTTTCGTGCATGTCGTTGGCGCTAACCACATCGAGCCGGGTGATGCGTGGGTCGCTTGCTGGTACGCCGGGGCCAGCAACCAGGGTAACTTTCGCACCGGCGCCCAGTGCCGCTTCGGCAAGGCTCAGGCCCTGCACGCCGGAGCTGTGATTGGAAATAAAGCGCACTGGATCGATCGCCTCACGGGTGGGACCGGCGGTGATCATGACGCCGAGATCGTGCAGCACGCTATCTCGGTGCGACTGGGTAGGTAACTGCTGCAGTGCCGCAATCAAGGTTGCGGGTTCGGGTAGCCGGCCAGGTCCGAACTCACCGCAGGCTTGTTCGCCGTGGTCAGGCTCAACAACTTGGTAACCAAATTCTTTCAGTTTGAGCAGATTCTGTTGCGCGGCGGGATGCAAATACATTCGTTGGTTCATAGCAGGAGCGACCACAACAGCAGCTTCGGTAGCTAAACAAATTGTCGTCAGCAAGTCATAGGCGTGACCGTTAGCTAGTGCTGCGAGGCAATTTGCCGTCGCTGGTGCGATCAATATTTGATCGGCCCACCGTGCCAATTCAATGTGTCCCATAGAGGCTTCTGCCTGCCGATCCCACAAATCATCCCGAACCGGCCGGCCGGATACCGCCTGTAGTGCCGTGGCAGTGACGAACTTGTTGGCGTTCGCCGACATCACCACCTGTATCTCTGCGCCCTCAGCGCGTAAAGCTCGCACGAGTGCAGGAGCTTTATACGCCGCGACACCGGCAGTGATACCGAGCACGATATGTTGGCCAACCAAACTGGACATAAAACACCCTTTTAGGAATGTGAACGCTAATGAAGCCATCATCAGAAGGTAATGCCGACATCGCAGACCGCGAGCTTAACGGTGAAAGCCGAAACAGGGAACCGGATACCCGTCATTCAGAGCCGATTGCGGCATGGCAGATACAGGAACAGCCACGCTACCGGTTGATGTCGGACGGAGCAGATGCATTGTCCACAGCTGAGTTGCTGGCGATTTGTCTGGGTTCTGGTGTTGTCGGTGAAGATGCTGTGGCGATGGCACGCAGGCTGTTAAAGCACTTCGGTGGCATTGGCGCGTTGTTGTCTGCGCCGTTGTCTCAGCTTGTGGCCTGTCACGGCGTAGGCCCGGCGAAGGCCTCAATCATTAAGGCGATTCAAGAATTGAGTTTGCGCGACGTCGAGCACGAGTTAGCGCATTCTGAACAGTTTTCCGACCCCACAGCGGTGTCGCGCTTCTTGCGCCGTCGTATTGGTCATGAGCCGCGCGAGACTTTTGCCTGTTTATTCTTGAACGCGCGAAATCAACTCATCTCCTTTGAAGTGTTGTTTCGCGGTTCGGTGGATCGCGCCCATGTTCACGGGCGCGAGGTTTTACGCCGGGCAATCGAGGTCAATGCGGTGGCTGTGGTGCTGGCACATAACCATCCGTCTGGTTCACCGGAGCCGAGCCACGCGGACATTCTGCTTACTACGCGGTTGATAGAGTTATTGCGGCAGATTGACATTCGCGTGCTGGATCACATTGTGGTCGGATCTGGCTCATGTGTATCCTTTGCCAGTCGCGGCCTGCTTTGATAACTGTAGTTGCCGAAAAACGGTGGCTTTGGTATAAACGCGCCTCGAATTTTTGGGGTACGACCATGTCTCAGGTGTGTCAGGTCACAGGCAAGCGTCCGATGACGGGAAACAACGTCAGTCACGCGCAAAACAAGACAAAGCGCAGGTTTTTGCCGAATCTGCATTACCACCGTTTTTGGGTGGAATCAGAAAAGCGTTACGTAAAGCTGCGGGTTTCATCCAACGGTATGCGCATTATCGATAAAAAGGGTATCGACGAGGTACTTAAAGATATGCGCGCAAACGGTCAAAAGGTTTAACCCACTTTTGATGGGTTGAGCGTCACACAAAACGGAACACAGAATCATGCGCGATAAAATCAAATTGGTGTCTAGTGCGGGTACCGGTCACTACTACACCACCGACAAAAATAAGAAGAACACTCCCGACAAAATGGAGATCAAAAAATACGATCCCGTTATACGCAAGCATGTCATCTACAAGGAAGGCAAGATTAAGTAAGGCGCATGCCTGAACTCCCCGAAGTCGAGACGACTAAGCGGGGCATAGAGCCCTTTCTTCTTCAGCAAACAATTACAGCGGTTATCGTCCGCGAAAGCCGCCTGCGCTGGCCCGCGCAAGTACCCCAGAATCTTGTTGGGCAGCCCGTCACTCGAGTTGCGCGGCGCGCGAAATACATCCTCCTCACCACGCCACTGGGGACCCTAATAATTCATCTTGGCATGTCCGGTAGTTTGCGTTTAGTGGAGCCAGACACTGAGGTAAAAACCCACGACCATATTGACCTAGCGTTAAGTTCTGGTCGCTGCCTTAGATACAACGACCCACGCCGATTTGGCAGTTTTCACTTTCACCCAACCGATGATCCGCAACCGCATTGGTTGCTGGCTGATCTTGGACCTGAACCGTTGGGTAACGAGTTCTCCGGGGAACACCTGTTTCAGCAGTCTCGCAAACGGCGCAGCGCAGTGAAAAGCCACATTATGGACAGCAAGGTGGTGGTGGGCGTAGGTAACATTTATGCAGCCGAAGCGTTATTTAGCGCTGGCATTCGACCAACAGTACAGGCATGCCGGGTGACTCGCGTCGGCTATGAAAAATTGGCTCGAGCCATTGCAACGATTCTAGCTGGCGCAATTCAAGTTGGTGGCACCACGTTGCGGGACTTTGTCGGCTCGGACGGTCAGCCCGGTTACTTTCGCCAGAGTCTTAATGTGTATGGTCGTGCAGGTGAACCTTGTCGTGTCTGTGCAATGCCGCTCAAGGGTTTAGTGCTAGCCCAGCGCAGCACCGTCTATTGTCCACAATGCCAAGTTACCAGGGGTTGGCGATGATGCTAGTGACAGCTATGGATTGTCATCGTTAGACAGCGCTGCAACCACCTTGGGATGTACGAATTGGGAAATGTCGCCGCCCATGGCTGAGATTTCTCGCACCAGCGTTGATGAGATAAATGAACAGTCTTTCGATGTAGGTAAAAACACATACTCGATTTGTGGCGACAAAGATCGGTTCATCTCTGCCATTTGAAACTCATAGTCAAAGTCGGTAACGGTGCGCAGACCACGCAGAATAAAGCGTGCGCCTTTAGAGCTCACAAAGTCCACCAAGAGGGTATTAAACCCCTCAACAGATACGCGGTCGCCGTACTGTTTTGCAACGTCCTCACATAGCTCTATTCGGTCAGCGAGCGCGACTTTTGGGTCTTTTTGAGCGGATGTGCCAATGGCCAAAATAACGTGATCAAAAAGGTGCAAGGCGCGTTCGACCAAGTCCGTGTGGCCATTAGTGATCGGATTAAAAGAACCCGGATAGACGACAATATTCTTGGTCATGATGGTGCTGCTCCCCCAGGCCCGCTGTGCGTTTTTGCTCGTTAGGTGACGCGGATGGTATCCACGCACCCACACCGCTGCAACTCGCTAGCAAGTCGCTAAAACGCTGCAGGTTGTCCCTGCTTTAGTGGTCTTGCGCACCGTTAGGTTGAAACGCTCGCACAGTCCCAATAGCGATTGCTGATGCTGCGCTTCCAGATAAACGTAGCCGCCAATCAGGTTGCCGGTAGTAAGCGCACGCAACGCGTTCTCCATGAGTTTGGGTTGGCTATATGGTGGATCGAGAAAAACGATGTCGTAGGGTGATAGAGCCGAATCTAGGAATTTTTCAGCCCGGCAATGGACAGCCTCGCAATTGTCCGCATCAAGCAGAGCGATATTGTCTGTAAGTGCCGCAACGATAGCTCTGTTGGAGTCGACAAAGGTCACCTGTTTTGCGCCAATGGAGGCAGCCTCAAAGCCCAGTGCTCCGGAGCCAGCAAAGAGATCCAGACAAGTGCTGTCATGTAAGTAGGGGCGGAGCCAGTTAAACAGGGTCTCTCGCGTGCGCCCTAACGTCGGGCGCAACCCATTCGCATCGGGAAAGCTCAGCCTGCGACTGCGCCATTGACCACCAATGATGCGGACGTACTGGCGATTGTTCTGCTTAGCGCCGCGAATGGGGAAATCTGCTGGTGGTTTTAACATAAATCATAGCCGTCTCATTATAGAATGCCGGCGGTTAAAGAACGACAGTGACCCAACCCAAGGCGCTGTATTTTGGAGTATGTGATTCATGGCCCAAGATGAACAATCATCTGTTGCAGAGCGACGGTTCCTTGGCCGATTGCGCAAGGGACTCGCCAAAACTCGCGATCAGCTCACCAGTGGTGTGGGCAACCTGTTGCTCGGCGAGAAGGAGATTAGCGCTGAAGTCTTAGATGATCTGGAAACCGCGTTGCTTACAACCGATGTTGGGGTGCAAACAACTCAGGCGATCATTGATGAACTTACGGCTCAGGTGTCGCGTAGGCAGTTGGCTAACATGGATGCCCTATACCAAGCATTGCAGCAGCTCATGGTGCAGCGACTTGGGGCTTTAGAGCGGCGCTTTGAGCTGGGGTCGGATAGCACACAAGTGGTCTTCTTTGTCGGTGTCAATGGCGTTGGCAAGACTACGACGATAGGCAAGTTAGCAAAGCGTCTCATGGCCGAGGGTCGCAGTGTTATGTTGGCAGCTGGAGACACTTTTCGCGCTGCTGCGGTGGAGCAATTGCAAGCATGGGGTGTACGCAATGGTGTGCCGGTGATCGCTCAAGCTCAGGGGTCTGACGCGGCGTCTGTGGTATTTGACGCCGTGCAGGCAGCCAAAGCTCGGGGAGTAGACGTGTTGCTGGTGGACACCGCTGGGCGCCTACAAGCAAAAACCCAGTTGATGGACGAACTAGCGAAAGTTCGAAGAGTGGTTGAACGCCTGGACCCAGACGCGCCACACGAAGTCATCTTAGTTCTGGACGGTGGGGTCGGCCAGAATGCCCTGAGCCAGGTAGAACTATTCCGCGAAACAGTGGGTGTGACAGGTTTGGTGGTGTCGAAACTCGATGGCACGGCCAAAGCAGGGGTGGTGTTTGCCATTGCGCAAATGCAGCAAACCACCCCGCTACCCATTTATTTTGTCGGCGTTGGTGAAAGTGAGGACGATTTACGGCCCTTTGTTGTTGATCAATTTGTTCGCGCGTTGTTGTCTTCAGACCAAGACCAAACTCAAGAAGGTGGTGAGTGAGCTCCATCACCTTTGATCGTGTTACCAAGCGCTTCGATAACGGGCGCGAGGCGTTATCGGAGGTGAGTGTGGAATTTGCCTCCGGTTCTATGACATTTCTAACCGGTCATTCTGGCGCTGGCAAGAGCACTTTCTTGCGGTTGCTCATCGGTGCGGACGTAGCCACCAGAGGCCGCATTCATGTCGATGATGTGGACATCAGCAAGCTCGGTGCTCGGCGCATGCCCTGGTACAGAAGGGATGTTGGGGTGGTGTTTCAAGATCATCACTTACTGCCAGAACATAATGTCTTCGACAACGTCGCGTTGCCGTTGAGAATTAATCATGCGGGCGAGCGTGAGATCGCCAGTAGAGTGCGTGGTGCGTTAGGCCGTGTGGATTTGCTCGGTAAAGAACATCTCATGCCGGGGCAACTGTCTACCGGTGAGCAGCAGCGCGTAGGCATCGCGCGAGCGGTTGTTGGTAAGCCAAAGATCTTGCTCGCGGACGAACCTACTGGCAATTTAGATCCGCAACTGGCGCGCAGTGTCATGGAGCTTTTTCGTCAATTCAACGAGTTGGGTACGACTGTAGTAATCGCCAGCCACGACGCAGGTCTCATTCAGAGTATGGGTATGCCAACGCTTAACCTGGTCGAGGGACGCATCGCCGAGCCGACAGAGAGCGCGTATGCCCAGTGAATCGCCACCGACGCCAGAGCGGGGATCGAAGTCTGCTTCTAAGCAATGGCCGGCGCCGCGAAGACGGTTGAAATGGTTTGTCGCGGATCATAGTCGCGCGGTATCCGAGACTTTTAGGTTTGTTAGCCTAAAGTTCGGTAGCAGTCTGTTTGTCTGGTTGTTGGTGGGCATAGCTCTAGCATTACCTGCGGCCTTGCGTTTAGCCCAGTTGAATTTTGTCGCGTTGGATGACGGTTGGCAGGGTCAACCGGGTTTAAGCGTGTATTTTAATGTTGGCGCGCAGCCAGTTCAGATCGCTGCGGTGCAGTCGTTGTTGCGAGGTAATCCGGCAACGACAAAAGTTCGGTTGACCAAGGCAGATCAAGCGCTGCGAGAATTTATGGCCGCGAGCGCGGATTCCAGTAGTCTTACCAGCGCCTTAGGCACGCTGTCGGTGAACCCGCTACCGGCGTCGTTGCAGGTTTCCATCAGCGATCAATTCAGCACGAAACAGTTAACCAGATTACGTCAGCAGCTGCTGCAGGAAGCCAGCGTCGATGACGTAGTCATAGAATTTACCTGGCTACAAAGGCTGAAGAGTTTGACCCAGTTAATAGAGCGCTTAGGTTTGATCCTCGGTGGCCTGTTTGCTCTGGGAGCTGTGCTAGTTACCTCTGCATCGGTGCGGTTGGCGATTGAAGCCCGATTAGAGGAACTTCGAGTGTTGAGTTTGGTGGGGGCCACCAGAGCGCAAATACGCCGACCATTTGTCTATTTTGGAGTTTTCTACGGATTAGGTGGCGCAATTGTGGCAGCAATGCTGCTAGCGATTACGTTGATTGCCATAGAAGCGCCTTTGACAGACTTATTGGGCAGTTACGACATACCCGTCCAAGTTCGGGGTTTTGATCTTAGCTTTCTAGGCACGTTATTGGTGGTCGGGGTCACGCTTGGTGTGATTGGTGCCCTGTTGGCGGTTCGGCAGCGCATCCGTGGTGCCCAAGAAACCCTTTATTGACCCAGAAGTCGAACTTTCGGCGTGTTTTGCGGTGATAGAAATTGCCGAAAAGACATTAGCACTCGCCAGCAGAGAGTGCTAATATTCGCGCAAAGTGTTACCGGAAGTATCACATGACAACAGACATTATGAAAATGCCGAGTATCTCGCCGGGCGCGGATCTCGATGCCTACTTGCGTACGGTGAGCCAGTTTCCGATTCTGCAGCCCGAAGAAGAACGAGAGTTAGCCGAGCGCTTCTATCACGCGGGCGATCTTGACGCGGCGCGACAACTGGTGCTCTGTCATTTACGTTTCGTTGCGCATTTAGCGCGTACCTATCAAGGCTATGGTCTGCCGCATGCCGATCTAATTCAAGAAGGCAATGTTGGACTGATGAAAGCGGTCAAGCGGTTTGATCCTTCTGTGGGGGTGCGATTGATCTCCTTTGCTGTGCACTGGATCAAAGCGGAGATGCACGAATATATCTTGCGCAACTGGCGCATCGTTAAAGTAGCCACTACCAAAGCGCAACGTAAACTGTTCTTTAACTTGCGTGGCGCTAAACGCTCATTGTCGTGGTTGAGCGCTGAAGAAACCAAGGCAATTGCTCAAGACTTAGGCGTCAGCACAGAGGAAGTGAATCGCATGGAAGGCCGCTTGAGCGCCAGCGATATGGCTTTCGACGGTTATGCAACGGATGACGATAGCGTGTCCGCACCAGTTCATTTTTTGGCTTCAGCAGCACCAGACCCTGCAGATTTGGTTGCTGATGCAGATTCCCAACGTGATGTAAGTTTGCGGCTTAGCGAAGGGCTGGCAAAGTTAGACGAGCGCAGTCGAGACATTTTGCAACAGCGCTGGTTGAGCGACGCTAAATCTACCTTGCATGAATTGGCTGCTGAGTATGGTGTCTCTGCAGAGCGTATCCGGCAGCTTGAAAAAAACGCCATGAAAAAGCTCAAGCTCGCCATCGCAGAGTGATGTGCACGCTAACCCGCTGTCGCTAAGCAGCATTCCACAGTGACGGCGAAGGTATTACTGGCTTTGGGAGGCCTATATGGCCTCCTCGGCGTTTTGCTTGGCGCGTTTGGCGCCCATGGGTTGCGCGATCGGCTCGACCCCAGCCAGCTCAGCAGCTGGCAAACCGCAGTCCAATATCAACTGTTTCACGCGCTCGCACTCATCCTAGTCACTGTTTGGTTTCTGCATACCGGAAGCAACGCGCTGCGGTACGCGGGCGGTCTGTTCGCTTTGGGAGTCTTGCTATTTAGTGGCAGCATCTATTTGTTGGTGCTGGGCGCGTCCAGTTGGCTGGGGCCGATTACCCCGCTGGGTGGGCTGACCTTAATGGCTGGCTGGGCGTGCGTTATTTATGCCGGTTTGTCCACGCAGCAATAAGCGCAACAATGACCAGTGACGCAAACCAAGCGCCTGACGGTTGGCAAAACGCTTTCAGCTATATCCGCCGCCGCGGGCGCTTCACCCAAGCTCAAGCCAGAGCATACGAAAACCTTACTACTCGCTATCGAGTTGCTGCTGCAGACTGCAGTCATCGTAGCGAGCCCGTTGGTCTGGAAATTGGTTTTGGCATGGGCGCGCAACTGCTGGCTTGGGCTGAACAATGTCCGGATTGGTATTTGTGTGGCGTAGAGTTGTATCAGCCTGGAATCGGTGCGATGTTGACGCGCCTGCACCGTCGGCAATTGTCGAATGTAGGTTTGATCGATCTACCTGCCCAACAAGTTATAGCTGCCATGGCTGCAGACACCTTGAGCGAGGTGAGGATTTTTTTCCCAGATCCGTGGCCTAAGAAACGCCATTTCAAACGCCGCCTTGTTGAGCAGGAATTCCTTGAGCGCCTGTATGCCGTATTGAAAGATGATGCGGTGGTCCGCTTGGCCACAGACTGGGCGCCCTATGGTGAGTGGATGGTTGAACAGTTCGCAATGGTGCCAGGGTTCAAGCTAGTCGAGGACCAAACTCGTCGCGGATACGCTGAAGACACCGATACGATTCGCGGCACCACAAAATTTGAAGCGCGCGGCGAGCGCCTCGGTCACAATATTCGCGATTTGGTATACGTAAAATAAATATGCTCACATGAAGTGTTGCAGCACTGAATCAAGGTAACGAATACCCTTAGCAGTAGGTGCGCAGCGCCATTCTTGCAGTAAATCCTGCGCGACCAAGCGATCCCAAATAACTTCAATAGAGGCGCGCGGCAGTCCAGTGCGTTGCTCAAAAATCTTCCAGTCGACGCCGTCCACGAGGCGCAGAGCGTTCATCATGAATTCCAAAGTAATGTCCTCGGTGGCAACGTCATATAGCTCTGTGGCTTCGGGTTTATTCAAATACAGTCGAGGCTGGCTGGCTTTCTTACTCCGAGTGAGTGAAAACGAACTGCTCTGTACAGCCGCGCGCTTGCCATGGGCGCCTGCGCCCAGCCCGACGTAATCGCCGAATTGCCAATAGTTGAGATTATGCTGACAACGTTTATCTACTTTTGCAAAAGCGGAGATTTCGTAGCGTTCGAAGCCTGCTTGGGCGAGTCTCTCGAGTCCAGCCTGCTCTGTGTCGTAGATGGTTTGTTCTATTGGCAGAATTGGTGTTCGCTTCGCAAATTCTGTTTTTGGCTCAATGGTCAGTTGATACCAAGAGATGTGCTCTGGCCCGAGTTCAATAGCTTTTTCCAAGTCATCCATGGCTGCGGCGAGGCTTTGGTCGGGTAGTCCCCACATTAGATCCAGATTGATATTGGTAAAACCTGCAGCGCGCGCATTACTAAATGCGTTAGTAATTTCGCGACTTTGATGGATTCGTCCGAGTACCTCTAGTTGGTGGTTGTTGAAGGATTGTGCGCCAATGGATAGACGATTTACCCCCGCAGCAAAGTAGTCATGAAAACTCATGTGCTCTTGGGTGCCAGGGTTAACCTCGAGGGTGATCTCTGCGTCTCTATCAACAGGCAGTGCATCGAGCAATTGAGCGACGTGCTGTGGAGGAAACAAGCTGGGTGTGCCGCCGCCGAAAAAAACGCTGCTGAAATGATCCTCGCTGCGACGTTGCGATGCCCAATCCGTCTCTAGCGCATAAAGATACGCCTGCTGGTCTACGTCACTCTTAAGTGGGTGAGAGTTGAAATCGCAGTATGGACACTTCTTCACACACCATGGGTAATGGATATACAGCCCTAGGGGTTCGACCACGACGCTAGGCGTTGTCTTGCAGTTGCGACAGCAGCGCCCGGCATGCGCGACCGCGGTGGCTCAACTGATTTTTCGCTGCAGCTGGCAATTGAGCCGCGCTGGCGTTCTCGCTGGGCAGGTAGAATAGTGGGTCATAACCAAATCCCCCGGCGCCTTGGGGCTGCCGAAGAATCTCGCCATCCCAGCGACCGAACGCAATCTTGGGCGTTGGGTCGGTAGCGTGTTGCAAAAAAACCAAGCAGCAAAAAAAGTGAGCGCGACGATCGTCAAGCTCGGCCATTTGGTCAAGCAATTTGCTGTTATTTGACGCATCGTTGGCTTGATCCCCTGCGTATCGGGCGGAGAAAACGCCGGGCTCGCCGTTTAATCCTGGCACCACGAGACCACTGTCGTCAGCAATAGCCGCTAGCCCGGTGGCTAGGGCCGCAGCTCGAGCTTTAATCAAAGCATTTTCTACAAAGCTAGTTGCAGTTTCTGCGGCGCCTTCGAGGCCAAAGTCTTTAAGGCTTGTTAGCTCGAAACCAACGGGTCTGAGCAACTGTTGCATTTCGGCAACCTTGCCGGCATTGCCGCTGGCAAAGATCACTTGCATCAGCGCGCCCAATACATCTTTTGATTGAATTTAATTTGATCTTGTCGGCCGTTCTGCAAACGCACTTGGATTTCTAAGCGATGCATTTCCTCGTCAGAGTGTAATAATTCCGCAAGATAGTAGATGGCAGCGCCTTCCTGCACCTGCCGAAAGTCAAAATTTTGTCTCTGCCCAAGTAGGTTACTGCTGCTGCCGGTGATGGTTGCTGTGACAGCGTTGTTGTCAGCATCTAGCACCGCCACGTTGATAAGCGCGCGGTTTTTCGCGCGCGTGACTTTGTACTGTGCCGCAACATCGGTTTCGAGAAAGGTGGTTGGAATCACAATGTAGTGCACTTCATGGCCGGCAAATCGATGCACTTGCTCCGCATAGCTATTGGTGCAAAGCAGCAACAGCGCGATAAAAAATATGCCTCGCGCTGAGGTACAGGCGGACAAAAAGGGCATGCGCTCTAGATTCTGCATCAGGTTGTACTTCCAAGGTGATAAAAGCCATAACTGCCAAAAAGGTTTGGGGCTAAGTTGATGAATGACCGCTCGTCATGTTGCTGATTAACTACTCGCCGCTGGATAACGCGCATGTGTAAATCTGCACAAAGAGACTCAAAGTCACTGAACGTACAGAGGTGAATGTTTGGGGTATCGAACCAACGATGAGGCAGATGCTCGGAAACAGGCATCTTGCCCTGGCCTGCGAGTTGTAGGCGGCACCGCCAATGGCCAAAGTTGGGGAACGTCACAACGCATTCGCGGCCAACCCGAAGCATTTCTTCAAGCAGGCCACGCGGCTCTTTAACGGATTGAATTGTTTCGGTCATGATAACCATATCGAAGGCGTTGTCTTCAAAATTACCTAAGCCCCGGTCTAGGTCCTGTTCGATCACGTTGACCCCCCGGGCCAGACAGATGCGTATGTTGTCTTCGTCTTTGTCGAGGCCGTAGCCAATTACGCTCTTTTCCCGTTGCAGGTTATCCAGCAACTCACCTTCTCCGCAACCGAGATCGAGTACGCGGGTATGCGGCTGAATAAGATTAGCAACGAGCTGAAGATCGGGGCGCATGGTTTAGGGACCCTTATGCCGGACGGTGACGTTGTATGCGTGGTCAAGATAAGCGCGTAAAGCGCTGGTGTATCGATCAATGGGTAGTAAGAAGGAATCGTGGCCGTGCTCGGAATCTATGACCGTGGATGCCACATCTTTTCCTGCGGCAATAAGAGCGTCGACAATTTCTTTTGAACGCTCTGGCGAAAAGCGCCAATCGGTGGTGAACGACATGACAAGAAAGCGTGCTTGGGCTTGCTCAAAAGCGGCGACCAAATCACCGCTGGTTTCTCGTGCGGGGTCAAAAAAGTCCAATGCTCGGGTCATCAGCAAATAGGTATTGGCGTCGAACCGCTGGGTAAACGACCGACCTTGGTGGTGCAGATAACTTTCGACTTGAAACTCCACGTCACCGGCGTTGTCTATGTCGCCGGATTTGAGTTCCCGGCCAAAGCGGTTGGCCATGCCGTCATCGGACAAATAGGTTACGTGGCCGATCATGCGAGCGAGCATCAGTCCACGATCAGGGTTTGTGTCCTCGATTCTGTAGTTACCGGCGCGATAGTCGGGATCTGTTGTTATCGCTTGTCGTGCAATTTCATTAAAAGCGATGTTCTGGGCGGTAAGCTTTGCCGCCGTTGCGATCAACACGGCATTGTGGACTCGTTGCGGGAAATCGATGCTCCATTGCAGCGCCTTCATGCCACCCAAGCTGCCGCCAACAACCGCCAAAAAATGATCAATGTTTAGATGGTTGGCTAACAGCGCTTGGCTAGCGACCCAGTCCTTTACCACCACTTGTGGAAACTCAGGGCCGTAGGGCTGGCCAGTATCAGGGTTGGTGGATCGCGGCCCGGTACTGCCGTGACATCCACCAAGATTGTTCACGCTGACAACAAATAACTTGTTGGTATCCATAGCTTTGCCGGGGCCAATGCAGTGCTCCCACCATCCTGGTTTTCGATCGCCCTGGTGATAACCGGCGGCGTGATGGTGTCCAGACAGCGCGTGGCAGATCAGCACGGCATTGCTTTTTGCCTGGTTCAATTCTCCGTAGGTCTCGTAGACCAAGTC
>MDTB01012254.1_pt1 | contig 19793 bp, 19 predicted proteins | sample 811161 | NCBI WGS metagenome assembly MDTB01 (sample SAMN05326650, study PRJNA326480) | marine metagenome | isolation source: seawater | place: Mediterranean Sea | collected 2009 | reverse complement strand
CCGGTTCGCTCACGCGTAGTTGTGGGGTGTTAAAATGGTCTCCCGGGGCGTCTCTAAGCTGACCGGATAATCAAGATTATAATGTAAGCCTCGGCTTTCTTTGCGCTGCAACGCCGAGCTGACGATCAGCTCAGCGACCTGTACCAGATTGCGTAGTTCGAGGAGGTCTCGATTGATGGTGTGATTCGCATAGTAGTCGTTGATTTCTTGCTGCAACAGTGAAATACGCCGCTGGGCTCTTAAAAGCCGTCGGTTAGATCGCACGATGCCCACATAGTCCCACATGAGGCGTCTGAGTTCTTCCCAGTTGTGGGCGAGAATAACGTCTTCGCCTGAGCGGGAGACTTGGCTCGCGTCCCAGTCGGGGATGTGATTCTTTGGGGCTGGACCCCGATGCTGGGTGGCAATCTCCTCGGCTGCCGCTCGGCCATAGACCATGCATTCGAGCAACGAATTGCTGGCCATTCGATTGGCCCCGTGGAGTCCGGTATAGCTGACTTCTCCGATTGCGAAGAGACCGGGTAAATCTGTTTGGCCAGCTTGATTTGTCACAACGCCACCGCAGGTATAATGGGCTGCGGGGACGATAGGAATTGGCTCCTTCGTGATGTCGAAGCCATGGGCGAGACAGCGTTTATAAATATTGGGGAAGTGATTCTGGATCAGCGCGTCGTCCTGGTGGCTGATATCGAGCAAAACGTAATCACAGCCAAGCCGTTTCATTTCAAAATCAATGGCTCGAGCAACGATGTCCCTAGACGCTAATTCCCCTCTAGGATCAAATTGCTCCATAAAGGGGGTCCCATCAGGGAGCAAGAGACGAGCGCCCTCGCCCCTAAGGGCTTCTGAAATCAAAAATGATTTCGCTTTTGGGTGATAGAGACAGGTCGGATGAAACTGATTAAATTCCAGGTTCCCCACGCGACAACCGGCTCGCCAAGCCATGGCAATGCCATCGCCAGATGCCGTATCGGGATTGCTGGTATATAAATAGACTTTGCTTGCTCCGCCGGTTGCGAGCACAACATTGGAACAGGACAGGGTTTTTATCTTGGTCGTGTTGATATCGAGTGTATAGACGCCGCGACAGACTTTGGACGATTCGCCCAGTTGGTCACTGGTGATGAGATCGATCGCGATCTGATCACTGAAAATGGTCACCCCCGGTTTTTGATCGAGTGCTTCGGCCAAACGCTCGGTAATTTCTCTGCCGGTCGCATCGGCGGCGTGGATCACGCGTCGATGACTGTGCCCGCCCTCCTGAGTGAGGTGAAATTCCGCTAATCCTTGGCTGTTGATCCGGGTATCGAAATCCACGCCCAGTGCCACCAGCCAATCGATGATCGATGAGCTTTGCTCGACCACGAAGGCGACGGTTTCAGGATTGCACAATCCGTCACCTGCGATGAGGGTATCCTTGATATGGGCTTCCACGCTGTCGTAATCATCAAGGACCGCAGCGACTCCGCCCTGAGCATAGTAGCTTGAACCTTCTAGAGGCGCTTCTTTGCACAACATCGCGATCGAATAGTCGTCGGGGAGATTGAGCGCGAGGGTCATGCCTGCGGCACCACTGCCGATGATGACGACATCAAAATGCGTATTAGAAGGTCTACTCATGTCTGAACTATCCATTGGCGAACGCTATTTTATAATGGAACGCCTATCGACGTCCCCAAGTCTGGTATTATATCTTGCCTGCAAAGCGCGAATTTCTCTCTAGAAACGAACCCTTGCAGGTTTTTGGGGTCCAACTGAGCACTAAGGGAAAGGGTCGCGTTTTGAAACCTGATCAGGAGTCCGATCGACGATTAGTCACGCGCGCTCAGCATGGCGACAAGCGCGCGTTCGATTTTCTGGTTTTAAAGTATCAACAGCGCATTGCTCATGTGGTGTCGCGTTTTGTCCGTGATCAAGATGAAGTGGCCGATGTCACGCAGGAGGCCTTCATCAAGGCGTACCGCGCGCTAGCCAACTTCAGAGGCGACGCCCAATTTTATACGTGGTTGTACCGCATCGCGACCAACACGGCTAAAAACTACCTTGTATCAAAGTCCAGAAGACCTCCGGACACTGATAAAGACATCAATGATGGGGAATTTTCTGAGAATTCAGTTGTCTTAGGGGGTGGGGATCAACCGGAAATGCTACTGGCCAGAGACGAGTTGCAAGCGGTTGTTTTGAAAGCGTTGGATGGGTTGCAGGAAGATCTAAGAATTGCTTTGGTGCTGAGGGAATTTGATGGCCTCAGTTATGAAGAGATTGCCGAGATCATGGAGTGTCCGGTGGGCACGGTGCGATCAAGGATTTTTAGGGCGAGAGAAGCGATTGAGAAAAAAATCGCCGAAATGGGATGACTGAGACGCAAACAGCGTCATAAGACAGAGTCATAAGACAGAGCTATAAAAAATTTCGTTAACAAGAGTCGTAAACAAAATTTGTTAAAAAGAGTTGTTAAAAAGAGTTGTTAAAAAGAGTTGTTAAAAAGAGTCGTTAAAAAGAGTCGTAAAAAAGAGTTTTAACAAAAATTGTAAAAAGAAGTCCAAAAAAAGAGCAATGACTGACTGTTTCTTCCGCGGACGTAAGAAAGCGATCTAAGAAACAGACAACAAACAGACAACAAACAGACAAAAAACAGACAAGAAAAACAGACAAGAAAAAAAGTGAAGTGAATCGATGGGTGACAGCGGGTGGCTTCCAGCCTTGGGTCATAGATCGGCTCCAGGGTCAGTAAGATCTGCCTTCAGAAGGTCGAGTACCGCCTCGGTTACAGTCATCTTCTCGGTGGTAAAGTTCCCGGTGGTGAGATTCACGGCGGTAAAAGAGTAAAAAAGTAAAAAAGTAAAAGAGTAAAAGAGGAACAAGTAAGAGATCAGTATGGACGAAGAAGATAAAATTAGGCTGTCAGCCATGTTCGATGGTGAAGCCACCGACCTCGAGGAACGTCGTTTCTTTCGAGATCATGCTCCAGCGGATTCGGCGCACAGGCTGGCCCGGTGGGAGACAGCAAGACAGGTCCTGCGTGGTGGGCAGACGTCATTCTCCTCTGAAGCCCAACAGGTCGCGTTGTTCGAAAGTATCCATGCTGCCATCGCTGAAGAAGCACCATTAACAATGACGGGCGTTCCGAAAATGCCGTCGAAACGACGGCCAATTGCCTTCGCTGCAGCGGCCTCGATGCTCCTTATGATCGGGGTCGGATTGCTTGTGCCGGAATTCCAGAATGGGGATTCTGCGAACAAACGAGGCGGTATCGCAGTCAGTGGTGGATCCCTAGCTCGGCCGTCGATGGGTGAGCCTTCGGTCAGACAGCATTCGACGAGACAGCCGTCAATGAGAGAGGTCGCCACTATTGGCTTTGACCCAAATCGGTCAGGGTCTAATGAACTTGATGAAGTCGACACGAATCCCGATCTGAGGGCGCTGGACGCTGAGGGGAGAGCGAAGTTGCGAGCGTATTTACAGCAGCACGATCGAGTCTCTCAGAGCGGTTCAAGGCAAGCTTTCGTCAATTTCCCACAGTCTAGTGGCGTTGAGCGATAAGGATTGAGGGGTATGTGGGTGTTCCCAATGCATCGTCAAAAACGAAGGGAGTCGGGAGTTGGGTTGCTCTCGGTTGCTCTGTGTTTGTTGATCGCTTCTGGATCGCCGTTTGCTGCGAATTCAACGGAAACCTCGATTGAGGCGACAGACCTTCGCTCGGCTGAAAGTTGGTTGGCCAAGATGGTGGCTGCTTTTTCAGAACAGACCTACTCAGGTACGTTCACCTACATTCGAGGTTCGGAATTTACCACGATGCAAATCGCCCATGACGCCCGGGGAGGCTCTGTAAGAGAAGCGATTCTTCGGCTCAACGGTCCAAAGATCGACATCAGGCGATCGGGGGATGTGATCGTTTGCCACCATGAAGCAAATAACCCAGGCAGTCTGCGCCACGATGTGCTCCTCGGTCCTTTCAGCCAATCTTTTAATGATCTGATACAGCAGTCTAGTCAATTCTATGAGTTGCGACTGTCTGGTAAAGATCGAATTGCGAATCGAAGCGCTGTACGGTTGTCGATACAACCTGTTAAAGCCGACCGTTTCGGATATTTTTTATGGCTTGATGAAGAAACTGGATTGCTGCTGCAATCCCATTTGCTCGAGCGAGGGCGTGTGAAAGAGGTGTTTTCATTCTCCCAAATCGAGTTCAATCAAATTTCAGAAGATGCGTTTGCGGTGTTGGATGACACACGCACAGTGAGTCATCGACTGACCGATGACGTTATTGAAAAAGATATCAAACCAACCTTTAAGGTCCGATGGTTGCCTGCTGGTTTTCGTGTTGTTCGGCAGGCGGGTAATCGAGTACATTTTAGTGATGGCCTGGTAAACTTCTCTGTGTTTCTAGAGGCTCAAAAAGGGCTTCCTAACTTAGCGACTCAAGTGAGAGGTCGCACAATTGTGACACGGACATTAAAAAACCAGCAGGGCCAAGTTACGATTATTGGTGGTCTGCCGGTGGTCACCGCGCAGAAACTCGCCGAATCCGTAGAACCGATCCTTTACTGAATTTAAACCGTAGATTGTTCGTACGCAGTTGTTAAGACTGCGCGTTGAATGGTCGGTGTTTCGGAGCCTGGCTTAATGATAAAGGGCAGAGTGGTCGAGGGCGATTCAGCCAAAGCTGTTGTAGTCGATGAACAGGCGCGGTGTGCCGGGTGCGCTGTGAAAAGCTGTGGTGGAAGTCTCGTCACTTTCTCAATGCCCTCGTCGCTGGATGAGGGGCCCGTTGCGATCGGGCTCTCTCCCAGCATGCTGGGACTAGTGTTGCTCAACAGTTTAGGGTTGCCGCTGGTTGGCATGGTAGGGGGCGTGGTGTTCGGTGTTATGTTGCAATGGAGTGAGGGAAGTCAATTCGTCTTGGGATGTTTAGGGTTCGGAATACTGGCCTCATATTGCCGAGTGTTTGACCCTAGCCTTATAACCGTGACGAGAGAAGAGAATTAAAGCAGGCGAATCTATGAAATTAGCATCCACAGGATTATTTTTGGGTTTGGCATGGGTTTTGGTAATGCCTAGTGCGCAAGCCAACTTGCCGGACTTCACTGAGCTAGTGGAGGCGGCTGCACCCGCAGTGGTCAACATCACAGCAACCCGCAAAGCCGTTGAACAATCGGCGCCCAGCCAGGAGGAGATGCCAGAACTTTTTAGACGGTTCTTTCGAGACTATCAAGGGCGAAATATCCCAAGGCCCTCAACGGGATCTGGTTTTTTAATTTCCAGCGATGGTTATCTCTTAACCAACCATCATGTGGTTGAAGATGCAGAAGAAATCATCGTCGCGCTGAGCGATCGGCGTGAACGGGAAGCCACCTTGGTCGGTGCTGATCCACTCTCTGATTTGGCGTTACTCAAAATCGACGAGACGGATCTGCCGGCAGTCTCTATTGGTTCGTCAGAGGCGCTCGAAGTCGGAGAATGGGTGATGGCGATTGGCTCCCCATTTGGTTTCGAGTTATCGGTTACGGCGGGTATTGTCAGTGCAAAAGGTCGTAGCCTGCCAGATGAACGGGGTAATTACGTGCCGTTCATTCAAACTGACGTTGCAATCAATCCCGGTAATTCGGGTGGACCCTTGTTTAATCTCGAGGGAAAAGTGGTCGGTATCAATTCCCAGATTTTTACACGCTCAGGGGGGTTCATGGGGCTGTCGTTTTCGATCCCAATGGATGTTGCGATGGAGGTGGTTGAGCAGCTTAAAGAGAAAGGATCCGTCTCTAGGGGTTGGTTGGGTGTGCAGATTCAACGGGTGGATCGCGACCTGGCAGAATCCTTTGGTCTTGATAGGGCGGCCGGGGCATTGGTGACAAGGGTTTTTGCAGATAGCCCTGCTGACAGGGCAGGCCTTGAGGAGGGCGACATCATCATCGAATTCGGCGGACGGGCGATCGACCTGTCGTCTGACTTGCCCCAGGTCGTTGGTCGAATCAAAGCGGGTGCAGAAACCACGATGGAAGTGGTCAGAAACGGCAAGGCACTCGAGATCGCTGTAAAGGTAGGAGAGCTTGATGCTCAAACACCCTTGGCTCAGAACGAGCAGCCGAGCGCACCTTCTGACAATCGTTTAGGCATTCAGGTCAGGGCTCTCGCTGAAGATGAAAAAACCGAACTCGCCGTTGATGTCGGCGTTGTGATCGTTGAGGTAGCGCCCGGGCCAGGTCAGCGAGCGAATTTAGTGGCCGGAGATGTGATTACCTCAATGAACAACCAGTGGCTGGATTCGGTTGCCGACTTCGAGCGGGAGCTCGCTGAGCTTCCTGGCGGTGTTGCGATACCTGTCCGAATTGTTCGCGGACGACAGCCTCAGTTTATTGCGATCAAGTTAGACCCCTAGTGAAAGTCGAAGCGCTTCTCGATGGCTAAAGACCGCCATATCCATTAGACTTCGCGGCATTTCATCGGCTAGGCCGCCCATTTTATGCATCCAGACTACATCCGGAATTTCTCGATCATTGCTCATATTGATCATGGCAAATCGACCCTCGCGGATCGGTTTATCCAGATGTGTGGCGGACTGTCAGAACGTGAGATGGCCAATCAGGTGCTCGACTCGATGGATATCGAAAGGGAGCGGGGAATCACCATTAAGGCGCAGAGCGTTTCGCTCATGTACACCGCTGAAAATGGCCAAGACTACCAGTTCAATATCATTGATACGCCTGGACACGTTGATTTTAGCTATGAGGTCTCTAGATCCATGGCTGCCTGCGAAGGGGCGCTGCTGGTTGTTGATGCCGCCCAGGGTGTTGAGGCGCAATCCGTTGCAAATTGCTATACCGCAGTGGAGCAGGGTCTGGAGGTTTTACCCGTCTTGAACAAAATTGATCTACCCCAGGCGGAGCCCGAGCGTGTATGCCAGGAGATCGAAGAAATTATTGGGATTGATGCCAGCTCGGCGATTTCGGTCAGCGCGAAGACCGGAATGGGTGTTGAGGCATTAATCGAATATTTGATTGAGTCGATTCCGCCGCCAAGAGATTATCGTGAGGAACCCCTCCAAGCACTGATCATTGACTCCTGGTTCGACAACTATTTGGGCGTTGTGTCTCTTGTGAAGGTAATCAAGGGCGAAATTAAGAAAAAAGACAAATTCATCATTCACTCAACGGGGAAAACCCATCAGGCCGACGCAGTGGGGATTTTTACACCCAGGCGGACAGAAACAGGAAGGTTGGGGTCTGGAGAGGTCGGATTTTTAGTCGCCGGCATTAAGGAAGTCCGAGGCGCGCCCGTTGGTGACACGTTAGTCACGCCGGGTATGGAAACTGAGGCGCTACCTGGTTTTGAGCGGGTTAAGCCGCAAGTCTTTGCCGGAATGTTTACGGTCAGCGCAGATGATTTTGATAATTTTCGAGATGCCTTAGAAAAACTAACCCTTAATGACGCATCGTTAATCTACGAACCCGAAAGTTCCGATGCGCTTGGCAGTGGCTTTCGATGCGGCTTTCTTGGCATGCTGCACATGGAGATTATCCAGGAGCGGCTTGAACGCGAATACAATCTAGATTTGATCACTTCAGCTCCAACTGTGGTTTATGAGGTGTTGCTCAAGTCAAATCAGACACTAACGGTTGATAACCCCTCGCAGCTTCCTGATATGGGTAGTATTCAAGAAATGCGAGAACCCATCGTTCAGGCGAATATTCTTGTTCCCTCAGAGCACTTGGGCAGTGTGATCACCTTGTGTGAAGAGCGCCGTGGCGTACAGAAAGATATGCAGTTCGTGGGTAAACAGGTCTCATTATCTTATGAGTTGCCAATGAATGAGGTGGTCTTGGACTTTTTTGACCGGATCAAATCAGTTTCCCGGGGGTACGCCTCCTTGGACTATAGCTTTGTTCGGTTTCAGGCTGCTCAGCTGGCGCGTTTAGACGTGCTGATTAATGGCGATCGGGTGGATGCGCTCGCAATCATCGTGCACAGAGACGACTCTCGGAGTAAAGGTCTAGCGCTGACCAGTAAAATGAAAGAATTGATCCCCCGCCAGATGTTTGATGTGGCTATCCAGGCTGCGATGGGTGGTCAAATTATCGCTCGGCAAACGGTCAAGGCGCTGCGGAAAAACGTGACCGCGAAATGCTATGGCGGCGATATTACTCGAAAGAAAAAACTGCTTGAAAAGCAGAAGGCGGGCAAGCGAAGGATGAAGCAGGTGGGGAGCGTGGAGATTCCTCAAGAAGCCTTTTTGGCCGTACTGAAAGTGGACCGCTAGGTGTATCGAAGAAGTAAAGAGGGAACTTAATGGATCTCAGTGTCAATTTCCCATTATTGTTGGTTGTCCTAACCGCATTGTGTGGCGGTATTTGGTTATTGGACATCTGGTTACTGAGTCCTCGTCGAGTGCGCGCAGACTCTAAGCAGGATCGCCAGCCAGCGGTTGTTGAATATGCTGCCTCTTTTTTCCCGGTCTTGCTGTTTGTTCTCGTACTGCGCTCATTTTTGGTTGAGCCCTTTCAAATTCCCTCTGGATCGATGATTCCGACACTCGAGGTCGGAGATTTTATTCTGGTCAATAAGTACACCTATGGTCTGCGTCTGCCTGTAATCGGTACCAAGGTCGTCGCGATTGGGGAGCCAGAGCGAGGGGATGCGATGGTTTTTATCCCGCCCCATGAAGAGCAATACTTTATTAAGCGTGTGGTGGGCCTACCCGGGGATCGAGTCCGTTATCAAAACAAAACTCTATTCATTAACAATGTGGAGCAGAAGCAGACATTCCTTAACGAAATTGAGGGTTCGCGCCCAGGCCAATTAAGGTTTCTCGAAAAACTGGATCAAAGGACACACGAGATTTATCGCAACGTGTACCAGGATGCTCGAATTCAAGAGTGGTTGGTCCCTGATGGTCATTATTTTATGATGGGGGACAACAGAGACCAAAGCAGTGACAGTCGATATTGGGGCTTCGTGTCCGAAGAGAAGATTGTCGGTAGAGCCTTTGCTGTGTGGCTGCACAAGGAGCCCGGTCTTTCACTGCCTAATTTTTCAAGGAATGGCTGGATTGAATAGAAAAATCTCAAGCTATCGATCTGATACTGCGCTTGGCATCGCCATGTCAGATCTTTTGATTGGGTTGGTGATGATGGGTGTCATATTTTCGGTGGCCATGAAGTTTGTACCTCATTATTGGGATCATCAAGCCGCGGTTGGGGTTGTGGAGCGGCTGACTGAAGACGCTAACAGTCAAGGGGCAGACGCCCGCGATCTGAAACGGCTGTTGGAAAAGCGCCTCAAGATGAACAACCTAGATCATTTTGTTGAAAAGGGTTGGGTACAAGTCATCGACACGGGTCGCGGCCCTGAATTTACCTTCAATTATGAGGTGCGCGACGAGCTAATGGCCAATGTTGATTTCGTAATTAAGTTTGAAGATCGCTTCACCCCAGCGAATTAATATTTTGATTGCCTCAAAAAATATGAATCAGCTCCAGGAGTTACTGGGCTATCGATTCAAGAAAACCGAGTTACTGCAACAGGCACTTAAGCATCGGAGCGCGGGTGCGAAGCACAACGAACGCTTGGAATTTTTAGGTGATGCGGTGCTCGAGCTTGCGATCACCGATCTGCTTTATAGACAGTTTTCGACTTCTGATGAAGGCAGGCTTACCCGTCTTCGTGCGCGATTGGTTAGGAAAGAAACCCTGGCAGAGCGGGCGCGGGCGCTCACTTTGGGTCAGTTTTTAGAACTTGGTCCAGGAGAAAGAAAATCAGGGGGCGCGGACCGAGACTCAATTTTAGCGGATGCCTTCGAAGCGATATTAGGCGCGATTTATCTCGATGTGGGTTTTCTGGGGGTTAAAGAGCGCGTTGAATATTGGTTTGGGCAAACCCTTGAGGGTCTCGAGGCCTTATCCCAAGAGAAGGATCCTAAGACAAGATTGCAGGAACAGCTGCAGGGTCTCGGCGAGCCTGTGCCAGAATATCGTGTGGTTTCGGTTTCAGGAGATGATCATCAACAGCGTTTTAAGGTTGAATGTCGCTGTTCACTTTTAAAGTCCAGCCAAATGGCAGAGGGGGATTCGATTAAGCAGGCGGAACAGAATGCGGCAGCGGCGTGCTTGGACGGATTAGCCGCGGAAAATATCAGTGTCTGAGCTGACAACAGCCACTCGCTGCGGTTACGTCGCTATCGTGGGACGACCCAACGTCGGCAAGTCAACGTTACTCAATACACTGCTTGATCAAAAAATCAGCATCACCTCTCGTAAGCCCCAGACCACCCGCCATCAGCTGTTGGGGATCAAAACCAACGATCACTATCAAATTTTATATGTAGATACGCCAGGCATTCACACCGCGGGCAAGCGCGCGATCAATCGTTACATGAATCGCAACGCTTTCAGCGTCATCCGCGACGTGGATGTTATTTTGTTCGTTCTAGACCGAAATCAATGGTCGCAAGACGACGATGCGGTGGAGCAAGCGATTCTACAGAGCCCGGCGGAGGTCATCGTAGTGATCAATAAGGTGGATTTGATGAAGCCCAAGTCGGCACTCCTACCCTTGCTGCAATCCCTCCATCAGCGTCTCCCCAATGCGGTAGTTGTTCCGGTTTCAGCCCAAACCGGTGATAACTTGGATGCACTAGATCGTGAAGTTCAGTCAATGTTGCCGGAGGGTCCTTTTTATTTTGAGGCGGATCAAATTACCGATCGGAGTGAGCGCTTCTTAGCAGCCGAAATTATTCGAGAGAAATTAATGCGTCAATTGGGCGAAGAACTTCCCTACGCGCTGACAATTCAAATTGACACCTTTGACGTTAAAGAAGCCGTCGCGCACATTAATGCGACGATCTTCGTTGAGCGCGAAGGTCAGAAGACGATTTTGATTGGCAGCGATGGCCGACGATTAAAACAGGTTGGTTCCGATGCACGGCGAGACTTGGAGCGAATGCTCGATCAGAAAGTGATGCTTAAAACATGGGTCAAGGTGAAATCTGGCTGGTCGAATAGCGAGCGGGCGCTCAAGAGTTTGGGTTATGACGACCTCTAATACACAGAATTTGACAGGATTTGTGCTGCACCAGAGGAAATATCGGGATACCAGTCTGATTGTTGAGTTTTTCTCACGGGAAGCCGGTCGCGTGTCGCTGCTCTTTAAGGGTGTGCGCCGTCCCGTGAAAAAAAGCGGCGTGAGCCTGTCTGATCTGCGATTGTTTCAAAGGCTGTCAGTTCAGAAAATAGGTCGGGGAGAATTACCTTTGGCCAAGGTGATCGACTCGGCTTTTACCCCGAAGGTTTTGGAAGGCTACGAGGCGATTATTGGGCTTTATGTCAACGAATTGATGGTTCGATTGACCGGACGGTTTGAAGTCATGACTGAGCTTTTCGATGCATATGAGCGCTGGGTTACTGAGGTCTTGGATCAAGGTTTTCTCCAGGCGGGGTTGCGTGAATTTGAGTTAACCCTACTTTCAGAATTAGGTTATGGCATCGATTTTGGATTCGATGCGGCAAATGGGGGCGAAATTGACCCTGATCAGTGGTATCACTATTTTCCTGGATCAGGATTTGCGCCTGCGGTTGATGCGGGTGTTCTTTCATTTAAGGGCGATGAACTTCTGCGCTTGGCGATGGGTACCATGACAGTCGCGGGTGCACAGATTGTGAAACAAGTGGTCCGCCAAGCAACGCATGAATTACTAGAGGGGAAACCTCTTAGATCGAGAGATTTGCTCGAAAAGGCCAGGCTATGATTCTCGGTTTAGGAACAGACCTTGTTTCAGTGACACGGGTGGAAACGGTATTAAACCGTCATCCCTTACGGTTCGCAAAAAAAGTGCTGACCGAAAAAGAGCTTGTTCGTTTTCAGGCGTTGGACGCCCCCGGGATGGCAGCAGCTCATATAGCGAAACAATTTGCTGCTAAGGAAGCGGTCAGCAAAGCACTGGGGACCGGAATGCGTCAAGGCGTGCATTTTAATTTGATAGAAGTGACAAGAAGTCCCTCGGGCCAGCCTATGGTCTCATTGATCGGCGGTGCTTTAGCCGTTGCGCAGCAACTGCAGGTGAGGTCTTGGCATCTTTCCTTAACGGATGACTCGGGATTTGTGGTTGCGGTTGCGATTGCTGAAGGCTGAGGACAAACCCTGGTGGCACTTTGATCTAAGGGGTCTTAGATTGGCCGAGTATCGTGAGAAGTTGTTCTGCCTGAATGTTGACGGCCTTCACCCTTGATGGACTCGTTGCATCGCTCAATTCAAGGTAGCTGGTCCTAACTTGCTTTTCGAGCCTTGATGCGCCAGTCATCGCGAGCCCTCCTGTCATTTTATGAAGGACCTCGCGTGTTCGTTCCAAGTCTTGCGCTTGAGCGGCAGTTATCAGATCGAGTAGATCGTCTTCCAGGGTGCTCCGCAACAGTGCTTTGAGCTCCAGCGCGAGCGCCTGGTTGCCCCCAGCTCTGAGCAGCGCAAGTTGTTCATCAAAGATCAAAGGCGCTGCAGTCGCCGGGTCCCTCGACGGAGAACGGGCAGTTCGCCATGGGGCCTTCGCGGCGAGGGGGGGAGCTTTGGATCAAGTCCAGATCGCTCCGTCCTGAGTAGTTTGCTGAGGGCTTCGGTAAGGTCATTGCGAGGGCCCAACTCGGACAACACATTTGCGAGTTGATTCAGGGAGAGGCTCTTTTGCGCGACGGCTTTACTGAAGTGGCTTTGAGTTAAGGCGCTTTGAGTTGACGAGCTTTGAGTTGACGAGCTTTGGGTTGAAGAGCTTTGAGTTAAGGTAGGTTGGGTAATGATGATGGCGTCAGGCCAAGCGCTTAGGCTTCGACTCGTCTCCAAGGGGTCTCGGTTGGCTCCGTATAGCGTGAAATCGATGAGCAGGGTATCCCGGATTGAATGCTGCTGCCGGCCGAGGGTGCCGTGTTCAGTAGCTATTCGAAACTTAGTTCTAGATTGGATTAAAAGACGAATGAGGGGGGATTGATTGGGATCGATATCGAAGGAATGAATAACCGTGACACCGCTGCGGAGACGATTCCAAGAGCCGCCCTGAAAGTGGGTTAAGATTGTTTGTTCAATGTCGGATAGCCAATGATTCGGTTGATCGACCTGAGCGATGATTTGCTGCTCGGGCCGTCGACCCTTGGTGTTGGATGCAAGTTGCGCAACGACTTTCTCTGAAATGTGAAGTATCGAGCCTGGCTCAGCGTGGTTGGCCGGGCCAATTCCTTGACGAAGCAGCCAGTGCTGAACGATCTTCGCTTCAAAGGGATCCTTCAGGGTAATGCGGGCTCGGAGATTTTGTTGGGGGAATCGATTGTCTAGCGGGGTGCAATCAGGACAGCTAGCGCGCGCTAAGACAGGGTCGCTCAGAGTCCTTGCTGCAAACATATTGATTCGATGATCGGAGGCAGACCATTGGCACGTGAGTGCAAAAGCTTTGCCTTTAAGGTTAGCCTCCTCAAGGCGGCGGATGAGATGAGACACCATTGTTTTGAACTCGAGTAGATTCGCGCTGAAATGCCTTGGCATGGTGTGGCTTGCTGAAAAATAGAACGGCGAATTCAACCAACGACCCAGATGAAGCGCGATTTGACGGCCGATTAAATCAATGTTGATATTTCCGCGCTGAGTGCTCTGTGGATGAAAGCTCCGGGCGAACAGCTGAGCAAGATCCACGGTCTGAATGTGGCTGTCGGTTGCTGGATGATCTCGCGCCAGGGGCGGCGCTAAAGGCTTGCCATGGTCTAGTCCCTCTGATTTGGGAAAACGCTCTCCAGATCCTAGGGATTGTCGATCTAAATCTTGGGTGCCTTGGTGCTTCACTGATCCCTCTTTGCGGATGGCTGGGGTTAGATTTAAACGTTCTGAGCTTAGATTGGGCTCGTTATTCTCGGGAAGTAGACTTTGGACTATCATCCTGTGAGTACTTTCTGGGAGAGTCAACATCAAATACCCAACCATCGAGGATTGCGTCGGATCGACGCCGCTGGTCGCGCTGCAACGACTGCCCGGCAAGACGTCGAATCGAATTCTAGCGAAGCTAGAAGGCAATAATCCTGCAGGGTCGGTCAAGGACCGTCCTGCAATGAGCATGATCCAACGAGCGGAGGTTGGCGGCGCCATTGGCCCTGGAGATGTCCTGATTGAAGCGACCAGTGGCAACACGGGGATCGCTTTGGCAATGGCCGCAGCGATTAAGGGTTATCGCTTAAAATTGATCATGCCAGCGCACATGAGCCAAGAGCGAAAATCTGCGATGCAGGCCTACGGGGCAGAACTGATTTTAGTGAGTCAGGCCGAGGGTATGGAAGGTGCGCGAGACTTGGCGGAAGTCATGGCTGCGCGAGGAGAAGGGATTGTTCTCGACCAATTTGCGAACCCAGATAACCCGCTTGCGCATTATCAAGGAACCGGGCCTGAGATATTTGAACAGACCCAGGGCGAAGTCACGCACTTCGTGAGTTCTATGGGAACGACGGGGACCATTATGGGGGTGTCACAATACTTTCGTGAAGTGAAACCCGAAGTTGAAATTATCGGTTTACAACCTGTGGAAGGTCAGGCGATACCGGGGATCAGGCGCTGGCCCGAGGCGTATCGGCCGGCCATTTTTGACCAACAAGGCGTCGACCGAGTGATCGATATTGATCAGTCAGATGCAGAGGCGATGATGCGGCGATTAGCCCGAGAAGAAGGTATTTTTGCAGGGGTTTCTTCGGGTGGTTCGATCGCAGCAGCGCTGCAAATCAGTCAAGAAGTCAGTGATGCCACGATTGTTGCGATCGTTTGCGACCGTGGCGATCGCTATCTGTCGACAGGTGTATATGCGCCCGAGTTAGCATAAAATACCGCTCCCGCGAGATTGACTGCCCTAGGCGGTCAACAGGCAAGGGGTTGGCGGAGTTTATGCGAAGAAAAAAACAACCGTTTTTGGAAACAGGTGAAGTGCTCACGATTGAGGGTGCTTGCCTGAGCGCAGACGGAAAGTTCAAGGCCCACGGACTTCTTCCAGGGGAGCTGGCAACCTTTGTCCCCCTCAAGCGCCAAAAAGGGGTCTGGGTGTGCCGTGCTGAAGCCATCGAAAAGCCACATTCAGATCGGGTCGTCCCAAAATGCGAACACGCACAAACTTGCGGGGGCTGCTCTTTTCAGCATTATGCGCGGCCGGCACAGTTGTCCTTCAAATTAGCTTGGCTGCAATCCTTGTTCGCAGATTGTCAACCAGAGCAGTGGCTCGAAAAAATATCTGGGCCGGCGTATGGCTATCGCACCAAAGCGCGACTTGGCGTCAAATATGTGGCCAAAAAAGACCGGACGCTGGTCGGTTTTCGTGAGGTTGGATCAGCATTGATTGCAGAGATGTCGAGCTGCGATATATTGTCGCCCGCGCTGTCGGCTTTGATTGAACCCTTAGCGGGCTTAATTCATGGTCTCGACGCAAGATCCTCGATCCCTCAAATTGAGGTCGCTGCGTCTGAAGACCAGGTGGCTTTGGTGATTCGTCACCTTGATGTGCTGTTTCCGGGTGATGTGGCTGCATTGACTGCTTTCGAAGCCGATTTCCAGGTGCACATTCTTTTGCAATCGGGCGGGCCTGACACGGTCTGTGCATTGAGTGAAGGACCGGTACCGACCCTGAGATATCGCCTCAGCGATCAGGGGCTTGTGTTTTTGTTCCACCCCATGGCGTTCACCCAAGTGAATCAGGACGTCAATCAAAAGATGGTAAACCTAGCGCTTGAGTTGCTGGCGCTTGAATCGGGGGATCGGGTTCTGGATGCTTTTTGCGGCATTGGCAATTTTTCTCTACCGATTGCGGGAGAGGCGCTTGAAGTACTGGGTCTCGAGAGCAGTCTAGAGAGTGTAGAGCAGGCTCGGCAGAACGCGATCCTAAACAAACGCAGTAACGCCCAATTCGAAGTCGAAAATCTTTATGAGGTGGACGCCGCCAGACATCTACTTAAAGGTTTTAATAAGGTGTTGATTGATCCCCCGCGTTCCGGCGCGATGGAAGTTTGTGAGCAGATCCTCAAAAGTGAGTGCCAGCGAGTCGTTTACGTTTCCTGCAACCCGATCACTCTGAGACGAGATGTTGATCGGTTGATAGAGGGTGGTTTTCAATTATCGAAGCTGGGTATGATCGATATGTTTCCGCATACTGCGCACATGGAAGCAATCGCCCTATTGGTCCGAGATCAATCCAATGGTTAAAGCCAAAGTACAACAAACAGTCTTTGAAGAAGGCGCGGTTGATGTGGCCGAGTGGATTACTGACCTTGGCAGCGATCGACCTGATTTGGATCTTGCACGAATAGAACAAGCTTGTGAACTGTCGGCTCAGGCAGAAAGTAAGGCGATTCAAATGGGCGCCGGGTGGCCCTCGGGACGCAGTAGTTATTGGATGGGCCTGGAAATCGCCGATATTTTGCGGGAGTTTCAGGTTGATGAAGATGGGCTGATCGCCGCGATTATTTATCGCGCTGTTCGAGAGCATCAAATCACCCTCAATCATGCACGGAAACAGTTCGGGGATAAGGTTGGCGATTTGGTTGAAGGCGTTCTGAAAATGGCCGCCATCAGTAATATTCATATCCGACACAATGCCGTCGTTTTGGGCGAGACGTCAGACCAAATCGAGCAGGCAAAAAAAATGTTGGTGGCCCTGGTTGATGATATCCGGGTCGCTTTGATTAAATTGGCTGAGAGAACCTGCGCGATCCGCGCAGTGGGAAATAGCGAGCGCAGTAAACAAATTAGATTGGCCCAGGAGATCAGTGAAATCTATGCTCCCCTCGCCCATCGATTAGGAATTGGTCACCTGAAGTGGGAGCTCGAAGATCTGGCCTTTAGGTACACCGAACCCAAGGCCTATAAACGGATCGCCAACTTGCTCGATGAAAAAAGAACCGACAGAGATCAATATATTGAAACTGTTTTAGCCCTTCTCGACGCGAAGTTGACGCTGGTGACTTTAGAGTCTGAGCTCGAAGGCCGAGCCAAACATATCTGCAGTATTTGGAAAAAAATGAATCGCAAGGGGATTCCGTTTTCGGAAGTCTATGATGTGCGAGCGATCCGAATTTTGGTCAGCACATCCGATGACTGTTATCGCGCATTGGGGGTTGTTCATAATCTTTGGCGTAACATTCCGAATGAATTCGATGACTACATCGCGAACCCCAAGGATAACGGATATCAGTCATTACACACCGCGGTGATTGGGCCTGAGGGAAAGGTGCTTGAGGTTCAAATTCGAACCCTCGAGATGCATCATGAGGCGGAGTACGGGGTTTGCGCGCATTGGGCGTACAAAGATAATGTCAAAGGACAGAGTATGGCTCGCTATGAGCGACGCCTTGCTTGGCTTAGACAAGTGATTGAGTGGCAAGACGAGGTGAATAACCTTCCCGAGTCTGCCAGCGAGATCATGGCAAATGTCAGTTTGGACCGAGTTTACCTGTTTACCCCGGAAGGCCACGTGATTGATATGCCCCCTGGGGCTACCCCTGTCGACTTTGCTTATAAGGTTCATACGGAAATTGGACATCAGTGCCGAGGCGCTAAAGTCAACGGCAAAGTTGTGCCGCTCAATCACGTCTTAATTTCTGGTGATCATGTTGAGATCATCACTGGGCAAGACAGTGTGCCGCGCAGGGAGTGGTTGCACTCCCATTTGGGGTACGTCACAACCTCAAAGGCGAAAGCAAAAATTCAAAGCTGGTTTGGTTTACGCGAGCGTCAGAAGAATCTTGAAGAAGGCCAGCGTTTGCTCAAGGCCGAGTTGCAGCAACTTGGTCTTGATTCTGATCGGGAAGTTTCAATAAGCGGAGCGTTTAATTTTGAGTCGGATGATGATTTTTTGGTCGCCTTGGGCAGCGGTGATTTGCAGCTCACTGATGTTGCTGAATGGATCGCGGAACATGAACTCGACATTAGAACATCCTCACAATTACCCCTGGCCTTCAAACAAGATGAATTACCGATGCTCATTAATGGGCTGGGCGGCAGGCGTCATGAGATTGCCAGTTGTTGTAATCCGGTTTTGGGGGACTCGATTGTTGGTATCATCAGCGACGCTGGTCTGGTGCATGTGCACGTTCAAGCGTGTGTTGAAGTGTTGCAAGGAGATCCGTATGGGCGGCTTATTCGATTATCTTGGCAGGACGACGTACAGGCGGTGTTTTCAGTTGAGCTTGAAGTAGAAGCCTACGAACGCTCGGGGTTACTCTTTGATATTACGGGATTGTTCGTGACCGAAGCGATCAACGTGACGATGATGCACTCGGTGACCGATAGAGAGGCGCAGCGGGTGCAACTATCGATGACTGTTGAAGTGGCTTCTTTGAAAACTTTGATCAAAGTGCTGGAAATGATGCAGAAGATACCGAATGTGGTTTCCGCCCGGCGGGCAGCCACGAAGCAGGATAAATAGAAACCGGACGAATAAAAGCAGAAAAAGTAGAAGCAGAATTAGAAAAAGCGAGCAGGGAGGAGTATGAGAATTATTTTGTTGGGGGCACCGGGTGTGGGTAAAGGCACACAAGCACAGTTCATTTGCCAGGCCTATGGGATTCCTCAAATCTCCACGGGCGATATGTTGCGCCAAGCGATTAAGGATCAGACGCCCTTGGGCTTGAAGGTCAAGGGCGTCATGGATCGTGGAGACCTGGTTACCGATGAGATCATCATTGACCTTGTTAAAGAAAGGCTTAGCGCTCCCGATTGTCAGTCAGGATTTTTATTCGATGGATTTCCGCGCACCATTCCTCAGGCCGAATCGTTGCGTGAAGCAGGCATCGAAATCGACCACGTGGTTGAAATCAATCTATCGGACCAAAAAATCATTGATCGACTCAGCGGTCGACGTGTGCATCCTGGCTCAGGTCGTATCTATCATCTTGTCTTTCAACCGCCCAAACATGAGGGCGTCGACGATGAGACAGGGGAGCCGCTCGTTCAGCGAGAAGACGATCTCGAAGAGACCATTAAGGAACGGCTGCGTGTCTATCACGCTCAGACAGCACCGTTGATCGATTTCTATAAGACTGAAATGCAGGCGGTCGATAGCGGCTACGGGGTAGTAGAGGGAGAAGGGACAACGGAGCAGATTCAGGTAGCGATTCAAAAATTACTGAGTGAACCCGCCGAGTAGGATCACTCATTCAAAGTTAAATTTTTTAGATCGTAAAATTCTTTGTATCCTACTGGGCTCTTCCACCACGGAAAGTGCTCGGGTCTTCGTTGAGACAGGTGGTCTCTAAACTCAAAGGGACATGCCATCGGCCGTAAATATCAACAATTTGTTTTGAGATGAACTGCGTGAATGTCGGTTTAAGGTGAGCACGATTGCTCGTTTTATGTTCCATTTTCAACGATCGAATTCTTACTGTTTTTTCTTTTTGAATGCGCATTAATGCCGTATTTTTAGGTGAAATGAGCGGTTATTGAAGTTTAAAAAAGTTTTAAAAAAAGGTGTGCAAAGCATAGAGAATTTTCTAAAATTGACCCCAGCGCATCGATGTTACCCAGACTCTGCCTTTAGCTATGATTCAGAGTTATGCCGAGGAGATGCTTCATAGCTGAAACATTGAGCGAGTTAAAAAGGTAAAGTCATTAAAGGAGTACTAAACGTGGTCGCAAAAAAGAAACCTGCTGCTAAGAAGAAACCTGCTGCTAAAAAAGCTGCGCCTAAGAAAGCTGCTGCTAAGAAGGCTGCACCTAAGAAAGCCGCTGCTAAGAAAGCTGCCCCTAAGAAGGCTGCTGCTAAGAAAGCTGCCCCTAAGAAGGCTGCTGCTAAGAAAGCTGCCCCT
>MDTB01115467.1_pt1 | contig 19796 bp, 20 predicted proteins | sample 811161 | NCBI WGS metagenome assembly MDTB01 (sample SAMN05326650, study PRJNA326480) | marine metagenome | isolation source: seawater | place: Mediterranean Sea | collected 2009 | reverse complement strand
TAAAATTAGACCACACAAAGAGGTAAATATGGCCAAGGCCATAACTCGGGGTTTTAGTAAAGAAATGTAATCCTCAAGTGAACTGTGGTCGTCTATGATATTAAAATCGTTTGTTGATGATTTAGAAGACATAAACTGACCACAATAAATTACTTAACCTTCGGTATATCGTCATAAGAGTGAAAAGGTGGTGGTGAACTTAAATTCCATTCAAAAGTTGTTGCACCTTTTCCCCATGGATTTTTTGCAGCTTTTCGAGACTTAATAAAGGCCTCAAAAAGAACTACAAGAAAAAAGAAGGCTGCAAATACTGATATGTAAGCGCCAATGCTTGAGACATAATTCCACCCAGCAAATGCGTCAGGATAATCTGGTATTCTTCTTGGCATTCCTGCCAAACCAGAGAAGTGCATTGGGAAAAATGTAATGTTAACACCAATAAAAGTTAACCAAAAGTGAATCTTTCCTAGAAATTCATTGTACTCAACACCTGACATTTTACTAAACCAATAGTAAAAACCAGAATAAATCGAGAACAAAGCACCCATTGACATAACATAATGAAAGTGAGCTACAACATAATAGGTATCATGTAATGCAACATCAATACCTGTGTTAGCTAATACAACTCCGGTAACTCCGCCTAATGTGAAAAGAAATATCATTGCAATTGCAAAAAGCATGGGAGTTTTAAACTCAATAGACCCTCCCCACATTGTTGCAATCCAACTAAATATTTTTATCCCAGTTGGAACTGCAATAACCATTGTTGCGGCCAAGAAGTAGGCTCTTGTGTCAACATCAAGGCCTGTTGTATACATGTGATGGGCCCAAACAACAAAACCTACAACACCGATCGCTGCCATCGCATAAGCCATCCCAAGGTACCCAAATATAGGTTTCTTTGAAAAAGTTGATACAACATGACTTATCATTCCAAAGCCAGGTAAAATTAATATATAAACTTCTGGGTGACCAAAAAACCAAAATAAATGTTGAAATAAAACTGGATCTCCACCAGCTTCAGGGTTAAAGAAAGCAGTACCAAAATTTCTGTCGGTTAACATCATAGTGATTGCACCGGCTAGTACGGGAAGAGACAGAAGTAAAAGAAATGCGGTAATCAAAATCGACCATGCAAATAAAGGCATCTTGTGCATTGTCATGCCCGGTGCTCTCATATTGAATATTGTTGTTATGAAATTAATTGCTCCAAGTATTGAAGAGGCTCCAGCGAGGTGCATTGATAAGATAACCATATCTACTGCAGGACCACCATGACCCGAGGTTGAAAGTGGTGCGTATAAGGTCCAACCAGGGCCTGCTCCACCGTCAACAAATCCTGAACCAATTAGTAAGATTAATGATGGAACCAATAACCAAAAGCTCAGATTGTTCATTCTTGGAAAAGCCATGTCTGGTGCACCAATTAACAAAGGGACAAAATAATTACCAAACCCTCCCACCATGGCAGGCATTATCATAAAAAAAATCATTAATAAACCATGTGAGGTTATCCACACATTATACTGTTGATAGTCATCACCAAGAATTTGCATCCCCGGCTCAGCTAACTCCATCCGTATGAGAAGAGAGAAGACTCCTCCTATTAAGCCAGCTATAATTGCAAATACGAGATATAAGACACCTATGTCTTTATGGTTTGTGGAAAAGAAGTATCTAGTGAAAAATGATGGAGCGTGACTTGACATATACTAATTCCTTTCTATTTCAAAACTATTAAATCATCATTGTCTGAAGCAAATTCAACCTTTGCTTCTTCTAACCATATAGCAAAGTCATCTTCTGTTACTGCTTTTACGGAAATAGGCATAAAACCGTGACCAGGGCCGCATAACTCAGAACATTGACCGTAGTACATTCCAGGTTCAGTTATATTAAAGTACGTTTCATTTAACCTCCCGGGAATAGCATCCATTTTAACACCAAGCGAAGGCACAGCCCAAGAGTGAATAACTCCTGAAGGGTCTGAAGTTATTTGCATTTTTACATTTGTATTTACAGGTACTACTAGTAAGTTGTCTGTCGATAAGAGTCTTGGTTGACCTTCTTCCAATTCTTCATCAGACAACATTATTGCGTCAAATTCTATATTATCATGATCAGGGTATTGGTATCCCCAGTACCATGTGTATCCAGTGGCTTTAATTGTCATGTCAATCTTACTGAAATCATTTTGATTGTATAAAAGCCTTAATGAAGGAACAGATATGACAACCAGGATTAGTACTGGAATTACTGTCCATGCTACCTCTAACAAAGAGTTGTGAGTTGTTTGTGATGGTTTATTGTTTTTTGATGCCCTAAACTTGAAACAAACATAAGCCATTAAAAAGAAAACAAAAATTGTTATAGCTGTAATGATCCAAAAGACAAAATCATGGAGATCTATGAGACTTTGCATTAAGGGTGATGCGGCGTCTTGCAAACCTATTTGCCATTCTGTTGGCTGTCCTTTTGACAGAACTTCACTGGAAAAAAGCAATGATAAAGCAGCTAAAAAGTATTTACTGGTAATTCTCATAATATCTCTCTATTTTATAATCTTAAACATAATTATCCTAATATAATTATAGTGTAGGAAAAAACAATTATTAATTAGCTACAATATAATTAAATTAAAATGGATATTAAACCACATATCGTCTATTTACAATATAAATGATAATTGATACTTTCTAAATTAAAAGATAAAGCTTATGACCTTGATCAAAAAAAAATGGGATGACAAATTAATAATATCAAAAGTAGACGGATTAATGTCGAAATTTGATGATGGTGAGCTTTTTATTGAAGAGGTATATTCTGAGAATATATTATTTGATGACAATAAAATCAAAAATGCAAGTTTTGATCAAGATAAGGGTTTTGGACTTAGGACTGTAAAAGATGATACCATTAATTTTTTTCATAGTTCCGATTTAAGCCAAGAATCATTCTTATATGGAGTCAAAGCCATAAATAATCATCATACCAGTAATGTAAAGAAAAAGAATAATTTAAAAACAAACGATTCATTGTATGAAAACAATAACCCGATATCATTGGTGAGTTTAAAAAAGAAAATAAACCTCCTTGAAAAAATTAATTCCTACGCGAGAAAACTATCTAACAAGGTTAAAGAAGTATCCGTTTCACTTAATGGTAGTTATCAGAACATAGAAGTTATAAAAAGAAATGGTGATTTTTTTTATGATTCTCGACCATTAGTTCGACTTAATGTTAATGTTTCAGTTGAAAAAAACGGGAAAATTGAAACTGGATCATTTGGTATGGGAGGGAGATACATGTACGATAGATTATTTAAAAAATCAGAGTGGAAATGTGCAATTGATAGTGCCTTTAGTCAAGCAAACCTCAAACTTATCGCCCTCCAAACTCCTGCTGGAGAACAAACTGTTGTTTTAGGACCAGGTTGGCCAGGAATTCTTTTGCATGAAGCAATTGGTCATGGTTTAGAAGGGGATTTTAACAGAAAAAAAACTTCTGCTTTTCACGATTTAGTTGGTAAAAAAGTTGCCTCAGATCAGATAACAATCGTTGATGACGGCACCATCCCAGAAAGAAGAGGTTCACTCACAATTGATGATGAAGGGACTCCTTCCCAAAACACAACATTGATTGAAAATGGAGTTTTAAAAGGTTTTATGTATGATAGACTCAATGCAAAATTGATGAATCAGCCTACAACTGGAAACGGTAGAAGACAGAGTTACTCTCACATTCCAATGCCAAGGATGACAAATACTTACATGCTCTCAGGAAAATATGAACATGAGGAATTAATAAGTTCAACTAAGAAAGGAATTTATGCAACTCAATTTAGTGGTGGTCAAGTTGACATAACTTCTGGCAAATTTGTTTTCAGTGCTTCAGAAGCATTTGAAATCAATAATGGCAAAATTGGTAAACCACTCAAAGGAGCAACATTAATCGGAAATGGTCCTGAAATCCTGAAAGAGGTTATGATGGTTGGTAATAATCTAAAATTAGACAATGGGATTGGAACGTGCGGTAAGGAAGGCCAAATGGTTCCCGTTGGTGTAGGTCAACCAAGCCTTAAAATTAAAAAGCTTACTGTGGGTGGAACTGTTTAATTTACTTATCAAGTTTGTGAATATCGTCAAAAATTTTTTCTTCATAAGCAATAAACGTTTTAATCATTAGTTTCCAAACTTCTTCTACAAACTCTTCAGGAAGATCCCTTTTTGATGCTTCCTTTCTTAATCTTGCAAGAATATCTTCAATTCTCTTAGTATCAATTATTTGATTTCTTTTTTTTAATTTTACAACTTCTGTTACAAGTTTTTTTCTATTAAAAATTAAATCTAGTATTTGTATATCAATTTCATCAATTTCCTCTCTAATTTCCTCGATTGAACTAAATTTTTTCATCTTTCAAAACCTTAAAATAATTTGTCTTATATAGCATATCAACATTATTGTCCCATTCTTCCTCAAATAATTTTTTCCATGTTTCAGCAGGTGACTTACCAGAATCAATTATTTTTCTTAAAGGATCAAGAAAAAAACTTTCATCCTTGTTATTTGATACTATATTTCTGTGCTTAAGTCCTTTTTGAGAGAGGTCTATAATATTTTTTGAAAATTTTATTAATGTTTCTCCATCTGGAGTTTTTGTTTGAAGTCCAAATCTTCTTACATTTTCATAGAACTTTTGAATGTCTTCAAATTTCCAGTTTTGAACTAATTCCCAAAAATAATCTAAGTTATCTTGATCATATAAAATACCGGTCCAAAAAGCTGGTAGTGCACAAACTCTTGACCACGGGCCTCCGTCAGCACTTCTCAATTCTATAAATGTTTTAAGCCTCACCTCTGGAAAAACAGTTGTTATATGTATTTTCCAATCCGATAAATTTGGTTCAATATTTTTGTGACTTTCAATTTTTCGTTCATAAAAATCTCTGAATCTATAGGCAGTCATATCTATGAATTTTTCGTCTCTTATTATAAAATACATTGGTACATCCAAAAGGTAATCTACATAACGCTCAAAACAGAAAGAATTATCATAGATAAATTTTAAAAGACCACATCTTGAATTGTCTGTTTTCGTCCAAATGTGTGATCTATAACTCATGTAGTCTGTTAATTTTCCTCCTATAAAAGGAGAGTTTGCATATAAGCCAAGAATCACAGGTTGAAGTGATTGTGAGACACTAATTTTTTTTTTTCATATCATCTTCAGACGAAAAATCAAAATTAGCCTGTATTGTTGATGTTCTTAACATCATATCTAAACCTTTTGAACCAACCTTGGGCATTAAACTACTCATTATTTCGTATCTTTCCTTGGGCATTATCTTAATTTCTTTTTTCTCCCACTTTGGGAGCGTTCCCATACCTAAAAAATCAATATCTAAATTTTTACAAACCTCTTCTAATTCGTCATGGTGAGAGTTTACTTCCTTACACGTATCAAATAGACTTTTTAATGGAGCACCCGAAAGCTCTATTTGTCCCCCTGGCTCTAATGTAATCGACGCATTATTTTTTGAAAGAGCTATAACTTTTGATTTTTCAAATTTTTTCTCCCAACCAAATTTTGCACTAAGTTCAAAAAAAATTTTTTGTATATCTTCATAATTTATCGGCTTAAGTGATTTTTTAACAAAACCAAATTTTTCATGCTCAGTTCCTATTCTCCAATCATTTTTTTTTTTACAGCCCTCTTCAAAGAAATTTATTAAAACCTTTTTTGACAAACTTTCATTCATATTAGAGGTTCCTTAAAACAAAAAGTGAAACCAAAGATGCTGTATCAACTTTTAAGATATTACTTCCAAGGCTTACATTTATATAATCTAGACACTCAAAACATTCCCTATCTTGTTCGCTCCAACCACCAACTGGACCAATAAATATTGCAAGTTTTTTTTTCGTCAAAGTTACTTTCATAATTTCTGTACCATTAGCTTTTTCGTCACAAAAAATAATTTTTCTGTCCGGATCCCAATCTTTTAAAATTTCTTTCAAAGTTTTTTTTTCTTCAATTGTAGGAATATTCATCCCTTCACTTTGTTCAACAGCTTCTAATGCTATTTTTTTTAGTCTTGAATAATTTGGGGTAAATCTTTCAGAGAAAGTTGAAACAATAGGTACAATTTTTTTTACACCAATTTCAGATACTTTTTCAATTAAATAATTCACCTTCTTCGATTTTATCAATGAAAAGCATACCCATATATCATCATTGAACTGTGATTTTCTTAAAAGTTTTTTTGGTAACAATTTCATGCCATCTTCGTAAGAAACTTTTGCAACCCACTCTTCATTTTGGTTAAAAATATTAATCTCCTCATCTTGTTTTTTTCTCATAACATTTTTTAAATAATGTGATTTTTCTTTATCTAAACTGATTGGCGTGGATTTGCAAAAATTTTTATCAATGTAAAGTCTGATTTTTGACATCTAATTTTAAATTAAAATAATTAATACTACAAAATGAAAAGTATAGGTGTTGTAACATAATTTATATGATAATAATCGATAAATGACAGAAATAGTTTTAAAAAAAATTAAAAATTTATTGATATTAGGAAGGTATAATTACCCCACAGGTGGTTTTTTATTATTTTGGCCATGTATTTGGGGACTCTTCTATCAAATTGAATTTCATACAGATTTAGTTGAGTATATTATTATTTTTTTCATTGGCTCTTTTGTTATGAGGGGGGCAGGTTGTTGCATAAATGATTTGTTTGATCAACAATTTGATAAACAAGTATCCAGGACAAAAAAACGGCCTTTAGCTAGCGGAAAACTTAAAAACATTGATGCTTTAATTTTTATAATTTTCCAACTAACTATTGGCTTCATTGTTGTTTTAAACTTAAAGTTCAAAGTTATCTTTTTTAGCTTCATTGTGATACCATTAGTGTTTAGTTATCCACTATTTAAAAGAATAACTTTTTTTCCTCAAATACTTTTAGGAATTATTTTTAATTGGGGAATTCTTATTGGTTTTTTGACTCAAAATGATCAACTCAATTACGGGATAATATTTTTATATTTAGCAGGAGTCTTTTTTACAATAGCCTATGACACAATTTATGCACATCAGGATATAAAAGATGATAAAAGAATTGGCGTCAAGTCCATAGCAATTCTTTTTGAAAAAAAGTCGACTTACTTTTTATTACTAATTTACATATGTAGTTTATTTTTTTTCACCAATTCCATAATTTTAAAAGACGAATTCAGTAAAAATTATTTAGTATTATTTTCCTTTCTAATAACTATTTGTTTTATGCTCCAATATTTAAGTTTCAAAAAAAAGAAAAATTTAAAACTTATTTTTGATTCATGCAATTATGTTGGTGGGCTTATTGCCACTTTACTTTTTGCACAAAATTATTTGTGAGGTAATATAATATATCGTGTATTGCAACTATCGACGTTTTGCCACGAAACTCTGTTCCACTCTTTTTTTGCATCTTCATAAGACTCAAATGGACCAATTTTTTGCAAACTTTCACCATCTATTAAATCTTTAAATTTGGTATCTTTGAAGATACCTCCAACAACCCAGTAACTCATAAATCCAAATACTTTCTTGTTTAAGTTGAAATTATAACAAATTCAAATATAAATTACTAACTTATGAATAAAAATTTTCTAGAAGATATTTTGAAAAAATTAAAAAGAAGAGGAGCTGATCAAGCTGATATAATATTTTCTTGTTTTGAACATAAAAGTTCTTCATGCAGACTCGGCAAACTTGAAAAAACTGAATCCTCCAAGACAAGTGAAATTGGAATAAGAGTAATTGTAAAAAAAAAACAATCAATCATCTCCTCAACAAATTTAGAAAAAAAAAATATTGATTATCTCATTGAAAAAGTTTTAGAAATGTCAAAAGTCGTTCCAAAAGACGAGTATTGTGGCCTGGCTGATGAAACTCAAATTTATAAGCCTAATCAAAGTGAAATAGATTCTTTGGAACTTTTTGACCCTTATGAACCAGATATAAAATATATTAATGAAAAAGTTTTATCTCTTGAGGGTTCTGCTTTAAGTAATTCTAAAATTAGCAATTCTGAAGGTGCTGAACTTTCGTTCTCAAAAAGTAATTTTATTTTAATGGCATCTAACGGACTGATCTCTGAAATCAGTAAAACACATAGTGACTATATTGTCGCAGTATTAGCAGGCAAAAATAACTCAATGGAAAGGGCTTATGATTATAAATCAAAAGTATTTTTTGAAGAACTTGGAGATTTTGAAAAAATTGGTAAAAAAGTGGCTAAAGAAGTTATAAGAAAACTTGATTCCAGAAAAATAAAAACACGTAAATGCGATGTTATATATGATTCAAAAATTTCTTCAAGTTTATTAAGTAATTTATTCAATGCCTCAAATGCAGCCTCTATAATTAAGGGAACAAGTTTTTTAAAAACAAAAAAAAATAAAAAAATCTTTAATTCTAAAATTAACATCATAGATGACCCATCTATGAAAAAAGGCCTAAGATCTAAAATTATTGATAGCGAAGGAATTCAATCAACACCAAAAAAGTTAATTGAAGATGGAAATTTAAATTTTTATTTTAATTGTCTTAGCTCGGCTAGGCAACTTAAAGAAATGCCAACCGGTCACGGCTCTAGATCCACAAATTCAATTCCATCAGCTTCATACACAAACCTTTATCTTGAAAAAGGAGATGTTAAAAAAAATGATTTAATCAAATCAATCAAAAAGGGAGTTTTAGTCACGGAACTGATGGGAAGTTCTATAAACTATTCTAACGGAGACTATAGTAGAGGTGCCTCCGGTTTTTGGATTGAAAATGGAAAATTATCCTATCCAGTTTCTGAAATAACTATTGGTGGAAATTTAAAAGAAATATTTCAGCACATGGTTCCTGCTGATGATCTACAATTTAACTTTGGAATTAATTCTCCATCAATTTTTATTAAGAACCTAACTGTTGGTGGGATATAATTGGGAAAATTTTTGATTCCTAATAATTTAAAAGAGATGGCTGTAGAAGCTATTTTTCAAGCCGGAGAAATTGCATTAAAACTTAAAGAAAAGCTAGTGATAAACTACAAATCACCAAACCAGCCTGTTACAAATGCTGACAAACAAATTGATAATTTTTTGTTTAATTTTTTTAAAACTAATACCCCAGATTATGGTTGGTTATCAGAAGAATCTATAGATAATAATTCAAGGTTTAAAAATGATTTTTTTTGGTGTCTTGACCCGATTGATGGAACCAGATCTTACATAATGGGTAAACCAGAATACACAATTTCATTAGCACTTATAAAAAATTCAAGCCCAGTAATGGGCATTATTTATAATCCCGAAACCAAGGATCTTTTTTTTGCTGAAAAAGGAAAAGGAGCATATTGCAACAAAAAAAATATTTTTGTAAATAAAAAAAAAAATATAGATACATGTTCGGTTGTAATTAGTTCCTCAGAAGAGAAAAAATTAAAGTCCTACAACTTTTTTACAGATAAAGAGATTATAACAATTGGCTCTATTGCATATAAAATTGTTTTAGTTGCAAAAGGAGATATTGATATAGCACTGAGTTTAACTAAAAAAAATGACTGGGATCTTGCGGCAGCTGATTTAATTATAAAAGAGGCCGGTGGGTTAATTTATCAAACAAATGGCAAAAAAATAGTATACAATACAGATAAACTTCATATCAATTCAGTTATGGCTTCAAACTCTATTATTCTTCCAGAATTAAAAAGAAACTTAAGAGAATAAAAAAAATGCACAGAAAAGATTCAACAAAACAAATAGTTAAAAGATTATTTGAATGTTACATCAAGAAGCATTACTCAAAATTAATTTTCTCAATTCTGTGTATGGTTATAGTTTCTGCTGCAACAGCAACTAATGCGTGGTTAATGCAACCAGTTCTTGATGATATTTTCATAAAAAAAAACAAAGATTTAATAATTATAATTCCTGTATTTGTCTTTATGATTGCTTTTTTTAAGGGAATTGCCTCCTACTTTCAGTCTGTTTTAATGAGTTTTATTGGCTACAAAATGGTTGCTGACCTACAAAGAGATATGCTTAATTCTCTACTATATTCTGATTTGTCATACTTTAATAGAACAAACTCTGGAACTTTGGTTTCAAGATTTTTAGCAGACGTAGGATCTTTATCTCGAGGAGTACATAATGTAATAATAAACATTATTAAAGACTCTTTAACTTTCATCTTTTTAATAGGTGTAATGTTTTTTCATGACTACAAACTAGCATTAATAACGATACTTGTTTTTCCATTAGCAATTTATCCTATTTCAAGAATTGGTAAACGACTTCGCAAAATTTCCAAAAATACCCAAGTAGGTTTTGGGTTACTTACAAAAAAACTCACAGAATCTTTTCAAGGAATAAAAACAATTAAATCATTTAATAATGAAAACTCTGAAATGGAAAAAATTAATATAGAGATAGAGAGTTTATTTAAACTAACCCTAAAATCAACCAAAGTTAACTCCATCTCCAGACCATTAATGGAAACTTTAGGAGGGATTGCAATTGCAATAATTATTTTTACTGGAGGTAGCCAGGTTATAAGTGGGGAAACTACACCAGGTACTTTTTTCTCATTTTTAACTGCATTATTAATGGCTTACCAACCTCTAAAATCATTTGCAAGCCTAAATGCTACATTGCAAATTGCTATGGCTTCAGCGGAAAGAGTTTTTGAAATTATTGATAATGAGCCCTCTATTAAAGAAACAAAAAAAAATAAGGATCATCTTTTTGATTATAGAAACTCTTATGATTTGAAAATTTCTAAAGCATCATTTAAATATAAGGACTCCGACCAATTAGTCCTGAGAGATATAAATCTTACAATTCAAAAAGGTGAAAAAATTGCCTTAGTAGGATATTCTGGTTCTGGCAAAACTAGTTTATTGAATTTAATACCAAGGTTTTTTGATTTAGAAAAAGGAAATATATATCTAGGTGATATAGATATTAAAGATTTAAGTTTTAAATTTTTAAGAAATCATTTTTCAATAGTGAGCCAAGATGTCACTCTTTTTGACGATACTATTAAAAAAAATATAATGTATGGAAAAAAAAAACCTAATGAAAAAGATATTATAAAGGCTTGTAAAGATGCTAACTGCTATGAATTTATAAATAAACTTCCAAAAAAAATTAATGAAGATATTGGAGAGAAAGGTGTCAAATTATCAGGTGGCCAAAAACAGAGAATTGCTATAGCTAGGGCATTTCTTCGAAATTCGCCTTTTCTACTTTTAGATGAAGCAACATCTGCATTAGATTCTAAATCAGAAAAAAAAATCCAAGATTCTCTATCAAAATTGATGAAAAATAAAACTTCGCTTGTTATTGCTCACAGACTTTCAACAATTATTGATGCAGATAGAATAATTTTACTTCATAATGGAAAAATTGAAGGAGTTGGTAAGCACAATTATCTTCTTAAAAATTCAAAAATTTACAAAAATCTATATAAACTTCAATTTAAAAATAAAAATGATAAAAAAAGTATTACAAAATAAACTTACTCAAAAATTTTTAGGTTGGATTATATCATTCTATCTAAAATTTTGTTTCCAAAGCTCTCTTTGGTATGTGAAGAATGATGAAGTTATAAATAACTTAATTACTAAAAAGAAAGTTTTGGTATTTTTTTGGCATAATAGAATATTGATGGCACCATTTTGTTGGAAATACAAAAATAAATTTAAAATGCTCATATCCCAACATCACGATGGAAGAATTATTTCTTATGCTGTTTCACACTTCGGTATAGAAACCATTCAAGGGTCATCAAGCAAGAGTAAAATATCAAGTGCAAAATCAATTCTTAAAGAACTTGAAGGCCTTAATGTTGTTGGAATTACACCTGACGGCCCACGAGGTCCTAAAGAAAAAATTAAAGAAGGCATAATTTCAATACAAAAAAAAACTAATGCTATAATAATTCCACTTAGCTACTCTGCTAGGTTTAAAATAAAACTTAATTCATGGGATAATTTTATTTTTATTTTTCCATTCAATAAATTTGTAGCCGTTTGGGGAAACCCGATAACTTATAATTCTAAAGAGTCTATTTCAAAAAACATCCAAAGAGTTGAAAGTGAGCTTAAAAGAGTAACAAAACTCTCAGACAATTTATCAAAATAATGATCTTTATAATCTACAAATATTTATCAAATATTTTATATTTTCCTATACTTTTTTATTTCTTTATTAGATTTTTATTATCTAAAGAGACAAAAAAAAGTCTATTAGAAAAATTTTTCTTAAAAAAAAATAAAAGACCAAATGGAAAGATAATCTGGATTAATGGAGTGAGTATTGGAGAGGCAAAAACTGGAATGATTATAGCCGAGCAAATTTTAAAAAAAGATCCGCATACCAAAATTCTCTTTAGCACATCAACAATAACTGCCCATAAACAAATATTTAATCAAAATAAAAAAATAATACTTATTTACACCCCTGTCGACATTAATTTTATTATAAAAAAATTTATTAATCATTGGAAACCAGATCAAACGATTTTTTTAGAATCTGAAATTTGGCCAAATATTATCAATGAATTAAAAAACAAAAGAATTAAGTTTCAAATAATTAATGGGAGGATGTCCAAGAAATCATTTTATTTATGGAAAAAAATTTCATATTTTTCAAAAAGTATTTTCTCAAATATTTATTTTTGTTCGGTGCAAGATTATAAATCTGAAGAAAGGTATCGACAGCTTGGTGTAAAGAACGTCTCTAATATTGGTAATCTTAAGTTTCTATCAAGAAAACCATTTGTTGATAAAAAGAAATTAAATTTATTAAACAAAAGTATTGAAAACAGAATTGTCATAACACTCTTTAGTAGTCATGAAAACGAAGAGTTAGTTCTCATAGAGACTTTCAAAATATTAAAAAAGGAATACCCAAAAATTTTGTTTGTCGTGATACCTAGACATATTTATAAAATTAATAAAATTGAAAACAACCTAATTAAAAACAATATTAAATATGCAATTAGGTCGACAAATAAAAAAAGAATTGAAAGCCAAGACTTCTACCTTGTTGATAGTTACGGAGAATTAGGACTCTTTTTTAAAATTTCGGATATAGCTGTAATAGGAGGATCATTTGAAAAAATTGGAGGGCACAACCCAATTGAGGCCTCCTACTTTAATTGTGTCTTAATTTTTGGTCCTCATATGTTTAACTTTGAAGATATTAAATTAGAAATACTCAGTAAAAATGCCGGTTTCGAGGCTAAAAACTCAAAAGAATTATCAAGAAAAATAATGATACTATTAAAGAACAAAAAAATTAAAATAAATATGATAAAAAAATTCAAGGAATTATGTATCTTAGAATCAATTAAAGCAAAAGAAATTTTAAACAAAATTAATTAAAAAAATGAAAACACCGAAATTTTGGAAAAAAAAAAATTTATTAATTTTAATTTTAGTGCCTTTTTCAAAAATTTATTATTTTTTTTTTTTAGCAAATAATTATCTGAAAAAAGAAGTTAAATTTAAAACACCAATAATTTGTGTAGGTAATGTTGTTATTGGTGGTGCAGGAAAAACTCCAATAGTAATAAAATTAAGAGAGTACTTAAAAAAAAAATTTCCTAAGATTTTTGTTCTCTCTCGTGGTTATGGAGGAAGACTAAAAGGACCTTTAATTATTAAAAGAAATATGAACTTCCTTGATGTTGGTGATGAATGTCTTATTCATTCAATTCATGGAGATACATGTATTGCAAAAAATAAAGTCAGCGGAGCTAAGTTTTGCGAATCTCAAAATGCTAATCTGATTATTTTAGATGATGGACTTCAAAGTAAAAATGTAAAAAAAGATTTTTCAATACTTGTAATTGATTCTGAATATGGTTTTGGAAATAAATTAATATTCCCTGCAGGTCCGCTCAGAGAACCACTAAAAAATGCTATAAATAAAAGTGATGCAATAATCGTATTTGGTGATAAGAAAAATTTAAAAGATTTACCACCTGATAAAATTTTCTTTGCTGATAGAATTTTAAAGCTTGATAAAATTAAAAATAAAAGGGTAATTGCTTTTTGTGGACTTGGTAACAATGATAATTTTTTTAATAATTTAAAAAAAAATTCTATTAAACTTATTGAAACAATAAACTTTCCTGATCATCATAAATATTCCTATGATGAAATTAAAAAAATTGTAAACTTAGCAAAACTGAAGAAACTCCATATAGTTTGCACCAAAAAAGATTTCATGAAGCTTCCAAAAATTTTTCAAAAAATTATCCATCCCATAGATTTAGATATAAAAATACATAAAAATGAAAAATTAAAAGAATTAATTATCAAATCAATTCAACTAAAAAAAAGTGTTCTCAACCAATGATAATGGATCAATAGGGGTTTTTAAATAGTATACTCCCCAATGGAGATGGGGTCCTGTTGCTCTCCCAGTCATACCAACGGTACCTATAACTTCATTTTTTTTTACTAATTGACCTTCTAAAACATTTATATCTTTCATATGTGCAAAAATTGAAATCAAACCGAGTCCATGATCAATTATTACAGTATTGCCAGTAAAAAACATATTCGCTGCAATAACTTTTATTATACCTGAAGATGGTGCTTTAATAATTGAGCCCTCAGACTGAGCAATATCAATTCCGTAATGAGGTCTCCTAGGTTTATCGTTTAAAATTCTTTGACTACCAAAAAAACCAGAAAGTCTACCGTCAACAGGAATAATAAATTCATTATCAAATAACTTATTTTTTTTACCCATTTTTTTTGCTTCACTTATTCTTTTCTGGTCTTTTTTAATTTTCACTAAATCTTTTTTACTTGGGTCAACTTTTTTTTTTGGTAATCCTCTAATTTTTTCAATTTTATATTTTTTCTTCTTTATTTTAAATTTTTTTGAAACATTATTAACTTCAATACTTACTTCTTCCTTAAAATTTCTATCAAATGCAAAAATAAATTCTCCATTAGGAAAAATTTCTAAATTTTTACTATCAATTTTTACTGAGGAATTATTATCTATTTTCCCCAAAATTAAGCCGCCCTGACAAAAACATCCAAAAATTTTTGGAAACTCATCAGAATTTAAATTTTTAGAAATCATAAATGTTAAAAGAAGGAAAAAGATAATCTTCATTTTATTTTTTTCAGAGTAGATTTACTTTTATAAAATTCAATCTCAACAACATCATTTAAATTAATTTCATTATCCCCCTTAATAATTTTTTTTTTTTTTCTCAATACTGTAAATCCTCTTCTCAGTGTTTCTTTGTAGGATAAAATATTAATTTGTTTTTTGATTGATTGAAAAACAATTTTTTTTTTTTCAAGAAAATTAAATATCGATTTATTTAAACTGTTTGTAAATTCTAATAGTTTCTCTGAAAAACCAGAAAAAGAAATCATAATATCATTAAAATTTATCTTTTCTGATATTTCAAGAAAACTTAATTTTTTCGATGAAACTTGATTCTCTAAATTAGATCTAAGTTTCTGTTCGATTAAATCAATATTCTGAAAAAAAGTATTAATCCTTATTTCAGGATCAAGGAGTTTTGAAGATAAAAATCTAAATGAACTTTCTTTATAGTCCAAATTAGCATTCAAATTTTTGTTTAATAACGAGAATTTATCAGAAATCCTAATTAAAATATCTTTTCTATCAGGAACTACAATCTCTCCTGCAGCTGATGGTGTAGGAGCTCTGAGGTCTGATACAAAATCACATAATGTTACATCAGTTTCATGGCCAACTGCTGAAATTATAGGAATTCTGGTTGAGAAAATTTTTCTTATCAGAGTCTCATCATTAAAACCCATCAAATCTTCCATACTTCCCCCACCTCTTGCAATTATAATTACATCAGGCTTTAAATATGAATCTTTATTTAAATTCGTAAAATATTGAAGTGCATCACAAATTTCTTTTGAAGACTTATCTCCTTGAACATTCACTGGAAATAATACTACTTTAATTGGAAAACGATCTTTGATTCTATGGATAATATCACTAAATACTGCACCTGATTCAGATGTTATTATTCCTAAAACTGAGGGTAAAAATGGTAACTTTCTTTTATATTTCTCATCAAATAAACCTTCATTTAATAGTTTTTTTTTTCGATCCTCTAAAATTTTTAAAAGTGCTCCTTCTCCTTGATATTCCACTTGTTCAACAATTAGTTGATATTTAGATTGGGGTGAGTAAGTAGTAATCCTCCCGGTAATAAAAATTGAAACTCCTTCCTCTATTTTTACATTTAATCTTGACACATTTGATCTCCAGCAAATTGCAGAGATGGTGCTTTCCTCATCCTTAAGCGAAAAATAAATATGTCCAGATGAATGATTCTTAACTTGAAAAACTTCTCCTGAAACTTTTATTATTTTAAATGAATTTTCTACAATATTTTTTATAGATTTGTTAAGTTCAGTTACTGTATACTGGGAAAGATTTGAAATATTATTCATTAATTCATTAATAACACGTTGGAGTTTTTTTTTCTTGAATATTTTAGTACTAGGTAGTGGAGCTAGAGAACATTCTATTTGTTGGTCTCTAAAGAAATCTTATGACTGTGATCAAATCTATTGTTCTCCTGGTAATGCTGGAATATCCGAAGTAGCAATATGTATATCAATAGGAAAACATAAAAAAGATTTGCTTGTATTTTGTAAAAAAAATAAGATTAACCTTGTTGTTATTGGGCCAGAAGAACTTTTAAGTCATGGAATTTCTGATTTTTTATTAAAAAATAATATTAATGTTTTTGGACCAACTAAAAATGCAGCTAAACTTGAAACCTCAAAGTATTTTGCAAAATTCTTTCTAAAAAAAAATAACATTTCAACACCTAAATATGTGAGGTTTAGTTCTTATCAAAAAGGATACAATTATCTAAAAATTGCTAATTATCCACTAGTTGTTAAAGCTGATGGCTTAGCAGCTGGAAAGGGAGTAGTAATATGTCATAATACTAAAGAAGGCTTAAATAGTATTAACCTTATAATGAAAAAAAAAAAATTTGGTGATGCTGGGAAATCTATAATCATTGAAGAATTCATTGAAGGATTTGAGTTAAGTTACTTTGCTTTTTTTGATAAAAAATCATATTTACCGCTAGGGTATGCGCTTGATCATAAAAAAGCATATGATAATGATAAAGGACCAAACACTGGTGGTATGGGTTGCTTTACTCCCTCTGAGAAAGTTACTAAAAGTTTATTAAAAAAAATTAAAACCCAAATATTAGACAAAACTTTTAATGGAATAAAAAAAGAAAATTTTGACTACAGAGGAATTTTATTTTTTGGGTTAATAATTAAAAATAATGAACCAAGTGTAATTGAATATAATGTTCGTTTTGGAGATCCAGAATGTCAGACTCTTTTAAGAAATTTAAAAACTGATCTTTTGAAAATTTTTATTGCTACTACAAAGGATAATTTAAGAAAAATTAAAATAAAAAAAAGCACTAATTCGACGGTTTGCATTGTACTAGCTTCAAAGGGATACCCCGAAAACCATAAAAAAAATATTATAATAAAAAATTTAAATAATATAAAAAAAAATAAAAGTATTGAAATTTTTCATGCTGGAACAATAAAAAAAGAAGGAAATTTCTATTCTAATGGTGGTAGAGTTTTATCAATTACATGTTCTGAAAAAAGCATATCTTCAGCCCGAAAATTAGCATATAAAATGTTAAAAAAAATTAATTGGGATGCTGGTTTTTATAGAAAAGATATAGGTTTTAAAAATAATTAATTATCTTAATTTCTTGAAAAAACTTTTTAAGATTTTTGAACACTCAATCTCCTCTATACCACCATAATATTGATAACCATTTTTTTCAAATTGCGCATTCTTTTTTACATTCTCATTAAAAGTAGAATAATTTGAATAGGCCCCAAAAAAAATTTTCTTAATACCAGACTGAAAAATTGCTGCTTCGCACATTTTACATGGTTTTAACGTTACATAAATTGACAAACTATTAAGTTTATTAACCTTAAGTAATTCACAGGCTTTTCTTATTGCTAAAATTTCTGCATGAGCGGTTGGATCAAATTTTTCAATAGTTGCATTAGATGCATAACTGATCACTTTACCATTTTCATCAAATATTACACAACCAACTGGAATTTCTTGATTCTTTGAAGATTTTTTTGCTAATTCAATTGCAAGCTTCGTATGATAAGTATTTAACATTTTTTAATAAAGACTCTTTCACCTGAGGTAACATCTTTTAATTTTTTTAAATCATAATTGGTTTTTCCCCAAACATTACATTTGTCAGCGAGCCTAATTTCATCTTTAATGGAAATTGGAGTTCTACCATAACCTATTGCAATTGCTTTTCCTGTTGGCCAATAGGCTATTTCACCTAAAGTCATTATTTGTTTGGAATCAACTTCAAGTGCATTCGAAATGTTTGTATAAAAATAAACCTCTTCTCCCCAAGTATTGGCCTCAGATATCATTGGTAAATTGCTCCAAATTAATTCTGCGGTTTTAGTATCTTTAAGCTCTATGATTATTTCATGACTTTTTATACAGATTTTACATTTTTTTTGCATATAATATATTAACATCAAATATAAATTTATTAAACTATTATGAAAAGCCCTATAATTGGCATAACTTTGGATGAAGAAAATTCGAATTATTATTCAAAATTTCCATGGTATGCAGCAAGAAAAAATTACTCTGAATCTGTTGTTCAGTCAGGTGGTACTCCTATTTTTTTACCAAATAATAAAAATAGAATTAAAAATTTTCTTGAAATAATTGATGGATTAATAATCACTGGTGGTGACTTTGATATTAATCCTGAAATTTATGGAGAAAAAGTTAATAATGAAAATGTTAAAGTAAAAGAAGATAGAACAGCTTTTGAGTTTCTGATTACAGAAAAGGCAATAAAAAAAGACTTACCTATTTTAGGGATTTGTGGTGGCCAACAACTTTTAAATGTTGTTTTCGGAGGGTCACTTATTCAACACATACCAGACTACATAAATTCAAAAATCAATCATGAGCAAATAAACCCAAGAAATGAGGCAAGTCACCATGTAAAAATTAAAAAAAATACTAAATTATATGAAATTACAAAAGTAGAAAAAATGTTTGTTAACTCGGCTCATCACCAATCTGTAAAAAGATTAGGAAAAGATTTAATTATTAATTCTATAGCAGAAGATGGAATTATAGAGGGAATAGAAAATCCAAGCTTAAATTTTTGTATTGGAGTTCAATGGCACCCAGAATTTATGATTGATAAAAAAGATATAGAAATTTTTAAAGCACTAATAAATTATTCAAAAAAAAGTGCAGAATAAAAAAATTAGAATATCAAAGATTATCTCGCATTCTGGAATTTGTTCAAGAAGAGAAGCAGAGATTCTAATAAGAAAGGGTGAAGTGAAAATTAATGGAAAAATATTCAAAGAATTTTCAGTCAATAAAGAGCATATAAAAAATATAAGTTTATTTGGAAAAGAATTAAAAAAAAAAGAAACGCAAGTATGGTGTTTTTATAAGCCAGTTGGGTATGTTTCATCAAATAAAGAACAAAAGAATCAAAAAAGTTTATATAGACTTATGCCTATTGGAATGCCAAGAGTTGTAAGTGTTGGAAGATTAGATATTGACTCAGAAGGACTAATGATACTTACAAATAACCCGGCTCTGTCTGATTTTTTAGAAAAACCAATTAATAGCATAAAAAGGGTCTATGATGT
>MDTB01030931.1_pt1 | contig 19799 bp, 18 predicted proteins | sample 811161 | NCBI WGS metagenome assembly MDTB01 (sample SAMN05326650, study PRJNA326480) | marine metagenome | isolation source: seawater | place: Mediterranean Sea | collected 2009 | reverse complement strand
TTCTTTTTATCTTTGATTTGTCCAGTATTTTTTAGTCTGATACGAGTTGAAGCATGAAATGGTAAAGCTTTTCCACCACTTGTTGTCCAAGGGTCTCCAAACATCACACCGAGTTTTTGTCTGAGTTGATTTGTAAACACAAGTGCAATCTTTTGTCTACCAATCATTTGAGTAATCTTCCTCATAGCTTTTGATAATATAATTGCCTTAGATGTAGCCCATCCGTCTTTATCAAACTCAGCTTCTATTTCAACCTTTGTTGATGCGGCTGCAAGAGAATCAACTAAAATAGTTACTAATCTATCCTTGTCACTTTCTCTTACTTTTGTTACGATTTCCTCTATGGCTGAAAATATATCCTCAACGGTTTCCAAGTGTAAATATAACATACTCTCAACATCCACACCTATCGAACCTAGAAACTCTGTACTGACAGCAGTTTCTGTATCGATGTAGACAGCAACTCCACCTTTTTTCTGAGTTTGTGCTAACATATGAGCACCGAGTAATGATTTACCACTAGATTCTAATCCATTTAACTCGGTTATTCTACCAACGGCTATACCACCGTTAGGTTTGTTAGATATCGCTAAATCTAACATTGTAGAACCTGTAGACACAAAATCTTTTATGTCTGTTGGTGTTGTGTCTGTACCATCTAAGAAATATGCTACTTTCATATCCTTAAAGTTTTTATTTATGGTGTCAGCCAGAACACCCGCTAATTCATCTCTTGTTGACATAAATTATCTCCAATTTTATTGTTAGAAAGATAGGGGAGTGGCCGGTAACACTAAGCAGGCGGTTTTATTCCTGTCTTCAACTCCCCTAATCTAAATTGATTAACTATTGAATAGGTCGTCAAATGCGTCTGAAGTTTCTTTTTTATCAAAAGAACTCACAGATGCAGTTTCTTTAACTTCTTCCTTACTTTCATCGTCACTTGATGAATCACCATTTAGGTATTCATTTAGTGCTTGTGTCAATTCATCATAAGAACGTTCTTGATAAATTTCAGTAATGTTCTTTTGAGATTCCATGACTGTTTCAAGTACAGAAGCGTCTTCTGTTATTGGAGTTTGATTTGGTTTTACTCTGATTGATGTTGAAGGAAAGGATTTACCTGTCTCTTCAGCAGTTTTGAATTCTACAGCAACGTCACGACCATTTACTGAGTCTGTGATGTCACCATAATCTGGGTCTGCGATAATGGATAATAGTTCTTGATAAACCGTCTTACCAAATCCCCAAAACTTAACACCTTGATTCTCTTCTCCGCGTACCACCACTGGAGCAAAAGTTCTCATTTTTGCTTCAATCTTTTTACCGAGACGATAATCTTCTTTAGAACCAGTTGATTTAAGTTTTTGAGCAAACTCTTCGATTGGGTCAGGACGACCAAATGAAACCGGTGAAAGATAATTCTTACCACCTAAATCATAATGAAAATACAACTCAATAAAAGGGTTATCAGCGTTAAATTTGTAAGGTACAATTCTAACTACTTGAGTGCCTGGTTGAGGTTTCCATAGATTCGAAGTTCTGTTATTTGTTGTTTGAAGTTGATTAAGACGATTCTTGATTGCGTTTAAATCCATTTTTTATCTCCTAATTGTTAATTTATTAATTGTTAATTGGTAATCAGTATAACCTGATACATTTATAAGTATAATTGATATTGTGAAAATACAATTTTATTTTTCTTTTTTCTTCCAAGTTTTCACATCAACTATAGAATAAATTCTTGTTGATATTTTGTTAAGTCCATCTTCATTTGTTAATAATAAACTGTTTCGATAGTTCTCCCAATTAATTGGAAATGTTTTATCCAGTTTACCACCATTGAGCTCACGAATCAAGTCATTCAACGCATTAATCGTGTATAAGGTATTAGTGTTTTTCTTTCTATGAAGTGATATCGTATCAGGAATGCCTTGCATAAAATCCTCATCGTACTCAACGTTGTAGGTACATATCAATTGATGATGGTCATTTTCATTTGAGAATACATAAATCTTATTAAACACTATATCATTACAAGCTAGGATAACATCGATAGTTTCGTTAAAATGGTTTCTTTTTGTAAATGTGCAAAGTAGTTGTGTTTTCATTATTGATTCTCGTTAACTCTTTCTTGAAATTCCTTAGTCCATTTGTAAACTGTTTGTAATTTACCCAGTTCACCTTCCTTACTTCTTTGTCTTTTTTCCATTATCGGTATTCTCGTTGTTTCACCTTGTTCATCAACCATAACGGCGTATACAATACGTGTTGAACCTGTCGTTCTACCTTTTTGTCGACCTCTAACACCAACTTGTTCTTCAGCGTCAACCACTTCAAAACTTTGTAAAAACTGATTTTTATTTTCAACACCCAATGACTTTTTGAGAGTATCAGTCGTAATTACAACACCGCCGTTATTAACTTCAAACATACCTGGGTGTTTATGTACACCTTGTTCACCGTCCATAGCTGCAAAATGTCCTTGTTTGTAAATGTTATTTCCCTCAACATAGTTACCTAATTTAACTTTTTGGCCATCGACCTCTATTTCTCTTTCGTTTAAGAAATCAATGTGTTCTTGTTCATCTTTTATGACTTCTTTTCTAATATTTTCTATCTCTTCAGCTACATCAGGGCCTTCGTTTTGTGTATTCATTCTTTGTACTAATTTTTGTGCATTGGCTTCAGGATTTTCAGCTGTTTTTGCATATATAAGAAAAGCTTTAAGTTGTTGCTCCTCTGTCGGTTCCTCACCCTCTCTCCAACCTGTTTGTTTTAGATAATCCTCTGGTTTATGTTTTTGGCCGCCTGGTATTTTATTACCTTGGTCGTCTAATAATACTGTTGAGCTTATTTTACCACCTGGTTTAAATCTATCGAAAACCCTACTTTGTAGGTGTTTCGTAGTTTCTTGAGCATCTCTGGCTTTCTGAATCATTTCCGTATCAACATTTTCTTGTAAAAAATCAGCAGGTTTATTCGTAACCTCTTTTAGTTTTCTTTCTGTCGTTTCTTTTTTGTCAGCGAAGTTTCTACGTTCACCAGCGATAGCTTCAGCTTCTTCCTGACTTAATTGACCATCATCCACTAATTTCAAAATAGCATCATCTGTTTGTTTAGATTCCGCTCTTGCTGATGATTGTGATATAATCGCGTCAAGTGAATCCTTATCTGAGGTAAATAAAACCGTAATCGTACCGTCTTCATTTCTTACAATAGTTGTCGTATCCGATGGATTATCACCCTGACCACTAGAATTTATTAAATCTAACATTTCTTGTTGTGAGATTTCGTCACCATTCAAATTTACTATCTTGTCTGCGTTACGAACCGCTTCTCTTTGTTTTTCTAAACCAACTTTGTCTCCAAAGTATTCATCGGTTGTTGTATTTTTAAAACCTAATTTAGTTTCAGCTTGTTTAGCTCTTTCAGCCTTTCTACGACCACTTCTTACAGCTATTAAAGTTTTCGAAAGTAAACCTTTTGAAACACCTGGGACATCCGGAAGTTCCCCAACCTTTACACCACCTGCTGTTTTTGTATCATCATTTTGTTTTGCTAATGCACTATCACCGTGTTGTTCAATTATTTTTTTAGTCAGTTCTTCATCCGTTAGATTAGGATTCTCGCGTACCAAGTTAGCTACCTCACCACTTATAATCTCATTATACATTGAACCAGCATTACCAGGTGCAGCACCTTTTTTGTAACCCCTTTTTATATGATTTTGTTTTGATTCTGTATCTCCTCGTGGTTTGGGTTTTTTATCATCAGCACTTGGTCGTTTAAAATTTGTAACTTTTTTAGAATCTGGTTTATCATCTTTTTTATCGGGTTCATCAACTGGTTCAACTGTTCCCTTTTCTAACGCCTTATCCAATGAGTCTTTTGTTTTAAAATATCTAAGGTCACCATCCTTTGTTCTACCCTTGAATTTTGTTTCTTGTTCAGTTAGATTTTTTATAAACTCATCTACAACTTGATATGACCATTTATATTCAATCAATATCTCAGATAAATGATATAAATGTGTTGAGTTATTTGGATTGGGTTTACCATCATTAACTCTATAAGCCCATTCTTTAACTATGACATCTAAATCTGTTATCATACAAATTTCTCCGTAATATCTTTCATTTCATGGTAATTCAATCCCCAACTTACCTTTACGGGATATTTACCATTTTGTTCCAATATATTCTTAACTTTCACTAAATAATCTAAACCATCTTCCATATTAAAGTCAAGTAAAAAGCTATCATAAGAATAAAGTATTAATTTACTCTTGTTTTCTTTTATCTCAGGTATTAACTTTGTCAAAACCCTCATATTATTTTCTGTTTCCATTAACTGAATCGTATAATTGAACAACTTATTAGCGTTCATATCACTTAGATTTTCTTTATAGATTCTTCTACTATAAATATCTGAGACGATAAATTCCCTTGATTTGTATTCCTTCCACAAATCCCTAATATAATCATGTACTTTCGAAAAATAAGGATTTATCTGCACCACATCTTGTGGTATGTATCCATACAAGTATTGAAATGACAAGGCTTTTGCTTCCTCATATTCAACATTATAGAATTTAGCCATGTGTTGATGAACTGAACCCTTTGGAAAATCATAACCAATTTTATTAGCGATTAATCTTAAGTGATAGGCATCAAAATCCATTTCAACCAAAACACCATTTTTAAATCTACTTATGAATGGTTTTCGACTTCCATCTTTTTTATTCAACGCTGCAAAGTTCACACCACCAAATCGATTACTCGGTCTGCCTGTTGATGTATAGAGATTATATTCACTATGTAGTGTTCCGTTGGTTGTGTGTAAACCATTTTGTTCTATAAAAGTTAAATTATCCAACACCTCATCATTGTATGACATATTGTCATATTGGTCATGTTTTTCTACCGTATCTTTAAGTATTTTTACTATATCACGACATTTTTCAATGTGTTTCATTATAGGAACTATCTTGTTGATGTTTTCTTTTTTATAATATTTCATGTTCAGAAAGTTATGAGCGTTTGTATCAATTTGCTCAACATCTAAAGGATGACCCTTGTGTAAATAATGAACTAAATTGACATCAATTACGTTTTTTAAATTCAAGAAATGATTTAATTTTTTTCTATCGTAGGTGTATTTTTTAAAATCGGATTCAAGATTTGGAAGTTTAACGTTCATTGACTCACTATGTTTCGTTGGGATAATAAACTCAGCACCACCCCACATTTGTACGTACAATAGGGATAATTCGTCGTTTACGGAGTGTTTATTCTCATCACATTGTATAGGTATGATGAAACAATCTTCACTTTTAAACGTTTTCTCGAACTGTTTTATCTGTGATTTGTTCTCTATAATCATTATTTACCAATATATTTCAGACCATAATTTAGTGGTTTCTGGGAACAAAGTCAAGACAATTTTTTTCATTGCTCTTGCATATTCTTGTATCTCTACTTGTGAGGTTGGTTCATCGCGTAACTCAATGAAATTCATTATGGATTGAAATGATGCAGTCCACCATACCTTAGTATATACTGTAAGTGGTAAGATACTACGAGCTTGTTCACGAGCTACACCCATTTCCAATAATTTATTATAGGTCTCTATCACATTATTTTGTGCGGTGCCCCAATGTATTTTGGCTACGATTTGTTCTTCAATAAGTCCATCACTAGCTTGTTTATTGTCATCAGATTGTTTACGAAATTCTGTTGGTTCGTAAAACTCATCATAAGGAACATAACGACCACTTATCTCGTTCCAAGCGTGGTCTTTCGTTACGTGAGAGCTTGTGGTCTCAATTCCCACCACATGCTTATACCATTGTCGCATAACAAACTCTGGTGCCTTTATTATGAACATGGCGTGTTGGTGTCTAAATGGGGAGTGGTGTTTGTGCTTGATTAAGAACTTGGATAACTTTCTATCCTTTTCTTCGAATGTTTCGCTAAAACCATCAAATGATACACGAGCTGCGTTTACAGGTGTTAGGTCGTCGCCTAATGAATCCACAACCTCAATGTATCCTTTATCTAATACATCAATTTTCATATTATAACCTTTGTTTTATTATAAGTATTAAGTTTTTCTCAGTAAAGAAAGTTTTTTTCTCGTATCCTCACCACTATTCTTTTTTGGTCTAAATAATTGTAAAGGAGATATTTGTTTTGAAATGCCTTTAAATTGTTTTTCTAAAAAATTAAGAGTTACTTGATTGTCTCTTTTTACCTCGTTTTGTAAGCCTGATATCACCCAACGTATATCTATATATTTAAATAAATTATTTTTATTATTAAAATCTTGTTCCGATATTTCAAATATAGGTTTGGTAGAATCATTAGCGCTTTGCGCAAAATATCTTCTAATATTACCGATACGATAATCACTTTCGGATGGTTTTACTGGTGTAGTATTCGGATAAGGAATTCTAATTGTTGATTTTAAATTAGAATATTTCACAAATAAACTATCCTCATCTACTTTTTCAATAATTTTAGAGTTATTACTAGACATTATTCCTGTCAGATAAATTTTTTCTTTATTAAGTGTAAAATAAATTGAATAAATTGTGTCTTCACGTACAAATCCCCCGGTTTGCTCAAAAGTAAATTCCTTTGATTTTGTTGACAAACCTTGTATCGTACGCTCAATATCTTTTTTTATCTGTTGTATCTCTTGTTTATCCGCCACGTTTTTTAGTCTCCTCTAAGTACAACCCTATTCCACCTCCATAATAGGATGTGTTTCTCTGTCGTTCTTTCTCAGCGTCAATTTCTTGTGCCTTTGTTTCATTAATTTGTGCTTTTGCTTGATAATTTTCTAGTTGTTCTTTTAATGTCCTGTAACCTTGTACGAATACGCTGGCTAAATTAGCTCTCATCTTACCTGTTATTGTTGTAGTCCAAGTGGTACTATCTAATCGATGATTTATGTCAAACGCTTGAAACACAGTGCTGTCTTGATATTTAGTTGGTACATAAGTAGAATGAAATGAGTTACCAGGATAAATACCACCAATTCCGTCTATAGCTAATTCTAATTCTAAAGGTATTAATAACGGGGTGTTAAGTTGTTTACTAATTCCAAACTGTGTGGTTAAAAAACCAACCGAACCTTTGAAAGCTGGTTTCATCTCACCAAATTCGTCAAACGTAGTATTGAATAATTTTGTCAACTCACCCTTACTTTTAAAAAATCTTTCTCTCTTTTTCTCATCCTCTAGTAATATTTTGATTTGTTTTTCTGTTAATCTATTGGCTAAAGGTGGGGGGACTGAATCATCAAATTCTTGTTTAAAAGCTTCTTTTGTTTGTTCTGAAATTCGAAGTTTTTCGTTAATATCTTTAAGTCTGTCCTCGAATTTTTCCTCTAACAACGCAGAACTATCTTTAATAAACTTAACTACATCATCACCTTCTGTTGGTTCTAATGGTTGTGATGCATCATCTATCATTTTATTATTTCTAAGTCCGTGCTTTACACCAATTTTTTGTGTATTTTTATTTCTATATGCTATATCAATATTTGTTTTGTAAACGTCTTTACCTGCATTAAATAAACCCCCAGCTAAAACACCCTCTTTATCCGTGAATTGATTTCCAGGGTTAGAAAATTCTTTTAACTGGTCCATGTTAGACCCATACATAATAGATAGTTGCATTTCATCAGGTATTCGAGCACTTATATTTTGACTTTTAACTATTGTATCAGATTGCCAAGTTGGAAAAAAGAATACACCCTCCGTATCTGTGTCTTCTGTGACCACAGCCTCACCAAATAAACGACTCTTCTGTTGTTTTGGCGTTTTATTAAAATCAAAAGCCACAATTTGTTCGTCTATGATTTTTGCTCTGTTTGTCTCTATTTCATCAACAACAATATTATAACTCCAAAAATCTAATTCTTGATTCAATAAGTTAAACATAGACTGTATTGCTTCAACAACGTTTACACTCTCAATCGTAAAATCATTACCCTCACTTACACCAAAAGCTTGTTTAATAATTTTTGTGTTGATGAGCATATTTCTTAAAAAACCTTGTTCGGTTATTGTTTCTTGTGTGGTTTCAAGTTCCTTAAACAAATCATCTTTAATTATTTTTACAGCATCATCTTCAGATAACAATAGTTGTTGTCCACTTTCACTATTTTCCACCAAAATTCTTTTTTCAATTCTACTATCACATGCGAATGATGAGAAGTTTTTCCTTTCATTTACCTTATCGGATAACGTTCTGATAAATTTAGTATCACCATCCACGGTTTTATTTTTACCATCAACTTTAAATGTGACAGGTTTTTGCGTGAAAAATTGTCCTGGTAAAATATAATTATTTATATTTGTTGTTTGTAATTGTTCGTGGTTTTTGATTCTTGTACTTTCATAAACACCATAATCTTTTCCTTTGACCTTCTTTTTTGCATCATTACCCTCACTATCCAACTTTCTCTCAATTGAGCGAAACTCCGTTATGATAGGATTGATATCATTCGTAGATGTCACGGATAAAAACTTTGACAATATATTGTCTTCAAACCAACCCCAACGTACCCAGAAATTTTTAGAAAGTAAATCTTTATCTACCTTAAATCTTGGTAAGGGCCTATTGGAGTTTAAACTTTTATTAACTTGAGCTTTAACGTCTCGTGTTGAACCATTAAAACTCATCAAGTATTTGTTTGGGTCATGTATGATTGTCGCTCTATCTTTTCTGTTAGCAGCTGGTATCTTGTCTTGTACACTAGTTTTACTTTTAGCAGCTTGTGTTAATAAGTAATTATCTATTTCTTTTATTAGTAATTTTAGCGAAACTGAACTATTGATATTTATTAGAGAATTTTGGTCACCACGTTCACCAGTTTCAGTGCCTGGTTCACCTGTTGCTTTAGTTAACTTTTGAGCGTTCGAATACGTATCTTCATCAAGAGAAATATTATAACTTAGGTTTGGGTCTAGTGTAACGTTGTTAGGTTGGGGTGTGCTCAATATACTAGCTCCAACACTCGACAGTATTGTAGTACAATCGAATCCACCATCCTCCCTGGTTGTAAATTCAAAGTTTTTGATTATACCGACCATCATGTCAAAATCACCGTCAGCTCCCCATATTTTATCTCGATAATTTTTAAATACATCTGCAGAAAAAATTCTATTTTCAAGTGCGTCTCGAGTCAAAAAGTTTGGTAGTTTTAATAATGAATCTTTATCATAAACCCAACCCCACTCAACCATAACGGTTTTACCATGAGCTAAAAAATGTGGCATCAATAGGTCTAATTCATCCCAATCCCAACAAGTCCAATTTATTGTAGCTTCTCTTAACGCTCTTTCTCCACCCTTAAAAGATACATCGATTCCTTTAACTCCTGGTGTTGGTCTTTTTAGTGAATTTGCCAAAAAAACTTGTTTCCCAGCTTTTCCGACCTCCCCCCCAATTTTTTGTGTGTGTTTACCTCCAGCTTTGTCTGTTCTTACCACATACTCGGCCGTATCCTCTTTCCCACCTTGGGAGTAGGTTCTAGTGCCATAAATATCTTCATAACCACCTGGTATTGTGCCATTATCTTTTACTTTACCACCCATCAGTATAACTGGGTTAACTTGTCCAGATGTCATGCGTAAAAAGGTTGAGCGTGTGGCCATCTTAGCAAAATTTAAAGGCCCGGCGGCTTTAGCTGATTGATTAGGTGAAGATGATTCTTGCCTACCTAGGATAGCCATTTTATCAAATAATCTTTTTTGTATTCTTTTGTGTATCGGAGTTAGATTAATCATGATTAATAACCGTTATTGTTAATTCTATCAAAATTCTCCAAAATGGTTGTTATGTTACCTGGGATTCTTATGATTTCATCGGTAGAAAGTGCAATCTTACCGCGTATACCATTTGCTTTCGCTATGACCCACCAAAGAGTCGTATCATTATAGTATCTAAAAGCTAAGGTATCCAATCTATCTCCATCTTGAGGATAAATAAATTCATCTTGGTCACTTACCTCGATTTTAGGATAATAGGTTGTTTGATATGCTATAAAACCCTCTTTATCCACTTTTTTTCTTGTTGATGAATATCTTTTCATTATCCAAATCCTAAAACTTTATTTATTTGTTTATTAGAAAGATTACCAACATCAGCTCCACCTTTTATATATCTTCTTAATTCAGCGTTTTTATTTTCTTTCTCTATACTTTGGTAGTTTGAAACTTTACCATCAATATCATAACTCTCACCTTGAACAAATGGTAATTCATAATGTTTTTGGGTTGAGGTTTGTAATCTATCACCGATGTAAATAAAATTACACTGCACTTGCACATACTTTGGTAATTTTGCAAACATTATTTCCCAAGTGGATTCGTCCATGATTGTGTAGGTCAAACCTGAAATATAACCTGGTGTGTTTGTATACATTTGACCAATCGTTAATTTACAAAATGGAGCAACCATACCAAGACCACCACCACTAGCACCAACATACTCTGGATAGGTTAGACCTGCTAGATAATTTAATTTTTCCCATAACACTGGTAATTCCTCAGCAGATTTAGGGTAAACATCAAAAGTAAAACTAATTTCACGAGATGTACCAGTATAAACATAAACCGAATCGGCACGTCCTACGTATCTTTCAGAAGAGTATTCAGGAGTAAACGTATCGGTAATACCACTCAATATAGCTCTGAACACTATCAGATTACCATTCATATCCTCGAATCTAAACGGACAAAAATCTAATTCATTCTCGGTCTTACCATCGATAACGGCCGCTTGTGATGTTGTGCCATTTGATTGTTTTTGACCGCCTGGTCTTGTACCGTAAGGTATTAGATTAACTTTATCTTGACCAATCTCCGCAAAAGCTTCTAGGTCGACCTCGGCCGCTAAATTCTTAGAAGAGTTAAGAGGTACTCTATTTAAACTTATACTTCCGAAGGCTTTGGCTGTATCAGATAAAAAATTACCAACATTTCTAACAGAACCTGGTATACCTATATCTATACCACCACCAAAATTAAAACCACCACCACTACCTGGTAAAGTAAATGGGTTTTTAAATTTTGGTAATTTTGGTGTTTTAAAAGGATTTGTTAATTTCAATCCTATTTTAGGGCCCTTGATACTTTTTAAATAATTCAAACCACTCGCAGCTAAATCTCTTAACTGAGTTGCGGCACCGGCTACAACGTCTGATACTGGGGTTAATAAATCTTGTAGTTTATCACTAGTGAAGTTGAGTTTCGAATCTATTTCAACATTATAATTACTAATTTCTTTAAATGCATCTCTGATTGATTCAGGTGTTTTTAAATCTATTTGTTCTTGTAATTTATCTAAATCAAAAATTTCGACAAGTTGACTTGGTTCTTGTCTGTTAATGCTAAATACTAAATTTCCTGATACATCACCTTGTTTATTAGTAGCACGACCAACTATTCCAGGTTGACTAAGTAATGACCTACTTAAAAGGTTTGGTGGGTTCATGTCATATTTCTTGACACTTGTTGACAACTTATTTAAATCAGCTGTTTTTCCATACTTTACACTAGTTAATACATCTTGTGGATTCTCTCGTTTTAAAATTCTTTGTTTTTCTAAAAACCCAACACCCTTAACGGAAGCTAAAAATGAAGCTGTGCGTCCAATATCGGAAAGTGCTCTATCTGCAAAAACAGATGGTTGTCTTCCTAAAACAGCTCCTCCAAATTGGTCTAATACATTGAGACCACCACGTAATAATGCTCCAACACCACCAATACTAAGTTTGATATCATCAGGATTAAAGTTATCTATTCCCCATCTACTACCAACATCTCTGACTATGAATGGTGCTTTAACCAATCCTAATGGTTGTGGTGCACTAGGTGATTGTCTTCGAATACCTAACTCACCATTACCCTTAAGTTGGTCATAATATCTTTCTAAAAAATTATCTTGTTCGTGTTTGACTAATATTCTTGATGGTTCGTTTTTATCGGATGGGGTTCTATTCTTGGATGAGAATATTTGAATACCATTACCTCTAACGTCTTGAAATTGTTGTGGTTGACTCTGTCTAAATACAGTATCCGTGGTTACTTTATCATTGTTAACAACAAAATCAGAATCTTTTTGTTTTTTAAATTTTGTGAAACCTCTAGCGTTTGTATTACGAAAAAAGTCTGTCGTCGGTTTCGTTTGATTTAAAGGACTATCATTAAAAACATCTAGAGCTGGAGTGGTTGAGAATAAACCAGTATTTTTACCCATTTTGTCAGGTGTGGGTTTGGCATTCCTGATTTCGCTTATTTGTTTTTCTCTAGCACGAGTCCTATCTTGCACATCAATGATTGCTTGGTCATCCTTGCTTGGTAATCTTTCATCAATTTCTCTTTTGAAATTTTGACGTGATAAATTTGATTTTAAATCTAGTAATCCCATTAGCTTGTATTCCTTACTAATTGTCCTAATAATCTATGTGTTTCGGGGTCATTAGATGTATTACCAGCACCAGCGACGGCCGCACCCACTGCACCAGCCGCTCCTCCAGCTGTATTGTTTCTTACAAGTCTTGATAATTGCTCAACGTTTACACCAACACTTTTTGCTAAAGCTCTTCTTTGTATCACGTTTAATCTATTAAATTCAGCTTCACCACCGACTTGTTTTAATATCTCTTGTAACACACCCTCTTGGTCACCGGCTAAAGCTAATTGTCTTGCTCTATCAAGATTTATTTGTCTACCCAATAGTAATGAGGCTTCTAACTGTCCTTCAATTGATTGCTCAAAATTCAATAATGATTCTGTAATGTTTTTTACAGCGTCTAAATTCAATCCAAGTTTTTTAGCAGCTATACCGGCTTGGACTAGGTTGTTACTACCCTCTTTTGCAAACTCAGCAAAAAATTCAGAGTTATTAGCTATATCCCTAAATATATCTGCAGGTGCTAGACCAGCTTGTTCAATTAATCTTCTATTGGTTTCAATAGTAGCTAATAAAGTATCTCTACTAGCTGATGATACCGACTCTAAGACCGAAAGGACTTTTGTCAATTGGTCTGCGGTTGTTCCACTCTCCATAGCAGCTTTTGCTAGACTAAAACTTAAATTTAAAGCCTCATCAGCACTTGCACCTAAATCTTCACGTGCCGCTTGAAATGATGCTTTAAAATCTTCAGCTTCTAATCCAAAAGCTTTACCAGCTACTTCCAAACCCTTAAAGGCCGCATTTAATTTTATTGCCTCTAAGGCCGAAACACCTAGGTCTTTACGTGTATCTGCTATAGCCTTTTGAAATTTTATAGCAGATATCACAGCGATACTAATTAACGATACTATAGCTGTGAAAGGATTTAGAGCCGCTATTTTTACAATATCTGAAATTTGTTGAAACTTCTCAGCTAAATCTACAGCTCCACCAAACTGTTCTTTTAATGAGTCGTTTATACTATCTTGTGCTTTTAACGCACGAACTGCGGCTTCTCCAATGTCTTGGTCAACCTTTAGTTTTTTTCCACTTTTAGTTAGTATCTCTTCAGTAATGGTAAGAAGTTTATCCTCAGTCTGAAATAATGAATTGAGAATATTATTACCCTCTCTGATTGAGTCAGCGTATTGAGAAGCTTGTGAAGCTAAATCTTGAACTGTTCTTTTCTCTTGTTTGGAGGGTCTACCTGGGCCGTTTGCCATTATGAATTCCTATTTAATATCGTGCTAATGCTTTTTTAAGTGCGGCGTCTCTTTTTGCTTTTGTGTTAAGTCTTTTTTTCATTTTCTTTTGAAGACTTTGTAAGGTTTCGTAATCACTTTTGAATTGTGGGTCTTGGTCAGCTAATTTGTCTATAGCTTGAGAGGTTGCTTTTTCACCAACTTTTTGAAAAAGTTTTCCTAAAAAATTATCTATAATTCCTTCATTTACCTTTTTATATTTAGGCATATTAGTCTCCAATCTAAATTAAGTGCTATAACTTAATAATAAATATCAATATGATAAAAAATTATTTTTTGAAAGAGGTGTTGTGTTTGTTCATCTCTTTTTGTAATTCATCAGATTCTTTTTTATAAAAAGTACCTAAACGTTTTAGGTAAAATGAACGTAAATAGATAGGTAGGTTATAAACTTCATCAAATGTAAAACCACCTTTAGCGTGAAGTATTAATTGGAATATTTCTTCATGAATTTGTAATTTATACTCTGGTGGAAGGCCAAAAAAATCGAACGGTGATTGGTATCACCACTTCTGTCTCCTCTCCACTCGAACTGACAACTTTGGTCGACATATCAACATCAGGTGTAATTACCGATAAATATTGTCTAAACGCTAAAGAATCCCTTGATAAAAACTCGTTATCAACAAATTTATTGACATATGATTTATCAGAATTTCCATCGACAGAAAGAATCATTTTTTTGAGTCTTGTAGTTAGTTCTGAACTTTGATTTTTTGAGATTTTTTGTCTAGCTTTGTTTTCGTCGGCTATATTTTTTTCATCTTTACCAGTTAATAATTTAAAAGTTATATCTCGTTCTGATGTGGGTAATTTATAACTGAATTCATTTTTACCTTTTTCAAAGTTTGAATAATTGATTTCTATTGGATTTAATTTTGATAAATCAACTTGTTGTTTTTTACCATCGTATTCAAATTCATAATCTTTACCATAACCAAGAATACGAGCCGCTACCATTATTGCGTTCTTATCTCCAATTAACATATCATCAAGTTTTATGGATTTGTCCACAACTAATGATTCAAGTAGTCTATCGATTACAAGTCCTTGCTGAATCAAGTTTTGTGAAGTAAGTATATCCTCTTCTTTGGCGGTCATGTATTTTACTTCTACTTTTCCACTTGATAGTGGATGACCATCAAAGTAGAAATAACCCTTGGATGGTAATTCAACCATCTCGGTGGGAAATTTATTTTCAGCCATTAATGACTCCTTTGTGAATTAATTTAATAACCAATTATAATTATAACCTTTTATTATGAAAAACTATTTTATTTTGATGGCATTAATTTCTCTTTGATTGGTTTTAATACCGCGTCAAATAGAATGTCATCATATTTAGTTGGTGTAAGTTTGACAATCTTTTCAATTGCGTAAAAAGCTACCAAAACATACTCCCAATTTGCTGCTAACCATTCGCTCATTTTATTCTCCTTAGAATTCTAATACTGCGTAATCGTATTGAAGTGTTAAAGTTATCTCTGCAGGGTCACTCGTCGCATAATCCATTGGCCCAAAGTCTGCATTCTGTATGTATGTTCCTTTTAATTTCCATTCCTCAACAATATCACCAACTGGGCCTAACATATTAAAAGTAACATCTTTCTTGTAAAAATCTGAATATCCGTCACGACCGGTTACTGATTCGTGTGATAAACGAACCCACTCCATGACGGCTTGTGCACCACTCGGTACAACAGGGTCATATAACACGATATCAATTGGTTGCCAAGCTCCTTTACCCTTTATATACCTCTTGACATTGATATGGTCTAATACTATTTCTTCGAACTGAATCTGTGGTCTATTTGCAGCTTTTATCAGATAAGCTGGAACACCTTCAATATACATAATGAACCGATTTTGAGTTTTCGGTTCAAACGGTGTAAACATGATTTCTGAAGGGTCTAACGTAGCCATTCTTTATTCTCCTAAAAAAAGTCTTTTATTTGTACTCATAAATAAATATCAATTAACGAAATTTTTAGTAAAAAGACAAAACCCTAACCGAAGTCAGGGTTTTAATCATACGTTACTTTTGTTTTTAAGAATTAAACTTACTCTGGAAAAGTAGCTCCAGTTGGTTGGACAACAAAATCAAGAACAATAAATTCAGCCGTTCTTGTCGGTTGAATGAATATTTGTCCTACTAATTGATTTCTATCAACAACATCAGGTGTGTTGTTAGTATCGTCCATCACCACCCTAAACGCACTTAATCCACTATTGGATTGAACTTGTTCGAGGAAAGGATTTACAATGTTTAAGAAACGATTTCTTAACGCTTGATTATTTTGTTCAAACACTAAGAACCTTGATGCACTTGCAATGAACTTTCTTAATGAAATCAATAATCTTCTAATATTAATCCTATCTAGGGCTGATGGTTTAGATTGAAGTGTTTTTTGACCAAACACAACCACACCTTGACCAGGGAAACTGGCTATCGGATTGATTCTATTTTCATATAAATCATCTCTCTCGGCGTGAGTTAGTCTCTGTTTAGCTTCCAATACACTTGTAAGTCCACCACGATTCAAACCAGCTGGTGCGAACCACTCATGAGCTGTACTGTCGGTAAAACTTATCACACCAGGTAATACAACTGACGGTGGAACAAACACTGGTCTTGCAGTATCTCTATCGACTATTTTGACCCAAGGATAATAAGTACCAGCATAGTTAGTATCAAGTGTTTTGATTGTATTTTTGACCGTAGTTATACTATCATTAACCCCAGTGGCGTCCATGATGTAAAACGCGTCAGCTCTAGCTTCCATCTTGGATATTGCATGATTTGTTACCGTTGAGTGTAGACCATGAATAACACCAGGTGTAACTAATAAGTTTATATCGAACTCATCAGGATTACTCACGGCGTTGATAGCTCGTTTGAAAGCAACAGAACCACTTGCGGTGGCACTTGATAAATCAAAACCTTGTGTGTTGGTATTGGCTATGTCACCACCTGTTGAGAAAGGTGTGGCTGGATTACTACCATCAAATCCAAACTGAAACGGAATCACAAACTTTAATTGTTGTGTAGCTGAGCCAGTGAGACTTAAAGATACACCAGCACCTGAGAATGTTGTTGATAAAGATGTATCAAAATCATTATCACCAGTCATGTTCTCTAAGTGGAACGCAACATTGTTTCCGGTTGTGGCTGTTGCGGGAACTGGAGCAAGATATTGAAGATTGTCCTCTTTTGGACCAGTCGTCAATAAGTTCACACCAAAAGGAACACTAGCATCAAAATTACCATTTCCATCTGTCTGTGATGTGTTGATAGAGGCACTTGGAACGTTTGTACCGCCTGGAACTGTATTATTAAGAGCTCCATGTCCCATAGGAACAACGTTCTTTGGAAATTTAAATACACCATCCTCTTCCATATCAGCGTAATCACCAACTCTAATGAACTTACTTAAATTAGGATATGAACCAAAATTTGTTAATTTACCATTATTGTCTATTTCGACATGACGGTCACCAATTCTTTTTGCAAAGTAATTAGGTGATGTTGGGTCGAGTGTGAGTGAGTCAAATTCCTCTAACCTTTCGTTTTCATCAACCGTCAATACGTGAATTGAAAACGTTCCATAATCTGAACCCTCGATGTCCTCTTCTGGTTTAACGTTCAATATGTTAATCTTGTACTTTGTATTTATATCTGTGCCGTGAGAGCGACTATAAACCCTAAATAAACTAAATCTTGAATCGTTTATAGTTTGTGATAAAATATACGGTGTTCTAGCAAACTGAAAATCAACATTACCAGTCCATGTACCGGCGTTTCCTTTAGTATCAAAAGATGTTGAACCACCTGTGAAGTTAAGTCCATCGGATGTATTTATAAGTCCAACTTTATATGTAGACGCTGAAGCTGAAATATTAGCAGCTACTGTTTTAAAAACTTTATAAACATATACAGATGCGTCATTAGCACCTGACTTAGTTGATTGTGGGTCTGGACTGATTACTTTATCCACAAAGTTGGCACTACCTGTATCAAAGGATAACGCGTAGGTTTCAGCTGAAACATTACTACCTGAAACAACAATTTCAAATCGTGAACCTGTTGCGGTACCGGCACCTGTTTGACCAGTTGTTTTTATAGAAGTTGCACTTAAATCACCAGCACCACTTGAACCTCTTGATGGAGCTAAAATAGCAAGTGATTGAGTTACTTGAACAACAGAAGCAACTGCGTTCATATGAGCTACCAATTGAACTGAATCAGCGGCGTATCCACCAATTCCTAAAACCCTTACTATTGTTACAACACCAGCACTTCTGAGGTATTCCTCAGTGGCGTAAGGTGTATAAAATCTTTGGTCTACCCCACCAAATAACTCCTCAAATTCTTGAAAGTTAGTTATTTGTGTTGGAGTGAACGCAGGGCCTCTCTTTGTCGGCCCTATTATTGCTGCACCAATTTCACCTATCGCCTGAGGTAAAAATGATAAATCTCTTTCTCGTGTAAAAACACCAGGTGAGACAATTCTTTCTGCCATCTTTTTTCTCCTAAAATCTTAAATTCTTATAGCCAAATATAACGTATTTAGTCTACTATAAGTATAAACAAAGTTACTCAAAACGTATTTTTGAAGTAATTTTTTAAATAAATTTATTAAGTCGTTGGAGTGAATACACCTGTGGTTGGGTCCAGTTGACCAGGCCCGTATTTTTCATTGAGTTTTGCAACTATATCGCGTTCCTCTTGTTGGACGTTTAGATATTCTTGCTCAATTTCAGTTACACGGACGGCTAGTGCCTCACCCTGTTGGTCTAAAAGTATTCTTTGAACTGCTAATTGTCCAAGTGTTGCTTGTTTTGCTTGATAATCATCTTGTAGTTTTTGTAACGATTGTAGTTCTTCATCCGTGAACTTAATCTCTGTTGACTCTACAACTTTTGTTTTGTCAGCCATAACTTAATCTCCTATTTGTTATAGTGGTTAACTCTAAATAAATATAATGTTTTTGCGTGAAATAAAGTTTTAAATTTCAATAACTTGGTATTTTCTGCCTGTAGTATCGGCTGATTTCAATTCATTCATCTTGGTGATAGCATCACTCTGATTATTATATTCAAATGTTTGGTCACTACTACCGCTGAGTTTACTTATCCATACTGTGTTTCTTTCAAACCAACTTGGGTCTTGAAATGTTACTCCGTCCCTATCTACACTTGAGGTTGGTGAAGGTAATAATTGCTTAACTACTCTAAAAGGCATTTAATTCTCCGTTTAATATAAATATAATCAAATATATAATTCTTTCAAATGGTCAATTTTAAGTTGTGGTAATATAGTCGGTCGTATACCCAATTTTTCTTGAACATCTAAACAAAAAGTTGCGTCCTCCGATACATTTTCTTTATACTCACCTATTTTTACCATTCTTTGTTTAAAATAAGGATATTGTAATTGTTTTAATATATCTGTTGATACTTTTGTAAAACCAAAACCGCAGTAGTCGACCTCAAACGGTTGTTTTTGTGTATTGATTTTATTTACTTTCCAAAAATTCATTTTTCCTTGTTTTTGAAAATCCTTTTCATTCCAATCTGCAATCATGGCATTACCGCTCAAATCTTTAATATACCAACCAGAACAAAATGGTGAATCATACTGTAGTAATGTATTTAATTGTTGATAATTGAATGATTGGTCTGCATCAATCCATACTAGATAATCAAACTTGTTTATCAATTTAGTGGGATTTTGAAATCCCCCACCATCTGTGCATAACCAATTTCTAGCATCAACGTGTGTTCTACCCACCACGGTAAAAATCTTACCATCCAAATCAGGACACCACTCTTGAAGATTTAAAAATTTTGGTAATAATCTACCACTTATGGTATTGTATATGGGAATGAGAAAAGCGTATTTCATAAAACCTCTTTTATATAAGTATTAATCCTCTTTCATACATTTACAAGTTTTTTCTATATGTTCAATTCTTTTTATCAATTCTTGCACTGTTTTAGTCAAAACTGATACAAGACCAATTGTACTTATAGATTTTTCACCTTCTTTTCCATCTACAAGTTC
>MDTB01015060.1_pt1 | contig 19802 bp, 18 predicted proteins | sample 811161 | NCBI WGS metagenome assembly MDTB01 (sample SAMN05326650, study PRJNA326480) | marine metagenome | isolation source: seawater | place: Mediterranean Sea | collected 2009 | reverse complement strand
TAGATAATGCAAAAGATTATGGCAATCAAATTAAAGTAAAACAAAATGAAAAATATTTTTCAGGAAAATTCGTAAATTTAAATAACTATGGTTCTTTGATATTAGAAACTAATTCAAAAAATAAATTAATTTTGTCTTATGGAGAAATTATGTAATGGTTTTGACAATAGACATTGGAAATACAAATATTATGTTTTGCTCTTTTAAAAATAATATAAAAAAGAAAGAAGCAATCATTCCTTCTAAAGACATTAAGTTTGACTTAAAATTACAGGTTTTTTTTAAGAAAATATTTCCCGTACAAAATATAAAGGGAATTATCGTAAGTAGTGTAGTTCCTAAGATTAACAATGCACTAGCAAAGTTTTTTTATAAAATTTATAAGATTTACCCAATACTAGTTAAAGATGTTATAAAAAAATTCAAGTTTAAAACATTGATCAAAAACAAAAATGAAATTGGAACTGACAGGGTTGTAAATGTGATATACGCCAATAAATTATTTAATTCCTCAATCTTGATAATCGATTTTGGTACCGCCACTACTATTGACTTTATTAATTCAGAATCAGTTTATGAGGGAGGTATTATTGCTCCGGGAATTGATTTATCCCTTAAAAATTTAAGCTTATTTACCGCAAAACTACCATTAGTTAAATTTAAAAAAACAAAATCGGTCATTGGTAACTCTACCAAAAATGCAATAAGATCAGGTTTTTTTTGGGGTTACATTTCTCTAGTTAATGGTTTGATAAATAGAATTATTCTAGAAAAAAAATTAGAACCAAAAATAATTCTAACGGGAGGTAATGCAAAACTTCTTAATAACTATATATCAAATGTAACTTACACAGACCCATATTTAACAATGAAAGGATTAAATTTTATGTTTGGAGAAATATGTGAAAACAAATAATTTTAACAGTTCCTTTAAAAAAGAGGATTTAATTTTTTTACCACTTGGTGGCTCTGGAGAAATAGGAATGAACTGTAATTTATACCATTATAAGGATAATTGGTTAATGATAGACTTAGGTATAACTTTTAGAGATGAAAGAATTGAAAATGCAGACTTAATTCTTCCGGATATTCAGTATATCGTAGAGAGAAAAAAAAAGCTTAAAGCAATTATCTTAACTCATGCTCATGAAGATCATATTGGAGCAATGCCATATTTGTATAATGATTTAAAAAATGTTCCAATCTTCACAACTCCTTTTACTGCTTCAGTTTTAAAAAGAAAGTTTAGAAATACAAATAAATCAAATCATCAAATTAATTTGTTAGAATATAATAAAACAAAAGAAATAGGTCCATTTAGTATCGAAATACTTGCATTAACTCATTCAATACCTGAGCCTAATGCTGTTTTAATTAAAACTTCAAGTGGCAATATTTTTCATACTGGAGACTGGAAGATTGATCCAAAGCCTTTAGTTGGAAAACCTATTGATGAAAATAAAATAAAAAAAATATCAAATAATGGAATTGATTTGATGGTTTGTGACTCAACTAATGTTTTTAATAATAAATCATCAGGTTCAGAAAACGACGTGAGAGAAGAATTAAAAAAAATTTTTTCAGATAGTAGAAATGGTAAAATTATTATTACTTGCTTTGCTTCAAATATTGCCAGACTAGAAACAATAGGAATTGTTTCAAAAATTTATAATAGAAGTTGTGTATTATTAGGAAGATCATTAAAGAAAATTTATGAGTCAGCGTTAGAAAACGGTTATCTCAATAACATAGATAGATTTTTAGACGAAAAAGAGTCAAAAAGTATACCTGAAGAAAATTTAGTTTTAATTTGCACTGGAAGTCAAGGTGAGTCAAGAGCGGCATTAAGTAAGTTGATTTTTAGTAAAAATATAAATTTCGAGATTAATAAAAATGATTTATTAATTTTTTCTTCCAGAGAAATACCTGGTAATGAAACACAAATAAGTAGATTAAAAAATGAATTGGTAAAAATTGGATGTAGGTGCTTAGATTATAATAACTCAATGGTCCATGTTTCTGGTCATCCATCTAAATTTGAATTAAAAAAGATGTATAATTGGCTTAAACCACAAAATTTAATTCCTGTTCATGGAGAATTTAAACACTTACTAGAACATGTTAATTTCGCAAAAAATTATGGAATTAATTCTTCAATGTTAGTTGAAAATGGTGATCTTATTAAAATAAAAAGAAATATCGGATTAGAAAAAATGGGAAAAGTTAATTTTGGTAGAAAGTATTTAAAAGGAACAAGAATTCTTTCAGGTGAGAAAAAAATTTTTAATAATATGGAAATCATCAAAACTGATGGAGAATTGTCAATATTAATTATGTTAAATTTGGAAAATAACTTATTATCTAATCCCATTATTCTATCTAAAACCTTTTTAGATGAAGAGGATGAAAAAGATAAAGAAAAAATTTCTAAGTATTTATTAGAAGAAATTAAACAAAACTTTGATAACATAGTGAGTGATAATTTAGCTGAAGATTATTTAAAAAAAAAAGTAAGAAATTTTATAAAAAAAGAATATGGAATTAAACCTTTAACTGATGTTAAATTAATAAGAATTTAATAGGAATAAAAATGATAACCAAATTTAATCACGTAGCTATAGCAGTAAAAAATATAGAAAGTGCCGCTGAATTATATAAAAATATTTTAGGAGCTGAAGTTTCAAAGATATGTAATTATCCAAATCATGGTGTGAGTGTAGTTTTCGTAAAGCTTTCCAACACTAAAATAGAATTGATGCAACCGCTTGGAAAAGATTCTCCAATCGAAAATTTTTTGCAAAAAAACCAAAATGGAGGAATTCATCATATTTGCCTTGAAGTAAAAGACATATTTACGGTAAGGGATAAATTATTAGAAAATGGAGTAAAAATTTTGGGAAATGAAGAACCAAAAATAGGTGCTCATAATAAACCTGTCCTTTTTTTACATCCTAAGGATTTTAATGGAACATTAATAGAATTAGAACAGGAATAATATTGTCATTCTTAAATTCAATAGTAATATATTTTGTTATTTGGTGGATTTGTTTATTTATTTTTCTACCAATTGAAGTATCTAAACAAAAAAATATACTTAAAGGAAATGATCCGGGTGCTCCTGAAAATCCAAAACTAAAAAAAAAGTTTTTGTTAACTACTTTATTCTCATTTGTTGTCTGGTTCGGTATTTTTTTATGGTTTAATCTATGAGGCTTTCTAATTTTTTTTTGCCAACTAAGAAAGAAGCTCCCTCAGAAGCTAAATTATCTTCACATATCTTAATGATACGCTCAGGAATGATTAAAATGGAAGTTTCTGGGATTTATTCATGGCTTCCTCTTGGTTACAAAGTGTTAAAAAAAGTTGAGGAGATCATTGTTAATGAGCATTTAAAAAATGATGTAAATCAAATTTTGATGCCCACAATTCAATCTGCTGACATTTGGAAAAAAAGCAATAGGTATGAAAGCTATGGCAAAGAAATGCTAAGGATTACTGATAGAAATAAGAAAAACTTACTTTTTGGACCTACAAATGAGGAGATGGTCACAGTTCTAGGAAAAGAGTTTATTAAAAGTTATAAAAATTTACCAATTTCTTTATTCCACATTCAGACTAAATTTAGAGATGAGATTAGACCGAGGTTTGGTGTGATGAGAGCTAGAGAGTTTTTAATGAAGGATGCGTATAGTTTTGACATAAACAAAGACGGGGGCATACGAACTTATAAAATGTTTTTTGAATTATACTTAGATATTTTTAAAAAACTTGGGTTAAATATTCTGCCAGTCAAAGCATTAAGTGGTGAAATAGGTGGTGATTTATCTCATGAGTTTCATTTGAGGTGTGAAACAGGAGAGTCAGAAATTGTTGTGGAAAATAAATTTAAAGAAATTAAAATTCAAGACTTAGGAGTAAAAGATTTTTTATCAAATTTTTCCTCAACAGATGAATACTATGAAAAATTAACTAAAAAACCAAAGAATGTTTACAAAGAGAAAAGTATTGAATTAGGGCACATTTTTTTATTTGGGACTAAATATTCTGAATCTTTTGATTTTAAGGTTAACTCCAAAGAGGGACTAAAGTTTCCATTTATGGGTTCTTATGGAATTGGAATATCAAGAATACCAGCGGCTATTATAGAAAATAATAATGACGAAAATGGAATAATATGGCCTAAGGAAATATCGCCATTTGATTTGATGATTTTGAATTTATTACCAGAAGAAAATTTGTCAATTGATTTCTGTGAAAATTTACATTTAGAACTTAATAAAAAAAAACTAGACGTTTTATATGACGACAGAATAGAAAGAACAGGTGTCAAATTCAGTGATGCTGACTTGATAGGTATTCCATATCAGGTAATTATCGGAAAAGATTTTATTAAAAATAAAACAATACAAATTAAAAATAGAAAAACATTAAAAAAAGTTGAGCTTAATAAAGATGATGTTGTTAATTCTATTTTATCAATAATTAGAAATGATTAGTCCCTTAGAATTTTTGATTTCGAGAAGATATCTTTTTCCTAAAACGAAGGACAGCTTTTTTTCAGTGATAACAATTTTTTCCTTTTTAGGAATATCTCTTGGTGTGGCTACTTTGATAATAGTTATGTCAGTTATGAATGGATTTAGAGATGAACTTACATCCAAAGTTCTTGGTGTAAATGGACATATGAAAATTAAACTACAAAATAATATTAGAATTAATAATTATGATAATCTAAGTAAATCTTTAAATGTGAAAGATTTTAATTTAAAATTTCATCCAACTATTATATCTCAAGCTTTGATTTCAGTAAATGGAATCTCTTCGGGTGTGATTTTAAAAGGTTTGAGTTATAAAAGCTTAAGAGAAAGAGATTTAATAAGTAACAATTTGTCACCTAGATCTGCTTCTGATTTTGAAAACAATGAAGGAATACTTATTGGTTCAAGGTTAAAAGAAAAATTGAATATTAGAAAAAATGATTTTGTAAAAATTTTGTCCTCAGAACTTCAAACCACACCCTTTGGGAGTTTAATAAATTCAGCAGATTATAATGTTGTTGGTTTTTTTGAAACTGGTATGTATGAATATGATTTATCCTTAATTATTATGCCATTAGAAATGTTACAAAATTTTCTAAATATTGGTCAACAAGTTGATAGTATAGAAATTATTTTAGACGATTTTGAGGATTTAGATAGGATTAATAAAGAGATATTATCCAATCTTCCAGATTATTTTCAACTATTTGATTGGAGGAAATTAAATCCCTCTTTATTCAATGCGATTGAGGTAGAGAGAAATGTTATGTTTTTAATTCTTTTTTTAATCATTGTTGTGGCGGCATTTAATTTAATTTCCTCAATGACAATGTTAGTTAATAATAAAAGAAAAGATATAGGTATTTTAAGATCATTGGGGATAACAAGAGAACAAGTGGTTAAGATTTTTATTATCAATGGTTTTTTTATTGGATTTATTGGTACAATCCTAGGGTTATTTCTCGGTTTAACATTTTGTTTAAATATTAATGAAATAAAATCATTGCTTGAAATACTACTTGGGTTAGATTTGTTTTCAGAAGAAATTTATTTTTTTTCTAAATTACCTATTCTTATTGACTACAAAGAAATTGGATTAATAATAATTTTATCTCTATTACTTTCCTTTTTAGCAACAATTTATCCATCCTATAAAGCGTCAAAAGTACAGCCAATTTCACTAATAAAATGGGAGTAATTTTAATTGTTGTTTGCTAAAAATATTTATCAGAAATATAAACAAGGTGATGAGACAATAATAGTTTTAGAAAATTTAAATTTGAAGATTAATAAATCAACTAAAATTGGACTTGTTGGTTCCTCTGGTTCAGGAAAAAGTACTTTACTAAATATTATAGGTTTAATTGAAAACCCAATTTCAGGAGAAATTTCTATAGATAATGTAAATTGTAATATGTTAAGTTTAGAAGAGAAAACAAAATTTAGAAAGTCAAATATAAGTTATATCTTTCAAAATAATCAATTATTAGAAGATTTTACTAGCGAAGAAAATGTAGCTCTTCCATTAATGATTAATGGTATTTCTTACGTTGAAGCCATCAAAAAAGCTAGAAAATTAATGAAAAAAATTGGGTTATTGGATAGAATAAAATTTAAACCGTCACTTTTATCTGGAGGTGAACAACAAAGACTGGCTGTATTAAGAGCTATAATAAAAAGGCCAAAAATTTTATTAGCAGATGAACCAACTGGAAGTTTAGATAACAAAAATGCTTTAGATGTATTGAAATTAATTCTTGAATTAACCGATGAAGAAAAAACTATCACTATAATAGCAACACATAATAATGATTTGTTATCTTATCTAGATATTTGCTTTAGAATAGATAAGGGGAAACTTGTTGAAATTAAATAATTTTATTCATCTCAGGAATTATACACAATTCTCTTTATCTCTTGGAGCATTGAGAATTAAAGATCTCATTAATTTTTCTCGAAAAAATAAGTCTCCAGCGATTGGTATTTCTGATAAAGGTAATCTTTTCGGAGCAATGGAATTTTCCCTTGAATGTATTAAAAATGGTATACAACCAATAATTTCCTGTGACCTATTAGTTGAAGATGTTAGATTTAAAAGTGGAAATCTTTTACTTATAATAAATTCAGAAGAAGGCTATAAAAATCTTTCTAAAATTGTTTCAATGTCATATCTTGAAAATAATTTTACTGGTAAACCCCAAGTAAAATTAAAAAATATATTAGATAATAAAGAGGGGTTATCTTGTCTTTCAGGAGGCATTGAAGGTCTGATTAAAAGTAACTATAATTCATTTGGAAAAGATAAAGCCTTTGAAATAATACAAATACTCAATAAATCCTTTCAAAAAAACTTTTTTTTAGAAATTCAAAGAGAGAGTAAATTATCAGTTGACCACTTCTTGAATTTTAAAGTGAATATTTCAATTGAAGAAAAAATACCACTTATCGCCACTAATGAAAATTTTTTTTTAAATAAAGATTTTCATGAATCACATGATGCCTTAATTTGTATTTCACAACAAACTTACATTGACTCAGAAAAAAGAAAAAAAGTATCTAAACAATCTTACTTGAAAACACCAGAAGAAATGAATGAATTATTTTCAGACATTCCAAATGCAATTTTAAACTCAAATATTTTAGCCAAGAAATGTAATTTTCTTCTAAATGAAAAAAAGCCCTCACTTCCTAGAATTACAACAAAAGAAAATGAGGATGCTTTACTTAGGAAAAATTCAATTGATGGTTTAGAAATTAAAATGTCTAATCTTCCGTATCTTAAAAAAAAAAAAATACAGTATGAAGAAAGATTATTATTTGAATTAAAGATTATTTCTGAAATGGGTTATTCAGGATATTTTTTAATTGTTTCTGATTTTATTAAATGGGCGAAAGAAAGTAAGATCTCGGTCGGGCCAGGAAGAGGGTCTGGTGCAGGTTCATTAGTTGCCTGGTGTCTTACAATAACCGATATTGACCCTATTAGGTTTGGACTTCTATTTGAAAGATTTTTAAATCCAGAAAGAATTTCTATGCCAGATTTTGATATAGATTTCTGCATGGAAAGAAGAGATGATGTAATTAGGTATGTGCAAAAAAAATATTCAAAAGATTGTGTTGCACAAATAATTACATTTGGTTCTTTTCAAGCCAGAGCCGCCTTAAGAGATGTTGGAAGAGTTTTACAAATTCCATACGATCAAGTTGACAGGTTATGTAAGTTGATACCATTTAACCCTGCAAACCCTGTTACGCTTGCAAATGCTATAAAAACTGAAAAACAAATCTTAGACTCAATTAAAAATAATCCAACAATAAAGAAATTATTTAGAATTTCGCAAAATTTAGAGGGATTGTTGAGACATGCTTCAACCCATGCTGCGGGATTAGTTATTTCTGGTGTGCCACTAGTTCAAGTTTTACCACTTTATAGAGATCCAAGATCAGATTTTCCTGTTACACAATTTTCAATGAAATACGTTGAAAAAATAGGATTGATAAAATTTGATTTTTTAGGGTTAAAAACTCTTACAGTAATAGAAAAAACATGTAAAATTTTATCTGAAAAAAATCTAAATATAGACATTGATTCTCTAGAGTTAAATGACAAAAAAACCTTTGAACTTTTAAAAGAGGGCCAAACTATTGGCGTTTTTCAGTTCGACGGGAAAGGTATGAGAGAAACATTAGTTCAAGTAAAACCCGATAGATTTGAAGATCTAATTGCTATAGTTTCCTTATACAGACCTGGTCCTATGGATAATATTCCGCTTTATGTAAGTAGAAAAAGGTCAAAAGAAAAAATTGAATATATTCATGATGATCTATCAGAAATCTTGGATGAAACTTATGGTATCATGGTTTATCAAGAGCAGGTCATGCAAATTGCTCAAAAACTTGCTGGATTTAGTCTTGCTAAAGCAGATCTATTACGAAGGGCGATGGGTAAAAAAATCAAACAAGAAATGGATGCTCAAAAACAAAATTTTATTGATGGATGTCAGAAGAATAATATTAATATAAATATAGCTGAAAATCTATTTAATGAAATTGAAAAATTTGCAGGTTATGGTTTCAATAAAAGTCATGCTGCAGCCTATGCATTAGTTTCTTATCAAACAGCATATTTAAAAGCACATTACCCACTTGAATTTTTTTGTGCGTTAATGGAATGTGAAATAAACAATATTGACAAACTAAGTATTTTTTCAAAAGAAGTCAAAAGTCTTGGATATAGAATTTTTCATCCCGATTTAAATAATTCTTTTGAGTCATTTAAAGTTAAGTATAACGAAAATAATAAACCAATTGGAATATCTTATGCTCTTGGGGCTATAAAAAACGTTGGTGAAAATTCTATAAAAGAAATTGTTAATGAAAGAGATAAAAATGGTTCATTTACCTCTTTAATTAATTTTTTAAAAAGAATTAATAATAGTTTAATAAATAAACGACAGATGGAATTTTTGATTTATTCGGGCAGTTTTAAAAGTATTGAAAATAATCAGTTCTATCTCGAAAAAAATCTAGATAAAATTTTAAAGTTCAATGATAATGCACATAAAAAAATAAATAAATTACAGAATAATTTATTTAATGAAAATTCACTTGATGAAAATCAATTTGATTCAAAGAATTTTTCTTCTTGGGATTTTAGGACAAAGCTTCTAAAAGAGCATGAGTCAATTGGATTTTTCTTGTCTAAACATCCGGTGGAAAATTTTCATGACTTCCTAAACAGTAATATTAATATTAAGTTAAAAGATTTATCTGATAAATTACAAAGCAATCAAATAATATTTAAAGAAAAATTAGAATGTTTAATCATAATAAACAATATTATTTTTAGAAAGTCGAAGATGGGAAGAAAATTTGCATTCTTTAATATATCTGATGACACTGAGGAAATAGAAGTTATATGTTTTTCTGAAGTTTTAGATAGATTTGATACGTTACCAAATATTGGTGACCTCTGCAGTGTTAAATTAGAGATCCTAGAAAATAATGACCTAAAAAGAGTTTCCTTGATTGATTTAAATAGAATAGAAATTGATAAAAAAATTGTAAATGAAAAAATACTTATAGAAATAAATCTGAATAATTTCGATTTAGAAAAATTTGAGACTTTTTTTAAAAATAAAGAAGGTGGAAAAAATTGTTTAGATTTTTTAGTAAAAAAAAATGATAAAAAATTTCTTCTTAAAACAAATAAAAAGTTCAACCTAGATTTAAGATTTTTAAATAACCTTAAAGAAATACAAGGAATTGAAAATATAAAAAAGATAAATTAATGTCTTGAATTAATAACATTTTTTTTGTATAAACTACATTTAAATTCACACATAATGCGTATGTACCGGTGGTAAACTGGCATTATGGAGGCAAACCGGATATTGAAAATGGAACCAAATAATATTACAATCAAGGGCTTATTAGAAGCTGGAATTCATTTTGGACACAAAGTTCGAAGATGGAACCCAAAAATGGCTCCATATATATATGGACAGAGAAATGGTATACATATTTTAGATTTACAGCAGACATTAGTTTTGATAAATAAGGCATTAGATATTATAAAATCCACCGCACAAAAAAATAAGAACATTTTATTTGTTGGAACAAAAAGACAAGCTTCTGAAATAATAGTTAATTCAGCAAGTAGCTGTGACCAATATTATATTAATAATAGATGGTTAGGTGGCATGCTTACAAATTGGGATACTATTCAAAACTCTATACAACGTCTAAAAAAGATTGAAACAATTTTGCAAGATCAGAGTTACACTTACACAAAAAAAGAAACCTTACAATTCGAAAAAAACCTCCAAAAATTAAATAGAGGATTAGGTGGTATCAAAAACATGAATGGTAAGCCTGATTTATTATTTATTATTGATACTAACAAGGAATTTTTGGCAGTCAACGAAGCAAAAAAAATGGGCATACCTATAGTTGGAATTGTAGATTCTAATTCTAATCCTGATGGTATAGATTATCCTATTCCTGGAAATGATGACGCAATGAGATCTATTGAGTTTTACTGTAACATCGTTGCTGACACTATTTCAGAGGCTCGAAAAAATATAAAATCTTCTGAAAAAATCAATTAAATGATTACATCTGCTAATATTAAAAATTTAAGGATTAAAACTGGAGCGGGAATGATGGATTGTAAAAAAGCTCTAGAAGAAACTAATGGAGACTTAAATAGTGCTGTTGATTGGTTAAGAAAAAAAGGTATTTCAACTGCCCAGAAAAAATCTAATAGAGATGCCTCTGAAGGATTAATAACAATTACAACTTCTAATAATATGGCTTCTATTGTTGAAATTAATTCAGAAACTGATTTTGTTGCACGAAACTTAGATTTCCAAAATTTTTGTGCGAAAATATCTGAATTTGTCTTAAATGAAAAAATTAGGACTATAGATGAATTAAATAGAAATAATAATATCAATCAAGACTTAACAAATTTAATTTCAAAGGTTGGTGAAAACTTAGTAATTAAAAGGCTCAAATTTATCGATGAAGATAATCTTTTTCTGCAAAAATATATCCATGGTTCAGTTAATGAAAATTCTGGAAAAATTGGGGTTTTAATTCAATTTCATTGTGATAAAACATTTTCAGTTCTTGAGGAGTTCTCAAAAAATATTTGTATGCACATTGCTGCAAGTGAACCTAAATCTTTAACTAGTAAAGAGCTTGACGAGGTTCTAATAAATAAAGAAAAAGAGATATACCGTGAGCAATTAAAAAACTCAGGAAAACCTGATGAAATAATTGAAAAGATACTAGTTGGTAAGATGAATAAATTTTATGAAGATGTTTGCTTGTATGAACAATTTTTTGTTATGGAAAATAAGATTAAGGTGAAAGAATATATTTCGTCTTTTGAAAAACAAAATGCTTGTACTTTTAAATTAAAAGATTTTATCATTTTCAAAGTTGGCGATAATTTATAAATATTTGTGAGTAATTTTATATTTAAACATATTCTTCTTAAACTTTCAGGTGAGGCTTTAATGGGAGAAAACGATTTTGGGATAGACATTTCTACTATTAATTCTATTACAAAACAAATTCGTAAAATCTATAAAAGTGGTATTAATATTTCGATAGTTGTTGGTGGGGGTAATATTTTTAGAGGTTCATCTGGTTATGCAAAAGGAATGGATCGGGCGTCTGCTGATTATATCGGTATGATGGCAACCGTCATTAACTCCTTGCTCTTACAAGATTCTCTTGAAAAGTTAGGTGTTCCGACAAGAGTGCTTTCAGCCATAAAAATGGATACGGTTTGTGAGCCATATATTAAAAGAAGAGCAATAAGACATATCGAAAAAAAAAGATTAGTGATCTTCGCCTCTGGTACTGGAAATCCCTTTTTTACTACCGACACGGCCGCAGCATTAAGAGCTTCAGAAATGAGGTGTGATGTTATTTTTAAAGCTACCAAAGTTGATGGTATTTATGACTCAGATCCCAAAAAAAATAAAAATGCTAAAAGGTTTAATAAAATTAGTTATAAAGAGGTTATTAAAAATGACCTTAAAATTATGGATACGTCATCAATATCACTTTCTAAAGAAAATAAAATTCCTATTTTAGTTTTTTCTTTGCTGGATAAAGATTCACTGATAAAAGTGTCTAAAGGTGAAGGTAATTATACTTTGATAAATTGATATGGATTTTAATACCACAGAATATAAGGAAAAAATGAAAAAAACGCTTGAAATTCTTAAAAAAGAATTTGCTGGTCTTAGAACTGGGAGAGCCTCCACTGGTTTGTTGGAGCCAATTAGTGTTGAGGCTTATGGTTCAAAAGTCCCCATATCTCAAGTATCAAATATTAGTGTTCCTGAGCCAAGAACAATTACTGTTCAGGTATGGGATAATGCGTTAGTTCCAAATGTTGAGAGTGCAATAAGAGCTTCAAATCTTGGCCTTAACCCGATGACAGAGGGGAGTTTAATAAGATTACCAGTTCCGGATCTAACTGAGGAAAGAAGGAAAGAGATCGTTAAAGTAGCATCAAAATATTCAGAAGATAGTAAAGTAGTCATAAGAAATATTCGAAGAGATGCAATGGATAAGATTAAAAATTTCGAGAAAAATAAAGAAATTTCTAAAGATGAGTTATTTCAATTTTCTGAAGAAGTCCAAAAAATTACCGATGAAATGATTTCTGAAATAGACAAATTATATTCAGATAAGGAAAAAGATATTTTACAAGTTTGATGATTAGTTCATTAGAAGAATCAAAAATTCCAAGGCATGTAGCATTTATAATGGATGGGAACAGAAGATGGGCACAAAAAAAAAAATTACCAGTAATTGAAGGCCACAAAGAGGGTTCAAAAGTAATAAAAAAAATTGTCAAAAAATCCCTTGCTTTAAAAATTAAATATTTAACGTTTTACGGATTCTCAACCGAAAATTGGAAAAGGGATCCAACGGAAATTAGTGATTTGCAGGGTTTATTAAGATATTATCTAGATACTGAAATGAATACTTTTCAAGAAAATAATATAAATTTTTCTGTTATTGGAGACCGAAAAGGATTTGGAAATACAATTATAAAAAAAATAAAGGAATTTGAAGAAAATACTAGAGAAAACTCCAAGTTATTTTTTGTTTTAGCACTTGGTTACGGGTCTAGAAATGAGATTTTAAAGGCTATTAATAATTTAATATCAATGTCAAAAAAAAATATAAGAGAAAAAGAATTTAATAATTATTTAATGACAAAAGAAATACCTGACCCTGATTTAGTTATTAGAACCTCTGGGGAAGTAAGAATTTCAAATTTCCTGCTTTGGCAAATTGCTTACTCTGAACTATATTTTACAAAAACCCTTTGGCCTGATTTTAATTCACATAAATATGAAATTGCATTAGATAATTACTCAAAAAGAAAAAGAAGATTTGGGAAAGATATTTAAGATTGATATGTTATTGACACGAACTTTTTCATCAATCTTTTTATTATTTTTAATTTTTTTAGCATACACAAATCATAACTTTTTTAATTTTTTCTTTATTTATTTTATCAGTTTTTTTATAAATTGGGAATTTTTACGTTTAGTAAATTTTTATAATTACAAATATAAAACCACTGATGAAACTATTAATAATTTTATTTTAACTAAGTCAAAATTAAAGAATATTGACTACTTATTAATTCTAAATTTACAGATTTTTTTATTTTTTGATAAAAATGTATATATTTTTTCATTTATTATTTTTATTTCTATTATCAGTAAAATTTTTTTTGATGAAAAGTTTTATATTTTAAAACTTCTAGGTTTATTGTATTTAACTATTCCTTTCGTTTATCTTCTAGGATTTGATAATCAAGAAATTTTACTAGAAAATCTTATATTTCTTTTAATAATAATTATTTCAACAGATTTAGGTGGATATACATTTGGAAAGCTTATTGGAGGCCCCAAAATTTATACAAATATAAGCCCTAATAAAACATGGATTGGACTTTTTGGAGGAATTTTTTTTTCCTGTTGTATCAGTAGTATATTTTTTAACAATTCCAGTATAATCTTTTTATTTGTTATTTCTTTTCTATCAATAATATGCCAAATCGGAGATTTTATTGAGTCATATTTAAAAAGAAAAAGCATTGTTAAAGAAAGTAGCAATCTCATACCTGGTCATGGAGGTATATTAGATAGATTAGATGGTGCAATATTTTTATTAAATGTTATGTTTATCTCTAATTACTTTGGTTTTAGTTTTTATAATTACGTTCAATAATGAAAAAAAAAATTACAATTTTTGGCTCTACAGGCTCTGTTGGTAAATCGACATTAGACATTATTAAGTATCATGAAGATAAATTTGAATTAGTGGGGCTTACTGTTAATAAAAATTATACTGAACTTGTTTCTCAGATAAAAAAATTTAAACCTAAAGTTGTTTCTATTAGAGATGAAGATACTTATAAAAAATTTAAATCTGAATATTTTAATCTAGATGTAATCGTATGTGGTGGTGAGAATTCTTTATTAGAAATACTAGACTATGATACTGATTTTATAATGGCAGGAATTGTAGGTTCTGCAGGTTTAAAGCCGATTTTTGAAGCAGCCAAGAAAGGGATTAGTATTGGTTTAGCTAATAAAGAAAGTTTAGTTTGTTCAGGTAAAATTTTAAAATCAGTGATTAATAAAAATAATTGCAAATTGATACCAATTGATTCTGAACACAACGCAATTTTTCAAGTTTTCGAAAAGTCAAATTTTTCTGAAATTGATAAGATTTTGCTCACAGCTTCTGGTGGTCCTTTTCTTGGTAAAAAAATGTCAGAACTTACAAACGTAACACCTGAACAGGCAGTCTCTCATCCAAATTGGATTATGGGGAAAAAAATTTCAGTTGACTCGGCAACTTTAATGAATAAGGGTTTGGAATTTATTGAAGCTTTTTATTTATTTGATATGCCTACTGAGAAGATTGATGTGATTATCCATCCTCAATCGATTGTTCATTCCTGCGTTGGGTATACCGACGGTTCAATTTTAGCGCAGATGGGTACTCCAGATATGAGAACACCGATTGCCTACGCACTTGGTTTTCCGAGTAGAATGTCCGCACCAGTAGAAAGGTTAAACCTCCTAAATATTAAAAATTTAAATTTTATTGAACCTGATCATGAAACTTTTCCAGCATTAAAAATTGCCATCAATGCAATTAATATAGGTAAAAATGCGCCTACAGTTTTAAATGCAGCAAATGAGGTTGCAGTTGACGCTTTCCTGAATAAAAAGATTCCTTTTCTATCAATTTCGAAAATAGTTGATTTAACATTAAATAAGTCTAAAATTTGTGAATTAGAAAGTATTGAGCACCTAATACATGAAGATCTTATTGCAAGACAAATTGCAAATGAATATATAATTAGTGAGTAAATAAATGATATTAGAAAATTTAATAAGCCTCTTCAATAGTGTTGTCCCATTCCTGGTAATTTTGACCATTCTTGTTTTTGTTCATGAGCTCGGTCATTATAGTATAGCAAGATTTAATAATGTTAAGGTTGAAACCTTTTCAATTGGTTTCGGAAAAGAACTCTTTGGCTTTAACGATAAAAACGGGACTAGGTGGAAATTTTCACTTATTCCGCTCGGTGGCTATGTTAAAATGCATGGAGATGCTGATGAGGCTAGTAGTAAAAAACAAAAAGAAAATCTCATCAATAAAAAGTTTTCCTTTCACCACAAGAGCTTGGGACAAAGATCTGCTATATTATTTGCAGGTCCAGCTGCAAATTACCTTTTTTCTTTTATTTTACTTATTTTTATGGGTTTATTTTTTGGTGCGCCAACAATAAAGCCTATAATTACAGAAGTTGTTCCAGGTCTTGAAGCAAGTAAATCAGGATTAATCAAAGATGATTTGATTTTAAAAGTCGATGATAAAAATGTGTATAGTTTTCAAGATCTTCAAAAACAAATTGAATTTAATGATAAAAAAAAGGTAACCATAACAATTAGTCGTAATAATAATATATTAGATTATGAGGTATTAGTAACAGATAAAAAAATTGGTATAAGAGGTGGTAATCAGGAATTCAAAAAGCTAAATTTATTTGAGTCTATAACTTACTCTTTTGAAAAGGTTTACTTTTTTACAGTTGTTACACTCAAGGGCGTATTTGAAATGCTAACTGGAACTAGAGGTACAGAGGATTTGGGCGGACCGATAAGGATAGCAGAGTTATCCTCAGATTTTTGGAGCAAAGGTTTACAAAGCACATTATGGTTTATGATTTTAATATCTTTGAACTTAGGGCTTATTAATCTTTTTCCAATCCCACTTTTAGATGGAGGACATTTAATGTTCAATTTAATAGAATTTGTAAAGGGCTCACCATTAGACCAAAGGTCACTGGAACTTCTGCATAACATAGGTTTTATATTACTCATTTCTTTAATGTTATTTGCAACTTATAATGATATTTTAAGATTTTTAGATTAAAATCACAATGTTATAAAAATATCTATGTCGAATGAAAAAAAAATAATTTTTTATATTTTTGTTATTTTTTTAATGATAAATTCAAATCTCATTTCTCAGGATTTATATCCTGGGACACCTTCCTCTGGATATAATCAAAATTATTTCTTTCCAACAGGTAAAGATCAAAAAAGAAATATTCCATTAAAAAATCAAAATTCATTGCTTCCAAAAAGCAATTCTAAATTTTTAATCACAGTCAAAGGAAATATGAGACTTGATAAGGCTGTAATAATTAGAGACTCCAAAATTGAAGGATTTAAAATCAAGGATCAAAAAGCACTAAGTCAAGCTGTTAAAAACTTATATTCAACTGGATATTTTAAGGATGTGAAAATATTTAAATCTAAAAATATTATTTATATAAATGTAAAAGAAAGTCCAATTATAAATCAAATAGCATTTGAAGGAAATTCCGAAATTAAAGATGATGTAATTAAAGAAGAAGTTAAATTGAGAGAAAGAAACGTATATTCAAAAGATAAAGTTCAAGCTGATGTCAGAACAATTAAGACTTTATATAAAAGGTTGGGGTTTTTTTCGACATCTGTCGAGCCTAAAATAATAAAATTGAATCAAAATATGATTGATCTTGTTTATGAAATAGTCGAGGGAAAAGAAGCAAAAATAAAGAAAATAAATTTTACCGGTAATAAAGAGTTTTCAGATAGCACTTTGAGTGATGTAATTTTTTCTGAGGAGAGTAGATGGTACAAGTTTTGGGGAAGTGGCGACAATTTTGACCAAGATAGATTAAATTACGATAAAGATTTGTTAAAAAAATATTATTTTGAAAATGGTTTTATAGATTTTAGAATTTTATCTACTACATCTCATTTAGTATCCAGTAGTAATAATTTTATAATTAACTTTAAAGTTTCTGAAGGAAGGAGATATAGAGTTTCAAAAGTTAATGTTGAAAGTTCTGTTAAAGATTTTAAAGCTTTAACTCTTGAAACAATGCTACATATCAATGAGGGCGATTGGTTTAATACTACAAATGTCGATAGAACCATTGATGATATAATAAAAAAAGCTTCTGAATTAGGTTTTGCTTTTGTTGATGTAAGGCCAAAATTTTTCAATAAAAAAAATGGGAAAGTAGATTTAACTTTTGCAGTATTCGAAGGAGATAAAATATATATAGAAAGAATTAATGTTAAAGGAAATTTTAAAACACATGAAAAAGTAATAAGACGTGAAATTGAATTTTCTGAGGGAGATGCTTTTAATCTTACAAAAATAAAAAAAACAGAGAGAAATATCAATGGTTTAGCTTTATTTGAAACTACAAATATAGACTACAATCAAATTCCGAAAACAAATAAAACTCTTGTTAATGTAGAGGTTACAGAAAAATCCACTGGAGAATTTTCTGTTGGAGCTGGTTATTCTTCATTAGATGGAGCTCTTGGGAATGTTGGTATAAAAGAGGCTAATTTGTTTGGCGAAGGTAAAGAAATAGCTTTAACACTTGGCTTATCTTCAAGAAGATCAAGTATTGACCTATCTTATACAGAGCCATATTTTTTGGGTAGAGACCTAGCAGCAGGAATTGATTTATTTAATACCCGTAAGAATAATAAGATTTATAGTGGATATAAACATAACATTATTGGCTTTAAACTACGTTCAGGTTATGAGATAGTTGATGATTTAAGACATTTTTCAAATTATACTTTAAAAAGAGATAAGATTCACGATATCGACCCTGCTTCATCTACTTTTATAAAGAGTCAAGAGGGAAAATCAGTTACATCTATGATTGGTCAAGGTTTTCAGTACGATAAGTTAAACGATAGAATTAATCCTACTGATGGTTACAGAATAAGACTTGATTTAGATTATTATGGTTTAGGAGGAAATACCAATCATTTAACTACAGAGTTTAAAGTATCTAATTTTTCAAGAGTTTATGAGGGCATAATTTTAGCAAATTTTCTTGAATTAGGTTATATACTTCCAGTAAAAGATGTAAAAATAAACAATAGATTTTTCCTAAGTGGAGATACATTACGTGGATTCAAAAACTCTGGAATAGGACCTAGAGATGTTCCAACTTCAGATGCTCTTGGTGGAGAACAATATTTTGTCTTAAGAAATGAATTACATTTTCCAATTGGACTACCAGATGAATTAGGAGTAAAGGGATTATTTTTTGGAGATGCCGGAACATTATACAACACCTCTGAAACGAGCTCAAATATTAAAGATGATTTTTCAATTAGAGCTTCAGCCGGCTTTGGTATAAGTTGGATATCTCCTTTTGGTCCCGTAAAAATTTACCTTTCAAAAGCTATTTTGAGTGAAAGTTATGATAAAAATGAGATTTTTAGATTTAGTTTTGGTACAACTTATTAATTAATATTTAAAGGAGAAAGAAGCATGAAGACATTAAAATTTTTATTAGCTTTTCTATTATCACTTTCAGTTTTTGACTTGAGCCTTTCACAAGAACAAAAACAAGATAGTTCACCAAAAAAATTTAATTCAAATATTGGAATTATTGATATGCAAAAAATACTAAATGAGTCAGTTGCTTATCAAGGAATTGTTGAACAATTCGAAGAGATAAGACGTAATCATAGAAATAAAATTACTAAGCGTGAGGATGAGATTAGAGATGATGAAAATAAACTTTTTAAACAAAAAAATATTATTTCTAAAGAAGCATATGCAAAGAAAGTTCAAGAACTTACAGAAAAAATTAATAATTTAAAATTACAAAAAAATACTGATGTAAAAAAATTTGAAGTTGCGTTTGAAAAATCTACTAACAAGATCCAGGCTGCACTAGTTGATGTTTTGTCTATCATAGCGAGCAATAGAAATTTAAGTTTAGTTTTAGCAAAGAATCAAGTTCTTTTAGTTGGGAAAGATATTGATTTAACAGACATAGCTATTAAGGAACTTAATAAGGTTTTACCAGTTGTGAAATTAGAATTAAAATAAAAAAAGGTTGATATATTGGCTGATACTAATTTTTATAAGAATTTTGGGCCTTTTAGTTTAGGGGAAATTATTTTAGAGTCAAATTGTGAATTAGTTGGAAACAAAAATTTTTTAGTTTATGATATTGCTCCATTAAATACAGCTTCAAAAAAGGACTTAACTTTTTTTAGTAATAAAAAATATCTTGATGATTTTAAAAATACAAAAGCTGGTGTTTGTATTGTTGAGAAAGGTTATGCAAAGTATAAAACAAACAAACAGAATTTATTAATTTCT
>MDTB01129697.1_pt1 | contig 19803 bp, 18 predicted proteins | sample 811161 | NCBI WGS metagenome assembly MDTB01 (sample SAMN05326650, study PRJNA326480) | marine metagenome | isolation source: seawater | place: Mediterranean Sea | collected 2009 | reverse complement strand
TTAATAGAATATCATGGAATTTTCCTAAGTAATGGTCCAGGGGATCCTACTGTTTCAACTGAAGTTGTCAACCGACTTAAAAATATATTTAAAATGGATATACATATCCCAATATTTGGTATTTGTTATGGGCATCAATTGATGGGTTTAGCATCTGGTAATTCCATAGGTAAAATGAAATATGGTAATAGGGGGCATAATATACCATGTAATTTGGTAGGAACACAGAAGTGTTATATTACATCTCAGAATCATGGATATGAGGTATTATTAGATAGGGAAAATACTGATTGGCAAGAGTTATTTGTAAATAGTAATGATGGGAGTAATGAGGGTTTAATTCATAAAACGAAACCGTATTTCTCAGTTCAGTTTCACCCAGAGGCGAGAGCCGGTCCTACGGATACAGAATTTTTATTTAAAATATTTATTGATAGATGTTACACGGATTTTAATGTAAGAGATAGAATTTACCAAATTGTTAATACTAATTTAGCAGCGAGTATAGGATATGTTGAAAACGTTAAAGATAAAATTAAGAAAATTTTGATTCTTGGTTCTGGTGGATTGAGTATTGGACAGGCGGGAGAATTCGATTATTCTGGTTCACAGGCAATCAAGGCATTTAAGGAGGAGAATATTGAAGTAATCTTAGTTAACCCTAATATTGCTACCATACAAACCTCAAAAGGGTTAGCCGATAAAATTTATTATTTGCCAGTAACACCAGAATATGTGAAACAAGTTATTGAAAAGGAAAAACCAGATGGTATTTCGCTATCTTTTGGTGGACAAACCGCACTCAATTGTGGTGTAAAATTATACGAACAAGGTATACTTGAAAATATTAAAATCTTGGGGTCATCGCTTGAAACCGTAATGGATGCCGAAGATCGCGAGAGATTTAAAAATATCTTGGAAGAAATAGGCGAATATACTGCTCCCAGTAAGGTGGTTTCAACCATTGAAGAAGCGCGCGAATTTAGTAAAGAAATTGGTTTCCCTCTACTTATTCGTAGTTCTTTCGCACTTGGAGGACTTGGTTCTGGTTTTGCAAATAATGAGAATGAGATGATTGATATTCTTAATGTAGCGTTTAATAATAATTCACATGTTATTATCGATAAAAGTTTAAAAGGATGGAAGGAACTAGAATACGAAATTGTTAGGGATTCATATGATAACTGTATTAGTGTTTGTAATATGGAAAACATTGACCCTCTAGGAATTCACACGGGTGAATCAATTGTTGTGGCGCCATCGCAAACTTTAACAGATAAAGAATATAATTGTCTAAGGAGCGTGGCATTTAAAGTTATTCGTCGTCTTGGTATTATTGGTGAGTGTAATATACAATACGCTTTAGACCCCGCGTCTTCAAAATATTATATTATAGAAGTAAATCCTCGCCTTTCCCGCTCTTCAGCATTGGCATCAAAAGCAACTGGGTATCCTCTGGCATACATTGCTGCCAAACTATCACTTGGGTATTCTCTTTTAGAAATTAAAAATTCAATTACCCGATTAACTGCTTGCTATGAACCAAGTTTAGATTACTGTGTTGTGAAGGTTCCAAGATGGGATCTTAGGAAATTTCCTATGGTAAATGATAAATTGGGAAGTTCAATGAAGAGTGTTGGAGAAGTGATGAGTATTTCTAGGTCTTTTGAGGAAGCATTTCAGAAAGCGTTAAGAATGGCAAATGAGAATATATTGGGATTTTATGGAACTGATAGTTTATGGCAAAGTTCAGAAGACGAATTAATAAATCCAAATAATGACAGAATAAACAAAATTGCTAACAGTTTTTATAGTGGTCAGTATAATGTTGACGAAATGTATGATTTAACTAAAATAGATAAATGGTATTTGAAGAAGATGTGGAAGATTATTGAAATGCAAAAAGCGTTGGAAGATATTGATGTAAATGAACAAATAAATAACAAACTTTTACATCGGGCAAAGAGAATTGGATTTTCCGATTATCAAATAAGTAAAATGCTGAAAAAGACGGAAGTTTATGTTCGCGATCTTCGTGAAACATTTTCCATAAAACCAGTAGTTAAACAACTAGATACTGTTGCGGCAGAGTATCCATGTTTTACAAACTATCTTTATTTGACATATAATGGTGACTATAATGATATTGGATTTGACGATGAAACCGTTATTGTTTTAGGTTCCGGTGTTTATAGAATAGGAAGTAGTGTAGAATTTGATTGGTGTGCCGTAAATTGTGTCCGTGAACTAAGGGAGCAGGGTTATAAGACGGTGATGATAAATTATAATCCCGAAACGGTGAGCACAGATTACGATGAAGTAGATCGTTTGTATTTTGATGAAATATCATTTGAATCAGTTATGGACATTTATGGGTTTGAGAATTGTAAAGGAGTTGTTCTTTCAATGGGTGGACAAATCGCCAATAATATTGCTATGAGTCTTCATAGAAAGCAAGTAAAAATAATAGGGACAAATCCCGAAAATATTGACAATGCCGAAAATAGGTTTAAATTCTCAAGAATGTTGGATCAGATTGGAATTGACCAACCAGAGTGGCGCGAATTAACAGACTTAAATTCAACTAAAATCTTTTCGGAAGAAGTTGGATATCCCTGTTTAATTCGACCATCATATGTTCTAAGTGGCGCAATGATGTCTGTCATTTATAGTCAAGAGGAAATGGATTCCTATTTACAGAATGTTGTAGTTTCTAACGATTATCCAGTTGTAATTAGTAAATTTATTACTGGGGCAAAAGAGATTGAGATAGACGCAGTTGCCGATAAAGGGGACCTTAAATTATGGGCAATCTCGGAACATGTAGAAGATGCTGGTGTTCATTCTGGAGACGCTACGCTCATTCTTCCTTCAAAAAATATAAATGATGTAACTCGTAACGCATTACTTTTAAATACACAAAAGATTGCGAAAAAGTTGGAAATTGACGGTCCATTCAATATTCAGTACATCGCTAAGAATAATGAGTTGAAGGTTATCGAGTGTAACTTGAGAGTTTCGCGTTCATTTCCTTTTGTGTCAAAGGTAAAAGATATTAATTTTATTAGAATTGCTACAAAAATAATGATTGGTGCCGAATATCATATTGAGACTAAACCAGAGAAATATACTGGTGTAAAAGTGCCACAATTTTCATTTAATCGTCTCGCAAATGCGGATAATCGGCTAGGTGTTGAAATGTTATCTACTGGTGAGGTTGCCTGTTTCGGCGAAGATTATCACGAGGCATATTTAAAAGCTTTGGCGGCAACTGGATATAAAATCAAGAATAAATGTAATGTTTTAGTTTCAATTGGTTCTAGTCAACATAAAAAGGAGTTGTATGAATCAATTAAGTTATTATCGGAGTATAAATTTAAATTATTTGGAACTAAAGGAACTGCTAAATATTACAGTGATTTAGGAATAAATATGATAGGACTTGAAATGTCAAGCATTTTTAAAATTATAAAAGAAGGCGTGTTTGGGCTTGTTATAAATATTTCAGTTCCCGATAAAATTAGAAATAATAAAGAGAAGACTGATGGGTACTTTATAAGAAGATTGTCTATCGATTATGGAGTAGATATCCTTATTAATACTAAATGCACAAAGTTATATGTTGATAGTATTGTATCTTATTTTGATAAGTCAAAAATTGTCAGCGATTGCGATGTTCAAATAACTGAATATAATACATCATTATGTAATAATCAATTAAATAACGAACCAATTGAAAATGTATTTGATATAGAACAGATAAATAGTATTGAAAGTATAAATAAGTATGGCAGTTTTGGTAGTGTTATTGATGTATCCCAATTTGATAGAGACAACTTAAGAACCTTATTCAATAACGCTTGTATTTTAAAACAAAATATTAAAAGAGTTGGTAAGTTAGATATATTGAAGGGTAAAACCGTGTGTCTATTCTTTGATGAACCTAGTTCACGAACATATGGGTCTTTTCTAGTTGCGGTTCAAAAACTAGGAGGCGATGTGTTAACTCTTAATTCGGGTAATTCGTCAACAAAGAAGGGAGAAACGCTTTACGACACTTTAAAATGTATTGAATCGTATTGTGATTTAGTTGTTATAAGAACGCGCGAAAAAGGATGTTTAAAAGAACTTCAAAATAGAATTAAAATTCCGATAATAAATGCTGGAGATGGCGATGGTGAACATCCAACTCAGGCATTACTAGATGTGTTTACCATAAGAGAAGAACGAGGCACTGTTAATAAATTAGTAGTAAGTGTAGTTGGGGATTTGAGATATGGAAGAACAGTTCATTCATTAGTGAGATTACTTAGTAATTACGATATAACATTTAATTTTGTTAGCGCTAACTCACTTAGTTTAGATGATAGCACTAGAGAATTTTTAAATCAGCGAAAAATCTCATACAACGAATTTAATTCGATTAATTATGTAATAGAAACAACTGATGTGCTTTATATGACACGTATTCAAAAAGAAAGATTAAATGGTGAAGATTTAGCATCTGACATGGAATTTATAGAAAATAATTTGTATTTGACACAGGAAATAATGACAAACGCTAAGCAAAATATGGTTATTATGCATCCATTACCAAGAAATGAGGAAATAAATACAAATATAGATAATGATCCACGCGCTGCATATTTTAGACAAATGGAGAATGGTTTATATCTAAGAATGGCACTTATACAACTTCTATTAAAGAACTAAGTAAACGAATGAAAAATATTTTGTATTAAAAATCTTATAGATTTATAATATGACTGAAATTTTTAGTGAGAATAATCACGATAATGCAAATACTTTTTTGTTAGTTTTAATATCAATAGTTCTTTTAGGATGTTTAATATTTTATTTAAATAAAAGAAAACAAAATATAAAAAAAAAATATTATAGTTTAAATAATTCTCGAAATAATATACAAACCACCGGATTTATTTCTTTTTAGCAAAGGTTATAAGTCTTAATAAATTCATCGCAATCTAAAACACTTTTGAAAAATTCGATTGAAGATTTGGGAGCATATTCCAAATTTTTAACAAATTTATTATAAATACCAGGTTTAGGTTTAAGATATGTGTAGTATGAATTAATCGGACAAAATGATTTATCATTGTCTTTACAAGCATTTATAGAATGTTTATACATAGCTTGCTCTTTATTTAGTTTGTCAAAATGATTAATATCCATCATTACCTTTTCAATAAATGAATCTATTTTATTTATAGTATCAAGTCTTTCAACTAATTTGTCTCCAGTTAGTATTGTAATATAAACACTACTGAAATTTACTTTGTCTAAATAAACACTTTTTTCGGGACTAATTATTTGGGAATAAATATCTTCGTCTAAATGATAAATAATACCATTATACTTAATTCCATCGTTAAGTATTGATTTAATATACTTTTTAATACTATTAATTATTGCTTGATTAATATCCCAAGACCTACATGAATAACCATTCTTACATTCAACCCAGTATTTAACGCCATATTCATCACATCCATCGGGTTCTTCAAATATAACCGTATAACCATCAATAATATATTTAAATTGTCTAAATATTTTGCGTTTTATTCTTTTAACCAACTTTCTTTTGGAAATAGGTTTTTCCATTTTAATTATTTGTTGTTATTTGTTTAATTAACTATATTGCTTGTTAATTCAATTTTTTAAATTTATTTTTACCATTAAATTTTATTAACTATCTAATATTTATTAAACTATGTCAAATATTTTTTATTTCACAAGTGGAATAATAATAGGAATATATGTCGACCAAAAATATGAGGTTCCGGATGTAACAAAGACTCTTGAAAATATTGGTGAATATCTAAAAAGTATAGAAAAAGGTGGTAAATAAAATAAAATTATAATTTACTTTTCATTTTATCTTTTTTATTTTTTAATTTAATCATTTTTAATTTTTTAACAATATACGCTAACCTCACGCAGACCTCCCTTTTCAATCCAGGTCTTAAGACCTTCGTCATCCAATCCGTCTGGTTTTGAATCATTAACCAAGAATCCGAAAGACCGAAGAGCGTAGATCATTGCTTCAGGATGGTAATCTCGTGATTTAGGAAACCGCATTGTTATTCGATGAAATGGAGTTTTGTTCACAGTAGTATCGAATTTAAAACCACCACTACCGTCTGTATCTCTTATCCACTTACTTCGCATCCCCATCAATGCCATCAAAACCTGGTCGGCAGTATGAATATCGCAATAAATACTACTCTTAAACGCTATACTATTTTTAACACGGGTCAATCTAAAATGCGCAACTCCATCTTTCTCTGTAAGATTTTCAAGGTGAAAGTTAATTCCGAGACTTTCACTAAATATCTTGAATAGACTAATATGATTGTCCCAAGAAAGAGCGTCATCATTCAATGGATCTCCACCATGAATTTCTACTGAATCGCCGATACGCATGCTCCACATGCGCATTTGAACTCCAACAAGCATATTGCTTTTGCCATTCTTTCTTATAGTACGACCATCTTTTGTAGTTACAAATCGGTCAGATTCCAAAAATGTTGGAAGCACAACTGGTTCGAACGAAACTTCGCGACCATTTCCAGAATTAATTGCTACCTGAATCATGGTGCGAATAAATTGCCCTCCAGTATCGCGTCCTTCGAGAACAATATCCTCGCCAATTGCTCGGGTTTCGAACCAGATTGTGTCGCATGAACCATCATAACCCATATTGATTCCATTTTCACGAGCAAGTTCGTTGAATTGTTCAACGTCTGGATCACGTACACGACGTTGATATTTGCTTTTTGGTTTTCCGCGTCGATACTTCCAGTTGTCTTTGGCGTTTATTATTACAATTCTAGTGTTTTCTGTTTGAGGTGCGTCAGTCAATTGACCAAGAAAAAGTGACATAGTGTTTTGTTGTGTAGTCAGAGAAAAATTACCTATCTCTAAAGTAGAAAAAAAAAATCAATTTTACGGTAAGTAAAATAAATCTAGAACTTTAATTTTATTTTTTTTTGTATGTACAGATTCAGATAAAAGGATTAAAAAAATTGATTTAAAAAATCTTAATCTATATTTAATAATATACTTTGTAAAATGAGCAATTCAACACCTAAAAAGGGTACAAAGGTTAAGTATACTATTAAAAAGAAAGCAACTAAACAACCTTCAACTAATACTAATACTAATACTAATACTAATACTAATACATCGTCAACATCGAGTCTTAAATTTATAGACCTTTTTTGTGGTATAGGTGGGTTCCATACTGCTCTATCAAATATGGGACACGAATGTGTGTTAGCAAGTGATACCGATAAATTTTGTCGTGAAGTATATCAAATGAATTATGGTATTGAACCAAATAACGATGTAAAGAAAATTAACGTTGATGAAATGCCAGACTTTGATATATTGTGTGCTGGATTTCCGTGCCAACCATTTTCAAATGCTGGTAAAAAGAAGACGTTTACAGATGACCGAGGTCTTTTGTTCGACGAAATTATTAAAATTGTAAAGAAAAAGAAACCACGATTTCTATTTTTAGAAAATGTCAAGCATATTCTAAAGGTGAGTGAAGGAGCGGTTATAGAATACATTAAGAAAAAACTAGATGAAAATGGATATACACTTCAACTATTTAATATGTCTCCACATAGATACGGGGTTCCACAGCAGCGTGAGCGTATTTACTTTGTGTGTATTCGAAAGGATATTTCAACTGAAAATGATGTAAAACTACTTCATCCAGAAATAGAGGTTAATGAAATTGTATTTACCGATTTCCTTGATAAGAAGGAAGAAGTGCCTCAAAAATACTTTCTTTCAGGCGATGTGTTGAAAGCGCTTGAGGCGTGGGATGAAATGATTAGAGTATTTGATGTTGACGAAAAGATATCACCAACAATTATGGCAAATGAGTTTTATAAAACATATACCGATGATGAATTTAGCGCTCTTGCTACATGGAGACAAGACTATATTACAAAAAATAAACCACTTTATACAAAGTATAAAGATAAGTGGGACGCTTGGTATGAAAAGCACAAAGAAATTCTCAATAAACGCGAGATTTACGCTAAGTTGGAATGGCAGGTAGGAAAAATCAAACCTGGAGATTCGATATTTAACTACTTTATTCAAATGCGACAATCAGGAATACGGGTTAAAAAGGCAGAATACTTTCCTACTCTTGTAGCGATATCACAAATTCCTATTTATGGTAAAGAAAAAAGGTATATTACACCTAGAGAAGGGTTGCGTCTCCAGTCATTTCCAGATAATTTTCAACTATTAGAGGAAGATAGACATTCATATAAACAACTAGGAAACTGTGTAAATGTTAATAATGTGACAAATGTCATAGAATCTACATTGAAGATGTATGGGTTTTAAACTTAAATATATTCATTTAAACCTTCAAGATATAAATCTAATCTTCTCTTTCTTCAAAGTAAGACCTTAAATTATATAGTTGTGGTGGATTAAGTGGAGTTTTTAGATAATATGTGCTATTATTTTTTGTTATTATTTTCATATTTTCTTCGTCAAATTCAACGATTGGACTTGTTTGGTACAACCCTCCTCTTTCTAAATAAACCGTTAAATGAACTGTATGATTGTCTCTTTTTTCTCTAAACATTGGTTCAGTGTATTTATCAGACTCTTCAACAAAACTCATTGTCCCCGTAGTTAAATTTTTGGTTGCTAAGAACCATTTTTCCCAACATGTGCCACTCCAATACGCTGACATTTTAAATATATTTATTTTTATTTGTTTAAATCAAACAATTTATTACTTTAAAATACAAATAAAAATATATTTATTTTTTATACTTATTTAATATTCATTTACAATCCTAGTTCAGCGTCAATTGCTCCACCAAGATCCTCTGGATCGCTTTCAGAAACTGACCGCTCCTTAACGCGAAACTTGCGACGAATTGGTTCAGATGCTCTAGGTCGGTCCATATCATAGTACATATATTCAAAGTATTTCTCAAGTCCCAGAAGAGAATTCCGGTCTCCATTGAACTTCAGGCGCGAGTTGTTTCCATAGAAACGCTGCGGAATATTGGCCTTTGCCAGAAATGCCAACTCTTCAATACGAGGGTCATAATCGTCGTTAAACATAAGAAACTTACACCAAAACTTATCTGTGTAATAAACATACGAAGGAAGGTCTTCTGCCTTAATATAATTATTAGAAGGTTCCGAATTTTGTGTGAAACCGTTAATATTCTTATAAATCTTAATTAGCACATCCAGGATCTTATTCATCTTGCCTTCAGCATTAAGAAGACCCTTTTTTTCAAAATCATTTGCATATGAGATAATTTTTTCGGCACTACTGTTTAGCATATCAGGATTCTCAAAAAAATTATCGATGTTTGTAGGGGTCACTTTCTTATTAAACCCCAGAAGACTCTTAATATAGTTGAACAGAGTGGAAATAGGTTTGATTTTATCGTCAATCTGCTGAGAGTAGAACGAAGTAAGTGCTTCATTAATCATAATAGATAGCGCCTTAATCATTGGAACATCTCCATTAAACAGGCGCACCATATTATCAACTACTTCCTTAGCCTGTTCGATCTGAGGAATAAATTGCTCTTCCTTCACACTATATTCACCTGATTCATCCGGATATGAATTAATAAATCCATCAAGAACCTTCGACTTGTAACCATCAAGATACTTAGTCATGTGTGAACTAAAGATTTCCATCACATTGATACCCACATCAATACGGGTTTGAAGCACCTTATACTTGAGGTAAAACTCGTAGAACCCCTGTAGTTCGTTACTAATATCAACCTTCTCGTTACCTACAATATTCTGAAGTTCGTAAATAATATGATTGTTTACAAACATCTTCTGATTTTCAGGCGAAAGGAAACTATTCAAGGTGTTACGAAACCCATTAAATCCAGTAATCTCTAGAGACGCTTCCAGATCCCAATCACGCATCAGTTTCTTAATCTGCGCCTTCTTCTTGTCCTCAGACAACTTATTCCAACGAGTCCGCCCAAACTCCATATATCCAAACTTGTTAAGATATTTGAGGTCTAGTTCGGTGTCTGGTTTTTGTTCAAGGATACGATAAATATAACTATCTTCTGACGACAGAGGAAGAATATCGTATTCTAGCGTTGGGAAAATTCCACTAACAGTTTGCCTGACCTGGGTGTTAATTTGCTCAAACATTTCAAGGTGTTCCTCTTCCAGATGGAGACCACCCCTATTATTCAACGACATCTCATCACACTTATTTGCTAGAATAATCAGTTTGTTATGGATTCCGAACTTTTCGTGGTTAGACTTAGCGTTAGTGACAATCTTTGTAAGGATTTCGATTTCATCACTAGTATTCAATGCAGAATTAATGTCAACAACGAATAGAATGATATCAAACTTATGGAAATTTTTCTCAAGATACTGAAAGTAAAGGTCTTTAGTCCTCGCATCGTTAAGACCTGGAATATCATACACTGAAAGATAGACATCCTTTACAAGATCTGTAAAGTTGTAGATTCTTGGAACAATATACTTTGCTTCCTTAATATCTTCATAGGTAATTGTTTCTTGTGCTTCCGTCTTCTTAATTAGGGTTTCATTGATTACCCTATTATCTTCGCGGATTGCTTTAGATGTCTTACTTGGCGCTTTCCCATCATACTCATAGTAAATCTGTGGGGTCATTGTGGTTCTCTTGATCTTACAATGCGAATAAGTCATCGCAAAGATAGTATTCAAGAGAGTGCTTTTTCCAGCACTAACTGCTCCAACAATTGCCACATTAATTTGATTGCGGTTTTTGTTTTGGAACAATTCGGTGACAGTCGGAGTGGTAGAATCAGACATTTTGTTTGGTATTGTTCTTAGATTAACTAGAAATTACTCAAAATCATTTAATTAATAATTTTTCAATTTTAAAGGTTTGATTAAATACATTTTCTATAGAATTAAAATGAATTTTCTATAGAATTAAAATGAATTTTCTATAGAATTAAAATGAATTTTCTATAGAATTAAATAAAAAGGGTATTCATACGAATAGATTTATTGTTTAATAATTCTGTAGTAACTATAATTTTGTTATTATCGATTTTTTGTATTAACTCACAATTTAAATTTTCTATTAACTCACTTAGAAAAAATTCAAAATCTTTAAATCCAGTTATTTTAAAATACTCATTAAAATCCAAATCTTTACTAAATTTTTTTATTTGTTCAAGTTTTTTATCATGAGATAGTTTATTCCATCTATTTCTTCCATATAAAGAATAACCACATTTATTAAGATATTTGAGGTCTAGTTCGGTGTCTGGATTTTTCTCAATTGTTCTATAAATAAAAGAATCTTCCGAAGATAGCGGAAGAATATCGTATTCGAGTTTAGGGAAAATCTCACTTACAGTTTTCTTAACTTGCGTGTTAATCTGTGCAAACATTTCATAATGTTCTTCTTCAAGTTGAATACCTCCATGATCATCCAATGACATATCATCGCATTTATTGGCAACTACAATTAATTTTGTTTCAATTCCAATCTGTAATTTATTAATTTTTATCTGTTCTAAAATTATTTCTAAAGTTTTGTTTTCATCACTAGTATTCAATGCTGAATTAATGTCAACAACAAATAGGACTATATCAAATCTACACATATTTTCTTTCAAACAATTTGTAAATTGATTATTTAATCTAGAATCATTCGTAGGAGGCATATCAAATATATTCAAATTAGATTTAACATTATTTAATAATTCAAATGGTTTATAAATGCGATACTTATATTCTTTTAATTCTTCAGGACTTGGTTCAATATTTTTTTCCGAGGTATATATAATTTGTTGATTTACAATATTATTTTGTTCTAAAATAGAATCACGTGAATCTAAATTATCTATAATAGTTTTATATTGATAATAAATCTTTGGAGTCATAGTTGTTCTTCTTAAAATACACTCAGAATACTCATCGCACAATAATGCATTTAAAAGTGTAGATTTACCTGAACTCACAGTTCCTACTATACCAATATTAATTCCATTTAGTAAATCCCTCTCTTTATTCATTAAATATTATTATGATTTCTCTCTTAAATATTTTAAAAATAAATCAAAGTGAATCAAAATTAAATTTTTAAAAAATCGCACCTTCTATTTTATCTCTACATTGTATATGATACGAGTTTTAAGAAACAGCAAGTTAAAAAAGTTAACAAATCCTTTTTCAGAAAAACATATAAAAAATACGTGTCTAAGTGATAAAGAACTATTCGAGGAAATTATAGAAAATTATTTCCCTAAGGAAAGTTTAAAATTTAACTCTACCTCAAAATCTACCCTAACAATTATCAAAAAATTGAATAATAAATAATGATACTTGTAGAAAATAATTTTCTAGTAAATCAAGAATGCCTCGTAAACGTACTCCCATGACGCTTGAAGAGAAAATATCACGTAGATTAACTAAAATACTTCGCCATGAAGCACCAACACGCAAAATTCCATATGATACACATGGTGGTGTTGAAAAAGATATGATTTTGTCAATGCCTGAGTTTGATGAATCTGGCGTTGATTGGAATTTTATACAAAGAATAGTAGAAACAAATTCAAAGAAGAGATTTGCGATTTATCATGACGAAGAGGATGTTGAGCGCATTTGTGCTCTTCAGGGGCATTCTTTTAGTGTTAGTCCATTTTTATCGGAAACTATTACTAAGGATAATTATGCTGAACTTGGTATTAATTTAGACATGATAGTCCACGGCACGTATTATGAATATCTCAAATCGATTGTCACTTTAGGATTATCAAGGATGAGTCGTACTCACATTCATTTTGGAGTAAATGTACCCGAGAGTGGTGAAGTTCTTAGCGGGATGCGAAAGTCTTGTGAAGTGATGATATTTATCGATATTCTGAGCGCTATAGAAGATGGTTATACTTTTACGCTTTCAAACAATAAGGTTATTCTTACACCCGGTAATAGTGATGGATTCCTTCCTTCCAAGTATTTCACATCTATTGTAGACCGCAAGTCTGGAAATCAGATTCCGGCAATAAATTAATAAAGCATATTTTGTAAATAAAAAATATTTATTTTAATATATTTTTTTTAGTTTTCTTACCGCCTTTTTTACATGGTGGTTCTGTCGGTCCTTTACCTGAACAATATTGAACCGTTGTAAAAGGAGAGTTTAAATTAGTTTGTTTCTTAGTATTTTTCCGTTTTGAATGTTTAATACCTTTCTTTTTCATCCAAATAGAAAATATATTCATTGCTTCCTCCATATCTTTTGTTCGATATTTATGAAATTTGGCCCGATTAAACATAGTTACAACAATTTGTGTTTGTTTTACTTTGGGAACCGTTTTTATGATTTCTAATGTTTGTTTCGCTTTTTTTGCCGAACCATAACCGGTTCCTAATGTTTTTTTGGATGGGTCACGAGCATTATTATAAAGTTTACTCATATATATTAATCTACGATTATCTTTTTTTCCTACAAAAGTTCAAGATCGATAAGTTCATTCATTGCCTCGGCACACCAACCATGGGATGCTTTTGGATGTCCAGCAATTACATCGTTGAAAAAGGTATTTGACCGCATCAAATAATGCGATTCAGGGATTCCAATGTTAATTAACAACTTAGGAACAAGTCCTAAGAGTTCATGATATCGCCTCACACCTCTCCACTTTACACATAATGGTTCAAACTCCCATTCCTTTTTAATTTCAAATAATTTAGCACTGAGAGTTTCTCTAAATTTTATAAAACTACCTCCTTTGTGAATAATTTGGTATTGAATTGGTCCAACCATAAAATTGTAAATACTTGAAACCATTGATGAAAGCAGATACAGTTTTTCTCCAACACACTCAGAATATGTGTATCGATTCACACAGGTATCACAATATAGAAACGAAAGGTAATTGAGTACAACCGCCTTCAAGTATGAATATTTGACAGAAACAACATTTCCTTCGTTATCCATATCATAAGTATTCCTTCTGTAATATTCATCGTCACTATAATACTCATCTTCTGAATCGTAATTTTCTTCCTCTTCCAAATATTCATCCATACTCAACCCCCTACGGTCAGACTTTCTGGGGAAACGAATTGAATCATATTTCATATCATATTTTTCTTCAATGAATTCAACATCATCAAAATGAAGGGAATATTCTTTGTCATAAATATCGTAACGCAAGTATTCATTTGCGTAACAATCATCGTAAAATCGCTTTAGGTCTTCATATGTGACATACTTTTGATTTTTTGGTAGTATTTTGTAAAATTCATTTAACACATCATTGGTTGTTTCGATTAAAGGGAAGCGCGTGTTTTTGATTAAGGTATCCTCCTTTAATGGTACATATGATTTGTTACCGAGTACACTCTTAAACAAATCAATTTGATTTAGCATATTTTTGATACTATCCACAACTTTTTTATGGTCACTTCTTAAGAGGTTATCCCTGTTTTTCATAGAATTAAAATGTGATGTTATTGAGAAATTTAGTTCAAGATATTTCTCGACAAAAATTTGGAACCTTCTCGAACATTTCTTACAATACCAGTCTTTTCTGATAAAACTGAAATCATTGTTTGGTTGATGTGTGTAGGACATGTTTTGAAGTTATAAAGTTTGGTTGGATTTATTTGTTTAGTGTAGTGTAGAAAGTAGATTCGAGAGTTGTCTTTGTTTTCAGTAGGAATTAATTAAATTCTAGTTAGTATTTTATTTTCAATTTTTTGTTTATATTACTATCTAGAAAATATAGAGTTATTATCTTTAAAAAATTAGTATAAAATTGACATAAAAATTACACTTAAATATAAAATAACTTTACTAATAAAAGAAATGTCCGAATTCTTTGTCTATCCTGAAGACTTGAGTGATGATGAAAACACAACTATAGAAAGTCTATACAGTCCTAAAAAAGTAGAACAAACTGAAAATACTAAAACATCAGTAAATAATGTTTTTAAACAAGATAGTAAAACAAACACACAACCAAACCAAGGTTCTTAAACTTGTTTTCCTACCTTCTTTGATTTGCGTTGCTTTTTCTTATAAGTATCTTTTCTATTATCAATCATTGTTAACATTTGTTCCCAAAGACAATCTTTATCGTATTCGGTATCTAAATCATATCCGTTAACATTTTTAACCTTATCTCTCCAAAAGTGAACTGTATATGGACCCTTAAAATTACTTTTAATTGGTGGGGCAACGACACCATATTTTGTAGGAAATTTATCAAATTTTTCAAATGCCTCCTTCGCGTGCCACCAATCAAGATTACAAAATAGTTTAGGTTCTTTAACATATTTTTGCATATTGTGCTTCTTAATTAATTCCTTTAGCATTTTCATGTATTTTAGTTTATCTTCATTTTTATTTCGTTTATTATATTTGCTACACTTTTCGTAGGCTTCTTTATAGAATAAACTTCCCTTAGGAGCCTTTAGAACCCCAATATTTGCGACCTTTTTAGAGTGAGACGCAAAAGCGCCTTCTTGAAGTGTTCGTTCGGATGAGAATAGGTATTCCTCATTAAAATCAAACATTTTTATAGCGATCATGTCAAGATCAACCCAGTAATTACCTTTTTCGTATAACATTTTATATCTCCAAATATCACTAAAGGGAAGAAAGGTTTTCTTAACATCAAATATCTCTTGTTGTGGCATAATTTTGTTAGCGTCAAATACTTTAAGATTTTTATAACCTTTAGGTATATTCTTAACATGATTATAGGTGTATAAATGATATTCAAATCCTAAAGTTAAAAAACTTTTAATACTATAGTGTTCCATTCGTGAGAGTCTATCTCCGACCCAAAGACTTTGAACAATTACTGGATATTTTGTATTAGTTTTTTTTTTTGATTTATTAGGCATACTCCTATTAATTAATTAACAGATTTTTTTCTTTTACCTATTATTTAATATTTTTCCAAACACTTTTTTATTATATATATATAATGGGAGCTATTGGCGATTTAATGAATACAGTATCGTTTTATTTTAAGAAGTCACTAATTTATTTTGGAGTATTTATATTGTTTACAATAAATCTTATAGCGCTTTCTATATCACTTAGTTGTAATCAAGATAGGTATTTTGGATTTAGAATAGTGTCCGCGTTATTTGCGTTCCTATTTGGAATTGTGTATATTATGTTTAACTATCTTCAATATAGAGTAAAAATTAAAGAAGAGACCTGTAATTTGTGTGGTAATAATCCTTTTCCACTCGGTTCAGCACTTTAAATCAACTATTAAGAAATAATATTTTCTATTATTATATTAAATATGAATAAAATCGCGCTTATTGTAATGGCTGTTGGCATTTTAGCATTATTAATAGGATTTCTTGTTGATGTTGGATTGGGTGTTTACAGAACAAATCAATTAGAAAAGAATACAAAATTTCCTCCTTGGCCCGCAAAGTGCCCAGATTATTGGCAAAATTTAGGAGATGATAAATGTAAAAATACATATAAAATAGGTGACTGTAAGTCTGGCACAAGCGACCTTGTTATGGATTTTGGAAGTCAACAAATATTTGAAGGAGCGAGGGGAATGTATTACAAATGTAATTGGGCAAAACAATGTAATGTGCCATGGGAAGGTATTGATAGTATTTGTTAATTTATTTATTTTTTTTATATTTAAGATAAATATTAATATAATATTTAATAGTTAGTCAAATGGTTGACCAAATAACCGATGATATGTTTTCTGACGGTTCGTGTATTTCTCTATCTGATAATTCATTATCTTGGTTAAATAAATATGCCCCTAAAGATTTTTCAGATTGTTTTTTGAAAACTGAGGAAAAGAAAGAGATTTCTCAATGGATAGAATTTTTAATTAAAAAATCTAAAGAACCAGCAACTGATATAAAATCCGCCACTTCAACAAAGAAAAAAAAAGGAAAATCAACTCCAAGATCAAAAAATAAACTAGATACAAATTGTTTATTTCTTCATGGTCCTCCAGGTATAGGAAAAACTACAATAGCAAATTTGTTATTTAAGAAATATAATTTTGATGCTCTGGAGTTTAATGCGAGTGACACAAGGACTGCTAAAATAATTCAAGACAAGTTAAATAAAGTAGGTGGTAGTCATAATGTTATAGATTTTATGTGTAATAAGAAGACTAAGATAGCTATTATTTTAGATGAGATAGATGGATTAAGTAGTGGAGATAAAGGGGGAATGACGGAAATAAATAATATAATATCGGAAAGTCGTAAGCAAAATACACCATTCATTTGTATTTCGAATAACATATGTAAGAAAACGGATTCTTTAAAGAGGAAATCACTCTATATTAAACTAGGAAAACCATCTGATATTACTATAAAGAATATTATAACTAAAATATCTAATGCGGAAAATATAAACCTCAAACCAGATACTCTAAAAAAACTAATCACTAAATCGCAGGGAGATATTCGTAGATGTGTGCTACTTTTAGAGTATATATTTAGAAACCAACAAAAAGTTACATACCTCAAAAACGAAAAACACAACTCTCAAAATATCACAATGAATATTGATTTCAATAAAGAATCAAATCTAGAAAATAATGATAGTGTTGATATTGATTCTGAAATAGAAAAATATTCTCGTAAGTTGACAGAGTTACAACCATATGAAATGTGTGAAAAGGTTTTAAATTCAAATAAAACTCTGGAATTCTTTCTTGAAAACTTTAATTTTGACCAGTCTATGACAAACTGGTATATTTATGAAAATTTTATAAAGTATATAGATAAAAATAGAACTGGAAATATTGAGAAAAAGATTAGGTCAATAAACGAAATATTTAATTGTTTTACTTTTGGTGATATATTAGAGAAAGAAATTATGGGTAATCAAAACTTCGATTTTTTTGAATATATAAATATAGTTAAAACACATGGTTCTAGTTTTTGGGCAAATTATGATTTAAAACGCACATGTTATAATAAAATGGGAATGATGAACTATTCAACCCTTTTAAATAGAACATCTTTAGAATATTCTAATTCAAAGGGATGGGGAATAATAAATAAGACACTTTGTAGTAATCAAGACACTAATATAACGACAGAATTGTGTAATATTATATATAAGAAACTTGAAACAGATGATAATAATTTTATGGAAAATGTCATACAAAAATATAATATAGATTATGATTTGATGGAAAGGATTGTTAAATCAAGTAGTTTTTATGATAAGTCGCAAACGAGTGTTTTTACCGATTTGAAGAAAAAAATTAAATTGTATTATAATAATTAGAATAATGATTTCAGAACAAGCATTATATTTTATTCCAGTTGTGCTTTCGTATGCTCTACCAACTTTTATTTTCAAGGACTTAACCCGATATTTTAATAATTATGAGATAATAGTATTTTACCACCTTTTATATCATATATTTATTTTAGGGGCAATTATATTATTAATATTTTATAAAAAAGGAGCTATATCAAAATTTGTTACAAATACTGGTAATTTACCAAATAAATTAAAACTACTTATGACGGCAATTATTATTTTAGGATTAATTTCTCAATTTGCTTATTTCCAGATTCTTAGAACAGTAGATGTTAATTCTTTACTTGCTATAGTTAGAGGTGCTAGTACTGTTGTTGTTATGTTAGTAGGATATTTTATTTACAGAGAGCATTTAACAGTATTAAAGATAATGGGGATTTTCCTTGTTATGGCGGGAATCTTGATGATTAACTACTTTTAGATTTTATTACTATTTTCTATCTTTTAAAAAGTTTATTTTATAATTAATTTATATATGAGAACAAATATAGATAGGTCATTATCTAAATTATCTTTAAAAAATTCATCACCTGACGCTGTATATTATATGCTTGGACGATTCCAACCATTTACTATGGGGCATTTGGCTCTTTTTAATAGTATGGTTGAAGAAGCGTCTGGAGAGGAAGGACGTCACGCTTACTTATTTGTTTCGCACAAAAAACCAAATTTTTCACGCGCTAAAGTAGGCGATTTAGAGGAAATTTTGGAAGGAGAATCACCTACAGTTAAAGATGTTAAATCCCTTATGAAAAAGGATAAAAGTATAATGGATAACCCCCTTTCAACTTCCGTTAGATTTCAAATAGTAACCATGTTAATTAAAACAATTTATAAAACTAAATTTACTAGAATGCGCGGAGAAGAAGTATTTATGTTAGATAAAGTTTTAGATATTAACGAAATGTTCAAAACAAATGATGTAAAAAAATCTATGCGCGGTTTAGAACATCCAGTAGAAGTACACATTGTTAATAGTGAAATTACAAATACGGGTGGATTTAAGGCACATTCGTATTTGAAAACCAGATATGGTAAAATACCTGCTAGAATGTATACAGGAACCAACCGTGAAGGTCGATTAGCGCCATTTATAATGGCGAATAAACCTATTTTTATTAAAAGAGAAGAAGGTGACACTTCAGATGCCTTTCATCCTACTGGATTATCTGGATCAAAAATTAGATCATGGAGTGTTATTTACTTTAAAACGGGTGATAAAACAATGCTTGATAATATTAGTAAGTCATATTATGGTGTTTTAAGTGATTCAAAATTAGAAAAATATATTGTTAATCCTATATCAAATAGTATATTTGGTGGCAAAATGGTATCTAGTATATCAGAATCGGCATCAGCATCGGCATCAGCATCGGCATCAGCATCAGCATCCGTTAACGGAAAGAGAACAAAAAAGAGACAAACAAGCGTAAAGGTTAAAGGTA
>MDTB01204233.1_pt1 | contig 19809 bp, 28 predicted proteins | sample 811161 | NCBI WGS metagenome assembly MDTB01 (sample SAMN05326650, study PRJNA326480) | marine metagenome | isolation source: seawater | place: Mediterranean Sea | collected 2009 | reverse complement strand
TTAGATAATTCAACTTTACCCTTAATTGATTCTAAAACTCAACTACAAGAATATAGTTTAAAAAAATTTAAAAAATTACCTAAATATACTTTTTATAAAAAAAGCGGTCCTCAACATAGACCTGTATTTAAAACTGATGTAGAAATACCAAACTCAAAAAAAACTATGGGTATTGGGACTTCTAAAAAAAATGCTCAACAAGATGCAGCTCATAAATTGTTGCTCTCACTAAAAATTTTATGAACTGGGAAGATGAATGTTATCTTTTATCAAAAAGGAAGTTTAGAGAAAATGCTAATATAATAAATGTATTAACTCCAAATAAAGGTAAAATAGCTGGTATTGTTTATGGGGGCAATTCTAGAAAAATAAGAAATTATTTACAAATTTCAAATAAATTATTTGTTTTCAATAATTCAAAAAATGATAATAAAATCGGATATTTTAAAACAGAATTAATTAAAGCAATCTCACCTAATTACTTTAATGACAAAAAAAGAACATCTGCATTAATTTCCTTATGTTCATTATTAAATTCTCTTTTGCCAGAGTCACAACCTTATAAACAAATCTATGTCTCTTTTGAGAAGTTTATTAATAAGTTAAGTTTAGATAATTGGATTATTCTATATATATTCTTTGAGATTAACCTGATTAAAGAACTTGGTTATGATACTAACCTGAGTATTTTTAACGACTCTGTAAATGATCTTAGCTGTATAAAAAAGGTAAAAATAGATGGATATAATTATGAAGTCCCTAATTTTTTGATCAAAAAAAAAGTTCCATCAGAGATTAAAAACTCATTGATTAAAAAATCTTTAATGTTTACTAGAAGCGTTTTATTAAATAAATTTTTTATTCCAAATAATTTAATACTTCCAAAATCAAGAAACATGTTGGAAAATTATTTCAATTAAGATTTCTTAATTTTATTGGCTATTTCTAAAGCAAAATAAGTTACTATCGCAGATGCACCAGCTCTTTTAAAAGCCATCAAGCTTTCAAAAATAGCCTCTTCATTTATCAATTTCTTTTTAATACCATATTTTAGCATGCTATATTCACCTGATACTTGGTAAGCAAATACAGGAATTTTAAAATTATCTTTTATATTCTTAATTATATCTAAATAAGGTAAACCAGGTTTAATCATAACCATATCTGCACCTTCTTTAATGTCTAAACCGACTTCTCTAAATGATTCATTAGAATTTTTAAAATTCATTTGATAAGTTTTTTTGTCCGATTTTAAATTAGTTTTAGATCCAACAGCATCTCTAAATGGCCCATAAAAACTTGAAGCATATTTAGCGGCATAAGACAAAATACTTACATTTTGAAAATTTTTTTTATCTAAAGCTTTTCTGATTATTCCAATTCTTCCATCCATCATATCTGAAGGTGCAATTACATCACATCCCATTTCTGCTTGCAATACAGCTTGTTCTGCAAGAATGTTATTTGTCTTATCATTGTCAATTTTTTTATTTATAATTATTCCATCATGTCCATGACTAGTGTAAGGGTCTAAAGCAACATCACACATAACTCCAATACCCGAATATTTTTTCTTGATAAATTTTAATGATCTACAAACTAAGTTATTTTTGTTTAATGCCTCTGTTCCAAATTTATTTTTTTTATTTTTTGGTGTATAAGGAAAAAGTGCCACCATTGGAATTTTGTTTTTTTTAGCTTTATTCATGATTATATTTAATTTATCTACTGAATATCTAAAGACCCCTGGCATTGAATTAATAGGTTCAACTATATTTTTACCCTCTCTTACAAAGATAGGTAATATTAAGTCATTAATACTTAAATCATTTTCAGCTACGAGTCTTCGTATCCACGCTGAATTGCGAACTCTTCGCAATCTTACACTGGGAAATTTGCCTACTATCTTCATGTATATAAGTATATAATTTATAAAATTTTAATTGATGCGACAAATATTATATTATATTTAAACTTATAGTAATCTAAAAAGGACTTATGGCTCAGTTAAATTATTCAGATTTTTACCAGGTTCCAAATTTAAAATTCGATATACATAAATTAAGGAAAGACTTAGATATCATTTTAGAAAAAAAGGGATTTGCTACTCCAAAAGGAGTGTCTAATTTTGGAGCTATTCCTTTAAATGAAATACCTAATGACAAAGATTCAATTAAGGGTCACAATATAAGAGGTGTATATTGGACTATAGCAGATGAAACAGGCAAAGAAGTGACTAGGGATGTTCCTATAGACGAGTCTAAATACACCCAAATTGTCCCAGAATTTGAAAACACATATTTCAATGAAGTTTATAATATATTAAGAAAAAAATTTAAGTTAGGAAGAATCAGGCTTTTGCTAAAAGAGCCAAGATCAACTTTAAGTTGGCACAAAGATCCTGAACCTAGACTTCATATACCTATTATAACTAATTTAGGTTGCTCGATGGTTATAGAAAATGTTGCAAAACATTTACCTGCTGACGGTCATGTAACAATAACTAATAATACTAAATACCATAATTTTTTTAATGGTGGTGAACAATCAAGAGTTCATTTAGTAGCTTGTGTTTTAGAAAATCCATTTAAATAGATTGAAATATTTATTCAAAAAAATTTGTATTGCATCTGATCATGCTGGTTTTAAATTAAAAGAACATGTTAAAGATTTTTTAATCAATAAAAATATTTCAATAATAGACCTTGGGCCAATGAATGAAAATTCTGTAGATTATCCTGATTTTGCTAAAAAGGTATCAAACAGAGTGAAATTGAAAAAAAGCGAAGCAGGTATATTAATTTGTGGTTCTGGCACAGGTATGGCCATTAGTGCCAATAAAACTAAAAAAATTCGAGCCGCAGTTTGCTATAATTTAAGGTCAACAAGATTGTCTAGACAACATAATAATGCTAATATTATCGCTATAGGCTCAAGATTAACTAAGAAAAATACAGCTTTAAAATTAGTATCTACTTTCTTAAAAACTAATTTTGAGGGAGGAAGGCATCTTAGAAGAGTAAAAAAAATATAAGATATATACAAATGTCTACAGCAATAAAAGTTAACAGTTTTTTAAATAATTTTTTTAAATCTAGTCTAAAGGATTCAGATAAAGAACTTTATCAATCTGTTAAAGATGAATTTATAAGGCAACAAAATCACATTGAACTAATAGCTTCAGAAAATATTGTTTCTAAGGCTGTTTTAGAAGCACAAGGATCTGTGTTGACAAATAAATATGCAGAGGGATATCCTGGAAAAAGGTATTATGGTGGGTGTGAGCACGTAGATATCTCTGAATCATTAGCAATAGAACGAGCTAAAAAGTTATTCAATTGTAATTTTGCCAATGTTCAGCCTCACTCAGGAGCACAAGCAAATGGTGCTGTGTATTTAGCCTTAATTAAACCTGGTGACACAATATTAGGGATGAGTTTAAATTCTGGTGGACATCTTACTCATGGCGCAAAACCTGCTCAATCTGGAAAATGGTTTAATGCAATTCATTACGATGTTGAAAAGGAAACTGGGTTAATCGATTATGAAAATGTTGAAAAATTAGCTTTAGAAAATAAACCTAAACTAATTATTGCCGGAGGAAGCGCTTATTCAAGAGTTATTGATTTCAAAAAATTTAGAGACATTTGTGATAAAGTGAATGCATATTTGTTGGTAGACATGGCTCATTTTTCTGGACTTGTTGCCGGAGGTGTCTATCCTAACCCAACAAAATACGCTGATGCTGTGACCTCTACAACACATAAAGTTTTACGTGGACCAAGAGGTGGAATTATTCTTACTAATAATGAGGATTTGATTAAAAAGTTTAATAGTGCAATTTTTCCTGGACTTCAAGGTGGTCCACTAATGCATGTTATTGCCGCTAAAGCTGTTTGTTTTAAAGAAGCATTGTCTGATGAATTTAAAAGTTATTCTAAAAATGTTATTACTAATGCGCAAGTTTTATCTGAAAGATTAATTAAAAATGGTTTTAAGATATTTTCAGGTGGTACAGATACTCATTTAATGCTTGTTGATTTACGGAGTTTTAATGTTACAGGTAAAGATGCTGAAGTAGCTTTAGTTCGTTCTAATATAACATGCAATAAAAATGGAATTCCATTTGACACACAAAGCCCAATGATAACTTCAGGAATAAGACTTGGAACTCCTGCGTGCACTACTAGAGGATTTGGTCCAAATGAATTTAACTTAATTGCTGATTTAATTTCAAAAGTTGTTAAAGGCCTAAGTAAAAACACTGCAAATAACTCGAAAATAGAAAAAGATGTACAAAAAGAGGTGATTGATCTTTGTGCTTCTTTCCCTATATATAGTGATTAAACACAAATAAATAACTATGCTTTGTCCATTTTGCAGAGAAAAAGATACTTCAGTTGTAGACTCAAGACCGACAGAAGACGGTACAGCTATCAGAAGACGTAGACTATGTGGATGTGAACGAAAGGAAAGATTTACAACTTTCGAAAGAGTTCAATTTCAAGAATTAACGGTAATAAAAGATAAAGGTAAAAAAGAACCTTTTGATAGGGATAAGATTTCAAAATCGATAAGAATTGCAACTAGAAAACGGCCTATAGATTCTGAAACAATAGAAAAATTTATTTCTAAGATCGTTAGAAACTTAGAGGGTTTAGGAGAAAGTGAAATTCCAACTTCTACTATTGGAAAATTTATAATGGAAGGATTGTCAAGTTTAGATAAAGTTGCCTATGTTCGTTTTGCCTCTGTTTACAAAAATTTTAAAGAAGCGAAAGATTTTGAGCAATTTGTTGGCAATCTAGATGAAAACAAATCATAACAATTTTTTAAGACTAGCTTTTAATTTAGCAAAAATCAATCTTGGTAAGACTGGGTTAAATCCTTCAGTAGGCTGTGTAGTTGTAAAAAACAATTCAGTTATTTCATCAGGCTATACTTCTAATAATGGAAGACCTCATGCTGAATTTAATGCTTTAAATTCCAAAAAAAATTTTAAAGACTCTGATTTATATGTAACCATGGAACCTTGTACACACTATGGATTAACACCTCCATGTACAAATATTATCTCTAAAAAAGGTATAAAACGAGTTTATTTTTCATTTTATGATACTGATTCAAGAACATCTAAAAAAATAAAAAAAAAATTAGCAAAAAAAAAAATAAAAGCCTATCAAATATCTAACAAAAATTATCAGAATTTTTATCAAAGTTATTTCCTAAGTAAAAGAAATATAACACCATTTGTCGACGCAAAAATTGCTATATCCAAAGATTATTTTACTATAGATAAAAGGACTAAATGGATTACTAATTATCTATCTAGAAATCGAACCCATTTAATCAGGTCCGAATATGATGCTATTTTATCAACATCTAAGACAATTAACAAAGACAATTCATTACTTAATTGTAGGTTAAATGGATTTAACAACAATAAACCAGATCTAATTATTATAGATTTAAAACTTAGTCTTAAAAACAATTTAAATATATTTAAAAATATTAATAAGAGAAAAATAATAGTAGTAACAGCCAAACTAAATAGTAAAAAGATTTCTTTTTTAAAAAAAAAAGGCATAAAAATTGTTTGTATAGAATCATTAACAAGTAAAAAAGATTTTATAAGTTTATTTAAAATTTTCAAAAAATATGCTTATAGTAGAATTTTAATTGAAAGCGGTTTAGTGCTTTTAAATAAATTATTAAAATATGGATTAATTTATAATTTATATATATTTCAATCCACGTTCAAATTAGAAAAAAATGGTAGAAACAATATATCAAATCGCTTTATCAAAAGAATTAAATTAAAAAATATGATTAATGTAAATTTAAATGGGGATAGACTTTTTAAAGTTAAAATTAAATAATGTTTAATGGAATTATATATAGTCTAGGTCTAGTAAAAAGTATTAGAAAAAGCCCTAAATATGTTTCTGGAAGTTTAGTAATTGAGATTGCCTCGAAAGTTAAATTTAAAAAATCTGATATCGGTGAATCTGTAAGCTGTGACGGAGTTTGTTTAACATTAATAAGAATAAAGAAAAAATCTTTTTTATTTTATTTATCTAAAGAAACTCTTAAAAGATCAAATTTTAAGAATATAAAATTAGGCAAATATATAAATATAGAAAAATCATTAATTAATGGTCAAAAAATTTCTGGTCATTATGTTCAAGGGCATGTTGACTCAACAGCTAAAGTCAAGAACATAAATATAATTGACAAGACTTGGGTAATTAAATTAGAACTAAATGATAAAAGATTATATAAATATTTAATCGAAAAAGCCTCTATTGCTATAAATGGAGTTTCATTAACTCTTTCAAAAGTTGCTAAGAGATATTTTGAGATTAATATTATACCACACACTTTAAAACTTACTAACTTAAAGAATTTAAAGAAAAGAGATATAGTTAATGTTGAGCTAGATATCTTTGGAAAATATATATTAAAATTATCTAAATAATGAAAAAAATGGCATTTTCACAAATTAATGAAATTTTACGTGATGCTAAAAAAGGTAAAATGTTTATCCTTGTTGATGATGGTGATCGGGAAAATGAAGGAGATTTAGTAATTCCTGGCTCAAAATGTAATTCAAAGAATATTAATTTTATGGCTAAACATGGAAGAGGTTTAATATGTTTAGCTCTTACATCAAAAAAAGTTAAAAAATTAAACCTACCGTTAATGTCTTCTATTAATAAGTCCAGAACTCAAACTGCTTTTACAATTTCTATAGAATCGAAGACAGGTGTCACAACCGGCATCTCCGCACAAGACAGAGCTAAAACAATTAAAGTTGCAATCAAACCTAATTCTAACAGACATAGCATTGTATCTCCTGGTCACGTATTTCCCTTAGTAGCAAAAGATGGAGGAGTTCTTGAAAGAGCAGGGCACACAGAAGCATCGGTCGATATCTCAAAGTTAGCGAAACTGAATCCAAGTGCAGTTATTTGTGAAGTAATGAATGAAGACGGCACAATGGCCCGTTATAAAGATTTAATCATTTTTGCAAAAAAACATAGACTTAAAATAGCGAAAATTGAAGATTTAATTTCTCATAGATTGAGAAATGAAAAACTAATTAAATGTATTTCAAACAAAAAGATTAAAATTAGGAAATATGGAAGTTTTGATTTAAAAACTTTTAAGAATAAACTAGACGGTTCAGAGCATTATTCGATAACGAAGGGTAAATTTAATAAAAACAAAGCTTCGAGAGTAAGAGTAATATCTACTAATGTTTTAAACAGTTTTTTTAACTTTAATAAAGATATTTACAAAAGCTCTCTAAATCATCTTAATAAGTTTAATAATTTTGCTTTAATTCTTATTAAAGGAACTAATCTAAATCCGTCATCATCTGAAAACAACAAAATATTGAGATATTATGGTATAGGCGCTCAGATAATAAAGGAATTAAAGATAAAAAATATGATATTAGTTTCGAGAACAAAGAAGCGTATTATTGCTCTTAAAGGCTATGGTATAAAAATTAAGAAGCAAGAGATTATAAAATGAAAAAAAAAATAAAAATTTTAATTGTATCTTCGAGATATAATCATCCTGTTGAATTAATGAAATCAACTTTGAAAGAATTAGAAAAATATAAAATATCTCATGCAACAGTATATTGTGATGGAGCATTTGAAATACCTGTTACTATAGCTAGAAATATAAAGAAGTTTGATGCTTTTATTGCTATAGGAATTATTATTAAAGGCGAAACTCCTAATTTTAATCTCATATCACAGGCTATAACTAACGGTATAATAGATTTATCAATATTACATAAAAAACCAATTGGAAATGCAATTTTGACATGTTTAAATTCTACTCAAGTTAAAAAAAGAAGTCATAAAGGAAAAGAAGCAGTAGATGCTGTACTGAGTGTTTTAAATCCTAAAGATAATTATCGTGCTATTAATTTTGACAAGCCTTAAATGATTTCACAAAATGACAAAATAAATTCCAGTCCAAGAATAAGAATAATTCAAAAAATATACGGTCATTTAATGAACCCTGATGAACAAATTAACTACTCTAAAAGCCAATATAAGAAATTTATCAAAGATGTTACCGAGGGTACATTAGAAAGAAAAGATTTGATTGAAGAAACTATTATCAAACATTTGGATAAGGAAATTAATTTAAAAAAAACAGATAAATTGTTGAAAATTATTTTATTTTCAGCTGTTTTTGAACTGATTTTTAAACACAACACCCCGAAAAATGTGGTTATTAGTGAATACGTAAAAGCTTCTGAATTCTTTTTGGAAAAGTCCCAAATAAGCTATCTGAATGCTATTTTAGATAAGTTGTCAAAACTTATAAGAAAAGACTGATTTACAGACATTTTTCCCTTTAATAAGTGATAAGTTTAACTTGCCTTTTTTAAGTTTTTTTGGCATTTATCCTTTTTACTTATGAATAATTATTTAGAATTACTATACTTAATATCTTTCACAGGAATTCTTGCTGTAGCATATAGCTATTTATTATCAGGACAAATTCTTGCTGCAAGTCCAGGCAACAATAGAATGCAAGAAATAGCAGAAGCAATTCAAATAGGAGCTAAGGCATATTTAAATCGTCAATACAAAACAATAGCTATTGTAGGTATAATTGTATTAGCTATTGTAACTTATTTTTTTAATTATCTTGTAGGTTTAGGTTATTTTATTGGTGCTTTTTTATCTGGTGTTGCTGGATATGTTGGCATGTTAATATCTGTTAAAGCTAATGTAAGAACAGCTGAAGCGTCAAGAAACAGCCTACAAGCAGGATTAACTATTGCTTTTAAATCTGGTGCTATTACAGGCTTACTAGTTGCTGGTTTAGCTCTATTAGCAATTACAATTTATTATATAATTTTAATTAATCTTAATGTTGATAAAAGAGAAATCATAAATGCTCTAGTTGCTCTCGGTTTTGGTGCGTCATTAATTTCTATTTTTGCTCGATTAGGTGGTGGTATTTTTACTAAGGGTGCTGATGTTGGAGCAGATTTAGTTGGAAAAGTTGAGGCTGGTATACCTGAAGATGACCCAAGAAATCCCGCCGTTATCGCAGATAATGTTGGAGATAATGTTGGAGACTGTGCAGGAATGGCAGCAGATTTATTTGAAACATATGCTGTAACAATAGTTGCAACAATGGTTCTAGCTTCAATATTTTCACCTCAAGATTATAACTTAATGATTTATCCTTTAGCTATAGGCGGAGCCTGTATAATCACTTCAATAATCGGAACTTGGTTTGTAAAATTAGGCAAAAACAAAAATATTATGGGAGCTCTTTATAAAGGTTTTATTGTAACCGCTGTAACATCTTTAATAGTTATGTACCCGGTTACTGATGCTATTGTTGGATTAAAAAGTACTTATAATAATAATGCTGGCGCAATCTTCTCAGGTTTAGATCTTTATATTTGCGGAGTAGTTGGATTCATAATTACAGGTTTGTTGATTTGGGTTACAGAATATTACACTGGAACTAATTACAGACCAGTTAAGTCAGTGGCAAAATCTTCAACAACAGGTCATGGAACGAATGTTATACAAGGCCTAGCTGTTTCAATGGAAGCTACAGCAATACCAGCGTTAATTATAGTTGCAGGTATTCTTTACACAAATAGTTTAGCGGGTTTGTTCGGAATAGCAATTGCAGTAACTGCCATGCTAGCTTTAACTGGAATGGTTGTTGCTTTAGATGCTTATGGTCCAGTAACAGATAATGCTGGAGGAATCGCAGAAATGTCTAAACTTCCTAAAAATGTAAGAAAAACAACAGATGCACTAGATGCTGTCGGTAATACAACAAAAGCTGTAACTAAAGGTTATGCAATTGGATCTGCAGGTCTTGGTGCTCTAGTTTTATTCGCAGCATATACTGAGGATATTAAATATTTTTCTACAATTAAAAATTCTGCTTTAGAAGGTGTAGATGTAACTTTTGATTTGTCTAATCCATTTGTAGTAGCAGGACTATTAATTGGAGGAATGTTACCATATTTATTTGGTTCTATGGGAATGCAAGCTGTAGGTCGGGCTGGCGGTGCTGTGGTAATTGAAGTAAGAAGACAATTCAAAAAGATACCTGGGATTATGAAAGGTAAAAGAAAACCAGACTATGGTAAATTAGTTGATTTACTTACAAAAGCTGCAATCAAAGAAATGATTATACCATCTTTATTACCAGTTTTGTCGCCAATTATTTTATATTTTGTTATGTTACAAATAGGGGGTCTAGAAGCTGCGCTTTCATCACTAGGTGCTATGTTGTTAGGAGTTATAATTACAGGATTGTTTGTAGCTGTTTCTATGACAGCTGGTGGAGGTGCATGGGACAATGCAAAAAAATATATTGAAGATGGAAATTTTGGAGGCAAGGGTTCAGAAGCACACAAGTCGGCTGTTACAGGAGATACTGTAGGAGATCCTTACAAAGACACTGCTGGACCAGCAGTTAACCCAATGATTAAGATCACAAACATAGTAGCTCTTTTATTGTTGGCAGTTATTGCTCACTAATTTATTTTCTGTTTCCGTACATTTTTTGTTTAACACTAGATAGAAAGCTTTCAACAAAACTTTTTTGAGTCAATTCATTTTTAGTTTCTTTGCTACTAAAAGCAACTTTATTAGTATCGTTTATATCAAAAATTTTTTTAGATTTTAAAATTCCAAATTTATCAAATTTTAGAACTAAAGTATTATTCTTTTTTAAAACATGTTGACCCAACTTATGATATTTTCCTTTACTTAAAGTTCTCTCTAAATATATCCACATATTCTCATCATCAATTGACTTCGAATGAGGTCGACCTATTATTTTTATGACATCATTTTTATTGGACTTATTTAGTATTAATTTATTAGATCTATTTTCAAGAAATACTATACCGTGATTTTTTGTGGGTTCTTGTAATTGACAACCTGTTAATATAATGAATAAAGTTATAAATAGTTTGGTAAAATGATTTTTAAATCTAAAAGACATAATTATAATCTTTATAATACATTACTGTATTTGTCTCGAAATTTATTTTTTTATAGCAAAATAAACTTGAAAGACACTTTTGAAACAAGACTATATTTAACATTCTTTCATTTTTCTGTCATTTTAACTGTATTCAAGAATAAAAAAATTAATTTTTCACAACAAAATTACGATAATTTTTTTCATTGCATTGAAAACGATTTACGGGAATTAGGATTTGGTGATGTGAATGTTAATAAAAAAATGAAAAATATGAATAAGATTTTTTATGATATTTTATTAAAAATCAATAAATCAAATAAAAACTTTACAATGAATAAAGATTTAGTTTTAAAGTATTTTGAATATTTAAAAGATTCAAACGTAGATAAATACGAGCTTTTTGCTGAATATTTTACTAAATTTTATCATTTTTGTTTTGAACTAAGCCCTAAAACTATGATAAAAGATGCCATAAAATTTAGGATAAAATAATGGCTGTACCAAAGAGAAAAACATCAGTTTCGAGAAAAAAGATGAGAAGATCTCATCATAGACTTTCTTCGGTAAATATACTTGAAGATAAAAAAAGTGGTGAATACAAGCTTTCTCATCATATAGATTTAAAATCCGGTTATTATAACGGAAAAAAAATATTAGATATCTAATCTTTAAAAATGACAAAAAAAATTACTATTGCTATTGATGCAATGGGAGGTGAAAATGCACCAGAAAAAAATATTGAAGGTCTTAAAATCTTTTTAAAAAAGAATAAATTAAAGAAAGATTTTACTATTCATTTATACGGAGATAAAAAGTCATTAGATGAGCAAGTTTCAAAGTTTGATATTAAAGATGACTCTGTTAAAATTATTCATACGGAAGGCGTAGTTTCTGATGAAGAGACCCCTTTAACTGCTATAAAAAATTCTAAGAATACTAGTATGTGGAATTCTATTTTAGCACAAACTGATGGTGAAGCTGACATAAGTTTATCAGCCGGCAATACCGGTGTTCTTTTTATAATTTCTAAAATGATCCTAAAAATGATGAAAGAAGTTAGCAAACCAGCTTTAGCGGGTTTGTGGCCAAGCAAAAAAGGAATGAGTGTTGTATTAGATTTAGGTGCCAACATTGAATGTAATGAAAAAAATCTAATTGATTTTTCTGAAATGGGTGCGGCTTTATATAAGTCAATTTTTCCTCAAGAAAAACCATATGTATCACTTTTGAATATAGGGTCAGAAGAAATCAAAGGAACCGAAATACTTAAAAAAACATATTCTGAATTAAAGAATTTAAGTGATGATGAAAATTTTATTTTTAATGGTTATATCGAAGGGAACAAAATAATGGAAGGTCAAAGCAACGTAATAGTGACTGATGGATTTACAGGAAATGTAGCTCTTAAAACAGCTGAAGGTACTGCAAAATTTCTAACAGATAGTTTAAAAAAATCTTTAAGTGAGAATATATTTTCAAAACTATCTATAATATTTTCATATTTTTCTCTGAAAAAATTTAAATCTAAACTAGATCCTAGAAAATATAATGGTGCTATATTCTTAGGATTAAATGGCCCTGTCGTAAAAAGTCATGGAGGAACTGATGCAATTGGTTTTTATTATTCAATTGATTTATGCTATAGAATAATAAAAGGTAATTTAATGCATCAAATTAAGAATAATTTAAGCCATTTAGATGTTAAAAAGTAAAAGAATTCAATTAACAAAAAAAGATATTTCAAAAAAAATAAAATCTAAAATTGGACTTTCTGTCTCTTATACTGATAAAATCTGTGACAGTTTAATAGTAATATTGAAAGATTTAATAAAAACCAAGGAGACAAACATTAAAAACTTTGGTTCTTTTAAAATTATAAATAAAAAAGAAAGAATAGGTAGAAATCCAAAAACTAAGAAAACATACTTAATTAAAGCTAGAAAATCTATAGGTTTTAAATCTTCCAAATACTTAACAAATAAAGTAAATAATTTTTAATGGAAAAACTAATCACTATTTCTCAACTTTCTAGATTATTAAAACTAATAGATTTAAAAACAAATAAACCCTCTAATCATGTTTTAAGATACTGGGAAAAGGAATTTAAACAAATTAAGCCAATGATTATCAAAAATAGACGCTATTATTCGTTGAAACAAATAAATATCATTAAATTGATTAAATATTTACTTAAAGATAAGGGAATGACTATAAGTGGAGTCAAAAATGTACTTAAATCTAAAATAAATACTCTTGACGATTACAATTCTTTTAGTTTAAAAGCTGACTATCATAAAAAGATCATTGAAAATAAAAGTAAAAATATTTTAGAAAAAGTAAAAAAAATTAAAATGTATGGCAAAAAAAACACACATTAAAGTAAGAATGGTTCCTGAAAGTAATCCAGATAGTAAATTTATTTATTATGCTAAAAAACCTACAAAAGGTGAGAAGGCCAAAGATAAACTCAAACTAAAGAAATATAATCCTAATACTAGAAAACATGAATTTTTTATTGAGAAAAAATTACCACCACATAGTAAATAATTTATCTTTTATTAAAATTCCTATATTCATAATCTATAAAAGATCTAATCATAGCTTTCCAAATAGTATTTGTTATTTTGGGATCTAAATTTCTTTTTTTAGATTCTTTATTAATTTTCATCAAAATAATTTTAATTCTTTTTCTGTCAACAATTTGATTTTTAAATTCTTTCTCACGCAATATCTTGTTTACTAATATTTTTCTTTTTTTAATAAGCAAAAGCATTTTCAGATCTAATTTATCTAATTTTTTTCTAATAATGTTGATTTTTTTATTTATCATAGCGACATTAATATTATATTCATTTTTGAATTTAATTATATACTTAGTTTATGAATTTTTTTTTAAGCAAAAAATATGATAAAATCTTTTTTCTTTGGCTAATAATCCTAATTTCACTAATAGCAATAATGATTGTAGTTGGAGGATTAACTAGATTAACGGACTCCGGTCTGTCAATAACTCAATGGCAACTTTTCTCAGGTATAATTCCACCTATTACTAAAAATGATTGGATTTATTATTTCAATTTATACAAAGAAATACCCGAATTTAAATTACAAAATTATTCAATGACTATGAAAGAATTCAAAGTGATTTTTTGGTGGGAATGGATTCATAGGATTTTAGGAAGAGTTATAGGTTTAGCTCTGATTTTACCTTTAATCTATTTTACATTTAAAATTAATTATAAAAAGTTAATTAGCCTATACATCATTTTCTTAATGGTTTGTTTTCAAGGTTTTATGGGGTGGTACATGGTTGCTAGTGGATTAGTTAATAATGTAGATGTAAGTCATTTTAGACTTTCAGCCCATTTATTTATAGCTTTTCTAATTCTTTCTAGCTTAGTTTGGTATTACTTAAATTTGAAAACTAACTCAAATAAAAATTTTTTCGTCAATAATTCTAAGATTTATTCTATTAAAATTTTTATTTTTTTAATTTTTTTACAGATAATATTCGGAGCTTTTGTCTCAGGTTTAGATGCTGGTAAAATATATCAAACTTGGCCTCTTATGAATGAGTCTTATTTCCCAGGGGATATTAATTTTAGAAATTATAGAGAATTCTTAAATTTAAATGATAGGTCTGTTGTTCAATTTATTCATAGAAACATTGCCTATTTAATTTTTTTTGTATTTGTTTTCATAGGAATTGAAATTACTAAATCAAAAGAAAAAAAATTATATAAATCATACTTTTATTTATTAATACTTATATTAATTCAAATAATTTTAGGAATTTTAGCATTAATTTCTAATTTAAATATTGCTTTAGCCTCACTACATCAAATTTCTAGCATTTTTTTAATAATCATCTCGTTAAATTTTTATTTTAAATCTATTAATTAATTGACTTTAATAGTTTTTGTGAGTATTTATCGCTCTATTAAAATGACACCGTTTATAAAAAAAAAAGACATAAAAAAAGATTGGTATATTATTAATGCAGAAAATGCTGCAGTTGGAAGACTTGCTTCATATATTTCAAAAGTGTTAAGAGGTAAAAACAAACCAACTTTTAATCCTAACATTGATAATGGAGATTTTGTTGTAGTTACAAACATTGATAAAATCAAATTTACAGGTAAGAAATTCAAAAATAAAAAATATTATAAACATACAGGTTATCCAGGAGGAATTAAAGAAACTACTCCCTTTACATTAAAAGAAAAAAATAAAACACAAGACATTTTAAAATTAGCTGTTAAAAGAATGTTGCCCGGAGGCCCATTAGCAAAAAAACAACTAACTAAATTAAAGATATATAATGGTGAAAAACATCCACATGAAATTCAAAAACCAAAAATTGTGGAATTTGAAAAATTAAATAAGAGAAATTTGGTAAAAAATTAATGAATAATTTAAACACTACTTCATCATCAGCAAAAAAAATAAAACTTGATTTTAAAGATAGTAAATATGCTACAGGGAGAAGAAAAAGATCTATAGCAAAAGTCTGGATAAAAAATGGTTCGGGAAATATTTATGTGAATGGAATTAAAATGAACGAATATTTCAAAAGACCTGTTCATCAGATCATCGTAACAAGACCACTAGAAATTTCTGAAGTAAGAACAAATTATGATGTAAAATGTTCCGTTAAAGGTGGAGGATTATCAGGTCAAGCAGGAGCAATAATCTTAGGTATTTCTAGAGCATTAATCGCACACGATGAACTTTTAAAAAAGAATCTTAAAAAAGATAAATTGACCACCCGTGATTCAAGAGTTGTTGAGAGAAAGAAATACGGGCATAGAAAAGCCAGAAGAAGTTTCCAATTCTCTAAGAGATAATCATTTAAATTTAATAATTAACTGGACGGTGTTATAAGATCAAATGTCTAAAAAAAAGATAAATATAGCTGTTATAGGTGCAACTGGATATACTGGTTTAGATTTAGTTTTATTACTATCTAAACATCCTAAAGCTAATATTATAAGTCTATGTGCAACTAAAAATTTAGGTAAAAAAATTTCTTTTTTTGATGAAAGAATCAAAAAAAAATTACCAAAAATATCTTCAATCAATAGGATTGATTGGAAAAAAATTGATCTTGTTTTTTTTTCATTACCAAATGGAGAAGCTCAAAAAATTGTTAAAAAAATATATTTTAAATATAATAATTTGAAATTCATAGATTTATCTGCTGATTTTAGACTTACAGACCCAAGAAGATATTTAAAAAATTATAAAAAAAAACATAAAGCAACTAATCTTATCAAAAGTTCGATTTATGCTATTTCTGAATTTGTTAAAAAAGATATTCATAAATATAGAATTATAGCAAACCCTGGTTGCTATCCTACTTCAATACAAATTCCTTTAATTCCATTAATAAAGAAAGGTCTTATTAAGATAGATAATATAACTATAGACTCAAAATCTGGTTTTTCAGGAGCAGGTAAAAATTTAGAAAAAAAGTTTAAACATAAAAATCTTTATCACTCTACTTTTGCATATAATACAAAAAATCATAGACACATTTCAGAAATTGATCAGGAATTAAAAAAATATACAAGAAAAAATATTAAATTTACTTTTAATCCCCATATACTTCCTACATTTAGAGGAATCTTGACTTCAATATATATAGATCTAAAAAAAAACTCATCTTCAAGTAAAGTGAGAAATGAATTAATTAGACATTATAAAAAGGATAAATTTATAAATATTGTAAAATTAAATTCTGAGCTTGGTTCAGGCAATGTTTTAAATACAAATAACTGTGAGATTTCAGTTTGCGAGACTAGGTTAAAAAGAAAAATCGTTATTTTTTGTGCAATCGATAATCTAATTAAAGGAGCGTCAGGTCAAGCGATACAAAATATGAACCTAATATATAAATTTCCTGAGTCTCTAGGTTTAAGATGAAAAAATTACTACTTTTTTTAATTTTTTTATTCATTCTTGGATGCAATAAACCTAAGACCGTTCTTATTTGTGGAGATCATGTGTGTGTAAATAAAGCTGAAGCAGAGCAATATTTTGAAGATAATCTTACGTTAGAGGTAAGAGTTATAGATAACAAAGCTAAGAAAGATATTGATCTAGTTGAACTAAACTTAAAATCAAATTCAGAAGGGAAGAAAAAAATTAGCATACTACCTATAGATAAAACAAAAAAAAAAATTAAAATTCTTTCAAATGATGAAATTGATAAAAAAAAAGCTGAAATTAAACAAAGAAAAAAAAATCAGATAAAAAAAGACAAAAATAAAAAGATATTAAAAGAAGCAAAACTAAATAAAATTACAGAAAAACAAAAAACCTCAAATAAAATAAGAAAATCCGAAATAGTTGTTAATAAATCTAGTAATAAAATAACAGATATTTGTACTATGCTTGAAAAATGTAGTATTGATGAAATATCTAAATATTTGATTAAGCAGGGTAAAGAAAAAAATTTTCCCGATATTGCAGTCAGAGAAACTAAATGAAAAATATTAATAAACTAAATATTGCAATAGTTGGTCTTGGTAATATTGGTAGTTATTTATATAAATATTTACAAAACAATAAGAAAATTTTATCTAAGAAAAATAATTGTACTCCAAATATTATTTTTGTTTCAGCAAGAAATAGAAAAAAAAGAAGAAATGTAAAGATAAATAAAAAAAAATGGCTTAAAAATTATTTAGATGCAACAAAATCACAAAAGGTGGATATTATTGTTGAATTAATAGGAGGATCAGAAGGGGCTGCAAAGAAATTAGTTTTTAATGCTCTTAAAAATAAAAAACATGTCGTGACTGCAAATAAAGCTTTGATAGCTAAATATGGAGATCAGTTATCTAAGATTGCTGAGGAAAACAATGTTAATCTCGAATTTGAAGCAGCTGTATGTGGAGGAGTTCCAATTATTAGATCTCTAAAAGAAGGTTTGATAGCTAATAAGATTATAAGGGTTTATGGAATTTTTAATGGAACATCTAATTATATACTTTCGTCTATGGATAAAGAAAATAAAAGTTTTAAAGATGTTTTAATTGATGCAAAAAGACTAGGTTATGCAGAGTCAAATCCCTTATCAGACTTAAATGGTGATGATGTTGCTTCAAAATTAAAAATACTCTCCTCTTTGTGTTTTAATTCATTGATTGATCATAACATTCACGTAGAAGGAATAAGTTTTATTGACAAAATAGATATAGATAATGCCAACAAACTTGGGTATAAAATAAAGTTATTAGGTGTAGCGGAAACAATTAATAATCAAATTTACCAAAGAGTTCATCCAACTTTAATCAAAAAAACCTCTTACATAGCAAGTATAGATGGTGTACTAAACGCTGTGATAGTTGACGGTAAGCCCGTAGGTCAAAATGTTATTCAAGGAGAGGGTGCGGGACCTGAAGCAACTACTTCAGCGTTGATCTCGGACATTTCTTCAATTTTAAGAGGAAATATTAAGTTTCCTTTTTCTATATCTAGCAAAGAAAGAAAAAAATTAAACTATAAAGGTATTGCTGAAAGATCATTTTCTGCCTATTTACGATTCGAAGTATTAGATAAACCAGGTGTCTTATCAAATATTACGAACATATTTTCAAAAAATAAAGTTTCAATTAAAAGATTAATTCAAGATCCAAATAAATCAAAAAAATCTTCTTCAATTATAATTATTACTCATAATTCAAAGGATAAATATTTAAATAAGATTATTAAACAAATTGAAAAAAAATCTTACATAACAAAAAAACCTAAATTAATTAGAATTGGAACTAATTAATGTCTATTAAATCTGAATATCTTAAATTATTTGTTAAAGCTACTGAACAAGCTGCTTATGGAGCATTTAAATTTGTGGGAAGAAATGACAAAATAGCTGCAGATCAGGCAGCAGTAGATAATATGAGGAATGAATTTAATAAAATTGATATGGATGGCGAAATTGTAATTGGAGAAGGCGAAATGGATGAGGCTCCAATGTTATTTATAGGTGAAAAAGTAGGTACTAAAAAAGGTCAAAAAATAGATTTAGCAGTTGATCCATTGGAAGGAACAAATTTCGTTGCAAAAAATCTTCCAAACGCTTTTTCTGTACTAGCTGCTTCAGAACAAAACAATTTATTCTTTGCTCCAGACACATATATGGAAAAAATTGCTATAGGGTCAAACTTGCCTAAAAACTTATTAGATTTAGATAATAGTGTAGAAAAAAATATATCTCTTTTAGCTGAGGCTAAAAATACAACTCCAGATAAAATAACTGCGTGCATATTAGATAGACCAAGACATGAAGAGATAATATCTTCTTTAAAAAAAATGAAAGTAAACCTTAAGTTAATCAGCGATGGTGATGTATCAGGAATAATTTATATTGTAGATAAAAACTCTCCTGTTGATATCTATATGGGAATTGGAGGTGGGCCAGAAGGTGTTTTAGCTGCTGCTGCCCTAAGTTGTTATGGGGGACAAATACAAACTAGATTGGTATTAGACAAAAATGAGTCTATTCGAGCAAAAAAAATGGGCATTATTGATTTAAAAAAAAAAATATAATATTGAAGATATGATTAAAGGTGACGTTATGTTTTGTGCTACAGCTATAACTAATGGAGACTTAGCTGATGGGATTAAAGATAACAAAGAATATTATGAAGCTAGTACTATTGCTTTACATAAAAATGGTAAAATTAATACTCTTTTTAAAAATAAACACAAAAAATGAATTCAGTATCAGTTACTGGAAAAAATTGGATTTTAAAAAAATTTGATCAAGAAAAAATAGTTTATTTAAAGGATAATTATTCT
>MDTB01237205.1_pt1 | contig 19819 bp, 22 predicted proteins | sample 811161 | NCBI WGS metagenome assembly MDTB01 (sample SAMN05326650, study PRJNA326480) | marine metagenome | isolation source: seawater | place: Mediterranean Sea | collected 2009 | reverse complement strand
CTGGCCAGGGCATAGACCCCGAGATACCCAAGAAACTTGACCAATCCTTTGGCCGCGGCGAATGGAACGGGCGAGAAGCCCGTGGCAAGAGCGGCGATACCGAGAAAAAGCAACAACCAGCCGCCGATTGGACGGATCCGAGCGGGGGGGGTGACGAGTGACCACAGCAGCCACAGGGCGCCAGTCGCGGCGATTAGCAGCGTCAGCCCGGCTCGGGTGAAGAAGGGGAGGCCGGCGAGCAGGAGTGTCAGGAGACCTCCGGCGAGCCACTCCAGACGCTTGATGACGTCTGGTTTTGGGTGCAGCACTCCCTGCCAGCGCAGCAGCAGTGGAACGGCCATTGCTCAGGGTCCAGGGCTGACGGTTTCTGCGGGATTATCAATCTCCCGCCAGCGACTTTCCAGCTCGGCCAACTCCGGGAGCTCAGCCTGGTTGCGCTGATACAGCACCCGGTACACGGGAAGTTCTTGTTCTGAAGTGAAGCGCTCCCGTTCCGTCGGCACCGACAGAGGATTGTCGACACGCCAGGGTCTTGCATCAGCGGCTGGCCGGTTGAAACAGCCGCAGAGTTCGGTGAGCGTCACCATCGGTGTGATCACCTCCAGGACATCGCTCTGGATGAAAAACTCACGTCCTGGTTGCAGAGCAGCCGCGATGGCCAACAGCAGAGCCGGTTGCAGCACCCGCCGTTTGCGATGGCGCCGCTTGAACCACGGGTCAGGAAACTGGATCGAGACCCGTTGCATCTGATCGGGCGGCAGCGCTGCCATCCATCCCTCGAGGCTGATGTTGGCGTTGCAGAACAGCACGCGGACGTTGCCAAGACCGCTGGCCAGGGCATCACGGTCTGCGGAGATCACCAGTGGTCGTCGAATTTCGACGCCGAGATGGTTCCAGTGCGGTTGGCATTGCGCCAGGCCGAGCAGGCAGCGGGCTCTGGCACAGCCGATGTCGAGATGGATCGGCTGCAGAGGTTTCTCGAACAGGTCGCTGGGTGGCGGTAGCTGCAGCGGCAGCTGAAAGAACCGACTCAGCGGATTGACGTGCTGACGCAAGGCTCCCGAGTTCAGGACGGGTCGTGCCGAAGCAGACCCCAGCAGGCTGTATAGCCATGCAGGTGGGTTGCTCCGCCAACCGGTCCGATTTCCCCATTGCAAAAGGCTCCGGCGACCGGAAGTTCCGGCATCACCTGCCTGGCCAGGGACACATCACCGTTGGGGACTCCGAACAGGCCGTTGCCGCGCCCGAGGCAGGCCATCAGCAAACCGAACTGAGCTGGAGCAGCCTGATTGGCCGCTGAGCGCAGCAGTTGCAGGGCCTCCTGACGAGAGGCGTCGGCCTCCCGCAGCTGAAACTGCACGTTCTGGCCGGGGCGGACCCGTTCAGCCACGGCCACGGCGCCATTGCTGGGATCCACGCCGATCAGATTGCGAACCAGAAACGCCCCTTCAGCGGTATTGGTGCCGTCGGGACCGAGTTTGAGTTCACGGCGTTCGATGCCGAGGAACAGTGAGTGTCGAACCAACTCGCGCTCCTGTTCGCTCAGATCCGCCAGCACCCGTTGCAGGCAGGCCACTGGGCTGGCCTTGCGATCACCCTCGCTCAATTCCAGCAGCACATTGCGTTGCACTTGCTCAATGGCAAATACCGGACCAATGGGACGACATCCCTGGGCCACCACAGCCTCCATGGTCCAGTCGCCTCCGATGGAGCAGACCACCGCACCGGTGGTGACGGCATCGTCGATCAGCAGTGATCCGTGGGGAGCGTTGTGTGGTCCGGCAATTCCGCCGATGCGGACTGCTGTGGGGTAGGCGTAGTCCAGACCGCTGATCAGATCGTTGATCCCGCTACTGGTGGGATCGATCAGCACGATCTGGCTGCGGCACTGCCCTGGATCAATTCCTGTCCATTCCTGCCAGCTCAGGGCCGACCCGTCCAGATCGGGAAGGGCATCGGTTGTCAGGGCCCGCGTCTGGATCTCGGCACCGGGGAGTTTGAGCAGCGACACGCTCAGGGCCGGGGTTTGCTCGAGCTCGGAAGCCACCCCGCCTTCGGTGGTGCCGATCACCCCACCACCGGCGCATCCAAGCCAGTGTTTGGCCTTCAGCCGTTGCTGGAGCAGAGGCAGCAAACGGGGCAGGTCGCTGGCGTAACTGGTGGAGGCAAACACCAGGGCCAGATCGGCTTCGCTGTGGCGCCCAAGACTGGCAACAACGTCCTGGACAGCTTCATCCAGAGATGGTCTTGAGGACAAGGCGGTCCGACACGTCGGCGTCGCCGATGCCGCCCGGAACCAGTCGAGGGGGGAGAACGACGCCATGCCGTGGACCCTATCAACCTCGATGGCAGAGAGGGCGTTGATAATGACGCCAACTTGTACCGACCGAGTGAACGAGCTGTCCTATCGCGCGCTGGTCTGGTTGACCTATCGACTGGCGGCCACCTTCGCGCTGGGACTTCCGTTGGTTCTTCTGATCTGGTCTTCCGTGCGCCGTGAGGCGTCCGTGGTGCGTTTGCTCTCCCTGTACTGGAAAGTGGCGAGCCTGATGGGGATCAGCATGCTGCTGCTCACCGATCAGCGTCCTCTGGGCTACCTCACAGCGCTGCTGGCTCCGCTGCTGATGCTCATCTCGGTTTGGTTTTGGGTGGACCTCAACGAAGAGCTGGAGGACCTGCCGCCGTGGCGACCACTCCCTCTCAGCGTGCGGTTGTGGCGATGGGCTCTGAGTGGATTCGCCCTGTTGAGTGCCGCCATGAATGCCACGGCTCTGGGTTGCATGCAGCTGGGCACGACCAGTGAATGCAAGGCGTGGCTGGAGGCGCCCAGGGGGGTTCACAGCGTGGTGGAAACAGTCTTTGACTTCGTTTTCGGAGGTCAGTGGACGGAGGGCGTTGCCGCCTTCATCGGTTACGTCGCACTGGTGGCCTATCTGGCTGGCCTTCTGCAGTGGCTGCTGGTGCGCTTGCCTCGACAGGGACGTGTGGCCGGCGGTTTTTGAGTGATGACCAGAACGCTGACGGATCTGCTGCGGGCCCTGGAGGAGCGCAGCCGTCAATGTCCCAATCGTGTGGTGCGTCTAACCGGCACGGTCGACTCAGAACCGTGCGAATTACTGATCTTCCGAGGTTTCAGCAGCAGCACCACCCACCCCACATCGTTCGATCCGGATGCACCGGTGCTGCTCATGCCGGTTGTGCTCGACAACGCTGAGCTGCTGGAGGGACCGCTCCAGCCCGAGCAGGTCAAGGTGTTGATGGGGCCGATGACGCCTGAGCAGTTGTTGGATCAGGCCATCTGGTGAACGCGCCGTTCCAACACGGCGACACAGCGGCCGCAGAGGTGGGGATGCTCCATGTGTTGGCCGACATCGCTTTCGTAGTGCCAGCAGCGCTCACATTTGATGCCGCGAGCTCGGGCGACTTCGATCAAGGCGTTGTCGTCTTGCTCACTGGCAAGGACCTCCGCCCAGGGTTCACCCCCAAGTTGCAGCTGGGACACCAGCAACCAGTCGCGTAGTCCATCCACATCGCGATCACCGTGGTCCCTCAGCCAGTCCAGGGCGGCTTGAAGCTTTGGCTGAGGAGCGTCGATCCGCACCGCTGCTTCTAGCGAAGCACCCAGTTCCTGGCGGCTTCGGCAGCCCTCCATCACTCTGTTCACCGAGGCCCTGAGCAGTCGTAGCTGCTGAACGGGTTCCACAAGGCTGTTGTCGCGCCACTCATCCGGAACCGATGGCCAACCGCGCTGGAAGACGGAGTCCTCCTCCACGGGGTAGGGCAGGTTCTGCCAGATGTCTTCGGCCATGTGGCAGAGCACCGGGGCGATCAGACCAGCCAGACGCTCAATGATCAGAGCCATGACGGTCTGGCAGCTGCGTCGTCGTTGATCCGCTGGTGCGCTGACGTAGAGACGATCCTTGGCGATGTCGAGGTAGAAGTTCGAGAGGTCGCTGACGCAGTAGTTCTGCAGCAACTGAAAGAACCTGAAGAACTCGACGTTCTCAAAGGCTTCCGTGATTTCATCCATCACCTCGGCGGTGCGCTCCAGCATCCAGCGATCGAGCAGGGGAAGCTCGGCAACCGGAATGGCGTCGGTCACCGGATGGAAGTCGTGCAGATTGCCGAGCAGATAACGGCTGGTGTTGCGGACCTTTCGGTACACATCCGCGAGCTGACGCAGGATGCCTGCACCGATGGGAACATCGGCTGAATAGTCGACGGAACTCACCCACAGCCGCAACACGTCGGCCCCATAGGCGGGCTCCTGCTTCTGGTTCTTGCCTCCCTCGATGATCACCATGGGGTCGACAACGTTGCCCAGGGATTTGCTCATCTTTCGGCCCTTCTCATCGAGGGCGAATCCATGGGTGAGGACTCGCTTGTAGGGGGCTCGGCCGTTAACGGCAACGGAGGTGAGCAGCGAGGACTGAAACCAACCGCGGTGTTGGTCGGACCCTTCTAGGTAGAGGTCGGCTGGATAGCGAAGGTCATTGCGCTGGCTTGCGACGGCTGCCCAGCTGGAGCCCGAGTCGAACCACACGTCCATGGTGTCGGTTCCCTTGCGCCACTGATCGGCCTGGTCGGCATAGGACGGTGGCAGTAAATCCGCTTCGTCGTTTTCCCACCACACGTCAGCACCGTGTTCGGCGATCAGGGTTTCGATGTGCTTCAGGGTGTCGGCATTGAGTAACACCTCGCCGTTGCTGCGGTTGTAAAACACTGGGATCGGCACACCCCAGGTGCGCTGACGCGAGATGCACCAGTCGCCGCGCTCTTTCACCATCGACTCAATCCGGTTGCGACCTGAGGCGGGGGTCCACTCCACCTGGTCGATGGCATCCAGTGCCTGCTGGCGGAAGCCTTCAACTGAGGCGAACCACTGTTCTGTGGCGCGGAAAATGGTTGGTTTCTTGGTGCGCCAGTCGTAGGGGTAACGGTGGCCATAGGCCTCCTGCTTCAGCAGGGCACCGGCGGTATCCAGAGCTTCGATGATGGACGTGTTGGCGTCCTTGAGGACGTTCAAACCGGCAAACGGCCCGGCTTCTTCGGTGAGGGTGCCCGCTTCATCCACGGGGCAGAGCACCGGCAGGCCGTTCTTCTGGCCGGTGTGGAAGTCATCGACACCGTGGCCAGGAGCGGTGTGCACGAGGCCTGTGCCGGATTCGGTGGTGATGTACTCGCCACCGATCACCACCGGACTGCTGCGATCCAGCAGCGGGTGGCGGTAGATCAAACCTTGCAGTTGCGCTCCTTTCACCGTTGCTTGAACGGTGAATGGCCTGTCCAGAGTTTTGGTGAGTGAATCGATCAGCTCAGCAGCCAGCAGAAGCAGCCGACCGCTGCCGTCATCAGCGAGGGCATAATCCAGCCGCTCGTTCACCGAGACGGCCAGGTTGGCGGGCAGGGTCCAAGGTGTGGTTGTCCAGATGGCGACTTGCAGGGCCTGTCCCAGCGCTGCTCTTTCGGCTGGCAGCTCGACCCCTTGGGACTTGAGGGCATCACGCAAACCATCCGGCAGTTCAACCGCCGCAAAGGCTGCGTAAACACTCGGACTGGTGTGCCCATCGGGGTACTCCAGTTCCGCTTCCGCCAGCGCGGTACGTGAGCTGGGACTCCAATGCACCGGCTTCAATCCCCGGTAGATGTGGCCTTTGAGCACCATCTCCCCGAACACACGGATCTGGGCGGCTTCGTAGGTCTTCTGCAGGGTGAGATACGGCTCGCTCCAGTCGGCCCAGATCCCCCAGCGCTGGAACCCTTTCATCTGGCCATCCACCTGCTTGCGGGCATAGGCGGCGGCTTTCTTGCGCAGCTTGATGGGTGTGAGCGCCTTGCGCTGATCGCCATCCATCGACTGCAGCACCTTCAGCTCGATCGGTAAGCCGTGGCAATCCCAGCCAGGGATGAAGCGCACGCGACGCCCACGCAAGACCTGGAACTTGTTGATCACGTCCTTGAGCACCTTGTTCAGGGCATGGCCCATGTGCAGAGCCCCGTTGGCATAGGGAGGGCCGTCATGGAGCGTGAAGATCTCTCCGTCGTTCTCCAGGCCCAGCCTGAGGTCGATGCCGTTGTCATTCCAGAACGCCTGCAGTTCCGGCTCGCGCTTGATCGCATTGGCCCGCATGCCGAAGCCGGTCTGCAGCAGGTTGAGCGTGTCCTTGTAGGAGGGACGTTGGTCCGCAGCGTCTCGCGTCTCCTTGCTCACAGGGGCCCTGATGTGACTTGGGGATTATCAGTCTTCAGGCTCAGCCACTGCTTCTGGCTCAGCTTTCGGTTCTGCCACTGCTTTCGGTTCAGCTTTCGGTGCAGCCGTGGTTTGGGGTTCAGCCACTGTCTTCGACTCCGGAAGGTCGTTCTCCTCGCTGTCCAGCGGCTGCGTTCCCGCGGCGGTTGAGCTCGTTTCCGGTGCGTCTGTGGATAGCTGATCCCCGTCGGCGGTGGTTTCAGGGCGCACCCATTTCTTCCCTGACACCCCTGACTTCGCCGCCGGTTTGAGTTGCTTGGCCGCTCCGCTCAGGCCATGGCTCAGGCTTGATGCTGCAGCGCCCAGCTGCTTGAGACCTGTCAGCCAGTACTCAGGAGACCCCAGACGCTGCCGTTCCTCATCGTCGAGAGCGCGCCAGCGGGATTGACCCACCTCCGCGCTCAGGCGGCTGATCAGCAAACTCCCACAGAGCACGGCCAGCATGGGAGCACCTCGTAAACGGTCACTGCTTGTGACCAGCACAAGGCCGAGCAGCAGCACCACCGCCCCCCAAACGCCATCGCGAGGACGACTCAGCTCCACCGCCAGCAGGGGAAGCAATAGCAGTGCCAAGCCGAACAGCAGGCAGACGTCGCCGCTGAGAGTCGCCAGCATTACCACCACCACCAATTGATTCCATTGTGATCCGATCCCTAAAGTCGGATCGGTGCCCACCTGGCGGAATTGGTAGACGCGCTGGTTTTAGGTACCAGTGGCTAAGGCTGTGGGGGTTCAAGTCCCCCGGTGGGCATCTCTTTCCCTAACTTGGCAAAGGATTGTTTCGGATCTAGTTGGCTGCTGACCAGATGACCCAGGCACCTGAATCGGCTCAGCAGCCGCGTCTGGCGATGGAGTCGCTGCGGTCTGTTTTGAGCGGTTTCATTGATCCTCCGGATGCATGGAATCCGACTGTTGGCCTGTTCATCGCGGGATATGTCCTGGCCGGGGTCACCATCTGGGGCTGGTTCGTCGGCGGTTGGCCCCTCCCCCTGCTTTTGATCACGGGCTTTCTGGCTCTTCATCTAGAAGGAACGGTTATCCACGACGCCTGCCATAACGCTGCGCACCCCAATCGTTGGTTGAACCAGGCGATGGGCCATGGCTCGGCCTTGTTGCTGGGATTCAGTTTTCCTGTGTTTACAAGGGTGCATCTTCAGCACCACGCCAATGTGAATGATCCGAAGAATGATCCGGATCACATCGTCAGCACATTCGGCCCTCTTTGGCTGATAGCCCCTCGATTTTTCTACCACGAGTGGTTTTTCTTTCAGCGTCGGCTCTGGAAGCGCTGGGAGTTGATGCAGTGGGGCTTCGAGCGCAGTGTCTTTGTCGTGATTGTTCTCGCCGCTGCACGCTTTGATTTCCTGCCGTTCATTTTCAATTGTTGGTTTGCGCCGGCCCTGATGGTGGGCGTCACTCTGGGCTTGTTTTTCGACTATCTCCCTCACCGCCCATTCCTCTCACGAAGTCGCTGGCGGAATGCCCGGGTTTACCCGGGGCGTTTGATGAATTGGTTGATTATGGGGCAGAACTATCACCTGGTGCATCATCTCTGGCCTTCAATTCCCTGGTTTGAGTACAAGCCTGCCTACGAAGCAACAAAACCTCTTCTGGACTCAAAAGGGTCACCGCAGCGTCTCGGCATCTTTGAAACGCGATCCGATGGTTTCAATTTTCTTTACGACATTTTGGTGGGGGTGCGCAGTCATAAGTCACGACGTAGTCGGATGAGGCGCGTTGCCAAAGTTTTGCCAGGGCGTCGTTTGCAACGTGGCTGGATTTCATTGCTTCAGCGAACAGCTGTTAGTCCGGTGCGTGGAAGGAGTTAATCGTAATACGTTGTTTTTGCCATCGGATCAACGCCTGGTGCAGGCATATCAATAATGCTCACTCCTTGAATATTGAAACGTTGCCTTAGCTCGGAAATAGGCGTTTTGATGTCATCCCAATAGTTCCAATCGTGGATGATATCAGTATTGATTTTGGCGCCGATAGCCAGGGCCTCGCTGAAAAGATCAGGGTCGAAATTCATTGTGCCTGGTTGGATTCCGTTGGGGAGAGTCCAGGCGATTCCGAGGTGGAAGTCAAGAAGTACCTCTGTGATCATTTCCCAGCCGACGTCGGATCTGGCCATGCCGCATTCCACGGCGCTAACGGCAATCTCTCCTGCCATATCGGTATTGGTGCCGGAAAGAATATGCACGCAGTCGTGACGGACCGCGGATTCTGTGAGGTTGCCGGGCTCGCCAGGGAATTTGAAACCTCTTGTGCGGTAAAACGTGTGAATGGCCTTGCCCAGAGTTCCCTGCTCCAGGTTTGCGAGTTGCTCGAAATCTTCGGCCTGTTCGGAATCGCCGATGTAGCCGTGAACCTGTTTAACAACAGCCCAGATTTTGTGGAGCCCCTTTTCGGGAAGAAACTCGTTGGATGCACGGCGCCCATAATCGATCAGCGCCAATTTGATTCTCCTGTGAGCGATATTATTAAGATCCTGCAGCGAGTTGGGTTCAATGCCAACTGTTTCCGCATATTGATTCACTCTTTCAACATCGTCATCATGGAGACTGCCGGATAGATAGGGCATCAAAATTAGGAATTGAATGGCTATCTTTGCTTTGTGCGGCTCAAAAAATGACCGAGTGAAAGATTCGGGAGTTGAAACAGGGAGCGTCTCTAGATTGATGTCTGGCGATTTGAACAAATGGTCTCTCAGGCCAGCCGCAAAATGCATGCTCGGCCGGTGCTCGCTAGTTCGATCTGGAGCCACTGTGAGCATGGCAGAGAACAGTTCAGTGATCTGATCTCTCGAGAAATCAAGCTTTAACATTTATCCGATTTGAGCATATTTTAGTCTAACGCTTGCAGGCCTGTTATAATGTCTTAATCGAGACATTGGTATTTATTTGTCTGCCAATATTTTTGGCACGCGATAAAAATCCTGCTCCCGTTGGGGAGCTTGATTGAGAATGTCTTCGCGCACATTGGTCGGGGTGACGCCGTCCTCGCGGGTGACGTTCACCACTTCTACAGCGCGCGTGGTGGGGGGCACATCAGTGGTGTCGACGGCCTCGAGCTGACTGACGTAATCCAGGATCGGTTCAAGCTGCTTGGTGTATGTCGCGATCTTGTCGTCCGCGAGGTCCAGTCGCGCCAGCTTCGCCACCTTGCGAACGTCATCGGCAGAGATGCGGCTCATGTTTCGCTTAAAAATCTGCAGAGATCCTCGCTCAGAGCCGAGGCGGCCGTGTTGATCAAGGAAGCACCCTGTTCTGCGGTGGCGAGGGAGGGATGCGAGCCCATGCGCCCGTCCGGATGACGGCGCCGGAAATCCTCAGGACCATGAATTGGCCCCGCAGGTGCTGGATCCGGCAGAGGCCGTTGCTTTCTGACGAGTGTGGGTTCCAGCTGCAGGGTGACGGCGATCTCGCTGGGGGTGGCGTGGTGGCCTTCCTTATCGCCGTAAAGGTCGCGAGCTTCCCGCATCACTGGTCCGGCCATGAACCAGTTGGAGAGACGGCAGCGCAGCTTCGAAGCCACCGGTAGGTCTCGACTGGCGGCGGTGCCGTGGGCCTGGGCAAAGGCTGCCCTGGTGGTGGCGATGTTGCCGCCATGGCCATTGATCACAAACACGCGCTCAAAACCGTGTCGGGCCAACGACAGCACGAGGTCGTGCAGCACAGCCAGCAAGGTGGCGGGTTGAAGGCTCATGGTGCCCGCGAAACCCAGGTGATGTTCCGCCATGCCGAAGGCCTGGGCTGGTGTCACCAGAACTCCAGTGCGCCGACCGACTTCCAGGGCGATGGCTTCCGCAGTGAGAGCATCGGTGCCGATGGCTCCGGTGGGCCCGTGTTGTTCGGTGGATCCAAGCGGGATGATCACGCCCTTGCAGTGCTCGAGGTAGGCCTCAACTTCCGGCCAGCTGCGCAAGGCGAGTCTGATGCCTTCGGCGTTGTCGGCGGGGCCTGGATAGGAAGCGGGCATCGCTGGCTTGGCAGTGGTTTGATGATCGCTCAGCTCGGCCTTGATCAGTGGGCCGTACCGTTCCCGTCGTACTTGTCGGTGTTGTAGTAACCGCCTCGGGTTCCGAAGAACAGGCAGGCGAGCGGGAACAGCACGATGCTGCCAAGCAGCACGGTTCCCAGATTGAATCCGGAGAGAGCGGCGTCCATGCAGTGCTTGATGGTGTCTTCAGCTTGGCGGAAGTGCAGCCAGCGTGCAGCCCATCAAGGGGACTCTGTTGACAATTCCGCGCCCTCTCCAGGGACATCCAACCAACTCCGTAACCATGCCGTGAGCCAGATGAACGGCATGGTGTCGGCGAGAGCGGCCAACAGTTTGAACAGATATCCCCCGGCGATGAAACTCCCAAGTTGTGGCAGCAGGGCTTCGTCCGGATTCACGGGCAGCACGTGGGCGGCGAAATGGCTGATCAGCACCACAGCGCTGGTGTCCACTAGCTGACTCACCAAGGTGGAGCCGTTGTTGCGCAGCCAGAGCGCTTTGCCATCTGTGAGCTGTTTCCAGAAGTGGAACAGCCGCACATCAACGAACTGGGCCGTGAGATAAGCCACCATCGAGGCTCCGATGGATCCGAAGCTCAGGGCCTGAATGGTGCGGAAGGTTGTTTCGTCGCTTCCCGGCATGGCTGGAAGCAGTCCACCCAGCCAAAGGATCAGCAGGACCCAGCCATTGAGAAGAAGACCCACCCACACCAGCTGATTCGCTTTCTGTTCCCCCCAGAGCTCACTGATCAGATCGGTGCATAAAAAGGTGATCGGATATGGGAGAGCGCCGACGGCTACCACGATCGGCCAGCTGCCGATGGTGCCCAATTGCAGAAAGCGAGTCAGGCCAAGGATGTTGAGCATCCCGAGCGTTCCGAGAAACAGGCCTGCCAACACCAGGAACACGCCATCGCGCCGGGCCTGGAGGCTGCTGCTCATGGCGGTGGAGCTTCCGTGCTGCTCAAAGCCTGGCGAAACGGTGGCACTCTGTCAGCAGGATGAAACCAATTCCTTTCGACTTCTACGCCCGCCCAGCGGAGGTGGTGGGACCTGACTTGATTGGTTGCAGATTGGTCAAACGCCAATCGGAGGGAAGCCTGTTCTGGGGCGTGATTGTGGAAACGGAGGCCTATTCCCAGGATGAGCCCGCTTGCCACGGCTACCGCCGACGCTCACCGCAAAACGAAACCTTGTTTGGCCCGCCAGGGCGCTTTTATGTCTATGTCAGTTACGGCATCCACCACTGCGTGAATGTGGTGACGGATCGCGACAACTGGGCCAATGGAGTGTTGCTGCGAGCCGTCGCACTGCCGGATGAGCCAGAAAGGGCGGCAGCAGGCCCAGGGCTGTTGGCGCGTCGTTTCGGATTGGATCGCCACCATGACACCCTTGCCTTAACCGGTGAAAATGACGTGTGGCTGGCTGCTTGGCCGGCGTCCCTCGCCCGCCCCACGCTTGTGACCACAACCAGGATCGGTATCTCTAAGGGGGAAGACCTGCCCCTGCGCTGGTATCTCCAGAACAGCCGCAGCGTGAGCCGCCGCGCCAAGGGAGATCGCATGCCAGCGCGGATTGACGCATGGTCCCCATCCGCTCAGGAGGGGAGATGAGCGGTTGGCATCACCGCCACATTCTTGATCTGGCGGCCTTCTCCAGAGAGGACTTCGTCGCCGTGCTGGAACTGGCCCAGCGTTTCAGCTCTCTGCCCGTCACCGGCGTCCGTCGCTTGCCTGCGTTGCAAGGACGACTCGTGGCCACGTTGTTCTTTGAGCCCAGCACAAGAACCCGCAGCAGCTTCGAGCTAGCCGCCAAACGCTTGTCTGCGGATGTGCAGAGCTTTTCGCCGTCCAGCAGTTCCCTGAGCAAGGGGGAGAGTGTGCTCGACACGGCGCGCACCTATGTCGCCATGGGGGCTGATGTGCTGGTGGTGCGGCATCGTTCCACAGGGGTGCCTCAGCAACTGGCGGCGGCACTTGAGCAGTCCGGAGACCGCACCGTGATTCTCAATGGCGGTGATGGCTTGCACAGCCATCCCAGCCAGGGGTTGCTTGATCTCTACACGCTTGCCCGTCAGTTTGATCCTGCCCAACCAACGCCGGATGTTCTCCAGGGCAAAAGGGTCGTGATCGTTGGAGACATCCTGCATTCACGGGTGGCGCGTTCCAATCTTTGGGCACTCACGGCCTGTGGTGCGGATGTTGTGCTCTGCGGTCCTCCCAGTTTGTTGCCGCAGGCATTTGAGAACTTCGTGGATGCGCCTCCGCCGGGGCAGCTGTCCGATCCTGTCTTGAACAGAGGGCGGATCAGCGTTGAGAGAAGTCTGGAGGAGGCTCTTCCCGGTGCTGATGCAGTGATGACCCTGCGGCTGCAGAAGGAACGGATGAGCCAGCAGCGGCTCACGGATCTGTATCGCTACCACCGCGACTACGGCCTGAGTCGGGAACGCCTCAAGCTCTGCGGAAAGAGCGTGCCCGTGCTTCACCCCGGCCCTGTGAACCGGGGCGTGGAAATGGCCAGTGATGTGCTGGACGATCCCTCGATCTGCCTTGTGGAAGAGCAGGTCCGCAACGGTGTTCCCATCAGGATGGCGCTGCTCTATCTGATGGCTGCCGCTGAATCAGCAGCGGAGCCTTCGCTGGTGTCGAGCAGTTCCTGAGTTTTTGGGTGCCCCGTCAGTTGATGGGAGTAGTAGTCCATCGCGGCGGTGAGAGCAGCATCCGGAGACGCAATCGAAGGACCCTCTCCCGCCTTCATCGGGAAGTGTGCATCAGCCGCGTCGATGGCGAGATGCTGGCTGGGCATGCCGGTCAGCAGCATTGCGGCGCGCTGTTGTGTGAACAGAGCGAAAATCCATTTGATCGACAGAGAAATGCGGTTTTCCCAGCCGGGAATCAGCACCAGGTGAACAAACGCCCAGAGCAGCCAGCCAATGCCTCCGGCAAACTTCAGGCCACGCAGATCAGCAATGGCCGTGGCTCGATCCAGCACCGCCATGCTGCCGAAATCGAAGTAGTTGAAGGTCGGGCGTGATCGATCAGCGACGATGGCGGCGATGTCCTTGCCGATGAAGGTGCCCGCTTGCTTCGCGGGGGCAGCCATGCCTGGGAGAGGTTTGCCGTTGCTGGTGTGGCTGTAGCTGCTGAGGTCCCCTGCAATGCGGATCTCAGGGTGGTTTGGGATCGAAAAATCCGGTTCCACGATCACGCGACCTCCCCGGTCCACCTCGCATCCAGTGGTTTCGCTGAGTTTCTTGCCCAGATGGGAGGCGCGCACACCGGCTGTCCAGATCACCGTGGCTGCCTGGATGCGAACGTCTCCATCGGGGGTGCCGACGATCACCTCCCCGGGGCGCATGGTCTGCACGCGACCCTTGGGCAGGAATTCGACGCCGTCGTCCTGCAGGGATTTCAGAGCTGCCTTGGAAAGCATCTCCGGCATGGCCCGCAGCACGCGGTCGCCGGGATCGACCATGACGATCCGGGTTTTGTTCGGATCGAGCTGCTTGAAGGCGTTCTCCATCGCCCAGCGCATCAGTTCCGACACAGCTCCTGCCATTTCGCAGCCGCTCGGTCCAGCACCGACGATCACCACGGTTTGAAGAAATTCCCGCGCCTCTGGATCCGGTGTCTGTTCGGCTTGCTCCATCGCCATCAGCAGCCGGCGGCGGATCTCCTCGGCGTGCTCGAGAATCTTCATCGGCGGAGCGAAGGTGCGCCAGTCTTCATGGCCGAAGAAGGTGCTGCCTGATCCGGTGGCCAGCACCAGGTAGTCGTAGCTGAGAGCCTTGCCGTTGAAGACGATCTGTTGGCCTTCCGGATTCACCTGGGTCACTTCCCCCAGCAGCACCTGCACATTCCGCTGAGTACCAACCAGTTCACGCAAGGGCGTGGCGACATCTCCGCGGGAGACCAAGCCCGTCGAAACCTGATAAAGGAGCGGTTGGAAGAGATTGAAATTGCGTTTGTCGATCAAGCTGATCCGGACATTCACATTCTTGAGCGCTTTGCAGGCATGAACGCCAGCGAAACCACCTCCGACGATCACCACGTGGGGGGCACTGCGCAGATGTTCCTCAGGGGGTTCGAGCTCAAGAAAGAAATGGTCGCCGGCCATGGCGCGTCCGATTGTCGTGATCTCAGCTCAGGCTATGAATCTCGAACTGATTTGTCTGTGTCCGTTGAAAGTCAGGCTGTGATCAGATCAGCTTGAAGGCTTCCAGAAACAGTCCATACAGCAAGCCGATCCGGCTCAGATCCAACAGTTGAATCACAACAGGCACGGGTCTCCGTGTTGTCCTGCTCCGTCGCAGTCGAACGGTGAGCTCGCAGCTCAACACCACAATCAAGGCAACCACCGGATCCATCTGCCCCAGAACGCCGGCAACGGACGTGATGACGCTGCCAACAAGAAAGCCGATCAATAGGGCGATCAGCTGCAGGGAGAGTTTTCGCCAGGGATTGACGACCCAGGTCTCCAGCCTGGAATTCACCAGCCCAACGTTGTTCTGAAGACGCGTGGACTGCAGTCGGATCGCCATCGTCTGATGGGGAAGAGGCAGGGAAGCTTTCCGGTGATCCCCATCACCCGGCCGGACCCTGCCGCACCATGTCTACACCAGACTTAGTGGTTGTGCAGGTTACAAGCCCTACAGATAGGGGATACCAATAAAAAAGCCCGGGATAATCCCGAGCCGGATGATGGGGACTGGCGAAGCAAAGCCTGCCTTGATCGGTTTGGCAACCCGCCCTTTGGCAGTTAGCTCGATTCCGCTTTGGCCTTACGCGACGACTTGCCTTCCAGAAGCTCCAGCAGTGCTTCCATCTGTGCCATCACGCCGCGAACTTCTCCTGCCTCAGGCAGGAGGCCGTCCTCCATGACGCCCTGGTGCATTTCTCGCAGCTCCTGACGGATGTAGCGCAGGTGGCTGACGACCTGCTCACGCTTCGACTGCGACATCGATAACAGGAAATTTCACTCTTCCCTTTTACCCCATGGTGTGTCAGCGCTGCGGCGACGTCGGGATGGTGAGACCACCGGCCAGGGCCACAAGGGTGAACGTGATCAGTGCAGCAGGTCGCACAAGAACACTGAGCAGCACAACGCTTGCAAGGATTGTTAGCAATGAGAAACGTCGCCTAATCAGGGATCGAAGTTTCATCTCCCAATCGGCTGTGTTTTGAAATGGAGAATAGGGGAGTTGAACCCCTGACCTCTGCGGTGCGATCGCAGCGCTCTACCAGCTGAGCTAATTCCCCTTGCCGGAAAACTAGCCGTCAGTGTCGGAGCGAGAATAAACAGATTGGTTCCCGCCGATGCAGACCGCCTCCAACCCATCGTCCGGTTCCAGCGATCCGATCACCCCTGAACGCCTGGCTGCCTTTGATGAGGCGTCCATGGCTGAGTTGGCTCAACGTCTTGATGAGGATGACTATCCGACGCCGTTCGCCGGCCTGTCCGACTGGCATCTGTTGAGAGCACTCGCCATTCATCGCCCAGAGCTGACCAGGCCCTACCTGCACCTCGTGGATCAGGAACCCTTTGATGAGGACTGATGTCGGCGCTCTAAAGGGACGACGCGTCCTTGTGGGAGCCAGCGGCAGCATTGCTGCGGTCAAGACCCCGCTGCTGGTGAGTGGTCTGGTGCAAGCCGGTGCTGAGGTGCGCTGTCTGCTCACCCCCAGTGCCGAACAACTCGTCAGTCCTGTGGCGATGGCCACCCTCAGCAGACATCGCTGTTATCGCGACCAGGATCAATGGGATCCAAGCCGTTCCCGTCCACTTCATATCGAACTGGCTGAATGGGCTGAGCTGATGGTGGTGGCCCCGTTAAGTGCCACCACCTTGGGCCGCTGGTCGCAAGGTCTGGCGGATGGTCTGCTGGCGAGCACATTGCTGGCCTGTGAACGTCCGGTGCTGGCAGCTGTCGCCATGAACACCGCGATGTGGAGGCATCCAGCTGTTCAGGCCAACTGGGAGTCGTTGCAACGGCTGCCGGGTGTCATCCCCCTGTCGCCGACGGCCGGACTGCTGGCCTGCGACAGGCTTGGTGACGGGCGCATGGCTGATCCGCTTCAGATCGAACTCGCCGTCGCTGCCTTGTTCAGTCGTCAAGAGGCTGAACTCAGTGTCGATCGCAGCTGGTCGGGCCGCCGCCTTCTGGTCAGTGCCGGGCCGACCCTCGAGGCGATCGATGCAGCGCGTCTGATCAGCAACCGCAGCAGTGGTCGTATGGGGGTGCTTCTGGCCCAGGTTGCTCACTTGCGTGGCGCCGATGTTGAGTTGGTGCATGGGCCTTTGCAGGTTCCTCAGGCATGGCTTGAGGGCCTCGACTGCGAGCCTGTGGAATCGGCGGAACAGATGCAGCAGGCCCTCCATCGCCGGCAGGATCAGGCCTCAGCCCTAGCCATGGTGGCGGCGGTGGCTGATCTCAGGCGTTCGGATGGGGGACTGCCGTCCAAACCCCCCAAGTCGGGTCTGCCCCAACTCTTTGAGCAGGGCTGGGAGCCCGTGCCGGACCTGCTTCGGGGCTTGGTCGATCGACGGCCGGCAGGACAGCGGATTCTCGGTTTTGCAGCACTGACGGGATCCGATCACGACCTGCTGATGCGTGGAGGGGAGAAACGGGCCGGGAAGGGATGCGATTTGTTGATGGTCAATCCCATAGACCGCGCTGGTGAGGGTTTCGGTGAGAACCAGGCCAGCGGCTGGTTGCTGGGTGATGGTCTCCAGCAACGCGTGCCGTTGAAATCGAAATTGGCTGTGGCCCACCACCTGCTCGATGCCCTCGGCGAACTTCTCAAGACAACCACCAGTTGTTGAGACCTGCAAAAGACCAGCCGTGGAGACGGTTTAGCAGCTGTAAGATCCCGCTTGGACCGGCATGATCGCCCTCAACAGCCTTCTGGCTTCATCACTTATGCGCATTCGCTCTCTGCTGGCCGCTGTGCTGGCTCTCTGCCTCGCTTTCGTCACCACCGCCTGCAGCGGCGACAGTGAAGCTGTTCAGCGTGGTGGGTCGAATGTGACCTACGACGACATTCACAACACCGGCAAGGCCAACGACTGTCCCACCATCGCTGACTCGGCCCGTGGCTCCATCCCTCTCACCGTTGGTGGTCAGTACGAGTTGCGCGATCTCTGCATGCATCCGCTGCAGGTCTATGCCAAGGAGGAGCCAACCAACCGCCGTCAGGTGGCTCAGTTCGTTGAAGGCAAGATCCTCACCCGTTACACCTCGAGTCTTGATGAGGTCTACGGCGATCTCACCGTGACTGAAGAGGGTCTTCAGTTCCAGGAAAAGGGCGGTATTGACTTCCAGCCCATCACTGTTCTGGTTCCTGGCGGCGAGGAATTCCCCTTCACCTTCTCGAGCAAGTCGCTTGATGCCACCGCTGAGGGTGCCGCCATCACCACCAGTACCGATTTCGAGGGCAACTACCGCACACCGAGCTACCGCACCAGCAATTTCATCGACCCGAAAGGGCGCGCACTCACCACTGGCGTTCAGTACGCCCAGGGCCTGGTGGCATTGGGTGGCGATGACGAGCAGCTGGAGAAGGACAACAACAAGCGCTACATCGACGGCGTCGGCACCATGAGCCTGTCCATCACCCAGGTTGATCCTGAGACCGGTGAGTTCGCTGGCGTCTTCAGCGCCATTCAGCCCTCCGACTCCGACATGGGTGGCCGTGAGGTTGTGGACATCAAGATCAGCGGCGAGCTGTACGGGCGTCTCGAAACCCTCTGACGGCTGCAGCCTGGCTTAACCAATCGAGGGGCCTGCGGGCCCCTTTTTTGTGCTCTTTTCTTTCATCTGGGAGAATCTCGCCGCAAAGATCCCCCCGCCATGACCGTCAGCGCTACTCCGTCCACGCAGGACTCAGGCGTGATCGCTCCTTACGGAGGCACCCTGGTCGATCTCATGGTGTCGCCAGATGAGCGTGAGGCGGTCAAGTCGAGCGCCACCACAACGCTGGAGTGCTCCGATCGCAACGCCTGCGATGTGGAGTTGCTGGTGATCGGTGGCTTCTCGCCGCTGCGCGGCTTCATGCATCAGGAGGATTACGACGCTGTCGTCGCCGGTCATCGCACCGCCTCCGGGCAGCTCTTCGGTCTTCCGATCGTGATGGACACCGATCGAGAGGATGTTGCTGTTGGCGATCGCATCCTGCTCACCTACAAGGGTCAGGATCTGGCTGTCTTCGAAGTCGGGGATAAGTGGGAACCGAACAAGGTTGTTGAAGCCAAGGGCTGCTACGGCACCACATCGCTGGAACATCCTGCGGTGCGCATGATCTCAATGGAGCGCAGGCGCTTCTACCTGGGCGGCACCCTCCAGGGACTGGCGCTCCCTGAACGGGTGTTCCCGTGCAAAACGCCTGCTGAGGTGCGAGCTGGTCTGCCAGCGGGTGAGGATGTCGTGGCGTTCCAGTGCCGTAATCCGATTCATCGGGCGCACTACGAGCTGTTCACGCGGGCGTTACATGCCCAGAACGTGAGCGAGAACGCCGTTGTTCTCGTCCATCCCACCTGTGGGCCCACCCAGCAGGACGACATTCCCGGGTCTGTTCGCTTCCAGACCTATGAGCGACTGGCTGGAGAGGTCAACAATGACCGAATCCGCTGGGCTTACCTGCCCTATGCGATGCATATGGCAGGCCCCCGTGAGGCCCTGCAACACATGATCATTCGCCGTAACTACGGCTGCACCCACTTCATCATCGGCCGGGACATGGCTGGATGTAAGTCATCACTCAGCGGCGATGACTTTTACGGCCCCTACGACGCGCAGAACTTCGCCAAGGAGTGCGCACCGGAGCTCACGATGGAGACCGTGCCATCGCTGAACCTCGTCTACACCGAGGAAGAGGGCTACGTCACCGCTGAGCATGCCGAGGCTCGTGGCCTGCATGTGAAGAAACTCAGCGGCACTCAGTTCCGCAAAATGCTGCGCAACGGAGAGGAAATTCCTGAGTGGTTCGCCTTCAAAAGCGTCGTGGACGTTCTTCGCTCCGCATGATCTCTCAGGAGAGCATTAACATTCCTTCACTTCTGACGGGATTGCCTTGAACAAGCGCTGGCGGAACATTGGCCTCTACGTCCTCCTAGTAGTGGTTGTGGTCGTTGTTGGAACGGCCTTCCTGGATCGTCCTGATCCAGCGACAACGGCACGCACCCTGCGGTACAGCGACTTCGTCGAAGCTGTCCAAGAGGATCAGGTCAGCCGAGTGCTGATCTCACCGGATCGTGGAACCGCTCAGGTGGTTGAGAACGATGGACGTCGCGCCGAAGTCAACCTTGCTCCCGATAAGGAACTGCTTGGGATGCTCACCAAGCACAACGTTGATATCGCAGTTCAACCCACCCGTCAGCCTGGTGCGTGGCAACAAGCAGCAGGGAGTCTGATCTTCCCCCTGCTGCTGCTGGGTGGCCTGTTCTTCCTGTTCCGCCGCGCCCAGGGCGGCGGCGGCGGCAACCCCGCGATGAATTTCGGCAAGAGTAAGGCCCGGGTTCAGATGGAGCCCTCCACCCAGGTCACCTTCACAGACGTCGCCGGCATTGAAGG
>MDTB01125958.1_pt1 | contig 19819 bp, 33 predicted proteins | sample 811161 | NCBI WGS metagenome assembly MDTB01 (sample SAMN05326650, study PRJNA326480) | marine metagenome | isolation source: seawater | place: Mediterranean Sea | collected 2009 | reverse complement strand
GACATCATCAACGAGAATAATTTCCATATATCATCTTTTGTTATTGCAGCCATAAAAATCCTCCATGGTAGATGGATATAATTATTAGCAGGTTTCTTAACTATCGGCATTTTGATAGTTATAAAAACACAGTGCTGCAAAACATGAACTAAAAATAAACCACATTGGATCTCTTGCAACATAGGCGGCAAATGCAAAGATACAATTTATTATGAAACAAAACATTGACATCTCTTTGCTAGCTAGTAATTTCATAATACTCCCTTATGTAACTTCTATACGCTCCAATCACCATGTTTGGAAACTTAATGTCAAACCCAGTTCCTGCTTGAAGATTTTCCTTCGTGATTAATTTTTTATGTTGATGGTCAGTAAGATCGTAATTGTCTATCAGCCTTTTTACAAGATGGTCAAAAGTCGGATCTTCCATAACTTGATATTCACCATCTGTCCTATAGTAGGCATAGGAAGCAATCATAAACCAACTCACCAGCTGACCTGGTGTCATGTCTTCAACATCGCTGATTGTTTTCATTTTGCCTCACAAAAATACCGTTATATTGTTGAGTGCACCTGATAAACGTCGTGCATTTGCTCAATTGCTTAAGACTCGGAGCACCGACATATGTACAAGCCGACCTTAAGCCGCCTAAAATATCCTTGACGGTATTTTTAATCGGGCCACGATAAGGAACTTCGACAGTACGTCCTTCTGAAGACCGGTAATCTGCCACGCCTCCACTGTGTTTATTCATGGCTGTATCGGAAGACATGCCGTAAAAACTTACAAACTTTTTTTCTTGCATGATTGGTCCGCCAATCTCTCCATCGTCATAGACAGTTCTTTCACCGGTCTTGAAACATTTTGTGATAATCTCACCACCACCTTCATCGTGACCAGCAAACATGCCACCAAGCATTACGAAATCTGCACCTGCGCCAAATGCTTTGGCAACATCGCCAGGACATGTGCAACCGCCATCAGCAACAATGTGCCCCCCAAGTCCATGGGCAGCATCAGCACATTCAATCACTGCAGATAACTGAGGGTAACCAACACCTGTTTGTATTCTTGTAGTACAGACAGAACCGGGACCGATGCCAACCTTAACAACATCCGCACCAGCAAGAATAAGTTCCTGCGTCATGTCAGCCGTCACCACGTTACCAGCGATTATGTTAAGCCTCGGATAATCCTTTCTGACCTGTCTGATAAAGTCAACGAAATGCTCAGAATACCCGTTAGCAATATCAATACAGATCCACTTAAGTTGATTGCTGTTGATTATGTCCTTTGACCTTTCATAATCTTTTAAGTTTGTACCTACACTGACTGCTGTCAAATTAGTGTCGGATTGAAAGCATCGATGCCAGTCCTTGGCATTGTTCTGCTTTGTAATACAGGTAAAAAGCCCCAAGTGACTTAACTCATGTGCCATATTAAAGGTACCTACCCCATCCATATTTGCAGCCATAATGGGTATGCCAGACCATTCTTGATGACTATTCCTAAACTTATAATTTCTTGCAAGCGAAACCTGTTTTCTACTTCGTAGTGTACTACGCTTTGGACGAATCAGTACATCTTTGTAATCTAGTTTAGCCTCTTGTTCAATTCTCATTTTATTCCTTTTCAAATGTGGCTTTTAATGGGTGGCCATTTTGTCTTGCAAACTCAATAGCTTTGTTAGTTTTTGTTTCTGCAATTTCTTTTGAATAAGGCCCGCCAGCGACCCCACGACCTTTTTGATGAACGTTCATCATAACCCTGTAAGCTTCAATCGGTGACTTATTAAATATCGCTATCAAAGCAATGCAAACAAAATCCATCGGTGTATAATCGTCATTATGAAAAACAACTTTATATTTTGACGGCGGTTTTATTTTCTGCTTTTCTTTTTCCTTGTCAAGTAGATCCACTCCGCCATCTGAAGACTTTGTTTTTTTACGGCTCATTGATCTGTTCCCCAATTACAGTCACACGGTGTACACTCACATGCATCACAATATTCAGGATCTTGTTTTTGGCCAGGTGCATGGCATGTACCGTTCTCGATTAGCATAGCCGCTGAACGGCCAAACCAACCTTGAAGTTCCCAACATACGCCCGTGTCTATCAAAAGTTGCCATGCTTCGTTTAATTCTTGATCATCTCTAGGATCAATGCATCCCTCGGCTATCTGTATTGCATCGGAAATTTGCATCACAGTTTTCTTCCTTTGTGATTACCGTTACCGATGTTCACACCTATGTGTTCAAAAGGAATACTGTTGCACCTGTTTGTTTTTCGAGCTCCCCATCCAGATGAAGCATTAAAAGAACGAACGTAAGCTTCGGCATCGACTTCACAATCGAACTTTACGATTGAAATCGCAGCCATTTTTCCGTCACCTGAAACAACTCCACGATACCTGACAGATGTTTCTGTGCCTAGTTCCTCCACACAATACGTGCATTCATTAACGTAGCCTCCAACGCGCCGTTTTTCAGGCGAGTCGAAATCAAATTCATCTCCGCAGTGCTTACATACTTTAATCTTCATATTTTGCCCCCTTGTGCTTTAATTTTCTACTATAATTTTTCTTTGTCTTATGTTTCCCAGAACCTGACCGAAAATGAGCTGCGACTGCAAGCCAATTTCTTGGTTTTGGAATTTTGATTTTTTTCTTAGCCTTCACCTTTATCCCCCCTGAGTATTTTCCAAAACTGTGCGATGACTGCAATACACACTACAGCAATAAAACCATACCAGATAAATGTTATTAGTGCAAAGATTCCGCTAAGGAAAAGAGCCGTAAATAATATTACCAAAAGTTCAAACATTGTTCAAATCATCCTATACCAAATTACCGAAATAATGACACAAAGAGAAAAACATACACAAGAAGCTACCAGCAGCTGTCTCTGCGTTAGAGGCCTTGATTGACGCATATTATACCACCCTATTCTTTTCGGCACACCAGCGAGCAACACAGGTCTTTTCATTATCGTTTTTAAATTGAGGTTTTGAGTGCATGATTTCTCCAGGTGGTTAAATCGTCACAATTATCTCAGTGACATATATAATGTAACTTACCAGAAGTGATGCCTTAAATTTCTTTGGGAATAATTTATTTAAATTCCAAGTATTTTTCCATGATCTATAATGACCTGCAAGTGTATTCGAAGCTCCCGCCTGTTTAATATTGGGTCCCTGAAATGAACCCAAGCGTAGTCTCCATTAATTTGATAGCAATAACAAGTTGAATTTGCCGGTATGCATCCCGTAGAATAATCAAAAACAATAACCTTGTGAAGAAAGCTTTCCTGCATTACACCTCAGAACTAATTATAGTAAGATTCAAGAAAACGTACATATCTTTTTAGAGCACCATCTGTCGGTGTTACCTCTTTCCATCGACCTTGAAAAAAAATTGCATCTGAATCCGAAGCATACTTTCCACAGCCATGTAAGTCTTTTGGACGCTTGAAGCCTTCTGAGAACTGTTTTGACATTTTTATAATTGTTTTTGCTCGTTTGTTATACATTCCCAACGATCGCAAATATTCTTTCATCTCTACTTCATCGGCTTCTGCAGCAGTCTTTGAATCTGGCCATCTTTCAAAGAAGCCATCGATGATTGGCAAGACCTGTTTGTAAGAAGTCAGGTTCAGCATTAAGCAGCAAATCAGCATTTTCCAGCGGTCTGGGAAATATTTTTCCTGTATCAAAGGTTTGCTCCACGAATTAAGAAGCGGTGGTGTCCATAGTACTTGCATTTTTTACCTCCAATTAATTTTATCAATATGTTTAAAAGTTTACAATCTATTATATGTTATTGGGAGAATTGTTATGAGCATGAAAAACACTATCGCAAAAGGCGACACCTTCGTTTTGTACGAAGAGGCGCTCGATAATACTAGTGTTCACATTGAGTTTGAAGAGGTTGAACTGGATCTTGCAATTAGAAGGAACGGAAGATCAATTGTTAAACTTTCAATACCCATTAACGAATGGAGACAGATCGTCGGAGGATGGCAACAGTCCGAATGGGCTTCTGACAGTCGAAGAGATTATAGTCCAATCAACCTAAAGAAAGAGCAATTTGATGCATTCGTTGAAAAATTTAGGAAGCTCCATCCAGAGGCTTTTGTTCCCGAACAAGAACATCAAGAGGAATAGCAGAATAGACATTCCCTTCTGCCATAACATCGCAAACCAAAGAAAGAAAAGTCACACGTGGGCTAGCCATGACCTGTATATTTTCTTCATAAGGACCTTTCAGGACTATTCCCAAGCTCCATAAAAGTTCTTGACCGTCGTAGTATGTTGGTTTCGTTTTGAGCCGTACTAAGTCGTTCTTTTTAATTCTCGTCATCTTGTTTATTATCGATTATTTGCAGATCCTTGATGGCAAAAGACTTAATCAATCCCCCATCTATAAGTATCTCAGCAAGAGCGTTATCACCGTAACAACTGTACGTTTCGTAAACCTTTAAAACGATTCCGTATCCAGCAGATGTTATTCTGCCATCGTCGTTATAATTATAATATCTTACGAGTCTACCTACAGGGATAACATCAAGATTTGTCTGCTTCATTTGCCATCAAAAGTGTAGATGCTCCAAGAGCAAATGCCATCTCAGATAAAGACTTAAGTTCTTGCATGCTCTGCAAAGAGTCTTGCAGTGATTTAATCTGTTTTGAAATTTCATCTGTAGCCCGAGATAGTCCAACCTTATTTTGTTCTGCCAAGTTGCAAAATCTCTGAGGGCCGACAAAGCGTGGCTCACACAACCGACGATAATCTGGTGTCGCGCTAGATTTTACTATTCCAATTGGAGAAAGAACCATCATTCCCCAAATAGATGCAGCCTCGTCAGCTGAGTTTGCAACGACATAAGAATACATGTTTGGAATGTGCCTGAAACTACGGCTAGCCAGATTGGAATTGGCAGCAGAAAGATCTGTTGATACTCTCCAGACGATGGGCAGGCCTGTCCAGTGACCACACCTGAGTGTGTCGCGAAAGTAGTCCATGTTTCTTTCAAACGCGTTTGTGCGAAAGGTTTGCTTTTGCTGTAATCCTTGAGATAAATACCAAGTATCAAAAGTTCCAGCCGGCACATCACACAACAATTCTTTAAAAATTCGTACGCGGGAGGATTGTCCATTGTGCAGATTATAAAGGGATAGTAAAAAGTCATATAGTCTATGCTTTGGATTGTCTTTGACCTCATTGATCAGTCTTCTCCCAGCAACTCCACCAAATTTTCGCAGTGCTCGTACTTCTTTTTCCGTCAGAGGACTATCCCATCCTTCTGGAGTATATTCTTGATAGTTTCTTAATTTAGGCATTTGACGCTCCATGGTCTTTATAGTATTTAATAATTGCTTGTTCTTTTGCTTTTGCTTCAACCACACAATCAATGTCAAATCCATGATCATCAATTTTGCTGTAGATATATTTTGAGTGCGCACGGAATGGGGCTTTGCCGCCACGTTCTAACTGAGCAGACTCTGAATAATGAGTGCAAGGTTTTGCATTTTGCCAAGTTGAGATTGCCAGCGCAAGGGCATCTCTTTCGGACAATAGCCCAGGATTACATGCATGATGGTGATAATCAAATACGATAGGTATGCCTGATTCTACGTGCACCATATCATATAATTCCTGTGTCGTATATAAGTTTAGTCGATCGTCGTTTTCAACCGTCAGCCGATCATAAACCGAATGTGATAGTTGGTCGACTGTTTGAAGAAAGCGTTTGGCTGTACCAGGTTTGTCATTGTACGAGCCCCCGATATGAATATTAATCTTTGCATTGTGATCCCTTGGTTGGTGCATCATGTCCATGATAAGGCCATGTATTTCAATATCCTTGATTGCATTATCTACAACCTTTGGATTTTTACTTGCCAAACAAACGAATTGACCTGGATGGAAGGAGAGTCGAATGCCATTGTCTAGTGCGTAGCCCCCGATGAAAGAAAGCTTGTCTCTGATAATAGTATAATCTGGTAGGTCTTCAAGCTTATATTCGCTCGCCCACGGCAACATGGTAGAAGACATACGGTACAACGTGAATTTGTTTGTTACGTTCCATTCCATTATCTTTTGCAGGGATGTAAGGTTTGACACAATAAGCTCGCTTACTGCTGGTAATCCTTTTGCTTCGAAAGTGGCCTTTCGCATCGTTCTCGACGATGTTAGTTTTTGTGTTTCGGACAAATGCATATTTATACATGCATAGCCTAATCGTATTGGCATAGAAACTCCGTATGTTTTGATTTTAAACGCATAATTAACTGTATACTATTAATTTAACATTTATAGAATCATTTTTAAGGAATTCTGGAATGAACGAAGAAAAAAAACTTAGGCAAATAATACGCTTATTAATTATAGAAAGCCTTGATTTGGATGAAGTTGATAAAGATAAAATGAAGTGTAACAAACCACAAAGGGCTGCGGCAGGAAAGAAGCAGAAAAAAACTGTTAAGGCATGCGATAAAGGAAAGGAAAAGATTATCCACTACGGCTACCGAGGAATGGAAGATTACACACAACACAAAGACAAAGGACGCCGGGCGAACTTTCGTGCGAGAATGAAATGTGATACCGCAGCGGGCCAAGATAAACTAACAGCAAGATATTGGGCTTGCAAGGACCTTTGGTAGGAGCTAACAAATGCCGTATAGAGTAGTAAAACAAGATTGTACAAGGTCCGACGGGAAGAAGGGCAAGTACATTTTAAAATATAAACCAAAAAAGAAAACATCAAAGAAAAAAGACAGCGAAGGTTTTGTCAAAGCAGGGTGCCATACATCGAAAGAAAAGGCACACGGCCAACGAGCAGCAATTGAGGGAGGACCACGCTGGATAGGAGAAACAATGAAGGATGATAAAGTCTTAGACTGGCTCTTAGAAACAATTGAAGAGTTAGATGAAAAAGAAAAGGTAAAATCAACGAAGAAATACGATGATAACAGAAACCTCAAAGGCAAACAAAGCGACCTGCCCGACAACTTACAGAAAGGAATCATCAAAAAAGCTGACCCAAATGATCCGGATCTAGACGAGGGTGATGATGCAGCACACCTAAGACAATATGGTGCACCTCAGGGTTCCAAAAGAGATAAACAACTTGATCAAACAAAGAAAGACTTAGCTAGCGGTGACCCAGAAAAAGTACAGCGAGCTTATCGAAGGAGAGAACGAATGGAAAAGCAAGAACGTAAAAAGAAGGGTTTTAAAAACACTCCGAGAAAAGATACAAAAAACGAATCGGCTGATATACGTAATCTGAGATCCCTGATTCGTGAAATGCTTAGTGAAGAACTTAGTAAAAAGACTAAGGCAACACTAAAGAAGAAAGCAGAAGAAAGAGGCTTTACAGCCGGTTCGGTCGAGAAGGAGTACAAGAAAGGTCTTGCTGCTTGGGCATCTTCCGGTTCTAGAAAGGGCATGGGTCAACACCAGTGGGCAATGGCTCGTGTAAATTCTGCTAATCCATCAAAATCTTGGGCAGTTGTTAAAAAATCAAAGGCAAAGAAAAAATAAAATCGGAGAAAGATTATGATGTTTCAGAATTTACCCTACCAAGAAGTGTGGGTAAAAAAAAGCTTTCTAATGGGACCAAAAAACTTTAAGTGGGGTAAGGACGAGGACATGATTCCTGGGATCCTTATTGGTGTTAAGGCAACGAGAGGAGAAATTCTGTTATTTGAGGTATTTTTACCAGAATTTCAGGCTAGCTATGACAAGGTCGTACAGGCTGCAATCTTCAATAAGCCCATATCTCCCGATAAAGAAATATTCATGCAAGACGTTGGCTGGTGGAACTGTTTATCAGGCAACATACAGGTGTATAATAAAGCCCTGTATCAAGACATGAAAGTTAAAATGTATGCAAAAACAGGTAATTTGTTTGAGGGATCATATAAATTTACGATTGATTTTGTCGCGCCATCGCCCAACGAGGGTGTTGACATAACGCAGGCAAAATGGTGGTCGGAGCACAAGCAAAAGAATTTCTTTTTTGATGATGAAACAGGAGCCTTGATCTGCGGGCCCAACAACAAGATGAGATACATTGACGAAAGTCTTTGCACAGCCGAACCAAAGAAACCGTTTTTCAAAGTATATGAACCCTCTGGCCTATCGCACTCTCCAAAAAACGGACTTTTCTTTGGCGACTCTGATGGTGATTTTGATTACGAAGCAAAAAAATGATTTTAAACGAATGTATAGTTGGGTGTAAAGAGATTGGCGGCCATAAGGTACTTGCCAAGAATAGGGATCGTACTTATGATTCCGACGTCGCAATTATTCATTATGTTTCAAGTGATCTTGAGTATGCAATAATTCTTGACCCAAAAACAAAGTACATGGAAGGCCTGAATGCAACGTCCGGAATAGCAATTATGAACGTTGCTCTTATGAATGGAACAGATTTTGCAGCTGCTGAGTCAAAAGAAGGCCTGCACATTATGAACGCTTTATTAAAAGCAAAGACGCCATTAGAAGCAGCCAAGCTTTTATCTAAGGAATCAGTTCGTGTTTATGGCTCTACTATAATTGCAGATGCATCGCAGGTTCTGATCTTAGAAAATGTTCCCGACATGAAACCTAAATGCGTTCAAAGAAATGTAAACGATTATCCAATTGTGAGAACCAACCACTCCGTTGAAATACCAAATGTCGGTTACACTGCAAACGACGGAGACGATTACATATCTTCGAAAACTAGACAGGCAGTTGGTGAAGTTGTTTTTGCAGATGCTGAGTCAGCTGAGGGTCTGTTAGATGCGCTAAATTATTCCGTGTTCGGAAACCATAGTTCTTACGACGCAACCCGTGATACTTCGGGTATGAGAACATGTTCGCAAATGGCAATAGATGTCGATGATAAAGCCATATACTTTAGAACAATTCCCGGTCATGGAAAATTGCAGGGTGTACATAAAATCGGAAATAAAAACATCGAGCCGCAAATAAAGATAAAGGTGATTAATTACAACGAGCCCGCACACGTGCCTTTTGAGTCGTGGGGTTCTAGCATGATGAATCTGCCAGAAAATTTTAATTTGGCAAAATTATTGGACCCAGAAGATAAATACAACGACACATCTTTACTCAGTGATACCGAAGCTGCAGCGATCGAAGACCGGTCTGATGACCAAAACGTTCAACATTACATTGACCGAGAAAACGAAATTATTGGAATGCTGGTGTCATTACAGAACCTAATGAAAAATGATGACGGTAGTATGATGCATCTGATGAAAGATCGAGACTTTGAAAATGACGCATCACATATAGACGGGATGCTAGTGGATGCAGAGAAGTCGACAATGGATCTCTACAATTTAAAAAGCGCAAACCGTGCAAGAATGCAAGAACAAGCGCTTCGAAGTAAAATAAAAAAGATCCTTCTTAATCTTCTATAATATCGCTAGGCCAGTAAATGTATTCTAGATAGTTGCCATCCGGATCCTTAACATAGCAGGAAACACTGCCATCGCGATGGCTAATAGGTTTTCCTGGCAGATCTTCTAATTTCTTGACTGTAAAAGCGATATGTGGGGGATGCTGAGTGTTGATTGTTAATGCAATTCTAACACCACAAACTTCTATGAATCCCCAAGTTTCGTCTTCATAGAGAATGTTGCATTCAAAATTTGATTTATACCAATCTATCGATCTCTTAATGTTTTTAACGTTTATTGCTACGTGATCTAAGTGCATATCTTCCAAAAGCCTTATAATTTCTATACCTAGTAATCTCTTTTTCTGTGCCTGCGTAGACAACCCTTGTTCCAAACAACCTATCAAACATTTGTGATCGCACTCCCCAATTTACGTTTTGATCTTTTGCCATGTGGTGATCATAATGCCATGGATAGAATCTTCTTGCAAACTCGTCATCCCTGTGGGTTAAACGATGAACAACAAGATAAGACACTGCTGAATAAATTAGAGTTGCGTATAAATATGGGTACCACAAAAATAAAGGACTGTGCAACAATAGAATAAGTAACAGTCCACGTAACTCAAAATCCTTAGCAATGTCTTTGACAAGGGGATCTAGCATAATTCCTTTTCTAGCCCGAGCGTGATGTTGAGAATAATGATGTTTAAAAAAGCTTTTAAGTTTCCTGTTGTGAAACAACCACCTGTGCGCAGCATATTCAACAAAGTGACCGTAAACCCATCCGATAAAAATTTCTAATAAAAACATATCAACGCCTCCCTCTATTAAATACTGAGAGAAGCGGCGTTTGTTTATTATTTTTTTGTATTTTTTGAAATTGTCAGAAACAAAACATACTCTATTGCCAAAAGCCTCTGTGTTAACTCATCTACCAAATGACTGACTGATACTGTTCTTAGGCCGGGTTTGTCGTTTACCCTTAAAGACAACTCGCTTAACAATTCATCTGTGGACATTTCCATAACCGTCGCAAGGTTATCCATTTCTTCAGCAAAACTATCTTCCGATAACTCCTGTGGATCTTCAACGTAAGCAATCTTCCCAGTTTTTTTGTATGTTTCAAAATTTATTATTGACATATTTTATCATAAAAGTTTTATTTCATTTGTTTAAGTTCTTTCTTCAAGATCCAACATGCTTAGGTGTGCAAGAATCTGTGCCTTACTATACCCTTCTTGAATCATTTCTGTTGTGACCTCATCTAACACGCTTTTTGAGAATGCCGTATTTGAAGCAACCCTGTCGACTGTTTCTTTAATTTTAATTGCCAAATCTTTGTCACTAAGGTTTTCATAATGTGATGTCAGATATTTCATAAACCTATTTTTCATCTCTTTCAACACTCTTCACTTCCTTCGCACAATTCAATAAAACAATGAGACACCTCGTCGAGAAGTCTTTCTGCTAGATCTATTTCAAATTCGGACATGCCTTCTTTGTTATCCAACATTCTGTTCAAACTTTCCATTTTTTTGATCATCTCTATCTTTGTATCCACCAATGAAAGATTTGTAGCAAACCTTATTGCGTCTAACTGAGCCTTACCTAGAGGCCCAACAAACAAATCTAGCATCTGCTTATTTTTTTCTCGCTTTTGCTGTTTCATTTCGCTTTGTCCTTGTCTTTCTTTTTCTTGGTATTTTAGGCTTTTGCTTCTCAACTGGCAATGCTGCTTTGTACTCCTCTTCGGTTGGACATGTCATACCTTTATTGGTGTGCCATTCCTTAAAGGCTTCGTAAGTTTTGGGCTGGATAGATGCAGCAGTAATCTGAATATTCCAACCTCTTCTTTTGTATGTATATTTCCAATCAACCATCACATTTACTCCACCGACATCATCCACTTTATAAACGATGCATTATGTTTTATATAATTAATTATAATGTCTGTATGGATTTCGCTTATATTTTCTTTCATGAAAGTCGATTTGACCGTCTTTTCAAGATAAAAATCTAATGAACAAGGCAAATCTGGTACACGAAGCGACTCGAGTAAATTACTTACCTTTTTTAACAATGAATCCATCACCTCTTCGTCCCAGTCACAGGCTTCTAGCAATTCTGTTTGGAACTGCATAGATAGCCTGTTGTGAGCTAGAAGATCATACATTTCTTTTTCTGTTTGATGAAAGTATTTCTATCATTGCATCTTGAAAACCCGGATCCAGCGCGATTTCTTCGGCCGAACGTTTGTCGTTTGTGATTTCAACAAGGGGCTCTGCAAGCTTTTCCATTGCACGCAGAAAGTAATTTCTTGCCGTTGCATGATTCATCTTGTGACCTTCAGACGTCATTTGCTCTGCAATTTCACGATATCCCATACCTCGATTAGTTACCGTAGCATAACCTGACTTAAACTTTGTTCCTTTTGGCATTGACATTATTTTACCCCTTTGTGTTTTGTTGATGGAAATTTTGTTGTGTTGTCGGAATCTTCACCGATACCGAATCTGAGTCTGAGCACGCGTTCTTCTTGCGGAGACAAACGATCTAGCACTCCGTAAATCAAGGACAACATTTTTCTTTGATCAAGAGAGTCGCCAGGATCAGGTGCCTCTGTGTCTTCAATTGTTTCGGCGTACGTACGAGAACCATCTTCGCCACCGATCGGAGAGTCTAGATTAACTGGCCATTGCATACCAGCTCGCAGTGATGCAACTGTATTCACTGACTCTCCTAGAATTTCTGAGATTTCTTCATTTGACGGATATACGCCAAATTCACGCTCATATTCTTTTCTAATATTGTTGATCTTCCAAATAAGATTTCGAGAGCCTGACGGAAACTTTACGTGTGAGTCGCCATTTACATAGCGGCGAACAGACTGCTTAATCCACCAACATGCGTATGTGGAAAACCTAAAGCCTTTTCGCCAGTCAAATCTATCAACAGCCTTGATAAGGCCGATGTTTGACTCCTGAATCAGGTCTTCCATTGGAACATTGGAATTCCTATAATGGTTTGCAATAGAGATAGCTAGCCTTAGATTGCTAGTTATTAGCTTTTCGCGTGCGAACTTATCCCCCTTTTCCATTTTTTGAGCTAGCTCAACTTCTTCTTGTTTGGTTAGCAACTTATGCTTAGTTGCCTGTTGATACGAAACAAATTTCATAAAACCCCCTGGTTGTGTTGTTATTGTACGTTCTATTATAATTTAACTTACTGAATCAGAATCTTTACTTTTTTTGGAATCCTCGATAATATTTTTTGCATATTTTTTAATTTTTTTCGAAACAAAGTCGGTAAATACATCTGGCCAAAAGGCGTGCACTAAAGCGCAAAAAGACAACCTAAGCATCCTAGCGCACCATAGCATCGAAATTGCAAAGTGCTGTCGGTATGTATAGCCTGTCTTTTTTAAATGTTTAAACTTCACTTGCCACCGTCACGCTACAAGAGATTGACAGTAGATTTATTGCTGCAGAAACTGCATGTCTCAATGCAGAAGTAACCACCAGTGTTGGGTCTATTACACCGTCTTTAATCAAATCACAGTAGGTATCTGATCTGGCATTATACCCAACATTAAAATCTTCTTCTTCCAGTAAACGGCTTAACACAAGTTCTGGAACTTGCCCTGAGTTTCTAGCCAGTTGTTTAACTGGTTCTTGGACAGCTCTTCTGAGCAGCTCGAAACCAGGATCATCTAGATTTCTTGGCTCAAGCATTGCAAGGCATTTGACAAGAGCTGAGCCACCTCCAGGTAAAAAACCGCTGGCGACAGCCGCTTTTGTAGCACAAAGTGCATCGTCTATCCTATCGCGACGTTCTCTAAGTTCAGCCTCTGTCGAACCTCCGACCCTGATAACTGCAATTCCGCCGCTCAGTCTTCCCATTCTTCTATTGCATAAAGCTCGCTCGTCTTGATCTAAACCAACGGTCATATACCTTTTCTTTATTTCTGCTAGCCTGACATCCACGGAATGTTTGTCCCCAGCCGGCCCTTGAATTACCGTATCGTTTCTTCCAACAATAATCTTTTTTGCCAACCCTAACTGCTCGAGCGAAATTTTTGTTATGTCGGTACTGGTGTTTGTAAAAACTTCGGTACCCAACGTGATCGCAAGATCAGACATACTTAATGTCCTTCCGCTTCCAAATTCTGGTGCTCGGATGGCACAACACTTTAATAATCCTTTTACCGAATTAACCACAAGTGCGTTGAGCGCTTCGCCTTCAATGTCGTCTGCAATTATTAACAGAGGCTTACCATGCTGATGTACTTTTTCTAAGATCGAAAGTAGGTCTGTTAAATTGGAAATTTTTCCGCTTACTAAAAGAACATATGGATCCGTTAAAATACAGGCATTTTTAGTCTGATCATTTATAAAATATGGCGACAGATAACCCCTGTTTATTCTTGTGCCTGGTACAGTCTCTAAATAAGACTTAAAGCCTTTCGCCTCTTCAACGGCTATGATACCATCTCTTCCGACTTCTTCCATAGCAGCTACAATAAACTCACCAATGTCATTTTCTCCGTTGGCGCTTAATGTTCCGACGTGGAGAATTTCCTTGTTCGACCTAACTGGTGTTGATTTGTCGTTTAGTATATCTTCAAGCTTGTCAGCCCAGTTCTTAAGAGATTTTCTTAACTTTACTGGATTTACACCTGAATTAACCATTTGTACGCCATGTTTATACAATTCGTAAGTCAACACCGTTGCAGTAGTAGTACCGTCACCAGCGATCTCCGCGGCGCCGCTAGCAGCCTCTTTTACAAGCTGAGCTCCAAGGTTTTCTAGCGGATCACACAAATTTATTGACTTTGCAACCGTGACACCATCTTTTGTTAAAATAGGCTGTGCGTCTGTTTCAATAAGAACATTTGATCCTCCCGGACCCATTGTAGTGCGAACGGCAAAGGCTAATTTTGAAACACCTGATAATAAACCATTAGTTGATTCTTCCGAAAAAGATAAGTTTACTTTTTTCATACTAGCCCTTAAGTACACGGCGGTTATTTTCGCCAAGAACTCTTTCGACGATCGCATGCGTCTGTGTTCTCTTCAGACCAGACTGTACGTTTTCGATGACGAGTAAGTCTCCCATTATGTAAGCAATTTCTGATTCGCCTACGAGCCCAGTTTCCCTTAAATGACGAAGCTGTTCTTGAGTAAGTTCATGTTTCATTTGGGTATTCCTCCTTTTAATCTAGCTTTAGTACCGTCAGGTAATTCAACTATTGTTTCATCATTGTTTTCAGATTGTTGATCTAAGACCAAAGCTGCTTCGATCGCAGGCTGTTCCAAAGGTGCTTTTTCTTTCTGCTGCTTATCCAACATTTTGTTAATTGCTAAAGATGCTCGAGCAGTCAGAAAATCAAAAACCTCAGAACGTTCACTGAAAAACTCACCATCACAATTTTTGCTTGATATTGTTTTTGATTTTGTTCCGATGATGTTTTTAAACACGTATTCAATGTCTTTTCCAGCAATCGTATTTTTTACTATTTCTTCGCACACCAATAGGTGGTACACTGCAGGTCTTTTAGCTGGTACATACCAAACGTGCGACCCAACTTCAAATACATTCATGTTACCTCACTTTGCGTTTGAAACTCCAGAAGTATACTTACGCATCTCTTCGGCATCGACAAGCACCTCTAGGCCGTCTTGCCTCTTATAGATTGCAACGTCAAGCTCTGACAGTGCCTTCTTTAATTTGCTTTCACCAGTCCAACCAGAATTAACTTCCATAATTTTAACTAGTTTTTCAATTAATGTCGGGTGCATTTTCATTTTGATCTCCAATTGATTCATATACTAATGAGTATCTGTCTGTTGATTTGTTTCTGATTATTCTAACTTCTTCAGCCATATTGTTAACTAAACTATCAATATATTCCAAACCCCGAATTATTTGAGCATTTAGTTTCTTTCTTTTTGCCGGGGCTGACGGTGAGTTTTCTATTTGTTTTCGCCAGATAGTCAGTTGTGATGTTTTTTCTTCTATCTTTAATTTTTGCTCTTCTACTAATTTTTGGATTTTTTTGTCATTGTGAGAAACAACTTTACCCATTAGTACGTTTGCCTTCTTCATTCCCTTATGTTTATACATCGCAACCTTGCCACGAGCACCTGGGGATAAGGAGCGGTAGTCTTCGATTGTCAAGCCCTTAAAATATATTGTGCAAAATCCATCAAAGTCAGCGTTGGCAACAATATAAATGTAATCAAGGCTGCCTTTTTTTTGCAAAGTATCATGATCTGTTTGAAATACGACCGAGCCTGAACTTTGGTGTGGGCTAGTTAATTTACATTCTATTTCTGTGGTTTCGCCTTTTAAAACAACCTTGATATCTGGTTCGCCTGTTCTGCCGTCAGAAATAACCTTGTCAAATAGCCCTGTTCCGCGGAGTGCTTCTGCCAAATAGTGCTCCATTGGACCAGACATCAAAACATTACGTCTTCCTCGATTAGTTGACAATTCAATGTCATGACTCCTGTAAAGATTTTCCAGTGCGTCGTGAAAGGATAACATTTTTGAACATGCGTTTACAGCACAACTCTTGTCTATAATTGTTTCCATACTTACTCCGTGTGATCAGTATAGTGAATTATAACAAGGGCTTTAATATTTTACATTAATTTTGTGACTTTTCTGCAATTTTATTGACCATCTGTGCAGACTTTGCCAATCCTTTTGCTCGAGCTTGTAATTTTGGTTCTAAGCCAAGGACTACTCTGACTTCATCGTAAACTTCTGGGGTTAACCCTTCTTCCAAATATTTCATGCACGCGAATTGATGAACTTCGACTTCTACGATTGGTGCTGGGTCTCCGTTCTCGTCAGGTTCAAATTCGCCAGTTTCCTGTGTGCCCAGGAAAAAAAGAACCCCGGGCATTTCTTTATCTCCCGGAATCGTAATAAATGGCAAACCATCAGTGAGGCCAGAGTTTTCATATTCTTCATAAACAATCTCAGGTACCCACATCCGTTTTTCGTTAGACATCACAGTCTCCTATATTTATTAGTGATAATACTAATAATAATGTGTATTCCTAATTTGTTTATTGCGCTTTTGCTTTCTTTTCAACTTCTGCAATCTTTGCGGTTGCTTTGTCAAGTCTTTCAAAAGCTGCTTCCATGGAATTCAGCAGTTGTTCTCCTAAAGGGGTTTGCTCTAATAACTTCAATTGTTTTTCTTCTAGACCGTCGAGTACCTGTATTTTAATTTCTTCGACTGTGTCATTTATACTTTCTATTGACTTAATACGAACTTCAGTGAATTCTTTTTCGTAAAGTTTTTGTGCGATAAAAGTTTTAAGCTTCGCTTCATCTTCGTTAAAATCTTCAGCCTTGGCTCCTGCAGCCTCGATAAACTTAGTAAGGCCTTCCTTATCTTTAATCATGTCATCAATCTGGCTTTCCATGCCGGAAACTATTTGGCTTGCATTTAATTTTTTAAACTTTTCCAGCTCTGCTTTTTTTATTGCTTCAACAAATTCTTCAAACGTTGACGCTGTTGCGAGAGCAGTAGTTTCTTTAATCTCCTGTTCCAGAATGTCAACAAGGCCAGTTATCATTTCATCCCTGGCTTCAACATAGGGTCGACCGACCTTTTCATTATATTGTGTGTCAAATCCTTTTTGTTTTAGATATCCGGTAAAAGCCTTGGCTTCGTCTTTTTCAGCTTTCTGGTCTTTCTCTTCTTCCTCAACAATCAGGTTATTTACATCCTGCACTGATTCGCCAAAAGGATTTAAGGATTTAATTGCAGATATAGGTCTTGCTAACAAGGCATATTCAATCGTTTGCCACCACTTGCCTTTTGATTTTTCCTTCAATTCTTCATCTGCATCACGCATAGCGTTATTGTTTAGGGTCGCAAAGCCACCTAATTTTGCTGCACTCTTAGAAACACCTTTCAACATTTTACCAACCGGTATTGGCCCAAGTTTAAGATTTGTGAACCCATATTCGTCCATAAACTTGCCAACAGAGTCCGGAGTTACCTTGCCTGATACTTCACGTACGCTATAAGCCATCATAGGCCCAGGGGCAACTGCCCACAATATCGCATGTCCTGCAGCTCCGACCGGCAACTTCTCGAGTGCGGCATTAACCTCGTTGTCGATGGTTTCTATTTTTTTCTTGTTGTCGGCCATTTTTTCGTAATACTCGGCGCTTGTTAAAGTCTGACCTAACGAAAGTTCAAGAAACAGATTAAGGTTTATAACTGTCCTCTTTAGTTCACCTTTCAGCACAGTCCCAAAGTTTTTCCATGGATCGAGTAATTGACCTAAATTTAATTCACCCACTTAATTCTCCTAGTTAGTCATAACAGTAATTATGCACGAAGTTTCAAAATGTAAAAAAGAGGGCCGTAGCCCTCTAATTTATTTTGACGTAAAAGAATTTTTACTTTATGCCAGCTAGCCTATTCCATCTTTCAACAATTACTTGATCATTGTTTTGTTTATTTTCTGGAATTTTTCCTGGAGTTATGCCTGCGATGTTTTGGCCAGTGTCTGAATCATATGGCGGATTTACATCTACCGCCCCTTGTCGTAGGATTTTGAGAGCTTTTTTTAGATGGCCCTTCTTAAAACTGATGACAGGCATGTCAGGTCGTTCAGGAAAACCTGCTGGTAATGACAATGTTAACTCTGAGGCATTGTCTGCCATTTTTTGCGCAGCATTTTTAACAATTGTTGCTTCATCATCTCCACCGGCGAAGTCTTTAAGTAACTTTAGTATTGTTTCCTTGTCTCCATCAGCTCCCCATGCCGACGATGGATCTGCAACAAATTTCTTAAGCTGGGCTTCGATTGGCTTAAACGAAAATTGGTCAAAGCCGCCGGAGCCTTCCTTCCCAGATGTGATTCCAAGAGCAACAGTGAGTTTGTTTAACACTGCAATCATCTTTTTGGCTGGGAATTCCACTTCAAAGCCGCCGACGGTCGATGAGGGATCAATCATACCTGAGGCAATCCATCTGTGATGTCCATCCATGATGTGACCATCTGCTGTTACAATTGCACCTAAATCGCCCCCTGGTCCATTAGGAAAAGGATCCTTCTTATTAAGTGCGGCAAGGGCAAAGTTTGCTGCTTTTTTAATATTCATTGAGGATTGTGAAGGCTTTAGGTCTTTACACGGCGTCTTGACTGCTGCAGCATCGATGATGTCATCATCTTTATCTCCATCCTGTCGGCCGCCTATTGCATCTTCAGCTGCAGCCTTCTGGCCTTGCTTTAAAGCAGATGAAAGTTTCATTGGAAAAAGATCGTCGTTAACCTTATCAGGTGAAGCTTTCTCCATAATAGTTATTGCGTTTTCAACTATGCTAGTTAACTGTTGTTTTCTAGACGGCCTCTGCTTTTCGGACTCAATCTCTTGAACAGTTTCCAAAACAAGTTTTCGTAGGCTGTTAGCGTTTATCTTTTTGGCCATTAGTATACTCCTTAGTTTCTACTTGTATTAATTATGCGTAACAATAGGTTTATGTTCATTGCATAAACAATTTTTTCTTTAATCTGTTTCTTTGGTTTCTTAAACCTTTTAGCAACCCGTTATAATAAACACGGTTTTCGGTGCCACAGCTATAGCCCTTTCGATGATACTCGGCATCTGTAATTCTTGATTGAATATCTTCATAGCATGCCTCTGTGCCTGCTTTAACCATTGATCCGTCCATGCATCTATGCATATCGGCACCTTCTCGCACGGGTATAGGTGTTTCCTTAAAGTCACCATCATAACCCTGTTGGTCTCTTATTAAAGCCTGGTAATCACCATGTTTTCCGTTCATGTAATCAGCATATCCCATTTGATAGTAACCATCGTCGCTGTTCATCGGTAAATCATCTCTTGCATCCTCGTAACCAATCATATAATCAACCGATGCATTACCTTCGTTAATCACCCCTTCAAAAAGTGATGCAGCTTCAGCATCTGATTTCATTAATATTTTCTTGACGATTGATTTTTGTTTCGAGGAAAGACCTCGGCCTCTCTTAAGCTGGTCTAACACCGAAGATAAAAAATTACTCGGCTTGACTTCTATAGCTTTCTCAACTGCAGCAATTTGCGCTGCATTCGCATCTGCTCCGACATAGGACGTTTTGCGTCTGGATCTTTGGCGACTATAAGAGCCGCCTCCAGTTCGTCTCTCATAATCTTTAACCATTTGTTGATACTCTTCATACGAAATACTTCCTGCACGATAGTCCCTGTAATAATCAGATGGCTCTTCATTTAGAATACGAATTTTTTCTTCTTTGATGATTCTTTTAAGTTGTCTTTTTGTGATTTTCATTTCTATATCTCCAAATCAATAGCGTATTTCGCCGCGGTGCACTTTTCCCGAACTAGTATTCTCTGCTGCCCATTTCTG
>MDTB01000567.1_pt1 | contig 19819 bp, 10 predicted proteins | sample 811161 | NCBI WGS metagenome assembly MDTB01 (sample SAMN05326650, study PRJNA326480) | marine metagenome | isolation source: seawater | place: Mediterranean Sea | collected 2009 | reverse complement strand
TTATTAATAATAAATACTCAAGTAAGATAAAAATACCAAAAAAATCAAAGGGGGGTCATCTGGAAAAGCCATATCCAACTAACTTTATACGACAAATAGTCGAAAAAGATTTAAAAGAAAATAGAGTTAAGCATATCATCACTCGATTTCCACCAGAACCAAACGGGTTTCTGCATATTGGACACGCAAAATCCATTTGCTTAAACTTTGGTATTGCAAAAGAATATGGAGGTCGATGTCATTTAAGATTTGACGATACCAATCCTGAAAAAGAAAATAATGAATTCGTTCAATCCATTAAGGAAAGTGTTGAATGGTTAGGTTTTGATTGGGGTGAACACCTCTACTTTGCTAGTGATTACTTTGAAAAATTTTATAAATTTGCTGTCGGTTTAATTACAAATAAACTTGCCTATGTGGACTCTCAATCATACGAACAGATCAAACTAAGTAGGGGTACTCTAACTAAAGGAGGAACTAACTCTCCTTTTAGAAATAGAGATGCATCTGAAAACCTTGAACTTTTTACAAAAATGAGAAACGGAGAGTTTTCTGATGGTATGCATGTTCTAAGAGCAAGGATTGACATGAAATCCCCAAACTTAAATTTACGTGACCCTGTTTTGTACAGGATTAGACATGTTGAACATCATAGACAAGGATCTAAATGGTGTATCTATCCATTATATGATTATGCACATCCCATCTCTGACGCCATAGAAAATATTACGCACTCTATTTGTACATTGGAGTTTGAAGACCACAGGCCTCTCTATGATTGGGTGGTTAAAAATTTAGCTAAGTGTGGATTTTTCGATGTTTCAAATTTGCCTAGACAGTTTGAATTTTCAAGATTAAACATTACGAACACTCAGCTTTCAAAAAGAAAACTTTCGGAATTAGTTACAAATAATTCAGTATTTGGTTGGAATGACCCAAGAATGCCCACAATCGCAGGAGCAAAAAAAAGAGGTTACACGGCAAATGGATTAAGAAATTTTTGTGAAGTTATTGGTGTAACTAAATCAGATGCAAAAATTGATTACTCCGTTTTGGAGGAGTGTGTGCGTGAGGATTTAAATAAGTCTTCTCAGAGAAGAATTGCTGTTTTAAAACCAATTCAGTTGATTATTGAAAATATTGATGATGAACATTCAGAGCATTGTTATGCTCCAAATCATCCAAAAAAGCCTGAACTAGGTGAAAGAAAAATAAAATTTAGCAAAAATTTGTATATAGAATCTAATGATTTTAATGAAAACCCTTTGCCAAACTATTTCAGATTAAAGCCCGGAGGAAAAGTTAGATTACGATACGCCTACATAATAGAATGCACGGGATATGAAAAAAACGATAGAAATGAAGTGGTAATTATCAGAGCAAAAATTTTTAAAGATTCGAAAAGTGGGACTCCAGGAGCGAACGCGATCAAAGTAAGGGGTAATATTCATTGGTTAAGTCAGAGTAATTCAGAATCTGTGCAAATAAATTTGTATGAAAAACTTTATGATAGCTCACAACAAAATAAGGAAACCACTATTAATCCCCATTTAAATAGTGATGATATTCAAGTTTTAAATAATAAATCACTCGAATCCTATAATTCGTTTGTTGAAGATTCTCTCAAGAAAGCCAATGTTGGAGATCAATTTCAATTTGAAAGACTTGGTTATTTTATTTTTGATAAACTTACTAAGGACGATGTTATGGTTTTCAACCGTAGTGTCTCGCTCAAAGATAGTTGGAAAAAAAAATAAAAATTTTATGAGAGTTGTTACTGTTAATGAGCAAATGGGTAACAAACTTGAGATTGTTGACACTCCCATTCCTGAACCCAGAGATAATGAAGTAAGAATTAAAGTGATTTGCGCTGGTGTAAATAGGCCTGATATTCTGCAAAAAAAAGGATTATATCCTCCTCCCATAGGAGCGTCATCAATTTTGGGACTTGAAGCTAGCGGCATAGTTGAAAAAGTTGGAAAGAATGTTGCTAGTCTTAAATGTGGGGACGAAGTTTGTGGTCTAACCCCTGGAGGAGCATATGCAGAATTTGTAACTTTACCGGCGATTCATTGTTTAAGAATTCCAAAGGGATTAACGATGTATGAGGCGGCTGCATTACCAGAAGCTTTTATGACAGCTTGGGTTAACTTGTTTGAACATGGTCAACTCACAAAAAAAGAGAGGGTATTAATTCATGGCGGAAGCAGTGGAGTTGGCACTGCAGCTATTCAATTAGCCAAATGGAAAAAAACTTACGTTTTTTCAACTGTTAGGAATGAAGTTAAAGCTAATTACTGTACCAAACTTGGAGCTGATAAAACTATCATTTATCCTGATGAAGATTTCGAAAAAGAAATACTAAGTCACACAAAAAACTGTGGAGTAAATTTAATTCTTGATATGGTTGGTGGAGACTATATCTCCAAAAATATAAAATGTTTATCAAATAAAGGTAGGTTAGTCCAAATTGCTTTTCTCAAAGGAAGCAAAACAAATATCAATTTAATGAGAGTAATGTTAAAGAAATTAGTTATCACTGGTTCAACCATAAGATCACGAACATTATCAGACAAGGCAAGAATTTTGAATTTGCTAGAAAAAAAAATTTGGCCAGTCATTGAATCTGGGGAAATTAAAGTCAAAATATACAAAAAGTTTAAACTTGAAGAAGTAGAGTTTGCTCATCAAACTATGGAGTCATCTACTCATTGTGGGAAGATAGTCTTGAATATTGATGAATAACATTATAAAAAAACAAAAAAGGAAGAAAACGGACTTATCAGATAATGGTTTTATTTCTGTTTTTGGGGCAAAACAAAATAATTTAAATAATCTTACCCTTGATATACCACTCGGTAAAATTACAGTGGTGACTGGAGTATCAGGATCGGGAAAAAGTAGTTTGGTCTTTGACACTATTACTGCTGAGGGACAGAGAAGATATATTGAAACATTTTCATCATATGCAAGACAATTTATAGATAGGATGGATCGTCCAAAAGTTAATAGAATTCTTGGGGTTCCACCTGCCGTTGCTATAGAACAGAAAAACCCAATTAAGAATTCGCGTTCAACAGTTGGTACGATGACCGAAATTTCTGATCATCTTAAACTTCTTTTCGCACGTTTTTCAAAATTACATTGCAAGGATTGCAAAAGAGAAATCATAGAGATGCCTGCTAGAAAGGTCGCTGAAGATATTATTAAAATTAACTCAGGGAAAAAAATTGCCGTAGCTTTTTCTTTACATGTACCAAAATCGATCAGTGACGAGGATCTCGTAAATTCTTTATCAGTCCAGGGTTATACAAGACTTTATAACCGAACAAATAAAAAAGCTACGGTCATTGTTGATAAGTTTGTTATCAACAAATCAATCGATGAATCAAGACTTGTTGAATCAATCGAGGACGCATACAAAACAAGCAATAATTTTTGTGAAATTATAGACTTAACTGAAAAGAAAAGAATTAGCATCTACTCCAAAAATTTCAGCTGTCCATACTGCGAGATAAAATATAAAAGACCAAGGCCTGCCCTTTTTTCATTCAATTCTCCAATTGGTGCATGTGAGAATTGTAAAGGTTTTGGCAGAATTATTGGCGTAAACTTAAAACTTATAATTCCAGTTGAAAATAAGACACTATTAGATGGGGCAATTAAACCGTTTCAATCAAAATCATACTCAAACTGTCAAAAGGAATTAATTGAGTATGCGATAAAAGAAAATATACCAGTTAATATTCCCTGGAATAAACTTTCGTTAAAATCTAGAAAATGGGTAGTTGATGGATCTTTTGATTGGAAAGGCAAGTGGACTAGAGAGTGGTACGGAATAAATAGGTTTTTCAAAAAACTTGAAAAAAAATCTTACAAAATGCATGTTAGAGTCTTATTATCTCGATACAGATCATACACTAAATGTCCTTGTTGCAACGGAAGCCGTCTAAAAGAAGAATCTCTCAACTGGACTATATCAAATAAAAACATTTACGAGTGGCAATCCCAGCCAATTAGCGAGATCGACAACGGTATTGAAAAACTAAGAATCGAAAGCTCAATTAATTCCAAATCTAAAAACAAAGAAGCTATTGATATTTTGATTGAGGAATTAAAAACCAGATTATCCTTTTGCAAGAAGGTTGGTTTAGGATATTTGACACTTGATAGACAATCAAGAACTTTATCTGGTGGTGAAGTACAACGCATAAATTTAACTACTGCTCTTGGTACATCACTAGTAAATACGATGTTTGTTTTGGATGAACCATCCATTGGTCTCCATTCAAGAGATGTTGAAAATTTAGTAAAAGTTATACTCCAACTGAGAGATGCAGGTAACACTATACTAATAGTCGAGCATGATCCACAGGTAATTGCCGCTAGTGATCACATAATTGAACTCGGTCCAGGTCCAGGAAATAAGGGAGGAAATATATGTTTTCAAGGGTCGTTTAATGAACTTCTTCAATCTAATTCGTTGACCGGGGAATATTTAAACAACCAAAGAAAAATAAATATTAAAAAAACTAATCTTAAATGCATCTCTAAAAATAATTTTATTTATTTACATGAAGCATCAGCAAACAACATTAAAAAAATTAATATAAAAATTCCTCTTGATTGTATCTGTTGTATTACCGGGGTGTCAGGAAGTGGCAAATCAACATTGATTCAAGATATCTTATACCCAGCAATAAGTGAAAAGTTAAACTTAAGTAACAATTACAAAAAAAATTATAAAAAATTGAGGGTTTTCAAAAGTTTAGTCAAGTCATTAATGTTGATCAATCACCTATTGGTAAAACATCGAGGTCTAATCCAGTTTTGTATGTTGGTGCTTTTGATGAGATTAGAAAAATTTTTTCAAATACTGAAGAAGCCAGAAACAGAATATATACAACCAGTAATTTTAGTTTTAATACTGGTAACGGTAGGTGTCCTGAGTGTTTAGGTAATGGTTATGAACGCATTGAGATGCAATTTTTGTCAGACGTATTTTTGAGTTGTTCCCAGTGTAATGGTTCTAGGTACAGAAAAGAAATACTAGAAATCACATTCAATAAGAAAACTATTGCTGATGTACTTAACATGACTGTTTATGAGGCGTGTATTTTCTTTGAAAATGAGAAAAAAATAATAAATCAATTATCATCTCTATTGTCTGTTGGGCTGGGGTACTTAAAATTAGGACAATCTTTGCCAACTCTTTCAGGTGGTGAGTCTCAAAGACTGAAAATAGCTGGACATTTGTCCAACTTTAAATCCAGCAAGAATATCAATTCAAAAAATAAAAATCCAGACTCAACACTTTTTTTATTTGATGAACCAACAACAGGTTTACATTTAGATGACATTAAAGTTCTCTTTAATGCTTTAACAAGACTAGTTAAAGAAGGACACTCTGTGATAGTCATTGAACATAGCTTAGAGTTTATTGCATGTTGCGATTGGATTATTGATTTGGGGCCTGAAGCTGGAGTCAAGGGTGGAAGAATTATTGCTGAAGGTACTCCAACAAAAATAATTGAAAGTAAATTTTCACACACTGGGAGATCTTTAGCTAAATATTCAATCCAAGAAAATAAAAAATATGCAAATGAATATTTATCAAAGTTAATTCCAAAAAAAATATCAAAATTTATTGAGATTATTAATGCTCGCGAAAATAATTTAAAAAATTTATGTGTGAAGATTCCTCATAACAAATTAACTGTTATAACCGGAGTTTCGGGAAGTGGGAAATCAAGTTTAGCATTTGATATTTTATTTGCTGAGGGACAAAGACGATATCTGGAGTCCCTTAATGCTTATGCAAGACAGTTCGTACAACCGGGTGCAAGACCTGATTTAGATTCAATTAATGGGATAGCTCCAACTGTTGCAATAGAGCAGCGAACAAGCCAGGGAGGCAATAAGAGTACCGTTGGTACTTTGACAGAGGTTCATCACTTCCTAAGACTACTTTTTGTTAGAAATGGAAAACAATTTTGTCCAGAATGCAATGTTGCAATATCTCCTTTAAGTAAAGAATCAATTCTCTCAGTGATTATATCCAAATTTCAAGGCACTAAAGTTAATGTTCTCTCACCTTTAATCATCAGAAGAAAAGGGAGTTATAAAGATCTAGCTACATGGGCTGTGAAAAGAAATTATTCAAAATTAAGAGTTGATGGCAAAATTTATCTTTCAAAAAATTTTCCAAATTTGGATAGGTATAAAGAACATAATATTGAATTAGTCCTCAAGGAGTTGGTTGTTGACAAAAAAAATGAAAATGAACTTTTTGAAATAATTGAGGAAGCTCTAATTCTGGGTAAAGGTGTGATAGGCATTCAGGGGAAAAAAATAAAATCAACAGACAAGAAAAGTAGTGAGAAAGATACGCACTTCAATGCGATGTTATTCTCTACACAAAATGCTTGCCCTCAATGTAATACTGGTTTTAACGATCTTGATCCTAGACTATTTTCTTTCAATTCTAAATTAGGAATGTGTCCATTATGTTTTGGGTCAGGTTTTAATACACCTGAATGTACTGAAAAATTTGATGTCAATCAAGAAGATGAAAATCATCTTCCCTATTTAAGTAATGGTGATCTTGAGATTTGCCAAGAATGTAAAGGTGGAAGATTAAATAAGGTAGCTCAATCTGTGTTGATACTTAATAAATCCATTAATAATTTATCTGAGTTGTCAATTTTTGATTTACAAAAGTGGTTAAATTCCTACAGCAAAACTTTATCATCTAGAGATCGTTTAGTTGTTAAAGATTTGATTTTAGAAATCTTAAATAGATTGAATTTTTTAGAGGAAGTTGGACTTGGATATTTGACACTAAACAGAGCAGCGCCAACACTGTCAGGAGGTGAGTCGCAAAGAATTAGACTTGCTTCACAACTTGGCTCAAACCTCAAAGGGGTTTGTTACATTCTAGATGAGCCAACTATAGGACTACATCCGAAAGATAACAAATCTTTACTCAGAATACTTAGAGCGCTCCAAACAAAAGGAAATACAATCGTAATTGTCGAACATGACGAAGAAACAATAAACCTAGCTGATCACATCATTGATATAGGCCCTTTAGCAGGTATAAAAGGAGGTAGATTAATAGCAGAGGGAAAGTTAAACGATATAATTACTAATAATCAATCAATAACAGGTAAGTATTTAGCAAATTCTATTCAATACGAAAAAACGTTCAAAAAAGTTAGCAAAAACTCCTATATTTGTGTTCAAGGAGCATACGTAAATAACCTCAAAAATATAGATGTTAAAATACCCCTCAATCAATTAACGGTAATTACTGGAGTATCCGGAAGTGGAAAATCTACTCTAGCTAAAAAAGTTATCGTAAAAAATTTAAAAAGATTATGTGGTCAAAAAAAGAAAATTATTGAAAATAATTCTCATACCCAGTTTATAGGTTGTAATAAAATAAGAAACTGGGAGTCAATTTCAAGAGTACTTGAAGTGGACCAATCTCCTATCGGTAAAACATCTAGATCAACACCAGCTACCTATGTTGGAATTTGGGACAGAATAAGAGAAGTTTTTTCACTAAGTAATCAGGCTAAAAGTAAAGGATGGACAAGCTCACACTTTTCATTTAACTCAGGTGATGGTAGGTGTCCCAGTTGTAAGGGAAATGGTACTAAAAAAATAGAGATGAATTTTTTACCAGATGTACTTGTAAATTGTGAAGATTGTTCAGGAAATCGATTTACTTCGGAAACAACAAAAATCCTTTGGAAAAATAAATCTATCGCTGATGTTTTAAAAATGGATATTCAAGAAGCCGCTGATTTTTTTTCTGCTCACAAATCTATTTCAAAGTCATTAAACCTTATCATTGAATTAGGTTTAGGATATTTAACTCTTGGGCAACCAAGTTCTTCATTATCAGGTGGAGAATCGCAAAGAATAAAATTAGCATCTGAACTTTCGAAATCCAGTGAAAACATTCACACCCTTTATGTCTTAGATGAACCAACAGTTGGTTTGCACATGGCTGACATTGAGAAGCTTATAAAAGCACTTTATAAACTTATTGATTCGGGCAACACGGTAGTGGTAGTTGAACACCAACTTGATATTTGGAGTGCTTCCGATTGGATAATAGATCTTGGCCCAGTTGGTGGAGAAAAAGGAGGAGAACTACTAAATCAAGCTCAACCAGGAAAAATCAAAAACAAAAAGACAGCTACAGGCATAGAACTGAAAAAACATTTAGACATTATTCAAAAATAGTGATTTGATCTTTTAATTTTTTTACCTTCTCATTGAAACTTCTTAATCTTTCTCTTTCCTGATTTACTATGCTAGCAGGAGCTTTCTCAACAAATGAAACATTTGAAAGTTTGTTACTAGCTTTTTCTACTTCAACTTCATACTTTTCAATTTCTTTTCTTATTCTTTGTTTCTCAAGTTCTGGATCAACGGAAACATTTAAAATTAATTTTAAGTTTTCAATTAATTTGAATGGAGAATTCAATAACTCTTTAGGCACTGAATCAACAACTTTAACTTCACTGACTTTGGCTAAACTTTTGATTATTGAAAAATAATCATTTGTCTCATCAGAAATATTTGAAAAATCAAGCAATAAATCATCAGTTTTTTTAATTGATTTGTTATGTTTAATTAAAAGAGGAGTCTTTTTTGATGGAGATAATCCCATTTCTGATCTTAATGTTCTAACAATAGAAACAACTTTTTTTAGTTGTGCAATTTTATTTGATGAAAGACTATCAATCTTTGACGAATCAAACTCGGGAAAGTTAGATATCATAATTGAATTAAATTTATTTGTTTCTGATTTATAAAATCTTCCTGCAGCTGGAGCTACAGACTGCCACAACTCCTCAGTCAAAAATGGAACAAATGGATGGGATAACCTCAAGATTGTTTCAAGAGTTCGTAACATTGTTCTTCTAGTGGCTCTTTTTCGATTATCTAAACCACTTTTTAACTGAGTTTTAGCTATTTCCAAATACCAATCACAAAATTCATTCCATACGAATTCATATAGCTCTTTTGCAGCCAAATCAAATCTAAATTTGGACAATAAATTGTCAATATTTTTTATTGATTCGTTTAGACGAGTTACTATCCATTTATCAGAATTACTGAAATATAAATACCCATCAGAGCCACAACTACCAGTACATTTGTCAAGGCCATTATCTGTATCTTTACAATTCAACATAACAAAGCGACTTGCATTTCTTAATTTATTACAAAAATTGCGATACCCTTCACACCTTGACATATCAAAATTTATATCTCTTCCCGGGCTAGCTAAATTTGCAAATGTAAAACGTAATGCATCAGTTCCAAAAGAGTTGATGCCTTTTGGGAATTCGGACCTTGTTTTTTTTTCAATCCTCAAAGCCTGTTTTGGATTCATTAATCCAAAGCAACGCTTTTTTATTAGATCTTCCAATTCTATGCCATCAATAAGGTCAATGGGATCCAGGGTATTACCCCTACTTTTACTCATTTTGTTGCCATCAGCATCTCTTACTAATGCATGAATATATACATTTTTAAAAGGTACAGTGTCAAAAATGTGACTTGTCATCATAACCATTCTTGCAACCCAAAAAAATATTATGTCAAATCCAGTAACTAAAACTTCGGAAGGTAAAAAGGATTTTAGATCTTGATTTAAGTTGGGTAAATTTGATTTCTCATCCCAAACTTGATCTTTATTCACCAAGCTAGAAAAGGGAATCAGAGCAGATGAAAACCATGTATCCAAAACATCTGGGTCTCTTATTATTGGTCCATTCCATCCTTTTTCTACCGCCTGTTTTTTTGCATTTGATTCTGATGAAGCAACAAAAACAACACCATCTAAAATTGCCTCTCCAAATTCATCTGATTTGTACCAAGCTGGAATCTGATGTCCCCACCACAGCTGTCTGGAAATACACCAATCCTGAAGATTTTGCAGCCAATTTTTATATGTTGAATTCCAAGCTTCTGGAAATAATTTAACTTTTCCAGTATTAAGCATTTCGAGGCCTTGTTGGCTAAGACTTTCCCCATTTTTTTTTCCTCCACTAACAGCAGATTTATTCATAGCAACAAACCATTGATCAGTTAGTAATGGTTCAATTATCGTTCCACTTCTATCTCCTTTCTTAATAACTAGATCATGGGTGTTCTCAGCTTGTAAGAATCCTAAATTTCTTAAATCCACCAAAATTTTTTCTCTAGCTTCAAATCGATCAAGCCCTATATATGATTTTGGACCTTGTTCATTGATTCTTGCATCGAGAGTAAAAATATTTATTAACGGGAGATTATGTCTTAATCCGATTTCGTAATCATTAAAATCATGTGCAGGAGTAATCTTTACACAGCCCGTGCCAAATTCCATGTCAACACTCTTATCTGAAATAATTGGAATAGTCCGTCCCGTTATCGGGACCTTAAGGAATAGACCGATTAATCTTTCATAACGTTTATCATCAGGGTGAACTGCAACTGCCACATCTCCAATCAAAGTCTCTGGACGAGTGGTCGCTACAGTAAGATATTGATTTTCAATATTAATTTGACTTGGTGAGGGATGCATACCTTTTTTGTTGAAAAGAGGATATCTAATTTTCCAAATAAATCCTTTTTTATCTTCATTTATCACTTCTAAATCAGAAACTGCTGTCTTTAAAACAGGATCCCAATTTACCAAACGTTTACCTTTGTATATGAGACCTTGGTTATAAAGTTCGCAGAATACTCTTTCAACAACTTTTGATCTACTTTCATCCATAGTGAAATATTCCCTTGACCAATCGCAACTTGATCCGAGTCTTCTCATTTGTTTAGTAATAGTTTCACCGGACTCCTGTTTCCATTTCCAAATTTCGTCTAAAAATGCTTTCCTACCTATTTGATTTTTTGAATTTCCCCTCTGTGATAGTTGTCTTTCAACGACCATTTGCGTAGCAATGCCCGCATGGTCTGTTCCTGGCAACCAAAGAGTTGTTTTTTGTTTCATTCTTTGCCAACGAGTTAATATATCCATCAAAGTTTGATTAAAAGCATGCCCCATGTGTAATGTGCCTGTTACATTTGGGGGTGGAAGTTGTATACAAAAAGATTCCGACTTTTTAGTACAAGATCTTGATAATTCATATAGACCCTCGCTTTCCCATTTAACAGACATGTCTAGCTCTATTTTTTTAAGATCAAACATCTGTTTTTTACTCATGCTTTACCGTGAATATCATGATTGTGAATTTCAAACCCCCTATTTTTATAAAAAACAAACTTCTCTCTTGCTGGAAGTTTTTCAGTTTCCATATTACCAACTAATTCAACAACTCGATCGAAGGAGCAAAAGGACTGACAAATTTTATTATCTAAATTAAGTAATAATTTTGCTCTTCTTGGCAATACTGGTATCCATGGATTTTGAGAGAGGATGATTGGTGTTTTTCCCTCGAGTTGGTCGCCAATTTCAATGTGAGGTAAAAAGTCAAGACTTGAGAAAGAATAAAGCAGTTCATTAAAATCATTTAGTTTATTTTTGTCGGAGCAAAAAACTAACATGGGTTCCCAACAGTTGATCGTAGAATCATAGTAAACCTTCCTAATGAGCCTGCAAGCAAAGCTTAACTGATTCGAAACATTGAAGTAAAAATCTACTCTGGTCAATCTATATTTTTTTTAAAAAGTTAAAAAGCATAGGAACGGGCCTGCCAGTCGCAGATTTTGATGACCCGCTCTCCCAAGCGGTACCAGCAATATCCAAGTGAGCCCATTTGTAGGATTTTGCAAAACGCCACAAGAAACATGCAGCAGTTATGCTTCCTGCAGATCTGCCACCTATATTAGCAACATCTGCAAATGGGGACTTCAACAAATCTTGATAATCCTCCTGTAAAGGAAGCCTCCAAGCTGGGTCTAAAGAATTAAGTCCAGACTCTAGAATATTCTCTGCAAGGGAGTCGTCAGATGAGAATAATCCAGTATTTATATGACCCAGCGCCACTACACAGGCTCCTGTCAACGTTGCAATATCTATTACCAACGCAGGCTTAAATTTTTCTACATAAGTTAATGCATCACACAGAATTAGCCTGCCCTCAGCATCAGTGTTGAGTATTTCAATCGTTTTTCCAGACATTGAACGAACAATATCTCCAGGTCTGGTTGCAGTACCACTGGGCATGTTTTCACAAGTTGCAACAACACCTATTATATTCTTTTTGATACCTGCCGCAGAAACGGCCTTCATAAGGCCTAAAACTGAAGCTGCTCCACACATGTCATATTTCATCTCATCCATAGCAGCTGAAGACTTTAAAGAAATACCACCAGAATCGAACGTAATACCTTTTCCAACTATTACTAATGGTTGTTCCTTAGCTTTTCCTCCATTGTGATGGATAGAAATAAGAAAAGGAAGCTTTGAGGAACCTTTAGCAACTGCTAAAAATGAACCCATACCTAATTTTTCAAGAGCAGATTTATCTAAAACTTCACACTTTAAACGTGTTTGTTTTGAAATGGTTTTTGCAACAGTTACTAAATAGCTAGGAGTACATATATTTGGTGGTAGATTACCTAAATCTTTTGTCAAATCAACTCCGTCAGCAAGTGCCATTGCTTGATTAATACTTTGTGATGCATCAGTTGGTCTCATGTCACCAGGTAAAAGCATTTCAACAGATTTTATTGAGCAAGCTTTATCTGATTTTGGAGACTTAAATACCTTTGAAGCTAATTTACTAGTTTTTATATCTTTTTTTTGATCTTTGGGTGATTTAAACCGATCAAAACGATAAAGAACGTCTCTAATAGTTAGTAAGTGTGTTTGTAATTTCCAAAAGCCAGGTTTCTCTTTCACAAAAAGCTCAGTTAAAAAAGATGCAATTTTTTTCACCCCTTTAAGAGGAATCATTGACTTTGTAGCAATTTTTACAGCATCTCTGTATGCTTTTTCGTCGAAGGAATCTTTTTTGCCACATCCTATTAATAATGCCCTTGGTGATGGAATACCAGGTATATCTCTGATAAGGAAAGTTGTTCCAGAATTTCCATTAAAATCACCAGATTTTATTATTTTAGTAATAACACCATCAGACGCTTTGTCTAAAATTCTTGCAGGTGTACTGAGCTCAACACCCGCAGAAGTAGAAAAAAGCCCCACCCATAGACAGTCACAGGTAGCCCTATCAACAGGTTTATTACTTGTTAAAAAGTTAATTTGATCTCTAATCTCTCCAGGATCCTTAGCATCGGACGAATCTTTAGAAGAATTATTGGTTGCACTGTTAACGGTCATGACAAAATACCCTTAATTTAAATAAAGCATATATTATAAATACAGTGATATTCGAGAAATTTCTTCTAAGTGAACTGCGATCCGTTGCAGGTATGACATTTGCGTGTCTGTTAACTGTAGTAATCACAATGGCACTTGTTAGAACACTCGGTAACGCTGCCTCAGGCCAATTAGAGGCTCAACTTGTTATTCCACTAATTGGATTTTCAACAATAAGTTCTATTTCTACTATTTTAACCCTAACTGCCTTTCTTTCTGTTTTTGTGGTTTTATCTCGACAATGCAGGGACAATGAAATGGTAATTTGGTTAAGCTCTGGTCAAAACCTGACCTCTTACATCCCTGTAGTTTGGAAATTTTCTTTATCCTTCATCTTATTAACTATTTTAACATCAATCCTAGCTACACCATGGGCAAGAAGTCAGGCTGATGAACTCAGACAGCAATCTTTGGCTGAAAAAAAACTTACTGAAATTCCACCAGGTACATTTAGTGAATTCACAAACGGGGAAAAAGTTATTTTTATAGAGCAAACTGACAAAGAATCTTCAAATTTAGGTCTTGTTTTTATCTCAATCAAACAAAAAAATAATCAAGAAATTATAGTAATGGGAACAAAAGGTAAACTTATTTATGATCAGAAACAACTTCCATGGATACAACTAAAACTTGGGTCTAGAACAGATATAATGTCTTTAGACTCCTCGGCTGAAGTCAGAAGCACTAAATTTGAGAATTATAAAATGAGAATTGATTCACCACCAAAATCAACCTCTTACAGGGAGAGAGTTAGAAGCACTTCAACCTGGGTCTTATTTGAGAGGAGTGCTCCAGCAGATTTAGGTGAGTTGTCTTTTAGGATTGGAACAATATTACTTTGCATATTTTTACCTTTTTTATCTATTCCATTATCCAGTCTTGAAAACAAACAGGGCAGACTTATACATATTTTTGGAGCTTTATTAATTTTCATAGCTTTTAATAATATGTTGGGAATCATTCAAGCATTGGTAGCAAAGAAGGAAATAACTTTCATTTTTGGCCTTATAATTCTTCCTGTGTCAATATTGTTGATTACTACTTTTTTAATTTATATAAAAATGTATATTCTAAGAAATCCATTTGCATTAATATTAAAAAAATTCCATTCGATTTAAAATGAACTTAGCTACTAAATACTTAGCCAAAGTAGTGCTAATTAGAATAATAATAACCTTGGTTGGGTTTACGCTTTTGTTTACTTTCTTTAATTTTATATCGGAACTTGATCAAATAGGAAAAGGCGCATTTTTAATAAGCTCTATCCTAATAATTGTTCTCCTAAAAATTCCAAATGTAATATATGAAATTATTCCTATAGCGACGCTCATTGGAAGTCTTTGGGCGTTTTCAGAGTTAGCCTCAAACTCAGAATTTACTGCTTTTAGAGTTGGGGGTTTATCCCCGCAAAAAGTATCACTGATTATCTTTTTAATTGGATTACCTATAGCATTTTTTACAGTTTTTTTATCAGAAATTTTCATACCGTTATCAGATAAATTTTCTAGGGACTGGGATAAAACAAATTTCAAAATTAAATCAACAAGTAATTTTCGATCAGGGTTCTGGCTACGAGACAGATTTGACTTTAATAATAATGATAAAAAAAATGTAGGAGAAAGGATTGTTAATATAAAAAAAATTTTCCCAGATAAATCATTAATTGGTGTAAAAATCTATGAATTTGACCAAAATTCTAAACTTATTTCTGTAATTTCTGCCAACAAAGGAAATTACATTAAGTCTAAAAAAGATGTAAAAAGTGAAATAGACAAAAAAAATGATTTAGTTCTTAATTCTTGGAAGCTAATGGAACCAAAAGTCTTAACAATTAGCCAAAAAGGTACTACACAATTAACCAATCACTCTGTATTGTCAATTTATACTAAATTATCAGAAAGGACAATTGAAGCATTAACAATAAAACCTGAAAAAATGTCAGCAACTGAACTTTACTCATTTATTGAATATCTAAGCTTTGGTAAACAAAAAACGAACAGGTACGAGATAGCCTTTTGGAAAAAAGTTTTTTACCCTTTTTTATTGTGGATAATGATACTGATTGCTATACCTGCAGCATATATTCATACTAGAAAAGGATCAGTTGGCTATAAGGTTTTTTTAGGTATGGTAATTGGAATAACTTTTCATTTGGGCAACAGCTTATTTTCACATTTAGGTCTATTAAACACTTGGCCTCCTGTAATTGTAGCTTTCATTCCTTGTTTTTTGGCTTTGATTTTTGGTATAACAATATTCTTATGGGCTCAAAAAAATAACATATAAACTTTAACTTTTAACCTTCATCGATATGACATTTCACTTTACCCTTAATTCTTCAAGAGAGATTTACAAGATTGAAAAAAATCAAACAATTTTGCAGGCTGCTTTAAAGCAAGGGTTGGTTCTACCGTATGGTTGTAAAAATGGTGCTTGTGCTTCTTGTAAGGCTACTTTAGTTAAAGGTGATGTGGACTATGGTCATTACCAAGCAAAAGCATTAACTGAGGAAGAAAAAATCAACAAAAAATTATTATTATGCACAGCTAAACCCCTTTCAAATGTTGAAATTCAGGCAAATTTAATTTCAAAACCCGGTATGGTCTCCCCAAAAAAACTACCGTGCAGAGTTGAAAGTATTGAAAAAAAAGCTGAGGACATAGCAATTGTTAAACTAAAGCTTCCAGCTAGTGAAAAATTTAATTATTATGCTGGTCAGTATGTAGATATTTTACTTAAAGATGGTAAAAGACGAAGCTACTCCATGGCAAATCCCTCCAACCTGCAAAATTTACTAGAATTACATATAAGACATTCTCCTGGAGGAGCTTTCACCGATGCAATTTTTGAAAGTGGAACATCATCAATAAATTCAGTTAAGGTCAAAGACATACTCAGACTTGAGGGTCCATTGGGTACTTTTTTTTTAAGAGAGGACTCTTCAAAACCAATAATTTTTCTTGCTAGTGGGACTGGATTTGCTCCAATCAAAGCAGTTGCGGAATATGCTTTCAGCAAAAACATACAGAGAGAAATGTTTTTGTTCTGGGGAGTGCGTAAACCATCAGAATTGTACATGCATGATAGTGTAACTGAATGGACTAGACAATTTTCTAATTTCAAATATATTCCTGTCGTAAGCGATAATGTCGAAAAAAAACAATGGTCAGGAAAAACAGGATTTGTTCATCATGCTGTTATTGATGAGTTTCCTGATCTACAAAATTACTCAGTTTACTCATGTGGTTCACCAATTATGGTAAGATCCGCTCAAAAAGATTTTGTCGAAAACTGCAATTTACCTGAGCGTGAATTTTATTCAGATGCATTTACAACTGCTGCAGATCTTGCAGAAAACAAAGAAAAAAAATGAAGTCCTTATTTTTTTCTTATCAAAAAGTAGAATTTTGATTCTTTTTCTTCTCTGGAAATAAGATCATTACCAGTATTCTCACAAAAATATTTAAAATCACTATAAGAGCCTGAATCCGTACTTGTGACATAAATTAATTGTCCGGATTTTAAATTACCCAACATTTTTTTTGTTTTCAAAATTGGTAGAGGGCAGCACAAACCACTAAGGTCTAAGTCAAATATGTCGTTTTCACTATTACTAGATGTCATTGTGATTTTTTCTCGACATTAAATTCATTCAAAACTCCTTTTAAACTTTGATGAACTTCATTAATTGCATTAACCTTATTACCACCTGCTTGAGCCAAGTCATCTCTTCCACCACCCTTGCCTCCAATTTTAAGAGCTAATTTTGAAACTATTTTACTCGCATTGTAGTTTTTTGATATGTCTTTACTAACTCCAACTATCATATTAACTCTGTCATTATTAATAGTTGTCAAAACCACAACCACTGGCGGAATACTGGATTTAACATAATCAATAAGACTCCTTAATGCTTTACTATCAACAGAATCAATGTTTCTAGATACGAGATTAATGTTTTCATAAATCTCAGGATCTTTAATCAATTTTTTTTGAACCGAAAAAAGCCATTTTGTTTGTACTGACTCAGCATAATTTTCAAGTTTCTTATTTTTTTCTAATAAAACTGTAATTTTTTCATAAAGTTTACTTGATGACGTATTTACAATTTTAGATACCTTGTCAACTGTGTCATAGGTTTCTTGAATAAACGAGAGAGCTTTATAACCAGTGCAAGCCTCAATTCTTCTTACTCCGCTCGAAACTCCAGTTTCATTCATTATCTTAAAAAAGCCAATATCTCCAGTTCTTTCGACATGAGTTCCACCACATAATTCTTTCGAAGTACCGATTGTTAAAACTCTCACATTTGAATCATACTTTTCTCCAAATAATCCGATTGCCCCTGAATCAATTGCTTTCAAATAATCCATAATATTTACTGAAGTTGGAGAGTTATCTAAAATTTCATAATTTACAATTTTCTCAACACTTTTAATCTGTTCATTGGAGAGTACATTTGGATGGGAAAAATCGAAACGAGTTCTATCACCATTAACTAATGATCCTTTCTGTTTAACATGTTCTCCTAAAACCTCCCTCAAAGCGTAATGAAGAAGATGAGTGGCTGAGTGGTTTCTTTTTATATTATTTCTGTTTTCCAAATCAACTCTTGCTTGAACAATTTGGTCAACTTTTATTTCGCCTTGTTCGATAACGGCATGATGAAGAAAAACATCATTTATGTTTTTTGTTGTATCAGTGACTTTTGCAATAGCAGAATCAGATTCAATATATCCTATATCTCCAACTTGTCCTCCTGATTCAGCATAGAAACATGACTCGGACAATGTGAACATTACGGAATCGCCTTTAATAGCTTTTGTTACTGATTTTTCTTTTTGAAAAATTGAAATGATTTTTCCGCATGTAAAGTTAGTGTCATAACCTACAAAGTTAGTTGATGGATCATCACAATCAAAACTCTGAGGATATTTGAACTTGTTAGTTGTTCTTGCAAGCTCCTTTTGAGTTCTCATTTCCAGTTCAAACCCTTTGAGGTCAAGAGTAAATTCTTTCTCTCGGCAAATATCAGCCGTCAAATCTGTTGGAAAACCATAAGTGTCATAAAGTAAGAAAATTGTTTTACCATCAATTTTTTTAGACCTGGATTTTTTTAATACATTTTCTAATATTTCAATGCCTCTGCTTAAAGTTTCATTGAATTTTTGTTCCTCCTCGAAAAGACAACTAGAGATGAGTTGTACTTTTTCTTGTAATTCGGAGAAATGATCACCCATAATATTCGATAGGTCTTGAACTAACAAAGAAAAAAAGGGCTCTTTTTTTCCAAGCTTATGACCATGGCGAAGAGCTCTTCTAATGATTCTCCTTAATACGTACCCATTTCCCTCATTAGATGGTAAAACTCCGTCTAGCACCAAAAAAGAACATGCTCTAATATGATCGGCTATAACTCTGACTGAAGGGTGAATATGAGAATAAGATTTAACTTTTGTTTCAGTTCTAATCATGACACGGTCTGTTAATTTTCTGAACAAATCAATTTCGAAATTACTGTTAACTTTCTGCATCACAGCAGATATTCTTTCAAGACCCATTCCAGTATCAACAGATAAGTTTGGGAGTTTTACTAGTTCTCCAGATTCTAATCTTTGGTACTGCATAAAAACTAAGTTCCATATCTCAACGAATCGGTCACCATTCTCATTTTTAGAGCCAGGCAGTCCTCCGTTTATGTGACTACCATGATCAAAAAATATTTCTGAACATGGTCCACATGGTCCTACATCTGCCATCTGCCAAAAATTATCGCTTGCATATCTTGAACCTTTGTTATCACCAATCTTAATAATTTGGTTGTCACTTAATCCGATTTTAGTTTTCCATAATCTGTAAGCATCATCATCCTGGTCATAGACAGTAACTATCAGCCTTTGTTCGTCAATTAAAAAAACTTTAGTCAATAATTCCCAGGCAAAAGAAATTGCATCCTCTTTAAAATAATCTCCAAAAGAAAAATTACCTAACATTTCAAAAAAAGTATGGTGACGAGCAGTAAATCCAACATTTTCAAGATCATTGTGTTTACCTCCAGCTCGTAAACACCTTTGAGCAGATACAGCTCTGGGAGATGCAGGATTTTTATTACCCATGAAGATCTCTTTGAATTGAACCATCCCACTGTTAGTGAACAAAAGTGACGAATCAGTTAGAGGCACCAATGTGCTTGATGGAATTTTTGTGTGCCCTTTTTCAACAAAATAGTTTATAAAGGTCTCACGTATATCATTAACTGAATATAATTGAGAATTTTTCATATATAAAAAATATTAAAATTTATTACCTAATAAAAGTAAAATACATTTTATAAATTATGGCTGTTTTTTCTAAGATATCCCAAAAAACTTTGCAAAATCTGCTTTCTGGTTTTGATATTGGGGATTTGTTGCATTTTGAAGGGATACAAGAGGGAATTGAAAATACTAATTATTTCATTTATACCACTGATGG
>MDTB01165133.1_pt1 | contig 19822 bp, 14 predicted proteins | sample 811161 | NCBI WGS metagenome assembly MDTB01 (sample SAMN05326650, study PRJNA326480) | marine metagenome | isolation source: seawater | place: Mediterranean Sea | collected 2009 | reverse complement strand
GCTACCCAGCCTGCACCCTCAAAAAAATTGACTGACACCAAGATCACGGTTGATCGCGTACGATCGTTCATGAAAGGTCGACTGTTCTATCCTTGGCAACAATGGGAGCAAAATGAGATCTCCGAACTGTTTCACCCTGGTCATACCACTGGATGGTGGCTAGCTGTGGAAGATCTGCCTCACTCCTTCGACCATGATAGCCAGTTTGTGTACCTCCCCAAGGGACTCTGGCTCTCCCCTCTGACACCTGATGACATTAGAGCGCCACTGTCGACGGCTGAAGTCCGCGACATGGTCACTGCACCGAGTGCGCAACAGGCCACCCACTTTGCCGAAGTCACCCATGAAGGCGAAATCTCGCGCGGCTTTGTGGTGTCGTCGAAATGGCTTGAACGTGTACGATAGTTGCTGTCGTGCGTCACGTCGAAGGTCATGAAAAGGAACCCATTTGATGAGTCCTAGCGCCTTGCCGAATGTTGATCATTTAAGTACCGACTGGCTAAGTGAAGCTGTTGGGCAGACGGTATCTTCGTTCGACATCCAAGACCTTGCTGGAGAAGGCTACAACAGTCGACTGTACCGGGTTAACGTACGTTATACCGATCAAAGCGCGGACGCCCCGTCCTCCTACATCCTCAAGCTCATGTCCGACACCCCGATTGGCGACGCCATCACCAACAACAACGAGGTGTTTCGAGAGGTCGCAAGTTACCAGCACCTGGGGGATGACCTCGCATCCGTTGTCCCCCATGCCTACGTCGCAACAGATGACAAAGCGTCAGGACATCTGACCCTGTTGTTGGAAGACCTAGGGGAGATTCCGCACAAACCGTTCCAGGCAGATTTGCAGACGTCACTGGACGCTGTTCGCGCCATCGCGAAGGTACATGCACGCTTCTGGGAAGCACAGATCCTGAATCTGCAGGCTTTCCAGGCAAATAACCTTGACCAAGACGAGGTCATCCGAACGATCACCGAGAGCCTGGCCATTTCAAAACAGAGAGAAGAGCGGCACCCTTACCTCGATGAGTGTATGCAGCACGTACGCACGATGGCACCACGCCTACTCGCGCTCATGCGAAATTTTGACAATCGTGCCTCAACCCTGATCCACGGGGATTTTCATTGCCGCAACATCCACACGGTGGGCGGTCAGTTGATGATTTTCGACTGGCAGAACAGCCAGCGAGGCAGCGCCGTCACCGATATCGCGTATTGGATCATGACCTCCGTCGACGTCGAAGATCGCTCGCGGTTTGAACCCAGGCTGCTGACGGCTTATTACAAGGCATTGGTGGCTGAGGGTGTTAACGACTATTCCAAAGATCAGTTGAACACCGACTATCGGAACCAGGCAAGTCAGATGGTCACCCAGATCTACTGTTACCTTTCGTTGATTGACCTACCGGAAGATGAGATCGGCGATTTCCTGAACCGCATCGATGCGGTAGCGCAGGACATCGGTCTTCGCCATCAACTGCGGGTGGCGCGGGTTATGGTGCCAGTGATGGCCGGGATAAAGCGCGTGATTCGAACTTTTCGCGGCAAGCACCGTCACCAGTAATCTTGATCAGCGCTGTGAGGAACGGACTTAAGGCTAGCCACATCCCGCGATCCATCGCCGTGCGATACCGAAAGTGGTAGGGCCTTTCGCTCGCGCTCAGTGTGATGGCACCGTGTCATCCTCACAAGCGAGTTCAAAATGACAATCTACGTTTCAGTCCACTGAGTCTCTCAGCAACAGCTGCTGTCGTCCCTTCGGCCACCATCCACCATAGAATCTCAATCAAGGCATACAACAGTCGAGCACCCGGCAATCGCTCGCGGATATTGCCGTCCCCGCCATACGCGTCTGCCAAAAAATCCAGTTGGTTGTCTGTCAACGCACTCATCTCGGCCAACACAGCCACATCAAACGCAGGATCTCCGAGCCTTGCGTACTCCCAGTCGATCGCCACCAGGCCCGACGATGTCTCGATCAGGTTCTCGCGCGACAGATCATTGTGGCAAAGACAGTATTTCATAGGGGTCCGGTAACGCGCGTCGATCGCATCGAGACACTGCTCCAGAATGTCACGGTCATTCGTGCACTGCGCGACGAGACTCTCTGCGTACGCGAGCGGTTCCAGCACATCATCAAAGGGTACTGATATCTCATGGATCTCTCGGAAAAGACGACCGACCGATACCAACGTGCGGCCATCAGTCAGATCAGGATAATCCCCTGGGAGATACACAGACACAAGGCAACCGTCTCCCCAGTAGACTGGAGCTTCAATCAGCCCTGACTTCGAGACCGTGTTCAGAACCACAAGTTCACGTAAGCGACTAATACCTGGTAGTGCTCGTTCAGTATTGAGCCGCAGTGACCACTGATTATTCCCCGCAGCAATGAGAAAGTTCTCGTTGGTGAAGCCTCCTAATTTTCGTATAGCCCTGGGGCGCGACTGCACCTCGCCTAACCATTCGGGCCAAGTATCCAGCGCCGCGTTTAGGCGGACCGAGGTTGATTGCGGTAGCGTCGAAGCCATGTCGCCCAGCCAAAGAAGATGATCACGATGTAGACCGCAAACAACAGCGCGGTAAAATAAAGTTCTCGATCGACATAAAGATAAATAGAGATTGCATCGATCACCAGCCAATAGATCCAGTTTTCCAGTATCTTTCGCGCCACCATGAACGTCGTGACAATTGCTCCCCAGGTCGTAAAAGAATCCAATAGGGGCAGTTCCGCGTCTGTATAGGTCTGCAGCAAGATGGTCGTCGACGCGGTGGCGACCAAAATCAGCAGGAGCGCAACCGCATGTTGTTGCAAGCGCCACCTACTGATCAACAGCGTCTTATCGGCGTTACTGTGACCTCCTCTTTTACGCCACTGGCTCCAGCCGTACACCGCCATCGCTAGGTAGTAGACTTGCAAGCCGGATTCCATGTACAGCTTCACATCGCTGAAGATATATAGAAAGATCGCAGTCGAAACAAACGCAGCGTACCAGCAGGCAATATGTTCACGCATAACGAGTAGCAGATAGACGATGGCTAAGACCACAGCGATGAGTTCGAGCGCACCACTCGCCATCATCTGCGCGAAAAGGGTTTCAAACATCAGATATCTGCCACTCCAGACTAATCATCCATAGGGAGCTTAATGATATAGATACCCTTGTGATTGGTTCCCATGCTTCGTGGAATTTCGTTCCACAATACCTCCACAATAGTGTCATGATCTTCGAACAGTCATATTGCTAGGTCGACGAACCCGACATTCACTCAAGGCTCAAGGCTCTTTGCTGATTCGCTAGACCATTTCTTGATTAAAGAATATGTGGTCTCGCCATAGCAGACATAGGGTGACATCAACCGACGTATTCATACGTAAATCCTGAATTTAAAAACTTACAAACTCATTTCTAACGTCAGTCCTAGCATTCGAGGTTCGCCAAACTGAATATAAGGCTCAGTGATATAACCTTTACGCGGATCATTGCCGAAACTGGCGAACCCATCGATAACTACTTGCTCGTCAGTGAGGTTTCGCCCCCAGAGATTCGCGGTCCAATTATCTTTACGGTAACCGATGCGTCCATTAATCAGAGTGTTAGAACCACTCATCAATGAATCTCCGTCAGAAAAGAAGAAGCTGTCTTTTACGTCTGCGCCGAGGTCTCCGAACCAGGAAGCACTTTCATATCGTAGGCCGACACTTAACATATATCTGGGCGCCTGAGCCTGATCTCGCCCAGAAAGATCCTCTCCATATTCATTGATAAATTCGTCAAACTCTGCGCGCAGCAAACCCGCATTTGCGTATAGTGCCAACATTTCAGAGACATCAAAGTCCAATTCTAATTCGATTCCCAAATTAGTGCCCTCAGCCGCATTTCCAACTAGATCTATGAACTCCGTGCTACCGTCTGCGCGCACTCGGACGACATAACTCTTTACCTGTTGGTCTCTGCGTGAATCGTAGAACGCAGCAGCGCGATAACGGATGGCTCCGTTGGATGAGATACCTTTGATACCTCCTTCTATTTCCCAAAGGAATTCACTATCAAACCCTCGAAGGTCCTCATCTAATGTACCGTCGGTGTTGAAGCCACCCGCCTTGTATCCACGCGCCAAACTTAAGTAGGGCATACTATTTTCAGAGGTTAAGAAACGAAGCGCTATCTGTCCTCCCCACATACCTGTGTCGGGAGAAAACTCGAATCCGTTAGAGTCGAGATAATTCGATTCACGTTTTTCCCAACGCAGACCGCCCGTCATTTCCACAGAATCAGACAATTGAGTATCTATCTGAAAAAAGATCGCCGATGTCGTGAAATCGTAGGTGCTCGTAAAATCAGATTCCGCAAAGGTGTATTGACGAAGTAAATCGACACTAGAATCCAACCTGAAACCGCCGACAAGCCAATCGGTTCGTCTCCCAAAAAACGATACAGGTTCTTTTGAAATTAGACGAACCTCTGCGCTCGAGTTCGAGCGCTCTCGGATATAGTTATCTGTTGATGTATAGCCAAATGGATGTATCCCAGTGAAAGACCAATCCTCATCGTACCCATATTCAATATCAGAATGAGAGTTCGTACCAATCAGCACAACACGTAACGTGTTAAATTCTTCCTCGTGTTGGATCGAGAAAAAGTCAGAGGTCTGACGATCGTGGCCCGGCTCGTCCGACAGCGTAGTACCTGAATTGTCGAGCGAAAACTCATCGTATCCATTATCAAGATCGACGCGACTCAGCACCACGTCAGTCTGCGACCTGTCGTTCCAATCAAAGCGCAGTCGACCCCGTAAAGTCACTTCATCGCGAGCGTTGACGTCATCACGATCTAAAAACGCATTGTAAGTGTAGCCATCGCTTTGAAAGCTTTCGCCGGCCAGCCGATAGCTTACAACGTCGCTTAAAGGGCCAGTCACAGCAACACCAACAGAACTTGAACCATAGTCGCCCACCGAAGCCCGCAGATGGCCACCAAATTCGCGTTCCGGTCCTTTCGTCTTAATATTGATCAGTCCAGCAAGGGCATTCGCACCATAACGTGTTCCCTGAGGCCCGCGTAGAATTTCCACCTGTTCCACATCAAACAGCGTCGCTGCCGTACCAGCGCCACTGAAGTCAACATTATCAATCAATATGCCAACGGAATGGTTAAGCGGGTCACCAAATTGACTACGTTCACCAATACCTCGTATTTGGAAGAATCGCGCCCGTCCGCTTCCACCAGCGAAGTTAACGTTAGGTACCACGTTTACTAAATCCTCCATGTGCTGTGCGGCACGCTTATCGATTTCCTCTTCCCCTAGCACGCTAACGCTTTGGGGAGTTTCGAACTCGCTTTTATTTCGAAAGTCGGCCGTGACAATCATTTCGTCCATTTCTGCAACAGCAATGCCCCCAAATGCAAGCAGGGGGATTGCTCCCAATAGTTTTAAATGTGCAGTGCTTTTGAATAGATGATTTTGCATGAGCCTCTCTGATTAGAAAAAAGAGACCCGGCGTGATTGCGTAAGAGCGGGAAGGAAACTTCCTTTTCCTACGCCGGTACTAACCGGATCAGGTTCTAGGGTTTATGACCTATCTCTTGTGAGCGCTGAACTCGTCAAAAGAGAAATTTCCGTCAAATCTCAGGCTTTCGCCACCCCTAAGGATACTTCTATCTTAACACGTCTAATTTTTGGGGTCATGATTGGCAGAGTGACAGCGCGTGTAGCAAATAAGCGCGCCAGATACGGCCGTCGGTTAAATTCCTGGGGGTGACAGCCTAGCTATCAGTTGTCGTCTTAAGACGCATACCCATCCTCATCTAAAGACACATCCTGGAACTGCAGCTCATGCAGAGTGGAATAAAGCCCTTTCATAGCAAGCAGTTCCTCATGCGAGCCGTATTCCTTGACCTCACCGTAGTGCAACACGAGAACATGGTCACATTCCTGAATGGTCTGTAGACGATGTGCGATAACGATAGATGTGCGTCCTGCCATCAGCTTACGCAAACCGTCTTGGATAAGTATCTCGGTTTCTGTATCAATACTGGCCGTTGCTTCGTCGAGAATCAGTACTTCAGGGTCGGCTGCGAGAACGCGTGCAAATGCTAACAGCTGGCGCTGACCCTGCGAGAGGTTAGCACCCCGCTCCACCAACTCTGTATCGTACCCGTTCTCCTGACGCAGGATGAACGCATGCGCATTAACGGTCTTTGCCGCTTCGATCGCGCGCTCACGGGTCACCGCCGGATTCCCTAACACAATATTGTCGAGGATCGTCCCAGAGAAAATGTGGAAATCTTGCAGGACGACGCCAATCCGCCGACGCACTTCACTGCTTAAAACATCCTGGACATCGACACCATCGACGAAGATCATCCCATGATCAAAGTCGTAGAACCTACCCAACAATCTGATCATGGTGCTCTTGCCAGAGCCCGTTGGACCTACAATCGCCAGTCGTTTCCCAGGCTCGACCACCACAGACACATCTTTTAGGATCTGCGTCTCTGCGTCGTAGCCAAAGTCGACGGATCGAAACTCAACATGCCCTTTTAGCCGTTCCGGTAATACCGCCGGTGTTTCTGGCTCGTGAATCTGCTCATCCCAATCCAAAGCCTGAAAAATGCGCTCACCACTGGCCATGGCTCGGAACAAGATGTTCAGCTGTTCCCCAAGAGCCACAACAGGATTGAACAGCATAGTCATAAAACGTGTAAACAGGATGACCCCTCCAAGGCTCATCTCTTGCTGTAGCGCTTCACCGGCGCCATACCAGATGATGATGCCAAGTCCAATCGACGCCAACGTATCGTTGAAGGCGCCATAGAAAATTGACAGGTTGATCGAACGATACTCGTAACGCCGGTTGGTCTTGTTAATTCGCGTGTATCCTTCGAGGTTACGCTTCTCCCGACCGGACAACTGCACCACCTGCATACCCGACAGATTCTCCTGGAGGTTCTGATTCAGCGCAGAGACAGTGTTTCGGACCAGACGGAAGGTCTCACGACTTGCCTGACGAAACAGATAGGTCGCGCCACCTACGACGGGTACCAGGCACAGCAGTACCAGAGTCATCTCAACACTCGTCGACAGCATGATCCCCAACGCGACAAAGAAAGGTACAAACTCACCAACGAGCGATCCCATACCACGAAGCATCTCGTACAGGGATTCGACATCATTGGTCACTCGGGTCATGACACGGCCGACGGCGACATTGTCATAGAAGGAACTGGGCCGTGCTTCCAGATGGGCAAAGAGATCCTGGCGAAGATCACGGAGACCATGCACGATAGCACTCACCAACGTGAGTCGATGCCAATGACCAACGATGGTACTGCCGATCATTAGGACGAAAAACAGAACACCGGCAGCGTAGATCGGTTCCATTTCCAACCAATTTTCCAGCCACCGGGTCAGATCAATCATATAGAGGTCTGGCATTTCGACCTGTGGTGCATCCTGTGACTGTGAACCGGTGATGATATAGTCCACCAGAACACGCGAGATCACGACCTCCATCAGGACGGTACAGGCACTCGAGAGCAGCACAAGGACGCCACTCAGCGCCAATATCAATTTATACGGCTTTAACCAGTGCAGAATACGCACAAACAGATGGACGTTGAGCACAGCCCCGGAAAGCTCTGCCTCGAACATGCTGTGATCACGTCTGAGAGCCGGCTTCTTAATGGTAGGGACCGTCTCGCTCATGCTGGACTTAGCCCTTCGTCCGTGGACAGATCATCCAGTTGCGAACGATCGCCACTTTGAGTCTGCACCCGCTCAAGCTCTGCATAGATGCGATCCGCACGAAGGAGTGCTTCGTGGCTACCAACTTCAGCGATCTCACCTTCATTCAGCACCACAATCCGATCACAATGGCGTAATGTAGAGACACGGTGCGAGACAAGAATCGTGGTCCGATCACCCCGCATTGTCTTCAAACGGCCCAGAATGTGTTCTTCGGTTTCGGTATCCACACTGCTGAAACAATCATCGAGAATCAGCACGGGCGCCTCTCGAATCAATCCACGTGCTAGGGTTGTGCGCTGCTTCTGACCACCCGACAAGGTGACGCCCCGTTCACCGACAACCGTTTCCATCTGAGCAGGGAACGACTCAATAGTGCCTCGCAGAGCCGCCGCGTCTGCCGAAGACCAGACCTGGTCAATGCGTCGTCCTGGCTCGTCGTAACTGATGTTGTTGCGAAGCGGTTCGCCGAACAGAAACGGATCCTGCAAAACCTGAGCAACCTGAGATCGCAGTTGCATGAGCGGAAAGTCACAGACGTCACTGCCATCAATATACAGCACACCTTTCGGGGTATCGACCATACGAGTGAACAGTTTGAGTAGCGTCGATTTGCCAGCCCCTACCCTGCCGACGATGCCGATGGACTCGCCATGCTCAATCACAAGGTTCAGGGATTTTAGAGAGGGTTCGCTGGCACCGGGATAGGTGAACGACAGATCACGCAACTCAAATGCACCAGTGATAATGTCTGGAGTCTTCCGCGTCGGGGTATCGGCAATCTCCGGTTCTGCTTCGAGAATCTCACCCAGACGTCTCGACCCTACGATGGCACGTTGTACGAGTGTGATGAACATTCCAGCCATCCGAATCGGTTGGAGCAGCATGTTCAGACAAAACAGGAAAAACACCAGGTCACCGACAGACATCTCGTCGTCGAGCACCAGCTTGCCGCCATAGACCAGGATCACCAGTTGCGCGATACCGGCAAACAGCGGCATCCAGGCACTCATCAGCGACTGCACTCGGGCCTGGCGATAGAACGCGACACCATAGGCATCATTGGTCTGCCAGAAACGGGCAATTTCATTCTCTTCCTGTGCCATGGCCTGCACGGTTCGGATGCCGGACAGGTTCTCCTGCACATGCGCGGAAAGATCAGACAATCGCTCCTGGACGACCTTCGAGGTCGCTGCCATCTCCCGTGAGATCCACCAGGCATAGCCGAATAAGATGGGCAGGACGGGCAGAATGAGCATTGTGAGTGCTGGCGATTTCCAGCTCATGAACGTGATAGCAAAGAGAGGCGCATAAATGATGATGATAAAATGCACAGAGCCATTAGCGATCAGTCGCTGGATCAGCGCGATGTCCTGGATCGCCCGAGTCATGATGTCGCCGACGCCGATGTGTGAGAAGAATTCGCTACCCTGGTGTTGCACTGCACCGTAGACCGCCTGCCTCAGATCGTACGCCACCGCGATACCCGCGCGTCGGATCATTCGACGAGCATAGGTAACAAACAGAAACCGGCCAACGACGCAGGCCATCGAAATCAACGCGATCGCCCCAACCGTGTACGGTCCCTCACCACCCTGCAGTTGCAGCGCGATTTCATCGATTCCCATGGCAATGAAGTAGGACGTCAGAATTTCGAAGAATCGCGAGCAGAAAAACCCACCGAATCCCAGAAGTACCCAAAACCGATATGGGTGGAAGTACGGGAATAAGCGGAGAAGGGATTTCAAACCTGACCCTAGTCAGAACAGCGGCTGTGCATTGTCTCACAACCCCCTATACTCTCGCATCATCGAGTACCCAAGAGGTGCCCTTTTCGGAACAGAACCGGACAATCTGTGCCTATGCAATCTACTCAAATGACCAATTATCTAGTGATGTCCTTGGCCTTCACATCCGGCTTCATCATCATGTGCGTTGAATTGCTGGGCGGGCGTATCCTGTCACCCTACTTCGGCAGCTCTATTTATGTGTGGGGCAGCGTCATCACCATCTTCATGCTCGCGCTCTCTATTGGATACCTCCTGGGTGGTCGATGGTCCCTCAACAACCCGAACCTCGCTCGATACTCTACATTTTTCCTTGTCGCTGCCGTTGCTCTCATCCCAACGATCCTTTGGGGAGACGCGATCATGGATCAGATCTTCCTCCACGTGGAAGATCCACGTTACGGATCGCTGATTGCGTCCGCGATCATCTTTTTTGTACCCACCGTGATCCTCGGCATGGTGTCGCCCTACTCCGTACGCCTGCTGGTGGAGAACCGGGAGCACAGTGGGCAAGTGGCAGGTCGGCTCTATTTCGTCTCTACCGCCGGTAGTGCTCTCGGAACGCTTGCAACCTCCTTTTATCTGGTCTTGTGGTTCGAGGTAAACAGTATTCTTATCTCAGCAGCGCTGGTACTGACCGCCTGCGGCGGCATCGCACAATTCTGGCATCATTTCCGAACCGAAGAGAGCGAGGCAGGGTCCAACTTGCAGACACCCGCTGTTAAAGAATCCGCTATATGAAGAAAAAGATTGTTACGTCGGTTCTCGCATTACTGGCGATAGCACTCGTCACCACGACCATCACCGTCAGCGCACAAGAACTCCATCGTGAAAAGTCCCTCTATCGCAACATCGTGGTCAAGCAGGATGGCGACCGACGCTGCCTCGTGTTTGCCGTTAAACGTGGCGACCAGCACCAGACCTGTGTGAGCACCCATAACCCGAAGCTGCTGGTTTTCCCTTACGTACGGATGACTCTGGCCGGACTGCTGCTCAATCCCAAGCCAAAACGTGTCCTGATGATCGGCCTAGGTGGCGGTTCCATGCCGACCGCCATCACGGAACCCGTGCCGACGGCACACCTTGATGTCGTCGAGATCGATGATGCGGTGGTTCGTGTCGCGCGACGGTTCTTTGACTACAAGGACACGATGCGTATGCGAACTTACGTATCGGATGGCCGGGTTTTCGTGAAACGAGCTGCCTTGCGCAAGAACAGTTACGACATGATTTTCCTCGACGCTTTCACCGGTGACTACATACCGGAACACATGATGACATTCGAGTTCTTGGAAGAGATGAAACAGATCCTGAACGAAGACGGTGTCCTGGTCGCCAACACCTTCTCCACCAGTGCACTGTACGACTATGAGTCCATGACGTACGAAGCCGTCTTTGGGGAATTTTTCAACTTCAAGATGCCAATCACCGCCAATCGCGTCGTCATCGCGACCCGGAGCGGCAAACTACCGGAGCCGGAAGCACTGAAGGAGACCGCCACGTCTCTCGCGCCTGACCTCAAGGCCTATGGAGTCAATATCACCACGTATCCGACATTCCTCGAGACCAAGGTGGACTGGCAGACACGCAACCGGCGCATCCTGACCGATCAATACTCTCCCGCAAATCTGCTTCAAGGCCGCTGACCACGAGCCTTTCACCTCGCTTGGGCACCGACTTTCCACCACTTGCTAGAGTCGTCAGATTCTAAACCTGCCCCCATCTCCATCAAAACTCCATTTTTGTAGAAAAAATGGCAAGCACTAGATATTGTGTTCATGAGAGTGGCTTGGCACTATATGTCGTTGCCACCCCCAAAAGGGGTCAGGTCTATCGTCTAGGGGTCAGGTCTTTACAATAGAGGACATTCCACGAGAAATAGAGAAGACCAACCAGCCGAAGCTGCTCAAGATCAGTGCACCTCCGGTTCTCCAAGACAGGCATCACCGAGATACTTTACGACCGGTGCTACGCAACGTGTTGACGAGAGTTAACAACGGACGATGTATGTTGTAGCGACTGAGAATATCGGTGAGGAATGGACACGGGTGGCAATCAAGTGGATTGGCGCGAATCCAGCAAAAACAGGTTCCGCATGTCTACAGTAGTCACCCCATTGACGCGTCAAGGCTGAGGCTCTGGCTTGTTGATGGTGAGATTGAACTGGGTGCGCTGAGACGGTCTATTGTTTTGAAAGAAGGTGTCTAGAAAAGGCTGTGAGTAGGCAGTGGATAAGTATCTCATACGTTGTGGACAAACTGTCCTTTGACTGTGGGCAACTCCTGCTTCCACCTAGCGAGATTTCGCCGTATGAATGACGCTCGGAAACAAGCGTTTGTGTGCCGATCCGAGTGTTTAGGATTACCTTCGGGTCCTGTTGTTTGGTCGTGCCGCAAGGCAGACAACACTGTCCAAACATATACGCGTATTGAACAAGATCAATAACGCAAACGCAGAAAAGTCAGTAACAAGAAATCAAAAATAGCGCAGAGTAGTAAAAGGGAGATCATGGATTCGTCGAAACCAGAGTTAAAAGCAATCCCCGCCAGCATCAGTGAGATCAAATTTCAGGAGACCTCACTCGATATCTGGGAGAGCAAATATTGTCTCAAGACCAAACAGGGCGAGAAAGTTGATGAGAGCATTGACGAGACGTACAAACGTGTCGCAAGAGCCCTTGTCGAGGTAGAGCAGAGAGAGCAACGGGAACACTGGTACGAGCACTTCCTCTGGGCGTTGCGTCATGGCGTTATCCCTGCCGGTCGTATCATCTCCAATGCCGGTGCACAGGAACACAAGCCAGCGACGTCGACGATCAACTGCACGGTGTCAGGCACGATCGGTGACTCGATGGAAGACATCCTGCACAAGAATGTAGAGGCCGGACTGACTTTGAAAGCGGGTTGCGGCATCGGCTACGAGTTTTCCACCCTGCGGCCCAAGGGCGCTTACGTCACGGGAGCCGGCGCCTATACATCAGGTCCCCTTTCCTTTATGGATATCTACGACAAGACCTGCTTTACCGTCTCTTCTGCGGGGGGCCGGCGGGGCGCTCAAATGGCGACCTTTGATATCTCACACCCGGATGTCCTTGAGTTCATTCGTGCCAAACGCGAAGACGGTCGTCTCAGGCAGTTCAACCTGTCACTGCTGATTACCGCTGAGTTTATGGAAGCCGTTCGCAACGATGGTGACTGGCACCTGTCATTTCCGCTGTCACAGGAAGAGGTTGACGTCGACAACATCAACCTGAACGACAGCGACGTGGTTATCTGGAGGGATTTCCCGGTCAAAGGAACCTACGTGACCAATGAAGCCGGGCTGGTCGCATGCCGCATCAACAAGACCATTCGTGCTCGTCGCGTCTGGGACATGATCATGGCGTCTACCTACGACTTTGCCGAACCAGGTTTCATCCTGATCGATAAGGTCAATGAAATGAACAACAACTGGTTCGACGAAAATGTTCGCGCTACCAACCCTTGTGGTGAACAGCCCCTGCCACCTTATGGTAGCTGCCTACTGGGTTCGATCAATCTGACCCGGTTCGTCGAAAAGCCCTTCTCCAGCGAGGCTGAGTTCAACTGGGAGGAATTTCGGCTAGCGGTCTCCATCTTCACGCGTATGCTCGACAACGTTGTCGAAATCAACGGTTTGCCACTGCAGGAACAACGTCAAGAGATATACCGAAAACGACGCCACGGGATGGGTTACCTGGGCCTCGGTTCCACCATCACGATGATGGGGATGAGCTACGGTGACGAACGATCAGTTTCGTTTACTGAAGAAGTGACCAAAGAACTCGCCATGGTGGGCTGGAAGACCGGTCTTGCGCTTGCACAAGAGAAAGGTGCAGCACCGATCATGAACGAAGACTTCACAGTTACCGGTGAGATGCTACACAAGCGCCCTGAAATGGTAGAAGACGGCTATGAGATTGGCGACACCATCAAGGGTCGTACACTACACGCCCGTTACTCAAGGTATATGCAGCGTGTAGCCGAGGAAGACCAGGATCTCGTCAATGATCTGGCCGAAGTCGGTTGTCGCTTTACACACCACACCTCGATTGCGCCAACGGGCACCATCAGCCTGTCACTCGCTAACAACGCAAGCAATGGGATTGAACCCAGCTTCGCGCACCACTACTCACGAAATGTCATTCGGGAGGGTAAAAAATCTAAAGAGAAAGTCGACGTCTACTCGTTTGAGCTGCTGGCGTATCGCGAGATGGTCAATCCAAAGGCGCAGCCGTACTCTGAAGACCTGGAAAGCGCCCTGCCGGACTACTTCAAAACAGCCGATGACATATCGCCCACGCAGCACGTCGACATCCAGGCGGCCGCGCAGAAGTGGATCGATTCATCGATCTCAAAAACCGCCAATGTGCCTACCGATTATCCCTATGAAGACTTCAAGGATATCTACCTGTATGCCTATGACAGCGGCCTGAAGGGCTGCACGACATTTCGGTTCAATCCCGAAGCCTTCCAGGGCGTCCTGGTGAAGGAAGAGGACCTTGAGGCCACGGTCTATAACTTCACGCTGGATGATGGCACTACAGTTGAAGCGAAAGGGAATGAAATCATCGAATATGACGGTGAATTCCATACTGCCGCAAATCTGTTCGATGCGTTGAAGGAAGGGTATTACGGTAAGTTCTGACAGAAGGAATCCTTGGATTCAGGTCAGATGATGATCGTCGAAATAACGAAAATAGACGATAAGATAAGCATACGAGGACGACAGTGAGCGAAGCAGAGAACATGGCGATCAAAATCAGTAAACGCATCGTCGACTATAAGATCCAGAAGGATGACGAACCGACGGCGGCTAGCGCAGCGTCCCAGGTTCCCGAAAAAGAGACGATGCATGAAGACATCGAGCGTCCGGAAGAGCTACGGGGCTACACGTATAAGATCAAGACACCGCTGACCGACCATGCCCTGTACATCACGATCAATAACATCGTGCTAAACCGTGGTACCGAGGATGAGCAGGAATACCCGTTCGAGATCTTCATCAACTCTAAGAATATGGAACACTTCCAATGGGTACTCGCATTGACACGAGTTCTGTCAGCCGTCTTCCGCAAGGGTGGTGATGCAACCTTCCTCGTCGATGAGATGAAGCAGGTCTTTGATCCACAAGGTGGCTACTTCAAGAAAGGGGGTCGATTCATGCCCTCCCTGGTCGCTGAGATCGGTGAGGTATTGGAAACCCATATGAAGAAGATCGGCCTGATCGAGGATGAGGAACTGAGCGCAGCCCATCAGGCGATGCTTGCTGAAAAACGGGCCGAGTTTGAAAACAAGGACATCATTGACGGAAAGGATGAGTCCAGCTATCCCGAGAGCGCGCAGCTTTGTGACAAGTGCAACACGAAAGCTGTGATCATGATGGATGGCTGTATGACCTGTCTGGCGTGCGGTGCCTCTAAATGCGGTTGATTGTCGACTCGATAGCACGGGTTTAGGTCATGGAGCAGCAGTATCACGCCCAACTACGCCAGATCCTGGACACCGGGTTCAAACGTGGCGATCGTACCAGTGTGGGCACCTTGTCCTGTTTTGGTTTTCAGGCGCGATACAACATGGCCGACGGCTTCCCTGCCGTCACCACCAAACGGCTGGTGTGGAAGTCCATGCTGTCAGAACTCCTTTGGTTCATTTCCGGTTCCGGCAACATCAACGACCTGAAGGCTATCTATAAGCACAACAAGCTATGGGACCTGAACTACCAGGACTTTCTTAAACGTCACGGTATTGAAGAGAACGATGGCAGTATGGGACGTATCTACGGGATGCAATGGCGTGCATGGCGCAGCCCGGACGGACGCACGATCGATCAGCTACAGGAAGCCATTGACCTCATCCGCCACAATCCGGATTCCAGACGCATCATCGTGAATGCCTGGAATCCGGCAGAAGTGGATCCTCTGGAAGTTGCATTACCGCCGTGCCACGCCTTCTTTCAGTTCTATGTGGCTGATGGACGTTTGTCGATGCAGATGTATCAACGCTCAGCGGATATGTTCCTCGGGGTTCCTCTGAATATAGCGAGCTACGCGCTGCTGCTACACATGATCGCGAAGATTACGGGGCTCATTCCCCATGAATTTGTCCACACACTGGGCGACGCCCACATCTACTTGGACGCGGTAGAACAGTGTGAAGAGCAGCTATCGCGGGAACCTCGACCTCTGCCAACATTGCGCATTGAAGACCGTGAGCATAAAGAGATCGATGATTTTATAATGAGTGACTTTGAGTTGCTGAACTACGATCCTCATCCTCCCATCACGGCGGCCATGGCAGTCTGAAAATAGTGACCTCCCGGATCGCTGTAGATCCTTTCGTCGCGGTCGCTCCTCAGGACGACGCAGAAGTCTTTTCCAGCTAGAACCTAAGGCGATTCTCAGTAAAATAGCCAACATTCATGTTGATAAGCACCTTGAGATAACACCATGAGCGAAGCCGAACCACGGGTCTATACCAAGGAAGAACGTCGGGACATCATGAATCGGATGCAAGCCGGTGACATGACAGTTTCTAACAAGGAAGTCGCAGATGCATTTAGCATCGATGCAAGTGCTGACCCGAAGGACATTCCGCTGGACCAGATGAACCCCGCCCACCCTTCGCTCTTCAAGCACGACACGTTCTGGGGCCACTTTGAGCGTCTGCGCAAAGAGGATCCAGTCCATTTCACAGAAGAATCGGTCTTTGGTCCGTATTGGTCCATTACGCGCTATGAAGACATCATGCATGTTGACAAGAACCATGAAATATTCTCGTCAAAACAGTCACTTGGAGGAATTACTTTAAACGGTGTCAAAGGTCGGGATGACGAGTTTGCCCTACCGATGTTCATCCAGGATGACCCTCCGAAACACGACGCACAACGTAAGGTCGTGGCACCGATGTTCACACCAAAAAATCTGCAAGATCTAGAGCCGCTGATTCGCGAGCGAGCCGGTGACATCCTCGATAATCTGCCACGGGGTGAAGAGATTAATCTGGTCCGCGAGGTCTCAGTAGAACTGACGGGCCAGATGCTGGCCACTCTGTTTGACGTGCCCCAGGAGGATCGTATGAAGTTGGTCCACTGGTCCGATACCGTCGCCAGCCTGGGTGATCCGGATGCGTTCGACTCCCCTGAGGAGGGTTTTCAGATCCTGTTTGAGTGTCTGGCCTATTTCCAGGAGTACTACGAAGCCCGCAAGAAAGAGCCACCGGCTTTCAATCTAGTCTCAATGCTGGCGCATGATGAGGCAACATCTGACATGGGCCCACAAGAACTTCTGGGTAACATCATTCTGCTAATCGTCGGTGGAAACGATACTACCCGCAACTCCATCTCCGGTGGCGTACTCGCCCTGAACCGCAATCCAGATCAATACGAGAAACTACTACAGAACCCGGGTCTCATTCCCAAGATGGTGCCGGAGATCATTCGCTGGCAGACGCCACTCGCACATATGGCACGCACATGCGTGCAGGATACCGAAGTCGGTGGCAAACAGATTAAGGAAGGCGATCGTGTTGCGATGTGGTACATCTCGGGTAATCGTGATGAAAGCTATATCAAGAATGCCGACCAGTTCATCATCGACCGTGATAACCCCCGCATGCACACGGCCTTTGGTTACGGCATTCACCGCTGTGTCGGGAATCGTCTTGCCGAAATGCAGTTGCGCGTCGTCTGGGAAGAGATCATGCAACGGTTCAGTCGCGTCGAAGTCACCGGTGATCCGGAGTACGTGCCTTCAAGCTTTGTGCATGGGATTCGTGAACTGCCGGTCGTTTTTCACGAGTGATGGTTCTATCGTTCCACGGGTCGTTTAGTAACCAACTTTCGCATACGTATCCACACCCGTGGAACTGTGGAGGCTAATCTCCTCAGATCGAAACAACTGCCGCTAACGGTTGTACCGTGAGTCATTGATACCTACTCTCGCAATGCATGCGACCAGCGCCTCGGGAACTGTTAGCATCGGCAGATGCCCTGTGTGCAACGTATTCGTCAATGTGATCCCCAGGGCATCTCGATAGCTGCGTTGCGCACTGACATGCACATACTGATCCTCGACGCATTCGATATAGTGTCGCTCACAGTCGGAAGACAATAGGCCGAGGGGTGTCGTTAACAGAGTGCTATCGATAGCAATCATTCCCACCGCACGAGTGACATCTACATCGGTGTGTGAGTAAAAGGCTTCCACTGCCGCCGACGCAGCGACAGATCGTTGATGGCCTTCATCGTTCACGCGTCCCCTGATCGCATTCGCAGGATGTTTGAATAGTACATCATCAAGTGAACTGGAATGATCACCGGTCACACCCAGCCCCGCGATCAGGACCAGACGCGCTGGCCGATGCGCACAATGCTCCAGTATGGGTGTCATCCACGCGCTAGATGTTCCATGAACGACCAGCGTATCAGGCTGGTGTGTCAGTAGCGCATCCTCAACCCGCGTTGTCCAGGCGTCTGCATTGTCACCTGGAAACACATCCGCGATGTGTACGCTATGTTTATCCTGCATCAGCGCAACAACCGGGTGCCAGATCGATGGCGCGAACCAAAGATCCGGGATTAGTAGAAATCGACTCATCTTCCTATGTCGGAGGCTGTCAGCGGTTATTAGTGGCGATCGAAGGTCTCCTTTCGGTGAGGAGGCTCAAAGGTTGAATAGCTTCACTGCATTCAAGCCGAGGACGGCTTCCCGTCGTTCTGAGGTCAGTCCCGACAGAGACTTCCGAATCAGTTGAGGCGCCTCCAGCGTCGAATCTACGTGTGGATAATCTGAACCCCACAGGATTTTATCTTCACCAACGAGGGTCAACATCGCATCAATCGTTTGTTCTTCGGGCTCTGCTACGAAATAGCAATTTCTTTTGACGTAGTCACTCGGTTTCATGGGCAGCGGATTTGGATAAAAGTCACCGAAGAAGCGATGTTTACCGTCCAGCCGATCCATCAGATAAGCGGCATAGCCACAACCTGCTTCTACGGAAGCCACCTTCAATTTGGGAAACCGTTCAAAGAGTCCGTCTAGTACAAGCGATGCCATCGCTGGAATCAACTGACTGGTAGCGCCCATCGCAAAAGTGAACGTGGGCCCTGCCTGCCACTGACTGAGGGGCCCTCCCTGAAATCTTACAATGACATGCAGGCAACCCGGCAGATCAGCCTCGTTGATGAGTTCCCAGATCGGATCGAAATGTGGCTGACCGGGTCGGTTACCGGAGATCACTTCGGGAGGCACGAAAACACCCTTGAATCCAGCGTCAAGACAGGTCTTCAACTCACTCACTGCATCTTCAAGGTGGTGCCAGTTTATCACCGCAATGGGCACCACGCGATCACCCGCGCTCTCATAGAACTCACGCTGCCATCGGTTATAGGCACGGCAATAGGCCGAGTTCAGCGCCAGATCATCGAGTGGAAATGGCAGAATCCCAATCGTGGGAAACAGCACCCCACTGTCCACTTGCCAGTCATCCAGCATGCTGACGCGTGCACCCGGTTCATAGGATGCGGGCTCACAGCCATCTGCGTATCCCAGTCCAGGCGCAAATAACTTCTTCCGATCGACGTGAGCACCTCCGAGTCCAGCCAATACACCCGCTAACATCGGCTGTTCGCCGATGACCAGGGTCTCGACCCCATCTTTCTTATCAATCCGGATCGCTCGATCACGAAACCCTGGTTCCAGATACTCCTGCCACAAATTCGCAGGTTCCATGACGTGAGAATCACAGTCGATCACGACCATTTTCGTCTCCAAATCAGACTGACTACTGGTGGTAGTTGTCCTTGATGTATTTCTAAACTAGCACAATAGCCTGTGCTTTCTTTCTACGTCGCAAACGCAAATTCAGGAATTCGTCAAATATCGAGAGGACCAACGCCGAGTAGATGTAATCCTTCGGTACGCAGTGAACAAAGCCATCAGCACCATGCCGATCATGCAAAGGAGCGACGGTGCCAACATCTAGCAATTTCGGAGTACCACCAGCCGGTTGAAGATGTTGGCGCCCCAGGCAACGACGGCAATCAGCGGCAACGAAAAAATGATTGAATAAAATCCCTAGACCCTCTCGCAGTGTATACCTTTTGTTCGATTGGCTTCATTGCATGGATACAGTGACGGCACGCTCAGTACTTATGATCTGTGCTTTTAGCGTCAAAGGCAGCTTTTTGTTCAGCACTGGCCTCACCCTGGTACTTTTTCTTCCAATCTGAGTAGGGTTCACCGTAGACCACCTCGCGCGCGCCTTCAT
>MDTB01034504.1_pt1 | contig 19823 bp, 13 predicted proteins | sample 811161 | NCBI WGS metagenome assembly MDTB01 (sample SAMN05326650, study PRJNA326480) | marine metagenome | isolation source: seawater | place: Mediterranean Sea | collected 2009 | reverse complement strand
GTTAGTAATCGAATGGTGGATTCGAAGGCGCGTAGGTATGGTCTGATGTGCTTGCTCTATATGCATAAAACCATAAAATTGTTTACTATTCAACTAATCTTACCCTATTTATGTTCGCATCGGCTATATCTAGGACTTTTTCTTTGCACAGTCATTTAGTGGAGTTGCAATTCCATGTTTGGTGAATTAAATAACTTTCTGAATAAGGACCGTATTTTGCCAGTACTAGGAATTTTGGTTGTTGGTTTTGGCCTGTTTTTTTTGATCAGTTACTGGTCTTACTCGGATCTTGATTATCCAAATTCTAGTCGTCCCGCCGAATTAGTAGAAAATTGGGGGGGGCGTATAGGCGCAAACTTTTCGTTTGTCTCGTTCGATAATTTGGGTTGGGGAGCGTATTCTGTTCCACTATTATTCCTATTTTGGGGTTGGAGTATGTTGGTCAAAGCACCTTGGATAGGTGTATTGTGGCGTAGTATTGGATTGTTTTCGATGACGATTTTCTTTTGTGTCGGATCTTGTTTGCCAGGATATTCATCAAATTTAGCTCATACTATTGGTGGAGGTTTTGGATATTATTTAAGTCACGAATTTTTTATTCCATATCTCGGGCGTATCGGGTCTGGTGTCTTGTTAATGGCTTTATTTTTAGCAACTCTTATTGCTGTAACAGATCTTAATCTTCGTTGGTTGATGGAACTGTTTGTAGATCTCGGGCGTAAGATAGTAAAGTTCATAGTCGCTCTTTGGTTTATTCCAATTCGAGGTGTAGAAAAGTGGCGTTTGCGACGAGCGTCTAAGAAACTTAAGCAGGAGATTCCAATCGAAGATGAGGATATTGATGAAGGTTTTTTAAAAGATAAGTCAGAAACGGAAGAGCAGGAACATGTTCCAATCGGGATTCCTACTACAGATAGCTTGCAGAAGAGTCTAAATCGAGCCGATGATATTTTTGATATCGATAACCAAGAAAATGTTGGCAGAATAAATGCAGAGTCTCTGCAAAAAAAGGCATTATCTCAAGAAATCGAAGTTTCTGAAGCCTCAATTTCGATTAAAAAAAAGAAATCTAAGGGACGCTACAAAGTACCAAAAATGGGTTTACTTGATGAAATACCTGAAAACTCTGGAAATATTGATCGGGATTTATTGCTGCAAAACGCTCGTAAACTTGAACAGGCCTTGGCCAATTTTGATGTTGCTGGTAAAGTCGTTGAGGTTAAACCAGGGCCTGTCGTAACCCGATACGAGGTGGAACCGGCTGATGGGGTTAAAGTGAATCGGATAGTTACTTTATCAGATGATCTTGCTCGGATCATGAGTGCCAATGGTATTAGAATACAAGCTCCTGTCCCAGGCAAGTCGGTTGTGGGGGTTGAAATAGCGAATCACGATCGTGAGACGGTTTATCTCAGAGAAATATTGGAATCGAAGGAATTTCGTCAAGCTGAATCTAAGTTGACGATGGCTTTAGGTAAGACTATTGCAGGTGACCCATATTCGGCAGATATGGCTAAAATGCCGCACTTACTAGTTGCAGGTGCTACTGGCGCTGGTAAAAGTGTTTGTATCAATTGTCTGATCTGTAGCATCCTTTTTAAGGCAACTCCAGAGCAAGTACGTTTTTTGATGGTCGATCCAAAAGTCGTCGAATTAACAATGTATAACGAAATTCCTCATTTGCTGGTTCCAGTAATTACGGAGCCTAAAAAGGCCTCAGAGGCTTTAAAATGGGCTGTTGCTGAAATGGAGGCTCGTTACCAAAAATTAGCCAAATTGAATGTGCGGAATTTGGCCGATTATAACGCTAAACTCGGACGCATAAATGATGAGGAATTAGATGAAGGAGTTGAGCCCGAGAAAGTGATGCCTCAAATAGTTATTGTGATAGACGAATTTGCTGATTTGATGTTAACTGCTCCAGCAGACGTTGAAACATCATTGATGGGATTGGCACAGAAATCACGTGCAGTCGGAATTCATATCATCCTTGCGACACAAAGACCATCTGTTAACGTTATTACCGGTGTGATAAAGGCTAATTTTCCTTCGAGGATAGCATTTCAAGTAGCCTCAAAAACTGATTCCAGAACGATTCTTGATATGAACGGCGCGGAATCACTTCTTGGCCGAGGCGATATGCTTTTTCTACCTGGAGGTCAGGGAGAAGCTATACGAATTCATGGTGCATTCCTTTCTGGTGACGAGACTGAACGCATGGTTGAAGATATTAAGAATAGTGGTTATAAATCTGAAGAAGTCGATGTTTTTTCTGGAAGCTCAGGTTTCGGGAGCGGTGATGAGAGCAATGATGAGCTATTCGAAGAAGCTATGAAAATTGTTGTTGAGGCTCAACAGGCTTCAACATCCTATCTCCAACGGCGCATGAAAGTTGGGTATTCCAGAGCTGCTAGATTAATGGATGAATTAGAGCACGCCGGTGTTGTAGGTCCAGCAGATGGTGCAAAACCGCGACAAATCTATGTGGACGATGTCAGTGAGATGTCAGGAGGGCAGGCTTGAAACAATCATTTTATTTTTTCTGGTTTTTATCAGTTCAATTCACTTTTTTGGCAAACAGTGGGTCGGCATTAACGGGAAATGAAATCGTTGAAAAACTACAAGATCAGCTAAGGCAATACAAAACATTTTCAATGGATTTCGAAAAAGAATTCTATTGGGCTGCCTTGAATAAGACGCGTAGTCGTAAGGGCAAGATTGAAATAGAAAATCCAAATCAATTTCGAGTACAATTAGATAACGGTGATGTCATGGTAGCCGATGGTTTTACCGTTTGGTCATATATCGAACACAATAAACAGGTTATCATAAGTGATTATGATGGTGGATCAAGTAATCCTTGGCAGGTTTTCGTTGACTATTCATCTGTTTTCGTGCCAACAGTTGTGGAAGAAACGAAAATAGCGGGTCGATCGGCCTATATGCTTTCGATGCGAGAAAAGTCATCCAACGAAGAGGGTCGTCTGTTAAAGGTATGGGTAGACAAAAAAAAGTGGTGGTTACTGCAAATCGAATCCATCGAAAGTAATGGTGACTTAACCACCTTTAAAATGAAGGACCATAAAATAAATAAAAAAAATAAACCTGGTAAATTTTCATTTGTAATTTCGGATAGCATAGACGTTTTAGATCGACGGTATACGCCGCAAATGATGGAATAGATATTAGGTCTTCTCAGATGATGTTTAGATTGACGATATTGTATTTGTTAGCATTTTGCGTCGGTAGTGTTCATGCAGATCTTGTATGGTTGATTTTACGTGACAAAATAACCGGCGATGGGCGAATTGTTCGCTGGGATTTTTCTAAGTCGATTCATAATATTGCAGAACAGGATTTACCCGTTCGTCGTGATTATATAAGCGAAATCGAAAAGGTCGGTGTGCGGGTGAGAATAAGCTCGCGCTGGATTAATGCTGTTAGTGTAAAGGCTACAGAATCCCAACAAATCGAATTATCTAAATTAGATTTTATAAAAGCTATTATTCCAGTTAGACGGCTCCCCAAGCCCCCTGGCCAAGTGGTGTTTCCTCATCCGGTACGACGCTCAGCGGTTTATGATAACTACTATGGTAATTCCTATGAACAATTAGCTCAGGTAAATGTCATTCCACTCCATAAGATGGGATTCCGGGGCTCTGGTATTCGAATAGCTATTTTAGATAATGGTTTTCATTATATCGAACATCCAGCTTTTTTAAACGGCTTAGATATTGTAGCAGAGAAAGATTTTGTTAACGATGATGCTATTGTTAGTGACGAAATTAATCAATCACAGACAGGCGATGAGAGTCGTTCATCACAGAATATTCATGGTGCTCAAGTTCTTTCAATTATGGCTGGTAATGATATTGGGCAGTTTGTAGGGATTGTACCTGATGCAGAATATTTGTTAGCGAAAACAGAAGACAATAGCTCTGAATTCCCTGTGGAAGAAGACCGTTGGATAGCTGGTTTAGAATGGGCTGATTCGCTAGGTGCAGATGTTGTTAATAGCTCTTTAGGATATAATCTTTGGGATGATGGAAGTGGGTACAATTATCAAGATTTGGATGGAAGAACGGCCTTAACAAGCATTGCAGCCAGACTTGGGGTTGAGCGAGGCCTTGTTATAGTCGTTGCGGCTGGAAACGAAGCGCTATCGCCTTGGCATTATATTACAGCCCCAGCCGACGCAGATGGAGTTACCTCAGTCGGATCCGTTTCGTTGGCGATAGATCCCGAGAATAGACCTAATATTTCTGCAACGAGTTCTCGTGGCCCCACATCTGACGGACGCATAAAACCTGATTTAGTTGCTCCAGGACAGGGTGTGGTCGTTGCGGACATTCGCTCTGGAGGTTATCGGCGAAATAGTGGTACGTCATTTGCAGCGCCAATTGTCAGTGGTATCAGTGCTTTGATGTTGGAAATCAACCCAGAGTGGACGCCTGAAAGACTACTTTCTGAACTAAAAAGTAGTGCTTTAGATATGGGAATGAGTGGCGCGGATACGGTTTTCGGTTGGGGTTTGGTAAATGCGTTTGAGGCAAGTGGCCTACAGCAACCTATCCCTCAAAACATTCGGATCTTTTCTCCTTCTCCAAACCCCGTGATTGGATCCGCGGAGTATGTTTTTTTCCCGATGGATATTGTAGAGCCAACTAATGTATCTTTGCATGTTTTCGATGTTGGGGGAGCTCTAGTATACAGTGAAAACAATTACTTATTGCCGGGAGTGTACGAAGTGGCCAAGGGAGCACCGACGTGGAAGTTGGATAATGATATGGCCAATGGCATATATTTTTATCAGCTAACGGCTAAAAAAGTAAAAATTAAAGGAACGCTTGCAATCGTTCGCAAGCGATAGGTTTTTCCCTAAATGGTAAAAGAGAAATCCAGAGGAAACAATCATCTCGATCTTTATTTGCGTCGAGCGAACCGTTACATATTCGGATTCATAGTAATTTTCATACCTCTGTATATATTAATAAAATTTACTCAAAATGAATCTATAAGAGTCAAATCGATTTCTAATATTATCGAACGGATTAAAGAGCCAATCATATGGAGCGTTCCAGAAAAAGGAGTTCGTTATATTTCGTATTTCAAAGGTATGCCAGAGGAGGGAAATAAATTCGTTCTGATCGATATAGATATTAAAGCTATGATGAAGATAGGTTTTCCCGTTGTTCCACGCTGTTTTCGCTTAGTGGATAATAAAAGAATTCGATATTACCCGCGAACACATTCTCCTTTCTTTATCGCTCATGGAGATTCATTTTATATGGAAAAAGATAGAAGTTTTAATGGCACTTTACTTTTTGAAATACCAGTAAATCGAACAGCAAACAATTTGTTGTTCGACCGTTACCAAAAATAGGAGAGAAGCACATGCCTACTGTATCGGAGTTATTAGATAGTTGTGATGAAAAGCTAAAAAGGTTAGCGGGATACCTTTGACGTAACTCGGAAGAAGTCTGAGTTGTCTGGGCTTGAGGAGCAGATGTCTAATCCGAATTTTTGGGTAGATCGTAAAAACGCTGAAAGAATTTCTAGGCAAGCTCGCTTGTATAAACAGAGTGTTGACGCGTGGGAAACTCTTTCAACAGAGCACGAAGAGCTGTGTGAATTACAGGAAATGGTGATTGCTGAGCAGGATGACGTTGCGCTAAGGGATTTAGAGGATGAAGTAGATGATTTAACTAAGAAAGTAGAGTCGTTTGAGTTTCGATCCATGTTAGATGGTGTAGATGATAGTAAAAACGCCATCTTAGTAATACATTCGGGTGCAGGTGGTACTGAAGCAGCAGATTGGGCTGAAATGTTGCTTCGAATGTACAATAGGTGGTCTGAACGGAATGGTTTCCAGAGTAAAATTATGGATCTGCAGCCGGGGGACGAAGCGGGTATAAAAGGAGTTACTATTGAAGTCAAAGGTGAATATGCCTTCGGATACTTAAAAGCTGAGGCTGGAGTGCATCGACTAGTGAGAATCTCTCCGTTTGACTCGGGAGGCCGGCGTCACACTTCATTTGCATCTGTCTTCGTATATCCAGACGTCGATGATGACATAGAAGTTGATTTGAAAGACGAAGATCTTAAGATAGAGGTTTATAGAGCAGGTGGTGCTGGTGGTCAGCATGTAAATAAAACCTCGTCGGCTGTTCGGATAACCCATCTTCCGACGGGTATAGTGGTCCAGTGTCAAAATGAACGCTCCCAGTTCAAGAATAAAGCGACGGCACTAAAAGTTCTAACGGCTCGAGTTTATCAAAGCATTAAAGACGAAGAAGATAAAAAACTTAAAGAAGTCGAGAGTTCAAAGAAGAGTATCGACTTTGGTAGCCAGATAAGATCCTATGTGTTTCATCCATATAACCTTGTTAAAGACCATCGTACGAATTTTGAAACAGGAAATGTGCAAGCAGTGATGGATGGCGAAATTGACAAATTCATTCGGGCATTTTTGACATTGGACTAATAATATGAATGTTTCATTATATCTGGCCCGGCGCTATCTGACATCTAAAAAAGCCAGTGGATTTATTTCGGTTATTGCTTATTTAGCTATGGGTGGGGTTATCTTGGGAGTAGCGGCTTTGATTATTATTCTGTCAGTTACAAATGGTTTTGCGGGCGAAATAAAAAATCGGCTCATAGGGATGAATGCTCATGTTAATATTCGACGGTTTGATGGTGAGCCAATAGCTAATTATAAAGCTCTGATTGATTCTTTAAGTAATTGGCCGGATGTCATTGCTGCTGCGCCCGTAATTGATAGTAAAGTTATAATCGTGTCAAAGCGTGATTTTAGCCGTGTAGATGGAATTCCCATTTGGGGGATAGATCCAGAAAGTTTTGCTAGGGTCTCAGATCTCGATCAGCACCTTTTATATTCCGACAATGAAGGGATTTTATTGGGAGCGGTGGGTGAAGAGAATAAAAAAGGTATTATTTTGGGTGAACATTTGGCTCGTCGTTTGAAAGTTGGTCCGGGGTTTGATGTTTTATTGCTTACTGTGCGAAATTTAGATGTCGAGAAAACAGTTCTAGATGGCTTAGTACCTAAGACTTGGCCTTTCCTGATTGTTGATCATTTCCAAAGTGGTATGTATCAGTATGACGATAATTATGCATTCATTGACTTGAAAGACGCACAAAGGATTCTCGGCATAGGAAATTCAGTGACGGACATTCACCTAAGAGTCAGTGATATATATCGCGCTCCCGAAATAGGGGAAGGCATCGGAACGGTATTTGACTATCCTTACAGAGTTAGTGATTGGACGCAACTTTTTCCTGAATTCTTTCGATGGATCGAATTAGAAAAGTGGGCAATTTTTATTGCTTTGAGTTTGATAGTCCTTGTGGCAGCATTTAATATCATGTCGATACTAGTTATGTCAGTTTTAATAAAAACTGCAGAGATTGGTATACTGCGAACCATGGGCTGTAGTATTAGCGAAATTTATCGAATTTTTGTCTATCAGGGTCTTATCATTGGTGGTGCGGGCACGATATTAGGTTGCATCATTGGTTCGGGAGTTTGTTATGTGCAGAAGCGATTTGATGTTATTTCGATTCCAGGTGATGTGTACCTCATAAATTCCTTACCTGTGGATATGTCGCCGATTGATTTTTTATTGGTTACTTGCGTTAGTATGACTATATGTTTAGTGACCTCCATTTATCCTGCTAGAAAAGCGGCAAAGTTGATGCCTGTTCAGGCAATTCGGCATATCTTCTAGGGGATAATTTATAGTGGATAACCAAAATGATACCATATTAGAGGCACGAAGCTTATATAAGAGTTTCGAATCGGGTGGTCGCAGTTTAGAAGTACTTAATGATGTAAATGTAGATATAGCTCGTGGTGAACTCGTCGCGGTGATGGGAGCTTCAGGAGTTGGTAAAAGTACTCTATTGCATATTTTGGGTACTTTAGAAGAGCCAACATCAGGTCAATTGGATATTGTTGGCAAGAAGGTATCTGATATGTCGATAGAAATGCAGGCTCGTTTTCGTAATGAACACATTGGGTTTGTTTTTCAACATCATCATTTATTACCAGAATTCACCGCCTTGGAAAATGTGTTATTGCCAGCTCGAATTGCCGGTAAATCAGAAGAATTATCTGGACGAGGATTAGACTTGTTGGAATCGGTAGGGTTAATTGAACGTGTCAATCATAGACCAGGTGAGTTATCGGGTGGCGAGTGTCAGCGGGTTGCTATTGTTAGAGCAGTTATAATGCGTCCCGACATAGTCTTAGCAGATGAACCGTCTGGAAACTTAGATGCGGCTAATAGCGAGATTCTACATGATTTGCTTAGGAATATGGCCATAAAAGATCGACAAGCGATTTTAGTTATGACTCATGACGAAGGGTTGGCAAACCAAATGGACAGATGCGGTCATATTGAGCACGGATGTTTACATTTTTAAATTCTTACTTTCTAAGAATGGGCTAAAAAAATGAAGTGTGAGATCTGTAATAAGGGTATTGCAACTACAGCATACACTCATATCGTAGATAACGAGAAAAGGACTCTTCTTCTTTGTGCTGAATGCTTGCCAAGTGAAATGAATGTGACGGGAGAGAGTGCAGCAGAATCTGCTGTCAAATCACAGAGTTCTGATGACTTGGAGGTTCCTGAATTGAAAAAAAAAGCTAAGGTAGATTTTTCTTCGGATCCGACTGCTTCGGCGGTTAGTGAAAAAATCTGTCATAGTTGTGGGATGGACTATAAACAGTTTAAAAAAGTGGGTCGATTGGGATGTTCGAAGTGTTATTCTGAATTTGAATCGGACTTGGGTCCTTTATTAAAGAAGATTCACGGAGCAGATGAACATACAGGGAAAAATTGGATTTTGATAAGAGAAAGCAGCAAACCTTCTTCGAAAATTCCTTTGGCAGATCTAAGCGGAAAGCTAAAAAAGGCTGTAGAAAAAGAGGATTTTGAGAGCGCAGCTGAGATTCGGGATATGATTCGTTCACGGAGTGGAAAGATTGACGACGGAGAAGAAACGTGAATGTTAGTGATTTGGCTCCTAATCACGCCCGATGGTTGAGTGGTGATTCAGATTTAAATGGTGCAGTTATCAGTTGTCGTGCGCGTTTAGCTCGAAACATAGGATCTGTTCCATTTTCTCCAAAAGTGACGGCAGATGATCAGGATAGGGTAATAGAGGAAGTATTGAAGGCTGCTCAATGCGGTGTCCATATGAGTGATGCCACATTCTTCAAAATGAACGCGTTGCAGTTACAAGAAAGGCGCCTTTTAGTTGAACGTCACCTAATCAGTCCGGCTTTAGCTGAAAGCAAGGGGCAAAGAGGCTTGCTTTTTAATCCTGATGAGTCTTTAAGTATCATGATTAACGAAGAAGATCACATGCGCCTTCAGGCTATATTGCCTGGTCTGCAGGCAGAAGAAGCATGGGCATCCGTAAATGCGTTGGACGATGATGTTGGAGCTTCTCTTGAATATGCATACTCTAATCACTGGGGATTTTTGACTGCCTGTCCAACTAATTTGGGCACCGGTTTGCGTGTTTCTGTACTGGTTCATTTACCTGGACTAGTATTGACTGAGGATATGGACCGAATAAAGCGTGGATTGACAAAAATGGCTTTTGCCGTGAGAGGATTTTATGGAGAGGGTACACATCCTTTGGGCAATTTATTTCAAATCTCGAATCAGGCGACTCTTGGTGTGAGGGAAGAAGAGATAATAGACAGACTTTGTTCAATAACGCGACAGATTATTGGGCATGAGGAGTGTGCCCAGCAGTCTCTTTTTAAAGAAGCAAAAGCACAAGTAGAAGATAAAGTCTGGCGAGCTTATGGATTATTGTCTAATGCTCAGGTATTGAGTAGCAAGGAATTTATGAATCTTATTTCAGCATATCGTTTGGGTTTGGGCTTGGGCATAGTAGATCATGTTGATACTGGATTCATTAATCGTTTGATGATAGAAACTCAACCTTCACATTTACAGGCATTTTACGGCGAAGTACTAAACCCTGAGGAAAGGGATGTTTATCGCGCAGAATTAGTGAGGAAACACTTTCAAAAGTCTTCGGATTGATGTCATCAGTAGATCTTGACAATTCGATCTCATTTTGATACGTTCAGAGGGTCATATACAAAACTTATATCTTTATAAGCTGTTGATAATTATGATGCTTAGAATAGATTGATAGAGAAGTTACTCACAAGCGTGTCGTCGAGGATATCAAATGAATAATATGTTCACAGATGGAGTCAAGCGAGTTATGCAACTCGCTCGGGAAGAATCAGCAAGGTTAGGGCATAATTATATCGGAACTGAGCACCTGTTACTCGGTATAATCAAAGACGGAAAAGGGAAGGCGATCACGGTCCTTACGAACTTAGGATTGAGTTTAGAAACCGTCAGGCAATCCGTGGAAGACTATGTCGCTACGGCCGGTGGGACAATGACAATTGGAGAGGTCCCATTCACTCCTCGCGCCAAACAGATACTGGAAGTAGCGGCAAATGAGGCAAAAGATATGAAGACGCAGTTTGTCGATGTCGAGCATCTTTTGCTAGCGCTCCTCAAAGACAAAGAGGGTGTCGCTGCTCAAATTTTAGCCGCATTTGGAGTTGATTATAAAACTGCGATGGAAGAAACACTAGCTGTTTTGGAAGGCAAGACAACGGGACGCAAAGAAAAGGGTAAAAAGAGCAAGACACCATTCCTCGATCATTTCGGACGTGACCTAACGCAACTTGCTCGAGAAGCAAAACTTGATCCGGTTATTGGCAGGCAAAACGAGATCGAACGCTTGACCCAAGTATTGAGTCGTAGAAAAAAGAACAATCCCATCTTGATTGGGGATCCCGGAGTTGGGAAAACTGCAATTGTTGAAGGATTAGCACAGAGCATAATTGAAAAACGCGTCCCTCAAATCCTTCTAAATAAGAGGCTTGTAACTCTTGATATGGGCGGCGTAGTTGCTGGAACGAAATATCGCGGTCAGTTTGAGGAGAGAATAAAGGCTGTGATGAATGAACTACAGCAGAATGAGGAAGTGATAATTTTCATCGATGAAATGCATACCATCGTAGGAGCAGGAAGCGCGGAAGGCACGCTTGATGCTTCGAACATGTTTAAACCGGCCTTAGCACGAGGTGAATTGCAATGTATCGGTGCAACGACGCTTGACGAATATCGAAAACACATCGAAAAAGACGGGGCCTTAGAGCGAAGATTCCAAAACATAATGGTAGATCCGCCTTCAGCTGAAGATACTATCGAAATCTTAAAAGGTTTGCGTTCCAGTTATGAAAGTCATCACCATGTTGAATTTTCTGATGAGGTTGTTGCTTATACCGTAAGACAGGCCGATAGATATATCAGCGACAGGTATCTTCCAGACAAAGCCATAGATGTTTTGGATGAAACCGGCTCGAGAGTCCATCTTTCGCGTCTGAGCCCACCTGAGAGAATCACCAAACTGGAAGCAGAAATACAAGAAATAAATCGTTTGAAAAATGAGGCTGCGGAACGTCAAGATTTTGAAGAGGCTGTGATTTTGCGGGACAAAGCTCTGCAGTTGAGCGAGGATCTTCAAAAAAAGCGACAGGAATGGGAAGAGAAGGTGAGAGACGAGGTCGTTAGTGTGACTGAGGATGATATAGCTGGCGTAATATCGAGCATGACAGGAATTCCAATCACGAGGCTGGCAAAAAGTGAAAGTGAACGACTGTTGGCCATGGAATCCAAGTTAAAAGAAAAAATTGTTGGTCAAGAGCAAGCAATCGCAGCTGTTTCCAGGGCTATTCGTAGGACTCGTGCTGGTTTGCAGGATCCGCGTCAACCAATAGGCTCATTCATATTTTTGGGACCTACCGGCGTTGGAAAAACAGAATTAGCCAAAAGATTAGCAGAATTTCTATTCGATGATGAGGATGCCTTAATTTCCGTAGATATGTCCGAATACATGGAGAAATTTGCTGTCTCAAGGCTGATTGGAGCACCTCCAGGTTATGTTGGATTTGACGAGGGAGGGCAATTGACCGAAAAGGTACGTCGTCGTCCGTATTCCGTTATTTTGCTTGACGAAATTGAAAAGGCTCACCCAGACGTTTTTAATATCTTATTGCAAATACTTGATGAAGGTCGCCTTACAGATAGTAATGGTCGTAAGGTCGATTTCAGCAATACAGTTTTGATAATGACTTCAAATATCGGTAGTAGAGATGTTGGCACAGGCGGTGTTTTAGGTTTTCAAAAATCTGACACAGAGACTCTCCACGGGCTTATGGAGGGTAAAATCAATGACGCACTAAAAAAGACGTTTAATCCCGAATTCATCAACAGAGTAGATGAGAGTCTTATTTTTCATGCTCTTACTGAGGAGCATATTCATCAGATCATAGACATAGCACTGGAGCAATTTAAAAAGCGGATTGAGGAACAAAACATTGCTCTTCGGGTAACGCCAGGAGCAAAGAGTTTGATGGTGGAAAAGGGGTTTGATTTGGCATTTGGTGCCCGATATTTAAAACGTACGATGCAAAAGATGCTTGAAGACCCGCTAGCTGAAGATATTTTAAACGGTAAATTTGGCGAAGGTAGCCGCATTCGGGTAACTAAGAAAGGTGAACAACTAGTTTTTGATGACGATCGAGATAGCTCAGAAAAAAAAGCTGAAGAGAAAAAGGAAACGTCTAATTAAATCGATCCAACCTGCGTAATCAATTATTAGAGCCGGTCTGATTGTTTAAACAGAGCGGCTCTAATAATTTTGGAAGGCAAATTTGAGGAGTTCAAATGAGGGGTGTACGCGTAATATTTTTCGCTCTCCTATTGGTGGTTCCAAAGCTATGTTTTGCACAGGAGATAGCTGAAATTGAGGTTAGAGGTGAACTGCGCAAAGTTGCAGAATCGTTGATTATAACAGCGGTAGGTTTAGAGCCTGGTGTGGAATTGTCACAAGAAAACGTTCAGCAAGCAGTAAGGGATCTACAGCGTCTAAATGTATTTGCTGATATCCAAATCTGGGGTGAACCGGTAGAAGATGGAATGAAACTGATAATAGTGGTTTCCGAATATCCCTCACTCCAAGGAGTACGTTTCAAGGGCAATGTAGAACTTAAAGAGAAAGAGATGAAAGAAACTCTCGGGCTTGTGGTTGGGCAGGTTCTTGCTGAAAAAGATGTTGTGCGTGGGCAGCAAAAAATCCTAGGTTTGTACAGGGAAAAAGGTTATTTGAGGGCTGAAGTAACTGGTCAAACTTTCGATGGAGAAAAGGCTGGAGAGGTGTTTTTGCAGTATCAAATAGAAGAGGGAGAGAAAGTTAGAGTTAAGGGTATACGGCTGTTACAACGTACAGCAAGCGGATCAGTCATCGATAGTGATGAGTTACCGCTTAGGAATCCCAGAATCCCAAGAGCTTGGCCGTATTTAGGCCCAATGCCTCAGGAACTTCGTCGATTGATGGCAACTAAGACTAAGATGCTCTGGCGGAAAGGCGAATTTAGTGGGGATAGCTATGAGGAAGATAAAGAAAAAATATTGAGGTACTATCGTACTCTTGGATTTCAACAGGTGGGGATAGTCCGTGACAGTGTCTATTACGACTCGTCACGCCAAGATTTATTTGTGGAAATAGAGATTGATGAAGGATTACGATATCATTTGGGTGATGTTTCTTTTTCTGGAAATACAGTTCTTTCTAGAGAATCTCTCCAAGGGAAAATAATACTCGACAAAGGTGAAGTTTACGGTTTGACAGGGCCTGAGTTAGCCGAATTGGTTCGGTTTGCATATTATGAAAAAGGTTATTTGGATACTCGTGTTTCACCAATAGAAACGGTTCGCCAAGATACCATAGATGTTTCTTTCCAAGTTTTTGAAGGTGAGCCTTGGACCGTTCGTCGTGTAGAAATAGCTGGTAATACAAAAACACATGAAAAAGTAATTCGCCGAGAAATTGAACTGAGGCCAGGTGAAATTTACCAACAGGATTTGATACAAGAGAGCCAGCGTCGGATTTATATGCTAAACTATTTTAAAGACGTTCAAATACAACCCGAATATAGCCCGATTGAGGGAGAGCGGTTGGTTGATTTAACCTTCAACGTGGAAGAGCAACCGACTGGTCAAGCGTCTATGGGGGCGGGCTACAGTGATCGCGATAAGCTTGTTGGCCAGATCGGTCTACGCGTGCCGAATTTCCGAGGTAGAGGCCAAAACGTAGATTTTAGCTGGGAATTTGGCACTAGGCGTGAGCAATTCTTACTCGGCTTCACTGAACCTTGGTTGTTCGATACGCCTACGAGCCTATCCATAAGAGTATACACGCTAAATAACGACTACTATGATTATTACGATTTTAAACGGAATTCTATAAGTGCGCGAGTTGGTCGTCGATTAAAAAAACCTGCGTATTCAAGTATTTCTTTCGGTTATCGGCTAGAGAGTGAGAAGTATAAAAACTTTGGTGAAAATTTTGATCCTGACTTGAGAACTAGTAACAGCATTTATCGCGGGCGATATGAACCAATGACAACAAGTAGCTTTGAATTGGTTTTTTCAAGAGATACTAGGGATCAGGCAGATTTTCCAACAAAGGGTTCGCAGATATCATATCGACCTGAATTAGCGACCTCATTAGTTGCAGGTGACGTTGACTTCCATAAACATGAAATTATTGGTAACTATTACCGACCAAGTTGGTGGAAATTTGTTCTGAGTGTAGAATCGAAAATTTCAATCGTAGATGGGTTTTCCGACTATGATGATCAGAGTCTATCTGTCTGGGAACGTTTTTCGCCGGGGGGCGTCGATATGTGGGATGGTCAAGTTCGGGGATATCCCGATCGCTCTTTGGGCCCTCGGTCGTCGTTAGGCGGTGTGCCTCTTGGTGGCCGTTCTATGATGATTTTAAATCTCGAATATCGTTTTCCGGTCGCTGAAAAGCAGGTTTATGGCATCCTGTTTGCCGATGCGGGAAATGCTTGGGAAGATATACCCGATTTAGATCCACTGGATTTACGCAAATCGTTAGGTTTTGGCTTCCGAGTAATGACTCCCATGCTTGGGCTGATTGGTTTTGACTTTGGTTATGGGTTTGATCGTAAAAATGTAGACGGATTAAATGCGGGATGGAGTACTCATTTCCAGTTTGGTCCACAGTTTTTCTAAAAGGAATAGTTAAACTATAGTTACTTTTTGCTCTATTTTTTCTGATGTAAAAATAAAAGATATAAAGAGGGGATTGTATGAGAATTAATAGGTTGGGTTTGTTTATTGTAGGATTAGCATTATTGCCTTGTGTAACGGAAGCAGAACTCAAAATAGGGTATATTGACTCGCAAGCTTTAATGGAGCAGTTGCCGGAGTTCAGGGAGGCCCAGCAAAGCCTCATGCAATTGAAACAGGATTATGAAAACCAAGCGCAAGACCGAGATCTTAAATTGAGGAAGATGCAAGAGGATTTTAAGAGGCAAGAGTTGCTGCTAAGTGAGGCTCGCAAAGCAGAAATGCAGGCCGAATTTGAAGAAAAGGTTCAGCAATTACAACTATTTACTCAGGAAAAATTAGGTCCAGAGGGCGAACTGATGCGTAAAAATATCGAGCTGATGGAGCCAATTTTTAATCGGATCAATGACGCCATCAAATTATTGGCAGAGGAATTGGGCTATGATTACGTGCTCGATTCTGCAGCTCAAAGTGCAAGTTTAGTTTATGCTAATGAGAAGTATGATTTGACTGAGACATTGATTGAATCGATGGAAAAACAAAAAGAAGACCAAGGAAAATAGTCGTGGGATTCGATGAAGGGGTTATGATCGAACTTTCGGAGATACAGGATGTATTACCACATAGGTATCCTTTTCTACTAATTGATCGTATCATTGAAATTATTCCAAAAACGAGCATTGTTGCTATGAAGAACGTCACGGCTAACGAGCCCTTCTTCCAAGGTCATTTCCCTGGATATCCAGTTATGCCTGGCGTATTAATTGTCGAAGCATTAGCTCAAGCTGGTTGTTTCATGGCCTTGAGGGATTTTGAAGATCGGGAAGATAAGGTTCCTTTTTTTGCTGGGATCGATTCTTGTAGGTTTCGGAGACCTGTCGTCCCTGGGGATCAGCTGAGATTAGAATTGTCTGTTCTGCGTCAAAGAGGGATTTCTACCAAAATGAATGGAAAGGCTTTCGTCGGTGACGAACTGGCGGCAGAAGCACAGATATTAGCTGTTTTGGGAGAGCGTGACGACCAATAACTTTATCTGTTCGACCAGAGTTCACGCATAAAACTATAATCCGGGGATCCTTAATGTGGATCCCCGGATTATAGTTTTATGCGTGAACTCTGGTCGATTATTGCCTATCGGATTAGACTCATTTTGTGCGTTTTCGAGAAACTTGATGTTCGTAAACGATAAAAATAAGCACCGCTTGCCAATTGTTTTCCATTGTCATTCAACCCGTTCCACGTAAAGCTATAGAAGCCAGCTCCCTGTTTTTGGTTATTTACCAAAGATCTCACTTGTTGGCCGAGCACATTGAAAATAGTTAGTTGAACCACAGTTGCGGTTGGCAGCGTATACTTGATAGTAGTACTAGGGTTGAAGGGGTTTGGAAAGTTTCTATGAAGAAAATACTTCGAAGGTATTAATTTTGCCGATTCTAAATTAGAAACGCTACGAGTTCCAAAAGTTGGAGAAGAGGTATAGGCTTTTCGTAGAGCAATTATAGCCTTGTTGGGATCACCAATGAGTGTAAAATGCAGATCGGCGAGGAGGCCATTCCCATCAACGGTCTTACTATTTAATCTTCCGTTTCCCAAAGCTATCTGTCCCGGCTTTTTCCACATTACGGCAAAAAGAGGGGCGCTATTGCCATCGCTGATTAGCAAGTGTCCAGGACCGGGTTTGGCATGGTTAAAATGTAATACTCGTGGATCGTATTCGATCACAGATCCAAAAGACACAAGCTCTTCAATATTACGAGCCCAGAGCTGGACTGAAATATCCTTTTCGTTGGTCAATGATGAGCTAATGGTTTTCACCCCAAAAGTAGAAATTTCATCTGTCAAAGTAAAATCAGCCCATCTTTTACCAGTAATTGTTTGGCCGAAGTTGTCTACAAAAATAAAAAAGTCATCGAACCCAATATTGCCACCGCTTTTATTCAAATCGTATTTGGTTGCCTCGCCATCGGCTGGCATTCCGAAGAAATCAACAAAGATGAAGAAGTCATTAAAATCAACGCTACCATCTTCGGTGAAATCTCCTAATAATTGTGGTTTATTGATTGCAACGTACTCTGCAGCCTCAGAAAAGGGTCCAACTAAGTCGCCTTCAATCGCTCGGACGCGCCAATAATAAGTGGCAAGCTCTTCCAAGTCGCGATCAATCGTCCATCCAGTCTGGCCTATGCCGATCGATTCTGCGCCTTCGGCTATATTAGAAACTGTAGCAGTTACGTCTGAAAAGTCCAAAGACGTTGAGACTTGTAGGTTGTATGTAAGGGTTCCATTCGCATTAAAAGGAGTAGCATTAGTGAAGTAAAAAGTTGGCGCAATGTAGTTTCCAGTTGTGCCCAGTTCGGTTGGGTTTGAGGGGACTGCTGTGACGTTTGTCATTGTCGAAAGAATTGTGGACGGATAGCTTTCGTTTGGAGGTGCTTGATTGTCAATTGAAGTCACGTAGTATTCGTAGCTTATACCTTCACTGACATTTAGGTCTGTATAGATGGTCGACTGTGATCCTGAAAGTACCTTGATATAACTTGCTCCTTCAGCACTTCGGTAGATGTTGAATCCGTTTAAGTCTAGATCGTTTGGGGCATTCCATGCGAGTGAGATTTGTGTTGCTCCCGCCGTAAGAGACAAGTTGGTAGGTTCAGCAGGGGGAGTGAGGTCGGCACCCTGAGATGTTGTGAAATTATAAATGTCGCTCTCAGTAGACGGATTATTAGCTCGGTCAGTGGAGCCTACTCGGTAATAATATTTTGTGTTCGAGTTTAGGCCAGTAAGGGTAATACTGTGTTCAGTAATATCTTCAGTGTCACCAATATTGTAGTCTAATTGCAGTGAATCAAGTCCAAATTTTACGAAGCTATCAGCTACCTCATTTGTGTGCCAGGCCAAAGTTGCAGATGAATCAGCAACAAGCGATTGAATTGATAGAATCACGGGGGGCTCTAAGTCGGGGAGGTCGTCCGTGCTGAACGTCAAAGTATCACTATTAGCTGGACCATTGTTGCTTAAATCGTACGTCGATACGGTATAATAATACGTCTCGCCTGCCACTAAGTTTGTCAAGGAAGCTTCATGAGTTTTTGCAGTAGATGAAAGGCTGCGGATTGTGCCCAAATCTGTTGTAGTTCCAAATTCAATTTCGCCGGTCGCCTCTTCGTTGGTTTCCCAGGCTAAGGTTGCGCTTTCATCATTTTTATAAATGACTTGCGGAGATACTGTGAACTCAGGCGCTGTAATGTCGATTTCAGGATTCGTGCTAAATGAAGCGGTGGCACTTTCGGTAGCGCCATTCCCTGCAGCATCCGTCGAGCCTACCATATATTGATAGGTTACGCCAGATTGTAGATCGCTTAAGATGATTTTGTGTCTTGTCTCCGCATCACCTGAAAGTTCACTGTCGTCTAAAGTATCTGAACCAAATGCTACATCACTGTTTGAGGGTTCGTCGGTAATCCATTCGACAACAGCTGAGTTATCTGTAGTTGAAGTTACGGTTGGACCCGAAAGGATGACAGGGAATTGGGTATCGATTGTTGAATCGGTTGTAAACGCGCCTGAACCACCTGGTGGTTGGAGAACCCTTACAATTTTTTGTGCTTCATTAGGTCCAATTGAGTTATTTGGGTCAAATACTAACGTTTTACCATTTGCTCCCTCGACTTCAATACGATAGCCGTAATTTGTCGAAAGATCTAATGCTGGGATAGTGAGCACGTGGCGTCTTGCAAATCGACGTCCACCGTTTGGAGTAAGGCTTGGTATCTCAACCTCATCAACTGTGCCAAGAATGCCAATACCTGAATCTGATGAATTTCCTACTGCTCCTACGAAGACACTTGCCTTCGTGGGTACATCAGAAGAAAAACGAATTATGGCGATGTTGCCTCTAACATCTACTTGAGGACCTTCAGTTATTACCGGATTTGAAGAATCACTCGCGGCAGAGGTTCGAAGGAAAAAGTCGCGGCTCCAAGGTTTGCTCCCTCTATAATCAGTAGTTAATGTGTCATCGGAATTGTATGCTTGCAATCGGAATCGATAGCGGTTTGCTGACTCGAGATCTGCCAAGGTTATGTCGTGTTCAGTCAACAACTCTTCAGTAACGGTAGAGTCGGTGTAAACAATTGGTATCGTGCGTAGCGGTCCGTCTCCCTCGACAGAGCCATACTCTAGTTTGAGCGCTGCTGGTTGGCTGAGGCGAACGCGTAATCTGGCATTGTCCGATCCAACTATAGGCGAGGGCGGGCCTATGAAGCGAAGTTTCTTGCCAGCTTTTTGGGTTTTTAACGAGCCGGATCGAGTTTTCCCAACGTCTTCTTCTTTCAATCCTTCGCTTAAAAGAGTCTCTGCTTCAAGTAAACGAGAAGCGATCGTGAATTCGTACTTTTTTCCCGGTTCAAGGTCGGAAAGTTCAACTTTATGTACTTTTGTTCCTTCCTCGTCTTGTATAATTTGACTCGTCGACTCATTTTCTCCATAATCGAAAACATATCGGGTATCAGCAGGCCTATTTGTAAACCAACGTATAACAGCGGATTTCGGCGTCGTGTTTATACTGAAACGTTCTATAAACAGCGG
>MDTB01082896.1_pt1 | contig 19825 bp, 18 predicted proteins | sample 811161 | NCBI WGS metagenome assembly MDTB01 (sample SAMN05326650, study PRJNA326480) | marine metagenome | isolation source: seawater | place: Mediterranean Sea | collected 2009 | reverse complement strand
TTCCAAATTTTGGATACTGGAAAGTAAGAACAAAACTTTTATTTTTTGGTGAAATGCCAGTGACTAAAACTTTACCAAATACTTGGTATAACACGCCCAATCTACATATGTGTACAATTAAAGATCTTTTTAATTTTTGTGATGAAAAAAATATAAATATAAAAAAAGTAATTGGAGTGAATGAGGATCAGACCTCCTTAATCAAAAAAAATAATTTAGAAATAAAAAACCTTTTTTCAAAATTAGGAATATTTTTGATTGGATAAAATGAAAATAGAAATTATTAAGTGTTTAAATGATAATTATAGTTATTTAATATTTGAAGAAGGAACTAACACAGTTTCAATAATTGATCCGTCTGAGTTTAAACCTTGCGATAAAATAATTCAAAAGTATAAAAAATTAGATTATATACTAAATACTCATCATCATGCCGACCATGTTGACGGCAATATCGAACTCAAAAACAAATACAATTCAAAGATTATGGGATTTGAAGATGACAAAGATCGTATTCCTGGAATTGATATTTTATTAAAAAATGACCAAAATCAAAATATTGGAAATCTAGTTTTTAAAACTATCTTTATTCCAGGTCATACAAAAGGTCATGTGGCTTTTTACTTTAAGAGTGAAAAAGTTGTATTTACTGGTGATACTTTGTTTTCTTTAGGATGTGGTAGAGTATTTGAAGGGACGAATTTAGATATGTTTAACTCATTAAACAAACTCAAAATTCTTCCTTCAGAAACGAAAATTTATTGCGGGCATGAATATACAAAATCAAATTTAAACTTTTGTTTAAAATATGATTTAAATAATTCAGAACTAAAGAAAAAATCAATTGAAATTAATTCAAAAATAAAAAATGGTCTTCCAACTATTCCAACAACTATTGGTGAAGAATTAAAAACTAATATTTTTTTTAGGTATGATGAAAATGATATTAAACAGATGTTAAATCTCAAGGATGCCTCTCATGAAGAAGTTTTTTCGAAATTACGAGATTTAAAGGACATATTTTAACCTCAATATTCTTGACTTGATATAATTGAAGGCTATATTGCGTGGAAACAAATAAAAGGAAGTTTATGTCATTTGCAATAATTGAAACAGGAGGAAAGCAATACAAGGTCTCTACTAGTAAAATCTTAGAAATAGAGAAACTTGATGCTAAAAAAGGTGAAACAATTAAATTTAACAATGTTTTACTTTTAAATGATGATCAGAACACCGAGATAGGAAATCCTAGTATTGAAGGTGCCACAGTTGAAGCAAAACTTCTGGATAATGTGAAAGACAGAACAATATTGGTATTTCACAAAAGAAGAAGAAAAAACTCGAGAAAAAAAAATGGACATAGACAACAACATTCAAAAATACAAATTACAAAAATTTTAGCTAAAGGTGGAAAAATTATTGATGAAGCTAAAATAGTTGAAAAAAAGAAGTTTATAAAAGAAACAAAAAAAGATAAAAAAAAGACGGAAAAGAAATAGGAAATTAAATGGCAACAAAAAAAGCAGGTGGATCATCACGTAACGGACGAGATAGTAAAGGACGAAGGCTTGGAGTAAAAAAATACGGTGATCAACTAGTAATACCTGGAAATATTATCGTTAGACAAAGAGGAACAAAAATACATCCTGGTACAAATGTTGGCATGGGAAAAGATCATTCAATTTATTCATTGATTAAAGGAAAAGTAAAATTTAAAAAATCAAAATTAAACAGAACATTTGTTTCTGTAATCCCCAGCTAAAAATATAAATAACAAAAATTATTTATATCAATACAATGAAATTTTTAGATCAAGCAAAAATTAATTTGAAGGCCGGAAATGGTGGCTCAGGTTCAGCAAGTTTTAGAAGAGAAAAGTTTGTTGAATTTGGCGGACCTGATGGCGGTGATGGTGGTGATGGTGGCTCAATTTTATTTGAAGCTGAGAGAAATTTAAATACTTTAATAGATTATAGATACTCTCAACATTTTAAAGCTGAAAATGGTAAGCCTGGAAGCAAAAAAAATAAAACAGGCGCAAATGGAGAAGATTTAATTTTAAAAGTGCCTATAGGTACTCAAATTTATGAGGAAGATAACAATACAATAATTTATGATTTTAAAAAAAATAAAGATAAATACTTGGTAGCTTCAGGGGGGAAAGGCGGGTTAGGTAATGTTAGATTTAAAAGCTCGACCAATAGAGCGCCGAGAAAAAAAACTAATGGAAAAGATGGAGAAGAGTTTTGGATTTGGCTTCAATTAAAAATAATAGCAGACATTGGAATTATTGGTTTACCAAATGCTGGGAAATCTAGTTTACTAGCAGCTCTGACTAGAGCAAAACCTAAAATTGCTAGTTATCCATTCACAACAATAAATCCGAATTTAGGAGTTGCATATTATAATAATAAGGAAGTTACTTTGGCAGATATACCTGGATTAGTTGAAGGTGCGCATAAAGGCGTTGGTTTAGGGGATAAATTTTTAAGACATATTGAAAGATGTAAGATGTTAATTCATTTAGTAGATGTGACTAACGATAATTTAGCAGAAAACTACCAGAAAATTAGATCTGAATTAAAAAATTATGATTTATCATTATCAAAGAAAAAAGAAATAATCTATTTTAACAAATCAGATCTTGTTGAAAAAAATAAACTTAAAGAAAAACTTGATATTTTTAGTAATAGAATTAAAAAAAAATATAAAATTATTTCAGTATTTAAAAAGGATGATATAAAAACTATAAAAAAGATACTTATTTCAAATGTTAATAGATAATTCAAAAAAAATAGTAATAAAGTTAGGTTCAACAACAGTAATAGATAAAAAAGGCAATTTTAAAAAAGCTTGGGTGAATAGTCTAATTAAAGATATCAAGAAATATAAAAAAAAGAGGGAAATTGTAATAGTCTCATCTGGTGCAATTGCACTGGGACAAAGTTATTTAAAGATAAAAAAAAAGAAAATCAAACTTGAGATGAGTCAAGCTATAGCCTCAATTGGGCAAATACATCTGGCTGAAGAATTTCAAAAAATATTTGAAAAAAATAATTTTAAAGTTGGACAAATCTTAATTTCACCTGATGATACTGAGCAAAGAAGAAGAGCGCTAAATGTTAGAAGAACATTTGATAATTTATTTAAATTAAAAGCCATACCAATTGTAAATGAAAATGATACTACAGCTACTTCAGAAATTAAATACGGGGACAATGATAGATTGGCAGCAAGAGTTGCTCAAATTATTGGTGCTGACACCCTAATAATTTTTTCGGATGTAGATGGTCTTTACGACAAAGGAAATAAAAAAAAAATAATTAGTGTAATTAAAAATTTAAATAATAGTACCTATAAATTAGCCGACTCAAAAATTAATAGCTATGGCTCTGGGGGGATGATTACAAAACTTGAGGCCGCAAGTATTTGTATGAACGCTGGATGTCACATGTTTATTGGAAACGGAAATAAAAAAAATCCAATTAAGCGAATGATAGAAAAAAGAATCTTTACAAAATTTATACCAAAAATATCGACCTTGGCTGCTAGAAAAAAATGGATTGTGAGCTCACTAAGTTCACATGGTACTATTTTAATAGATAAAGGTGCGGCAAATGCCTTAAAAAATGGTAAAAGTTTGTTAGCTGCAGGTATAAAGACAATTAGCGGCAAATTCGATAAGGGAGAAAATGTTTTAATATTAGATGAACACAATAACAAACTCGCAAGGGGGCTAGCATCTTTTTCATCTATTGAAATTGATAAGATTAAAGGTAGGCAAAGTAACGAAATCGAAAAAATTCTTGGTTATGTTAGTAAAACTGAAGTCGTTCATAAAGATGATATGGTAAAACTGTAATATGGAAAATATTTTAATAATTGGAAAAAAATCGAAACGAGCTTTCGAAAATTTAAAAAAAGTTAATCATAATAGAATTAACAAAACTCTAGATGATTATATTAAATTCATTTTAAAAAATAAAAATAAAATAATTAGAGAAAACGCTAAAGACGTAAAAAAACTAAAAAGAAAGAACATATTAGATAGACTAATATTGGATGAAAAAAAAATTTACGGTATAGTTAAATCAATAACTGAAATAAAAAAGTTCCCTAATCCTATTGGTAAAACATTAGAAAGTTGGACAGGAAAAAATAAACTTAATATTAAGAGAATGACTACCCCAATAGGGGTGATAGGTGTCATATATGAAAGTAGACCTAATGTAACTGCAGATGTAGCAGCGCTTTGCCTTAAATCTAGTAACTGCTCAATTCTTAGAGGTGGAAGCGAGGCTTTTCATTCAAATAAAATTCTTTCTGATTTATTTCGTAAATCATTGAAAAAAAATAAAATTGATCATAATTGTCTTCAATTTATAGAAAATAAAAATAGGAAAATTGTAGATTTTTTATTATCTAAAATGTCAAAATATGTTGATGTAATTGTTCCAAGAGGTGGAAAAGGGCTTGTTGCAAAGGTTCAGAAACATTCAAATATTCACGTTATTGGTCACTTGGAAGGACTGTGTCATATCTATTTAGACAAAGAAAGTAATCTCAATAATTCTATAAAAGTTATATTAAACGCAAAAATGAGGAGAACAAGTATTTGTGGTGCTTTGGAAACACTTCTAATAAATGAAAACATTTTAAAAACGAAAGGAATAAAAGTTATTAATTCATTAATTGAAAGTGGTTGTGAAGTAATTGTAGATAAAAAAATTAATAAACTTTTTAATAACAATCTAAAATTAGCTAAAGAGTTAGATTGGAAGACAGAATATCTTGATGCAAAATTATCAATCAAAAGTGTAAAAGATGTAAAGGAAGCAGTGGATCATGTGATTAAATATGGAACTATGCACACCGATTGTATTATCTCAAATAACAAAAAAAATACTTCATTTTTTTTAAATAATGTGAATAGCTCAATTGCAATGCACAACGTCTCTACTCAATTTGCTGATGGAGGTGAGTTTGGTTTTGGAGGTGAAATTGGAATTTCAACTAATAAACTTCCACCAAGAGGTCCAGTGGGCTTAAATCAATTAACTTCTTACAAATATATAGTTAAAGGTAAAAATGTTACAAGACCATAAAGCGCATGGTAAAAAATAATTTAAAAGATATTGGTATTCTTGGAGGCAGTTTTGATCCTCCTCATAAAGGACATTTGTATGTAAGTAAACAAAGTTTAAAACGTTTAAAATTGAAAAAAATCATTTGGGCAATAACAAAAAAAAATCCACTTAAAAAAAAACCGTTTTTTTCTTTTACATTAAGAAAAAAAATGTGCCAAAAAGTTATCAGAGGGAATAAAAAAATTCAATTAAGGTATTATGAAGACAAAGTGAAATCTAAATCAACTTTTTCTCTCGTTAAATTTTTAAAAAAAAGTAAAAAATACAAGATTTTTTTTATCATAGGATCAGATAATCTTATAAATTTTCACAAATGGAAAAATTATAAACAATTATTAAAAATGAGTATTTTAGTAGTTTTTTCAAGAAAAGGATTTGACACAAAAGCAAAAAAATCTGTTATAATGAGACATCTGAAAAGTAAAAATATTAAATTTTTTAAAAATCTGAAGATCAATGTGTCTTCTACTCAATTGAGAAATAGAATAATTAATGGAAATAAAAAAAATTAAAGAGGTAATAGAAAATACCTTAAATAAAAATAAGGCAAATAATATTATTACGATTGATCTTAAGCGAAAATCTTATATTGCAGATTATATGATTATTGCTTCCGGTACTTCTTCAAGACACCTGCAGTCTTTATCAGAAAATCTTTTAATTGAACTAAAAAAATTTGGATTAGATAATTGTAGGATAGAAGGTTATGAAAGTAATGATTGGAAACTTGTTGATGCTATTGATGTTATAGTTCATTTATTTCATCCGGAAAAAAGATCATTTTATGATCTAGAAAAAATGTGGTCGGAAGATTTACCGAAAGAAAAGGCATTAATATGAAAAAATATTTAATAAATATTTTTTTTATTGGTTTAATTTTTTTTAGTACAAAATCTTATTCTAATACTGCGTCTGATAAACTATACGAAAAAATTGATTTATTTGGGGAAGTATTAGAAAAAATAAAACAAGAGTATGTGGATGAAGTAGATCAAGCCGATGTTATGGACTCTGCTATTAATGGAGTATTACAATCTTTAGATCCCTATTCTGCCTATATGTCACCTGAACTTTTTAAAAGTATGCAAACAGAGTCTAGAGGAGAGTTTGGAGGACTTGGAATTGAAATTGGGATGGAAGCAGGTGTAGTTAAAGTGATAGCTCCTATAGCAGATACACCAGCAGCAAAAGCTGGGATTAAAGCAGGAGACTATATTGTTAGAATCAATAATGAGCAAGTTCAAGGTAAAACTTTAATGGAGGCAGTAAAACTTATGAGGGGCCCAGTTGGCACAAGTATTGAACTTACTATAAGGCGAAAGAATTTAAAAAAGCCTTTAACTTTTAATATACAAAGACAAATTATCGAGGTGCAATCAGTAGAGTCGAAAGTTTTAGGAGATAAAAAAAATATTGGATACATTAAATTAAAATCATTTAATGAAAACAGCGATAAACAATTAATCAATTTAGTAAAAAAATACGAAAAGCAAAATATGAAAGGTTATATTATTGATTTAAGAAATAATCCGGGAGGTTTATTGAATCAAGCAGTTACTATTACAGATTTTTTCTTAGAAGAGGGAGAGATTGTATCAACAAAAGGTCGAAGAGCTAGTGAAACCAGAAAATTTTTTGCAAGAACTGGTGATGGAGTAAAAGGTAAACCCGTAATTGTGTTAATTAATAATGGGTCAGCATCAGCATCAGAAATATTTGCCGGAGCACTGAAAGATCACAAGAGAGCTATAATTTTAGGAGAAAATTCTTATGGGAAAGGATCAGTTCAATCAATAATACCTTTGAAAAATGGAGGAGGTATAAGGCTTACAATTTCAAAATATTACTTACCCTCGGGTAAATCAATTTCTGAAGTTGGAGTTTCTCCAGACATTGTTATCGAGGAAGAAAAACAGTTTGAATTAGATTCTGATAAAGACAACCAATTAAATTATGCTATTAAACTTTTTCAATCATAAAATATGAAAAGCAGACTGCCTATGAGACAAGGTGTTGGTATAATAGTGTTAAATAAAAATAATGACGTATTTGTAGCTAAGAGAAAAGATAATCCTATAGATAAATGGCAAATGCCTCAAGGGGGAATAGATTTTAATGAAACCCCATTTGAAGCAATGATAAGAGAGCTCGCAGAGGAAACAAGTATTAAAAATATAAAAGTATTAAAAGAAATTGAAAAATCATTAGAATACGAATTGCCACCCAATTTACTAGGAAAAATATGGAAAGGTAAATTTAGAGGCCAAAAACAAAAATGGTATATCGTAAAATTTCTAGGAAATGATGAAGAAATAAACTTAAATACAAAACATCCGGAGTTTATTGAATGGAAATGGATAAACTATAATTTAATAACGGATGTAATTGTTGATTTTAAAAAAGAAGTTTATGAAAAGTTAAAAATTGAATTAAAAAATTTTATCCATTAATTTGCTTTAAGGTCTCTATTTTATAATTTAAAATATACTTTTGTTTATCAGATATTTGATTTGACAAAACTTTCTTTTCTGCTTCTTTAAGCATTTCATTTATTTGCTCGGATTTGATTTTTTTTAAACTTTGGACTGATGTAGATAATACTAAAAGATTATTGTCTGAAAATTCTACTGTTCCATCTTCAACATAAAACTCCTCATTTTTACTAATCTTAATTACACCGGGTCTTAAAAAAGTTATTAATGGTATGTGGTCTTTAAGAATAGTAATTTGTCCCTCATAACAAGGTAAAAGAACTTCTTCTGTGCTACCTAAAAAAACTGTTTTGTCTGGACTTATTATTTCAATTTTGAATTCTTGTGACATTAAATCTAAGAGTCTTTTTCCAGTTTCTCTGCTTTTTCGATAACCTCTTCGATAGATCCTACCATATAAAAAGCTGCCTCTGGTAAATGATCGTATTCCCCCTTACATATCGCATCAAATCCCTTAATGGTGGACTCCAGATCAACTAATTTTCCAGGAGACCCGGTAAATACCTCTGCTACGAAAAATGGTTGTGATAGAAATCTTTGTATTTTTCTTGCCCTGGCAACTGTAAGTTTGTCTTCCTCTGAAAGTTCATCCATTCCCAATATTGCAATAATGTCTTGAAGAGACTTATAGGCTTGTAATATTCGTTGAACTTCTCTTGCGACTCTATAATGTTCGTCTCCAACTACCCTTGGATCTAATATCCTTGAAGTGGAGTCAAGAGGGTCAACTGCTGGATAAATACCTAGCTCGGCAATTTGTCTGGATAGCACAGTTGTTGCATCTAAGTGTGAGAAAGAAGTTGCGGGCGCTGGATCAGTAAGATCGTCAGCTGGAACATATATTGCTTGGACAGACGTAATAGACCCTTTTCCCGTAGAAGTAATTCTTTCTTGCAGATTCCCCATATCAGTGGCTAAGGTGGGTTGATAGCCTACAGCTGAAGGAATTCTACCTAATAAAGCGGAGACCTCTGAACCCGCTTGAGTAAACCTAAAAATGTTATCAACAAAAAATAAAACATCTTGTCCTTCCTTATCTCTAAAATATTCTGCTACAGTTAGTCCTGTTAAAGCTACTCTCGCTCTTGCGCCTGGTGGTTCATTCATTTGACCGTAGACCAATGCAGCTTTTGATCCTTTTCCATCTTTCTTAATTACCCCTGACTCAATCATCTCGTGATAAAGGTCATTGCCTTCTCTAGTTCTTTCTCCTACACCTGCGAAAACAGAAAAGCCTCCGTGGGCTTTAGCAATGTTATTTATTAGCTCCATAATTGTTACTGTTTTTCCAACTCCTGCTCCACCAAACAATCCAATCTTACCTCCTTTTGCATAAGGCGCTAATAAATCAATTACTTTTATACCTGTAACAAGAATTTCTGTCTCAGTTGATTGGTCTGTAAATTTAGGTGAAGGTCTGTGTATAGGCCATTTCTCTTTTGTCTTAACATCTCCTTTTTCGTCGATCGGTTGACCGATTACATTTATAATTCTTCCTAATGTCTCAGGACCCACTGGAACGCTTATAGGGGCGTTTGTATTTAATACTTTATCTCCCCTCTTTAGTCCTTCAGTTGAGTCCATTGCAATAGTTCTAACACTATTTTCTCCTAAGTGTTGTGCTACTTCCAAAATTAATTTATTTCCTCCATTATTTGTTTCTAAAGCTGTATAAATTTCAGGCAACTCGTCCTTAAATTTGACATCCACCACTGCTCCAATTAATTGGGTTATGATACCTTCTTTGCTCATTATAAACTTTCAGCTCCTGAAATAATTTCGATTAATTCTTTAGTAATAGAAGCCTGTCTACTTCTATTATAATTTATTGTAAGTTTATCAACTAGATCACCAGCATTTCTTGTCGCATTATCCATAGCTGTCATCCTAGAACCTTGTTCACTTGCTGCATTTTCTAAAAAAGCTTTTAAAATTTGAACTGATACATTTTTTGGTAACAAATCTTCTAATATTTCATCTTCATCAGGTTCAAATTCATAAGTAAATACATTTTCTTCAATTTTATCGTCTTTTTTGATAAATGTTGGGATTATTTGTTCAGCTTGAGGAATTTGAGTGATCACATTTTTAAAGTTGTTATAAAATATGAAGCATTTATCAAATTGTTCTTGCTCATATAGCTCTATTACTTTTTTTCCAATTTCATTGGCTTCATTAAATGAAATTTGTTTTTTTTCTTTAAAACTTTTTTTATCGATTATATATTTTCCATATTCTGTTTTAATTTGGTCATAACCTTTGCTACCTACTGTAATTATTTTTAATTCTTTTCCTTCGTTTAAAATATTCTTAAAACGACTTTTCGCCAATTTGCAAATATTTGAATTAAACCCTCCACATAACCCTCTATCTGCAGTAATAACAACACATAGATAAATCTTGTCTTTGCCGTTTCCAGTTAATAGCTTTGGTGCATTAGTGTTGTCTGACATAGATTTTGTTAAATTCAAAATTATGTTTTGTAATTTTTCACTGTAAGGCCTTCCTTTTTCTGCATTCTCTTGAGCTTTTTTTAATTTAGCTGCAGCAACCATCTTCATTGCTTTAGTAATTTTTTGAGTAGATTTAACACTTTTAATTCTTTTTTTTAAATCGTCTAAACTAGGCATTATTCATCTCTTTTTTTAGCATTTCTATAATTTCAATTAATTTGTTTTTGGTTTCGTCTTCTAATTTTCCAGATGTATTGATGTCTTCTAATATCTCCATATGGTCATTTTTAACTTTTTCAAGTAGGTCGGTTTCAAATTTTTTAATTTTGTTTAACTCAATGTTATCAAGATAACCACTGACACCTGTGAATATAGATATAACCTGCTCTGCTACTGTAAGAGGTGTGTACTGATTTTGTTTAAGAAGTTCAGTTAATTTAGATCCTCTATTTAAAAGTTTTTGGGTTGAAACATCTAAATCTGATCCAAATTGTGCAAAAGCTGCCATTTCACGGTATTGAGCAAGTTCAAGCTTTATAGAGCCTGCAACTTTTTTCATCGCTTTAGTTTGTGCTGCAGAGCCTACTCTTGAAACTGAAAGTCCTACATTTACTGCGGGTCTTATTCCTTGGTTAAATAATTCAGTTTCTAAAAATATTTGTCCATCAGTTATTGAAATAACATTTGTGGGGATGTAAGCAGAAACATCTCCTGCTTGGGTTTCTATTATAGGAAGAGCTGTTAAAGAGCCACCTCCATTTTTTTCATTTAATTTTGAAGCCCTTTCTAAAAGTCTACTATGTAGATAAAAAACATCTCCAGGGTATGCTTCTCTACCTGGTGGTCTTCTAAGTAGTAATGACATTTGACGATATGCAACAGCTTGTTTTGAAAGATCATCATAAATTATTAAAGCATGCATTCCATTATCTCTAAAATATTCTCCAATGGTACATCCTGTATATGGTGCTAAAAATTGTAAAGGTGCAGAGTCAGAAGCTGTAGCAGATACAACTGTAGTATATTTCATTGCCCCTGCATCCTCTAAAGTTTTTACAATTTGAGCTACTGTAGATCTTTTTTGACCTATTGCTACATATACACAATAAAGTTTTTTCTTTTCATCACCAGATTCGTTTATAGTCTTTTGATTGATTATTGTATCAACTGCAACTGCAGTCTTTCCTGTTTGTCTATCACCGATAATAAGTTCTCTTTGACCTCTTCCAATTGGTATTAAGCTGTCTATCGCTTTTAAGCCTGTTTGCATCGGTTCATTTACTGATTGACGAGGTATAATTCCCGGTGCTTTTACTTCAACTCTTTTTCTTGATACTTTAGCAGACAAATTTCCTTTACCATCTATTGGAACTCCTAAACCATCTACGACTCTTCCAAGTAATTCTTTGCCTACAGGCACGTCCACGATTGAGTTAGTACGTTTAACAGTGTCGCCTTCTTTAATTTGTCTATCATCTCCAAATATAACTATACCAACGTTATCACTTTCTAAATTAAGAGCCATTCCCTTTGAGCCATCATTGAACTCTACCATTTCTCCTGCTTGAACATTATCAAGACCATAGACTCGCGCTATTCCATCTCCTACAGTCAATACTTTTCCTACCTCAGAAACTTCAGCTTTGTCTCCAAAATTTTTAATTTGTTCTTTAAGTAGTTTTGTTATTTCTGATGGATTCATTTATATTTTAGTTTTCTATCATGGATTGTTTTAATCTTTTAAGTTTATTACTCACGGATGTATCAATCAACAAACTCCCTACTTGTATTTTTGTGCCACTTATAAGATTTTTATCTGTTTTGAAAGCAAAATCTATATTTGATTTAATAGCTTGAGAGATTTCTTGGCTAATATTATCTCTTTCTTCTTGTGAAAGGTTTTTTGAAGAAACAAGTGTCGCATCAATTTTGCCTTTGCTCCTAGAACTTAATTTAATGAATTTTTTTAAGATTTTATCTATAAAGTATATTCTTCGTTTTTTTATAGTCAATTGAAGAAAATTGTTAAAAGTTTTACTTAAATTCATAATTTTACATATTTCTGCAAAAACTTTACTTTGAACTTCTAACTTATGGGTTGGGTTTTTTAAGAAATTTACAAATTCTAAATTTTGATTAAAAACTTCCAAAATCAAAATTATATTTTTTTCAATCACCTCAACTTCTGAATTCTCATTAGCAAGTTCAAATAATGCCAAAGCGTAACGCTCCGAGGTCTCATTAGAAAATGTTTTTACTCCACTCAATTTCAATCCAGTTTAAGAGTTATTTAAGAAATAAATCGTCCTAGCATAGCTAAGTAAGCGCTTCAAGATGATAAATTAAATTAAGTGAAATTAATTGGATCAACATCAACTGTGAGTTTAATTTTACCGGATATTTTAAGATTTTCCAAAACTTTAGCTAAGTATATTTGGCACATATTATCACTTCTCGATCGTATTAATAGTCTGGTCCCATATTTTTTGTTTTTCTTAAAAATTGGTGAGTCGACTGGGCCAAGAATTTGTATATTCTTCAATTTTTCAACTTTCTTTTTAATTTCTAAAGCTCCTCGATAACTATTTTCCTTTGAGCTTGATGAAATAATAAGTGAAATTAATCTATAAAATGGAGGTAGATTATTCTCTTTTCTTATTTTTAATTCATTATTTAAAAAATTTTCTGTTTTATTTTCTAAAATATTTTTTAAAATTTGATTATTAGGATTAATCGTTTGATACACAATAATAGAATCTTTAGAAAATCTTCCTGCTCTTCCACTTAACTGATTATAGAGTTGAATATTTTTTTCAGTAGTCCTTAGGTCATAACCTTTGCCGGTAAAGTCTGCATCTACAACAATTATACAATTTAACTTAGGAAAATTAAAACCTTTGGATATCATTTGAGTTCCAACCATAATATCTATCTTTTCTTCACTGACCTCGTTAATTAAAATTTCAGATTGTTTTTTTTTATTTAGGTAATCACTTGAAAATATTTTTATTACTTTATTAGGAAAAATACTTTTTAATTCTTCGAACACTTTTTCTACACCAGGTCCATAAAATGAAAAGTCGCAAGATTGTTTTTTATTTGAACATTTTTTTTTTGCGTAATTTTTATAACCGCAGTGATGGCATATAATCTTATTCAATATTTTATGATAAGTTAAATATATTGAGCAATTTGGACAAATGTGCCTGTAGCCACATTTTTTACAAATGAGAAATGGAGCATAACCCCTTCTGTTTAAAAAAAAAAGTACCTGATCATTCTTATTTAAATATTCATCTACAATTTTGATTGTCTCATTTGCAATTGACTTTTTATTTAGATTTTCAAGATTTAAATTAATTACTTTTGTTTTGGGTAAAGGATAATTTTTAAATCTATTCTTTAATTCGGTTTTCTTATATTTTTTATTTTTTATATTGTTATAAGTTTCCAAGGAAGGTACTGAAGTTATTAAATGAATCGGAATATTTTCTATAGATGCTCTAGATATCGCCATATCTCTAGCATTATATATAACGCTATCTTCTTGTTTATATGAAGAATCGTGTTCTTCATCAACAATTATTAAACCTAAATTTTTAAAAGGTAAAAACAAAGATGATCGTGCACCTAAAACTATTTTAATTTTATTTTTAACAACTGATTTCCATATTTCTTTTTTTTTATTAATGCTTATCTTTGAGTGCCAAATAGCTGGTTCATATCCAAAAAATAATTTAAACCTCATTTTAAACTGTGTTGTAAGAAATATCTCGGGTAATAATATTAAAGCTTGTTTATTATCCTCTACTAATTTTTTTATTCTCTCGAAATAAACTATTGTTTTTCCTGAACCGGTAATACCCAACAGTACAGAAACATTAAATTCATCTCCCAAACTAGTGAGATTATTTAAAGCTTCTTTTTGTTCAGTGTTTAGTTTGTATTCATTTGCCTTTATTTTATTTCTTGGTAATTCTTTTTTTTTTGTTTCATCAAATTTTTTTAAATTTCCTAGACACATTTTTAAAATCATGCCTTTAGGAACGAGATTATAAGAAGAAAACCAGTTAATAAATTTTATCATATTTTCATTCAAACTCACATTTGGTATTTTTTTTTCTATTTGTTTAAGTTTAATTTTTTTTTCAGTATTTTTAATTTTGTCCCATACAACTCCTATTTCTTTTTTTTTACCAAATGGAACCACAACTATATCTCCTAAATTTAGATTTTTTACTTTTTGTGATTTATTAGTGTATGTAAAAGGATAATTGAAAACCTTTGGTAATAAGACAGGCACTTCCATAAATAGATTTTATTTTATTTTTTAAGAATTAAAAATGAATTGGTCTTTTATCAACAGCTAATGCAGCTTCTTTTATGGCTTCTGTATGAGTTGGGTGGGCATGACAAGTTCTTGCTATGTCTTCTGCACTCGCTCCAAATTCCATTGCTAAAGCCATTTCAGCAATCATATCTCCACAATGTGGTCCAATAATATGTACTCCGAGCACCCGATCAGATTTACTGTCAGCTAAAATTTTTACAAATCCATCAGTCTCATTATTAACTTTTGCTCTTGAATTAGCTAAAAAAGGAAATTTTCCAATTTTATATGAAACACCATCATTTTTAAGTTGCTCCTCAGATTTTCCCACGTAAGCGACTTCTGGTGAAGTATAGATTACACCTGGTATAACGTTATAATTTACATGTCCGGATTGACCTGCTAATGACTCTGCAACTGCTATTCCTTCCTCTTCAGCTTTATGCGCTAACATTGGTCCATCAATAACATCTCCAATTGCATATATATTTTTTATATCAGTTTGAAAATTTTTATTAACTTTTATTCGACCTTTTTCATCTTTTTTCACTCCAACTTTATTTAGATTGAGTCCCTCTGTGTAAGGCTTTCTTCCTACTGCTATTAAAGTTTTATCTGCTACAATGATGTCTTTACTATTTTTTTCATTGCTTTGATATTCAATTTTTACCTCTGAACCTAGATCTTGAATTGACATAACTTTAGAATTTAGTTTGAATTTAATACCTTGTTTCACTAATATTTTTTGAAATTCATTAGATACTTCTCTATCCATGCCCGGTGTGATATGAGGAAGATTTTCAATAACAGTTACATCAGCTCCCAATCTTTTCCAAACAGAGCCCATCTCCAAACCTATGTAGCCTCCACCTATAACTACTAAGGATTTTGGAACAGACTTTAAAGAAAGTGCTCCTGTAGAGGAAATAATATTCTTTTCATCAATTTTAACTCCAGGAAGAGATACAACCGATGAGCCTGTAGCAATCACAATATTTTTAGTATTATAAGAGGTTTTTTTACCTTGATCATAAACCACTACACTAGTGGGTGAAAATATAACTCCTTTTCCTTTTAAGTAACTTACCTTATTTTTTTTGAATAAAAACTCTACGCCTTTAGTTAAAATCTGTACTGATTTATTTTTGTTATTCATCATTTTTTCAATATTTAATTTTACTTCTGATACTTCTATGCCTTGATTTGAGAAGTCCTTTTTAGCTTTATGAAAGTTCTCTGAGAGATTAAGTAAACTTTTTGATGGAATACAGCCAATATTTAGACATGTGCCTCCTAAAGTGCCCCTGCTTTCTACGCAAGCTGCTTTTAAACCTAATTGTGCTGCTCTGATAGCACAAACATAACCACCAGGTCCACCGCCGATTACTATTATATCATAATTGTCATTCATAATTTATAAATTTAAAAATAGTCTCTTTGGTTGCTCTAAAGAGTCTTTTACTATTTTTAAAAATGAAACTGCTTCCTTTCCATCTATTATCCTATGGTCATAAGATAACGCTAAATACATTATTGGTCTCACCTTTACATCTCCATTTTCCACAATAGCTCTCTCAACTATATTATGCATTCCTAGAACTGCAGATTGTGGTGGATTTAAAATTGGAGTGGATAGCATTGATCCATAAATACCTCCATTAGTAATTGTAAAAGTACCACCTTGTAAATCCTCTATCGTAATTTTACCATCTTTAGCTTTTTGGCCAAGGGTGTTAATGTTTTTTTCTATTTCTGCAAAAGAAAGCTCGTCTGAATTTTTTACAACAGGCACCACTAGACCTCTATCAGTACCTACTGCAATACTTATATTATAATAATTTTTATAAACTATTTCATCACCTTGAATTTCAGCATTAATAGCAGGATAATTTTTAAGGCCAATAATGCAAGCTTTAACAAAAAAAGACATAAAACCCAATTTGACAGAGTATTTATTTTGAAAATCTTCTTTGTATTCTTTTCTCATTTGAATTACTTCATACATATTCACTTCATTAAATGTTGTAAGCATTGCGGCACTTTCTTGAGCCTCCTTTAGTCTTTTTGCGATGGTAAGTCTCAATCTTGTCATTTTTATTCTCTCTTCCGGGCCGTGAGCAATTTTTCTTTCAGATGGAGCAGGTTTGACTCCCATCAAACTCATTACGTCTTCTTTTAAAACTATACCATTTTTTCCACTCCCTTTAATGGATTTCAGATCAATATTTTTTTCGAAGGCAATTTTTCTTGCGGATGGGGAGACTCTTAAATCAGTACTAATTATATTTTTATTCTTTTCTTCTGCTTTTTCGTCGTGAGCTGTATCTAAAACAAGAGGCTCCTCATTTAAAACTAAAGGTTGCTCATCAAAAACTTTAGGTTCATCTTTTTTTTCCAATATTAAAGGCTCAACTGATTTCTGTTTTTCTTTTTTAATTTTTACTGATTTTATTGATGATTTTTTACGCTCATCATTATCAATTTTCGGTGGGGAATATTTTTTTTCATCAATATCGTCTGTTGAATTAATTACGGAAGATTTTGTTGGTGAGATAGACCCAAGTAAAGCACCTACATTTACTGTTTCGCCCTCTTTAACAGATATACTTTCTAAAACACCATTTGAAGGAGAAGGAACTTCAACATTTACTTTGTCAGTTTCAAGTTCAACTAGAGGCTCGTCAGAGGAAACTTTGTCTCCTTTATTCTTCAACCACTTAGCCACTGTAGCTTCGGTAACAGATTCTCCTAAAGTAGGTACAACAATTTTTTCAGACATCAATTCGGCTTTCCAACTACCTTTTCTAATATTTTTTTTTGTTCTGCAAGATGTTTATTATAATTTCCAGTCGCAGTTGTGGATGAGGCATTTCTTCCAATATATTTTACTTTAATCTTTTTAGACTCAATAATTTCAAGAGTCCTATCTATGTAGTTTCTAACAGTATTCCAAGCACCCATATTTTTTGGTTCTTCCTGACACCAAATATAATCAGCATTTTTATACCTTTTTAAAATTTTAGCTAATGTTTTAGCAGGAAAAGGGTATAATTGTTCTATTCTAACAATTACTAATTTATTGTTCTTTGATTTTTCCCTAGCTTCTAATAAATCGAAATATATTTTTCCAGAACACATTACTACTCTCTCAATTTTGGAGTCCTTTTTTAATTCTATTATGTCAGAGTTTTTAATATATGCATGATCTTCTAGAACTCTATGAAAGCTATTTTTTTTTGAAAAATCATCAATTAATGAAACGCATTTTTTATGTCTTAATAAAGACTTTGGAGTCATAACTATTAGTGGTTTTCTAAAATCTCTATGCATTTGTCTCCGTAAAGCATGAAAATAATTAGCAGGAGTTGTGCAGTTTACAACTTGAATATTTTCACCTGCGCACATCTGTAAAAATCTCTCAAGCCTTGCTGAAGAATGTTCAGGACCTTGACCTTCATATCCATGAGGTAACAATAAAACTAAACCACTTGCTCTACCCCACTTAGATTCTCCAGAAGTAATAAATTGATCAATTATTACCTGTGCTCCATTAGCAAAATCTCCAAATTGAGCTTCCCATAAGACTAATGTTTCGGGCTCAGACAAAGAGTAACCAAATTCAAAACCTAATACTGCTAATTCAGATAATAAACTATCTATTATCTCGAATTTTTTTTGTTTTTTGCCCAGATTGTTTAAAGGAATATACCTATCATGATTTTCTTGGTTTCTTAAAACTGAGTGTCTTTGGCTAAAAGTACCCCTAGCAGAATCTTGTCCTGATAATCTAACTGAAAAACCATCTAATAATAAAGTAGCAAAAGCCAATGACTCTGCTGTCGACCAATCTATTGGCTCTTCTCCCGAGAACATGTTTTGTTTTTGTTCCAATATTTTTTTAAGTGTTTTATGAACACTAAAATTTTTTGGTACTGCGGAAATTTTTTTTCCAGTTTCAATAATAACTTTTTTATCTACTCCACTTACTCCTCTTTTATCTTTTCCTAAACCTGGTTTAAATCTTGACCAAACTCCATCGAACCATTTAAGTTCGGATTTATAATTTTTTGAAGAATTAAATTCATCTTCCAAAAATTTTTTAAATTCTTGTTTTTTATTATCTATTTGTTTTTTATCAAACAAACCTTCAGAAGAAATTTTATTACTATAAATTGTAAGAGTAGTTGGATGTGATCTAATCTTTTTATACATTATCGGTTGAGTAAAAGATGGTTCGTCACCTTCATTATGGCCAAATCTTCTGTAGCAAACCATATCAATTACAACATCTCTATTAAATTTTTGTCTGTACTCAGTTGCGATTTTTGCACAATGAACAACTGCCTCTGGATCGTCTCCGTTGACATGGAATATTGGTGCTTGTGATAATTTAGCTACGTCTGATGGATAAGGAGATGATCTTGCAAATCTTGGAGCAGTTGTAAAACCAATTTGATTATTCACGATTACATGAATGGTCCCTCCAATATTATGCCCTGGCAAACCGGACATAGCAAAACACTCTGCTACTACTCCTTGTCCAGCAAAAGCTGCATCTCCGTGAATTAAAACTGGAATAACTGACTTTCTCGTAGGGTCGTTATGAAAAAATTGTTTTGCTCTTACTTGACCTAATACAACTGGATTTACAGCTTCTAGATGAGATGGATTATCTGTTAAGCTTATATGAACAACATTTCCATCAAATTCTCGGTTAGAAGATGCTCCCAAATGATATTTTACATCTCCTTCAAAATCTTCTTTTGCGGAAATACCTTTACCAAAGAATTCACTGAAAATAGCTTGGTAAGATTTTCCCATCACATTAGCTAAAACGTTTAATCTACCACGATGTGGCATTCCTATATTAATTTCTTTTACTCCTAAATTTCCTCCCCTTTTGATTATTTGTTCTAATGCAGGAATTAAAGACTCACCTCCATCTAATCCAAATCTTTTTGTACCAACAAATTTTACTTGAAGATATTTTTCAAAGCCTTCTGCTTCAATAATCTTATTTAAAATTGCTTTTTTTCCGTTATCTGTAAATGAAATATCTTTTTCTGGTCCCTCAATTCTATTACGAACCCATGCTTTTTCTTCGGGGTCGCTCATATGCATAAATTCATAGCCTATATTAGAACAGTATGTTTTTTTTAATATCTTTAAAATTTCATTTAGGTTTCCATATTGTAAACCAAGTACTCCATCTAAAAATATTTTTCTATTGAAGTCTTCTTTCTTAAATCCATAAGTTTCTGGTTTAAGCTCAAGATGTTCTCTCTTTTCCTCTAAATTTAAAGGATCTAAATTTGCTATTAAATGACCTCTGATTCTATAAGCTCTAATCAACATTATAGCTCTTACTGAGTCTGTTGATGCTTGCCTAACTGACCCAATTTC
>MDTB01054253.1_pt1 | contig 19826 bp, 9 predicted proteins | sample 811161 | NCBI WGS metagenome assembly MDTB01 (sample SAMN05326650, study PRJNA326480) | marine metagenome | isolation source: seawater | place: Mediterranean Sea | collected 2009 | reverse complement strand
TAATGCTAGAAAAATATTTCCTAATGACTTAAAACCCAGGGTAGCCGTAGGGTTTAATTTACCTATTAATGGTCCCGCGGTTTTTATATCTAATTATCAAACTAGGGATGCAGTTAAAAATAACCTAATTAATTATTTTCTTACAAACCCTGGTGAAAGACCTGGTAACCCAGAATTTGGTGCAGGATTAAGAAAATTTATTTTTACTCAAATTACAGATAGTAATTTGGATTTTTTAAAAGATGAAATACAACAAAAAATAGATAATAATTTTCCTAATATAACCGTCAACTCTGTAGAAATATTTGAATTTTCACAAAGTAATACTATAAAAGTATCTATAAAATATGGTATTAATAGCACGGGAATAAATGATGAATTAGAATTAAACTTTTCATAATGCCAATAAGAAGAGACATACAATATTTAAATAAAGATTTTACTGATTATAGGTCAAGGCTTATTAATTATGCTCAATCTTATTTCCCTACTACTTATACTGACTTTAGTCCTTCTTCACCAGGGGTAATGTTTATAGAATTAGCTTCTTATGTTGGTGATGTTTTATCTTTCTATTTAGATAATCAAATTCAAGAAAATTTCTTACAATACGTAAGACAGACTAATAACATTTATGATTTAGCTTATATGTTTGGGTATAAACCCAAAGTTACTGGTTTATCTAATGTTAACTTAGACTTTTTTCAACTAGTACCCTCGAAGGTGGAAGGTACAGCTACTGTACCTGATTTTAGATATTCACTTTTTATAGATGCTAATACTCAAGTAGGTTCTACTCAAAATAGCTCCGTTAATTTTATTATAGAAGACCCTATAGATTTTTCGGTATCCAATTCTTTAGACCCTACTACTGTATCAGTTGCTCAAATTTCTGGAGGTGAACCTTCATATTATTTATTAAAAAAATCAAGAAAAGCTAATTCTGGTAATATTAACACAACTAGTTTTACTTTTGGTTCTCCTGAAGAATTTCCTACTGTAGAAATTAAGGGTTCAAATATAGCTGAAATTATTGATATTTTTGACTCTGATGGTAATCAGTATTTTGAAGTAGATAATTTAGCTCAAGATCTTATATTTGATAGTATAAAAAATAATAATATTAATGATCCCAATAATTCTGGAGTTTTAGATACACCTTATATTTTAAAAACTAAAAAAGTACAAAGAAGATTTGCTACAAGATTTTTAGATAGTGGTTCTTTACAATTGCAATTTGGTTCTGGAAATCCTAATAACACTGATGAAGAAATAATTCCAAATCCTGATAATGTAGGATTGGGTTTACCTTTTGAAATAAATAAACTTACTACAGCTTTTAGCCCTACTAATTTTATATTTACTAACACTTATGGTACCGCCCCAACTAATACTACTTTAACTGTAAGATACTTAAATGGAGGGGGAGTAGATTCTAATGTAAATGCAAATACTGTAACACAGTTAGATACCACTAATATAAGATTTATTAATCAAAATTTAAATTCCAACACAGCTCAATTTATATTTGATTCACTAGCAGCTAATAATCCTTCAGCGGCTTCAGGGGGACAAGATGGAGATAGTGTAGAAGAAATTAGACAAAATACTTTATCTAATTTTAATTCCCAATTAAGAAATGTCACAGCTGATGATTATTTAGTAAGAGCTTTAAGTATGCCATCTAAATTTGGGGTTATAGCTAAAGCCTATACTCAAAAACCTAAGGCTGATGAATCTAATACAACTTTAGATTTATATACTTTAACTTACAATAATGTTAAAAATCTTACAACCCCATCTTTAGCTCTAAAAAATAATTTAAAAAGTTATATTAATCAATATAGAATGATTGGTGACACTATTAATATTAGAGATGCTTTTATAATTAATATAGGTATAGAATTTGAAATAATTACTTTACCTAATTTTAATAATAGTGAAGTATTAACTAATTGTTTAAATACTTTAATTGAATATTTTAATATAGATAATTGGCAAATAAACCAACCTATAATATTAAAAGATTTAGAAGTAACATTAGATAGAGTAAATGGAGTACAAACTGTAAATAAAATTTTAATTTCAAATAAGGCAGGTACTAATTTAGGATATAGTAAGTTTGCTTATGATGTAAATGGTGCCAATCAAAATGGTATAATTTACCCATCTTTGGATCCTAGTATTTTTGAAGTCAAATTTCCTACAACTGATATTAAAGGAAAAGTAATAACTATTTAAAATGGCAGTATATAAACTATTTCCCTCAAAAGATACTTCTCTATATTCATTTTACCCTAGTATGAATACTGGGATAGATGCTATTATTGAAGCAGGTAATCTTAACGTTAACATCAACCCAGTTCCTCAAGTATTTAGGTTTATAGTACAGTTTGATCAAAATGAAATTAATGATGTTATAGATAATAAAGTTGGTGGTACTAACTTTTCTAGCAGTTTAAGAACCTATATTGCTCAAGCCCAGGGTATAACGATGAATACTTTTTTAGAAATTTATCCTATATCAGGTTCTTGGAATAATGGTAGTGGTACTTATTTAGATTCTCCTTTTACAACTAATGGTGCAAGTTGGAATTTTAGAAATTTTTCAGGCTCTACTAGTGAAGGGGCAGCTTTATGGCAACTTGATAGTTTTCCAACTTATGTAACAGCCTCCTATAGTGGGAGTTATGCTGGAGGCGGAACTTGGTATACGGGCTCTGATGACATTAATAATCCCAATATAGAAGTTACCCAATCTTTTGAGTATAGAACCGAAAAAGATTTAAATGCCCCTGTTACTGATATAGTAAAAGTTTGGTACTCAAGTTCTAAAAATATAGGTTCTTTTACTAGTATAGAAAATAATGGTTTTGTAGTAAAGTGGGAGGATGCTATAGAATTTAGCCCCTCAAACGCATTGCAACCTATATTGCAATTTTATTCGGTTGATACTAATACTATATATCCCCCAAATTTAGAAATTAAATGGGATGATTCAAGTTTTGAAACAGGAAGTCTCCCAGGAGTTACTAATACTGATTTATTTATGTCATTAGATAATAACCCTGGAGTATTTTACAGTAGTAGTATAAATACATTTAGGTTAAATGTTAGACCTGAATTCCCTGTTAGAACTTACCAAACTTCTTCATTTTTAACCAATAATCATTATTTACCTACCTCCTCTTATTATGCAATAAAAGATTTAGATACTAATGAGTATGTAATAGATTTTGATGATGAATTTACAAAAATTAGTTGCGACGAAAATGGAAACTTTTTTAAAGTTTATATGAATGGTTTGGAGCCCGAAAGATATTATGAGATATTAATTAAAACTATTATTAGTGGTAGTACATTAATTCAAGCTGATAGATATAATTTTAAAATTGTTAATGGATAATGACTCAGGAGCAAAAAATAGATCTAAAAAAAGATATTTTTAATAAAGACCAGTATCTAAGGGTTATAGATACTGATTTTAATGAATTAGGTGTTACTACTATTCAAGAAGATTTAGAAGAACAAACTTCTATTGAAGATTTTTTTAATTTATATAATGAATTATTTTATGATATACCTCCAACTGGTGAAAGCAATTCACATGAGTTTATAGTACAACAAAGTGGTAATTATATTAATTTTGAAGATAATCTAGAAGAAATAGAAGTTTTAAGAAATGAAATTACTCAATTAAGAAGAGAATTATTATCTTTACAAGTACGAAACACAGAATTAGAAACAGGACAAACATTAAATGTTAACACAGGTTCATTAGATGAAAGTCAGGCCAATATTGAAAATATATTTAATGATATAACACAGGAACAACAATCAAATCCTACAATTTCATCTAATTCTAGTGGGGCTAGTACCTCAAATGTTAGCAATTCTGGAGGCAGTTCATATTAATATGGAAAAAGAAATAATAATAGTACCGGTAAATCCTGAAACTTTTGAAATACAGGATTATAATACTAATGATGAAGACTTACTCACAGTATCTGTCTTAGATACTAAATTTTCTTCTCCTAATTTAGTACATACTATGCCTGATGGTACTATAATGGAAGGAGAATTTCATGGGGCTCCCAAAGATTATATAGAATATTATATCTTTGATGAAAATGAAAATTTAATATTTCCTGAAACTACTACTGCTTTACTGGATTATAATGTAAAAGAAGGAGATGTACTTTTAGATCCTGTAAAAAATTTAGAAAATAATGGGTTTGATATTGGTTCCTATTTTATATCCTATAATTTTTATAGGCAAAGATTAGCTTCCGATATACAAAATAATTATTATATTAGTGAAATAAGTTCTGATAGGACTGAAGTAAGATTATCTTCAACCCAAATAAGTGGTTCCCTAATTTCTTCATCAGCTGCAGAATTTATAAATTTTAGAAATGAATCTAACTATTTTGTAGATTTTTACTTAAATTTTGGTTCTAATCAAATCATTATAGCAAATAATTTACAATTAGATACATCTGAAGAAGAACCTACTCTATTAATAAAATTATACCAACCTTTACCCTTACAATATAATTTAAAAGATACACTTTGGGTAGTTGAGGGGCTATCAGATAACCAAACATATAAAGTCACTTTTCCTCAAGTATTATCTGTACCTGATGATTTTGAATATATATCTGGTCCTAATTTTAATATAAATGTAAAAAATACTACTGGTAAGTCTTCAGATTCATTTTCATATGAAACACTAATAGGTAGTGATTTAACTAGTTCATTTAATCAAATTCAAAGTATTTTAAATGAAAAAGATATTAATGTTAATATAAATTATGAAAATTTTGAAGAATTTACCCATTTTTCTTCAGCAAAAACAAGATTAGAAAACTTTTATTATAAAGTAGGACTAATAGAAAGTGCTTCCAATCAAATATCCTTTTTAAATAATGTTAAAAGTGATACTAAAGATAATAATTTTTTCTCTTCAAGTAGAGCCGATCAATTTAATATTATAGAAACTACCATTAAAAATTTTGATGGTTATGAATATTTTTTATATTTTAATAGTGGTTCTACATTTTCCTATCCCAAAAGTAATGATACTGTTCCCTATGCTTTGTATTCTACTGGGAGTAGCCAAGTTTTAAATTGGGTGGGGAGTGCTGATCCTAATTCTCCCTATTATGGTGGTTTGGCTTTAAGTGCTTCTCTTTTTGATGAAAGTAATAAAGATTATCTATTATACTCTATACCAGAATACTTAAGAAATGATCCCGATAATTTACAGTATGAATTATTTGTAGATATGATTGGGCAACATTTTGATAATATTTACATTTATTTAAAAGATGTAACCAATAAATTTGATGGAGATAATAGAATTAATTATGGTATATCTAAAGATTTAGTAGCTGAAGCAATCAAAGATTTTGGTGTTAAACTATATAGTAATAATTTTAATACCAATGATTTATATACAGCATTTTTAGGAATTACGCCTTCTGGTAGTTTATTTCCTTTTCCGGATATAACTGGTTCATTACCAGCGGCTACTGGGTTTGAGTACGTAGATACTAAAATATCTGCTTCCAATGATACCATTCCCTTGGATGATATTAATAAACGTGTATATAAACGAATTTACCATAATATACCTTATCTTTTAAAAACTAAAGGTACTATAGCGGGTTTAAGGGCTTTAATAACTACTTTTGGAATCCCAGATACTATATTAAGGATTAATGAATTTGGGGGAAAAGATAAAAATAATTCCCAGGATTGGGATCTTACACAAAATGTATTTGCTAAACAATTTGATACAAGATTAAATGATACTATAAGTGTTTTTTCATCATCTTTTGTTCCTAATTTTAATTTTAAACCCTCAGGTTCAAGACCTGAATCTGTAGCTTTTAGATTTAAATCAAGTGGTATACCTACTAGTTCTGTTACTGAATCTTTATTTTTAGGTAGAAATGAAAGTAATTCTATTAGATCATTTTTAACTTTAGATTATAATGAATCACTACTTGAAGTAGGCTCTTATTCTGGGTCTATTAATTCTTTACAATCTTCATATGGTACATTAACTTTTTACCCAGATATTACTAATTTATTTGTTTCCGCTAGTTTAACTTTACCTTTTTATAATAACGAATATTGGAGTGTATTATTAACTTTTAATGAAGCACCCAATGAAAATTCGTTCTTCGATGATGTATATACTTTAAGAGCCGCTAATGAAATAAATGGGGATTTAGGATTTAACGAAATAGACAGTATAACATATCCTAATACTACTAATAAATGGAAAGATATATTTACTGCTTTTCTCCCATTTAATTCTATTTTATCAACTGGAAATTTAAATATATTACCTTTTAGTGGTTCACTTCAGGAGGTAAGATATTATACTACAAAATTAAGTGCTTCATCTTTTTATGATTTTACAGTAAATCCTTTTTCTATAGAAGGTAATGGTTTGAATAGTGGTTCCGAAGAATTATTTTTTAGAGCTAGTTTAGGTAATACTTTAGATACTGCAAGTAGAACATCTATACATCCTAAAGTTACGGGTTCTACTAGTTTTATTACTTCCTCATTTGTTAATAATAGTTCTTTTAATCTAACAACATCTTCTTTTAGTAATACTACTTATAGCATCTTTCAAGATCAATCCCCAGTCGGTATAAAAAATAGAATAACAGATAAAATACAAACTAATGATTCAGTATTAGCACAAGGAACAGCTTCTAATACTCTATCTGCCTTTAGAAGTATTCAACAAACCCCATATGAATCGGGTAGTTATACTCCTAATGTAAATTATTTAGAAGTAGCTTTTTCCCCACAGGACCAAATAAATGATGATATAAATTCTCAATTAGGGTATTTTAATATAGGAAATTATATTGGTGATTATAGGCAAATATCTTCTTCTAATTTTAATTATCCTGATTTAGATAAATTAAGAAATGATTATTTTAAAAAATATAAAGAATCATATAATGTAAAGGATTTTGTAAGGCTTATTAAATTTTTTGATAATTCTTTATTCAAAATGATTAAGGATTTTACTCCTGCTCGTACAAGTTTAGCTTCAGGGATAGTTGTAAAGCAACATTTATTAGAAAGAAATAGACAAAGACCAGTATTTACTACAAGCTCACTTGAAACTTTTACAGGTTCGGTAGTTAATTTACCTAATAATTTCACTACAGGTTCTACAATATATAAATTTAGTGGGGGTACTGGAGGTTCTTTAGATAGATATAATGGTTTATTTTCTTCCCCATCTAGTGGCGATTTCAATTTAACTAATTCTTTTTACTTAACGCAAAGTTTTAGTGAATCTATAAAAAATTCTATTTTAAATACCTTACCTTCTCCACTTACTAGATACCAATATGAAAGTGGTTCGTTTTTAGGATTTAGAACTATTGAAAGAAGTACACAAGATGAATTTTATAATGGGGAATTTAGTGGTTCAAATTTTACTGTAGTCACACAGTCAATAAATCCTGAATGCTCCGTTTATTTAAAACCCACAGATACCGTTCTTTCATTTAAACCTTACTTTTTCAATGAAGGAAATATTAACGAACAATCAGTAAATAATGTCGTAGATATTATAAGTAAAGATAACAATCCTTTAAGTGGCTCAGCTTATATAGTTTCATTATTTAATCCATCTACTCAGAATTCTACTGTCACACATATAGTATTATCTTTAGCTGATGCTAATGGTTTAGAAATTTCTGATTCTTTAAAATCATCTGATAAAATATCATTTATGTTTAATCAAAATATAGGTGGTGTAAATAGGCCTCTTATAGATTATTTTATAACAGGAAGAGTTTTTAACGCTAATAATATAGTTTTAAGTATTGATGATACTAAAGGATTTCCCCAAGTAACTGGCTCAAACAATGGTGGTTCGGAAAATTGGAGTTTAATAGCAAAAGGTAATATTAATCAATATTTTGGTTCCGACCAAAACTCACAGGGGGTTTTTACAGACCCAACAACTGATTTCCAAAACCAATATTTTTATAAATATAATGGTGAAGTTATAGATAGATTAGGATTTTTTAACACTGGTTCTTTACCTACGGAAGCAGGTTTTACCGCACCTTTTCCCAATGAATATTTAAATAATGTAGATAGATTTAATTTTGGTGCTTATAATCCTAAAAGAACTTCAAATACTCCTTGGACCATTTCAGCTTCAGTAGTTTATTCTTCATCTGATCTAAATTTAGATTCGGGTGGAGGTAGTGGTACTATTATATCATCTGGTTCATATCATAGTGGTTTTAGAAGTAATGTCTTTAATTTTACACTATCATCATCTTTACAAACTGGTTCTATATTTCCATTAGCTATAGAATCTTCTTCACTTACTTCTACCTTTTTTAATAGAAGAGTTAATACAAATCTACCTAATAATGGTTCAACTTACAATGCTGTAGCCGGAGGACATCCTACTTTAATAGAACCTATAACTGCATCTTTTTCATTTGATATAGGAGATGTAGTGTTATCAGGTAACTCTTCATCACCTACTACTATACCCACAGTAATAACCAATAATTGGATATCAACCAATTCACAAAATGAAGGTAATTTTAATAATTCCACAGGAGTATATTCCTTTAATATTGATCAATTTGAAAGTAATAATTTTAATCGTGATGTAAGAAGTATTAATCTAAATTATGATATAACTGCTTCTATACAAAATGTAACAGCCTCTTTACAAAGATCTACTAATGGTATATCTTTTTCTACAGTTCAAACTACTAAAAAATCTGGAAATAGTAATATTACTAACAATTATATAGATAGTACCTTTAGTGGTACCAAATATTATAGATTGTTATTAGAATCCCCTGAAACTTCTTATAATATATCAGGTTCAGAATTATCCTCTACTATATACGTGGAAGTAGAAACTTATGGCGGGTATTTTGATTTTTATCTCCCTGATTTAGAGGCTAGATATACAAGTACATTTACTCAACAAACCACTGGTGGAAATTCTAATACAGGTAATGTAAGAGCTAAACTAATCCATCTATCAGCTTCTCAAAATAGCCCTATAGTTAAAACCCCTATTTTAATTACACAGTCTGAAGCTTTAGAAAATGTTTCTATAGCACCAGGTTCTACTTTAACATTCCCAGATTCTACTATTTACACCTCTGATATTAAAGCTGATTCAGGTTCTATGTTTTATGTGGAGTATGAATTTACAAATGCTCTTACTCCCGACGGAAATCAAAACGTACTTATACTTGGGGAAGTAGCTGATCCAAAATTAGGAATCACAGCCTCTCAAGAAATAGCAGCAGGTAGTTTAACTTATCAATGGACTGGTTCATTAAATTTACTTAAAGGTAATTTTAATGCTATTTCACCCACTATTAGTAATTTAACCTCTTCTAAATTTAATTCAACATCTTCAGCTAGTATAGGGAGATTTGATATGGAGTATACCTATGATGGGAATTTTGCTTTTGATGATGTTTATAGAATGGGTTTCTCAATTGATAAATCTTTAAACGCAGGATTAGAAATTACGGAATATACTATGAGTATATTTCCCGGAACTTCATCTTTTACAAATTACACAAGTTCACCTTCATTTGATTCTTTTAATGAATCTATAGATACTGATGTAATTATACCAACATTTTTAGAAGATGATGTTTTAGAATTTGGTAGAGCACTTGATTGTCAACCAACATTAAATAACTATAATTTAAATAGAAGAAATTCATATATAGAAGAAGTAGATTACAATAATATTACTGGTTCTAATTTACCAGTTAATTTTGATTTAATTATAAACGGAGATGCTACTAGAGCCCAAACTCCTGATTCTAATTATACTAGTGAAAGAGTAATAATCCCTAGGTATAAGGGAAGCAAATCTACATATAAACTTTTAAACAGATACTCACCAGGGGATTTTGGTGGATATGGTTTCTTACCTAATGTAGAATCTAAAACTGCTTATTTTATTTATTTTAATTCATTAAGAAATCCTTATCCAAATATAAATGATAAGATACAATTGGATATTTCTTATTTAATAGATGAACAAGAAAATGCTATTCCACCTTCTTTAACTGGAATAGGATTATATAACTTACGGGGCTCTTTTAAAAATGGTCAGGAAAGTACAATATCTATAAATTCTGGATCTAGAACTTTAAAAAATTTAAATGGTGATATTGAAATATTTAGAGTAGGAGAGGAAGTTACTCCTATATTATACTCACAAACCAGTTCTAGAAGTTATTCCAAATCTATACCTCTTTCTGGTTCTGATAGATTAAGTTTGTATGATGATGAAGATAGCGCTGACGCATTTTATAATTATGCTTTTACTGCGGAAGGTACTTCATCATTGGGTAATAATTTTAGAGATCAATTTCCTGATGGATTTGAAAATTTTGAAGTAATTTTAAATCCTAGTGAAGATATTAATTATTTAGATGGGGCTCCTGCTTCTACATCCACACCACCATATGGTGAAGATAGTTTTTATTTAACTGGATCTGATAATTTACCTACTGGAAGTATAACATTCCCTGATGAAAGTAGTTTATCTCCCTCCATAACAGGTCCTGATTTATCAGATAATCAAACTATATTTTTAGAAACTAGTGTTGTAACTTCATTTTTATATGAATCGGGTACTATTGAATTAGATTTAGAAATTCAATTATTAAAAGGAAATCCTGGTAATGAAGATACTCCCGTGGAAATAGAATTAGTAGATTGTTTTTTAATAGCACATCAAAATGGTCAAAACCCTCAAAATTTAGGTACTTTAATAAGTTCTACAGATAATGTATTAAGATTTGATACAGGTAATGGTTTATCCCAAGTACCTAGATATAATCCTAAAAGAGGTAATATAAGACTTTTATTTGAAAATCATCCGTTGAATCATTTTTTAAGAAGTAAAGGAATAATACAATATGGTTCCGCAGGGGTAGAAGAGGGAGGAACATTAGCTGCTCAAGAATTTGTAATCAAAGTTAAGACTTCTAATAATCATATATTTAAGCAATCTGATTCATACAAATGGAAATTAAAAGGATTTATGCCTAAAAGTAAACAAGCTTATAGAAATACATTTTTCCCCTTATCTTATGATGGCTTAATAAATCCTACTAAAATTAGTATTCAAGGAGCTAGATCATATTTAATAGAAGATGATAATTCAGGTAAGGCACCTTTTTGGGTATATTCAGGCTCAGCAGGTGGAAATAGTAATATAAAATCTCAAAAACACTTGGTTATGTCTTCTTCTTTAATAAATGAAGCTTACGGAGGTTCTTACTTTCAGGGCTTTTTAGGATATTCACCTGGCCCCTCAGAATATTTTCCGGGTGATGTAGAAATATCAGGTAGCCAATTTGATACTATAAGATTTCCTATAATAATTGAAGAAAAAGATGAAATTAGATTTCAAAATAATGAAAATTACACCTATACAATAATAAACATAGTCCCACCCCAAAATAATATAGAGGATGATGGTAAGGGTAGAATTAAAATAGAATTAGATAGGGAAATACCTCAAAGTATTAATAAAGATTTCTTTGTAATAAGAAGATATGTACCTAATCCAAACTCTATTTTATTAAATAAAACTTTTCCTTATGATTTCCCCCCAACTGATTCTTCTTCACCAGGTATTTTGTTCCCCGAATTCCCTGTTGTATCTTTACAGGAGTCGTCCTCAGCAATAATATCAAATCTAGTAAGTAAAGGAGTAATAAAATGATATATTTATAACATATAATATAAAATAAAATGGGATATTTAAACAATGCAGTAATTACAGTTGATGCAATATTAACTAAAAAAGGTAGAGAATTACTTGCAAAAAATGATGGTTCTTTTAGAATAACTCAATACGCTTTATCGGATGATGAAATAGATTATACTCTTTATAATCCCACTCATCCCTCTGGTTCCGCTTTTTATGGTGAAGCTATAGATAATATGCCTCTTTTGGAAGCTTTTCCTGATGAACAACAAATAATGAAATATAAACTAGTAACTTTACCTAGAGGTACTGCTAAATTACCTGTCTTAGATTTAGGTTATGCAGCTATTACTTTAAAACAGGGTGCTAGATTAGCTATTACCCCTCAAACCCTAAATTATTTAGGTAATAACCAAACTTTTGAAAGTAGTGGTTATAGTGCAACTATAGGAGATGTTAGATTATTATCTTCTTTCCAAGGTTTAGGTATACAATCAGATGCATCTACTGCTGCTAATCAAAATGTTACACAAACTATAGGTACTAATGTTTCTAAAACTGTTATAGGTACTCAATTTAATCTTACCTCTACTACTGTTAATACTTTATTTGGTACTCAAACTCAATTAAGAACTACTTTAACCGTAACAGGTCTAGATAGTGGTGCTAGAATTACTGTACCTGTTACAATTACTCAAAATCAAAATTAAAAAATATGGGCTTTAAAAAATTAGATAATGAAGATTTTGTTGTAAGTTCTAATTCTGTAACCTCTACAGTATTTTCCAATAATCAACCTTCACTAAATGAATTTTTTACTTCATCCGCTCAGGAAGAATCTTCTACGGGTGATTATTATTTAAATGTTTTTCAAACATCTTCAGGCCTAGATGGTGCCTCAGTACAATTTGCTATTGCATATGGGAATAGAAATGGAGGGGGTTCACTAGATTTTGATAGTGCTGTACCTGGTGTTTCTCCAACTAAAACAATCTTTGGTCAATATAGAACTTTGGTTTTAGAAGATGAAAATGCTCAATTTGTATTTGGTACTAGTTTTTCGGGTAGTGATTTTTATGCTATAAGTTTAGATAGAGCTAGATATAAAGAAAAATTATTCCCTGGTTCTTTAAATTTAGTTCTAAGCGCTTCTAATTCTACTCCAGGTTTTACGGAATTACATTTAACGGATAACTCTAAGGATGTAAGTTTACCTGCATTTTTTGGTACTCAAAGAGCTTTTCAAATAGTATCTGGCTCCAATGGTAATGCATATAGTGGAACTGGTTTTTCTCCTGAAAGTGGTTCTTATGGGCTATTCTTACCCGATATTGCTACTTTAATTTTAAACGCCTCAGCGTTAAACGACTCAGGTTCCGGTTATGGGATAGGCTTGGGAACTGATGTATCCGCTAATACGGATAGTAATAATAACCAAAAATTATTTAATCATATATCAGGTTCTTCCGGAGATGCGGATAATAATATTTTTAAATTAAACTCACAGGAAACTTTAACATCTGATTTTGTTTTCGTTAGAGCTAGAAATTCCGAATTTAATTATACTGAAAATCCTAGTTTTATAAGTGGTTCTACTGGCGAAGTTGTATATAATTATTTTATTGATAATCCTCAAGTTTATGCTACCACTGTAGGTCTGTATAATGATTCAAATGATTTATTAGCCGTAGCTAAATTATCTAAACCTTTAGTTAAAGATTTTACTAAAGAAGCTTTAGTTAGAGTTAAATTAGATTTTTAAAATGAATGGGGGCGTTCAAACAATTCAATTCGCAAGATATTATTATATCTCCATTTGAGGTAAATAAAAATTTTACTTTTTTTGTTTCCGAATCTGGTGCTAGTTTACCTACACCTACGCCAACACCTACACCAACTCCAACACCCACACCTCAACCAACACCAACACCAACACCCACTCCAACCCCAACCCCTCCTCCATCACCAACTCCATCACCAACCCCTATACCACCTACTAGGTTTTATAGATTCTTTTTGTGTGATGAAAATATAACTACTATAATAGCTCAATATGCTAGTGTTGAAGAGCTAATCGGAGGTTCAACAATAAAATATGAAAATAAATGTTATTATAGAGGAGTGGTTTTAGAGGATGGAATACCAGATATTAATATTAATAATTATATTGATGATGGAGGAGTTATTTTTGAAAATTGTGATGATTGTAATAGAACATTACCAACTCAACCTCCAACCCCTACCCCTACACCTACACCAACACCAACCCCAACACCATCCCCAACACCTTCTCCTACACCTACACCCACACCTACGCCTACACCTACGCCTACACCTACCCCTACTCCAACACCAACACCTTCTCCTACACCATTAGCAGGAGATGATTTCTATTTCTATAGTGGTAAAAGAGAAAGTAATGATATAAAAAGAGAAGGATATGAAGCAAATTCCAGTGTAGACGCAATGAAACAACCCAGATTACCCAGTGTAACTACTGAAATTGTAGTAGATGGAGAATCATACACTATGTTAAAACCCGGAGTGGGGGATCAATTAGAAGCTTATTTAGTAGAAGCCACTAATAGGACTGAAACAGATAGAAGAGGTGATAGGGATTTAGATGAATTAGATGATTTTAGAATGTATTTATTTGGTTCTAGATCTGGCACTAGCCCTCAAATAGATGTAAAGTATATTAATGAAGATTTAGGTAGTGTTAAAACTGATAGATATACTTTAATAAATAGAGGTAATGATATTTGTGATGCGTCTGGAGTTTCAGGTACTTTTAATTTTTCAAGTAATAGACGTAATATAATTGAGGTTGATTTTGTTCCAACACCAACCCCTACACCTACCCCAACCCCAACCCCTACACCGGTTCCTGCAGATTTTATTCAATATGAGATTATAAACCGTGATTCCCAGGATCCTGGGCAATTTTTATATGAACCTGAAAGAGGTGTATTTGAAATAGAACAAATAGATCCTGATACTGAAATACTTATATGTTCATTTAGTACCCCAGTGGATCAATCTATAGGTACTTTATTAATAGGAGAAGTTGGACCTTGCCCAACAGCAACACCCACACCTACCCCCACGCCTACTCCAACTCCTACACCAACTCCTACACCTGGCCCAACACCACCACCACCTACAGAAGGAGAAATTATTACTGAATTTTTTGCCTTTAACACAGTTTTTGGAGATGATAGTGGTTTCCAAGCTTGTGGAGCTATAACATTAGGGGATAATGTAACTGTAAAAGTTATTAAAAGTGAGGGTAATAATGATAATAATTTTTTTGAAATAGGAGATAGAGTAGAACCTTTAAGCCAATTAGATTTAGGTACTAAATTTTTAAATAGGGGTGGTATCTATGGTGCTATTCGAGTATTTGAAGATAGAGAAGAAGATTTATATGTAGAATTAACTGAATATGAAGGAGACATATTTATAGGCTTTGTAGGCTTTTGTAGAACACTTCGACCAAACTTTTAAATACCCCTATAATGACTTTTACTAATGACGAAAATGTTGGGATAGATAGATTTTTAGGTAAATCAGGTGATTTTCTTATAACCCAATCTACAACAGGTGATATTACACAAGTACCTGAAGTATTAGTTTATAATTCTATAAAACAATTATATTACACTAATTATTTAACTGGTAGTGAAGGCCGAACCTCTCCTGCTAATACAGCTAGTTTTAATACTGATGGTACTATTACTGGTCCTATTTACCAAACTTCATTTTTTAATTATGAAGAAACTAATTTAAATCCCTTAAAGACTTTTCCTACTGCTAGTTCACTAAGTAGTTCCGCTAAAATTGGGGTATTTACTATACCTGCTAAATTATTTGGTGACTATATACAACCCAAATCTATAAAAATAGAAAGTGCTTTAAGTGGAATTGTATATGATGATGGGGAGGGCAGATTATATACTGAACCTAGGGCCAATTTTAAACATTATATAGGTAATGTAATTTATCAACATGGAGTTATAGTATTTACTAACGACAATAATGTAATAATAAATGATGAATCCACTTATAATACTGGTACCTATGAAGGCTCTATTTATGATGATGAATTAACAATTACAACTCCTGGTTTTTTAGATGCATTTTTTTCATCTTCTAATGTAACTTGTTCTTTTTCCTCTTCTTTTGAAATATTTGAGACTCAATATAAAATAACTATAGGCTCGGATGAATATAATTATAGTTTAAATCCTTCCTTAATTTCCCAAAGTAATGGGACGCCATTAGATTTTGTTACATCTTCATTTTTTAATCCCTATATTACTTCAGTAGGGTTATATAACGAATCATATGAATTGTTAGCAGTAGGAAAGTTAGCCAAACCTTTACAACTTTCTAGAACAACTGATACTACTATTTTAGTTAATATAGACAGATAGTACTATATTTATAATAAATAAAAGTATAAAATGGCCAAAGTACTTAATTACGAGGGACAAATAGTCTCTGGTTCTTTATTAAGAGCCGCACACGTATCACAATCAGTTGAAGCATTTACTGGAGCTGAAGATTATGATATTAAAATATCGGGTTCCCTAGCTTTAACGGGTTCCGTATTTTTGGAACCTACTAAAATTCTTACTACCGAACAGAACCAGCTTCTTACTTATAATTCTGAATCTGGTCAAATATTTTATACCTCTTCAAATAATTTAAATGCCTGTTTCCATGTATATCAAACTGGTTCGGGACTAGGAGCTATTAAACCCGTTAGAGGGGATAATTTATCTAATGGATTAAATGCTACTATTGGTGGGGGTACTTTAAATACTGCTTCTTCAGGTTGTACTACAGTAGCTGGGGGTTGTGGCAATAAAGTAATTTCTTCCACTGCTTTTGCATCTTCTATAGGAGGCGGTCAAAATAACTGTATTTTAGCTGATTATTCTATAGGTAATTCTATAGGTGGAGGTGCAACTAACTATATACATGCTGGTTATGTATATGGTAATACTATAGGGGGTGGAAATACTAACTGTATATTATTAGACAATTGTACTTGTTGTATAGGTAGTGCTACAATAGGTGGGGGATCTTGTAATACAGTAAGTGCTAATAATGGTTCTATATTAGGAGGTAAAGATAACACAGTAAGTGGTAGAAATGCTACTATAGTTAGTGGATTTGATAATATAGCATCAGGTGATTGTTCCTTTATAGGTGCTGGTTCCTTTAACTTAGTAACAGGAAATTGTTCTGCTATATTAGGGGGTATTAGAAATACTGCTTCTAATGATGATACTTTTATTATTGGCTCTAATTTAACTTCTTCTGCAAGTTGTACTTTATTAACTAATAAAGTGTTTAGTACTAGAACAGGTTTTGCAGATAGTAAAGAACATACTGGAGTATTCAGAACCACAGAAGTAGATGGTTCATCCAAATTTCCTGGTGGTGTATCCGCAGAATTAGTTTTACAAAATGGTGGTAATTTATGTAAAATAGCAATAGTACCTGGAACCTATTCTAGTGAATTAATGACCAATGCCCCCAGATTAGCATTTTATGCTGGTTCTGATATGGATACTTCTAATGCTACTGGATTACAAGCTATAATAATTAGTGGTTCTTCGGGTACCTGTATGGGTATAGGTAAAACCACAATTACTAATGCTTTAGAAGTAGAAGGTAATATATCTGGGTCTGGTACCTTTACTATGGGAGTTACCCAATCTAACACAGGTACTAATGCTTCTATAGCCGGAGGCTCATTTAATACCTCTTCTGGAGCTTATACTTTTATAGGTTCTGGTCAGTGCAATTATGCCCAAGGGACATTTGGTTTTGTGGGTGGTGGTTTATCTAATCGTGCTGGTTCATCATATTCGGGAGTAGTATCTGGTTTATGTAATAGAGCTGGCTCTTTTGCGGCTTTTGTAGGAGGTGGGTGTAGTAATCTTTCTTTAGGTAATTGTTATACCTCCATAGTTGGGGGTAGAAGTAACTGCTTAAATACTAATTTTTCATTTATTGGTGGGGGTACTAATAATACTATTTGTAATACTAGATCCGATAGAGGAATTAATTCCGCTATAGTAGTTGGAATAGGAAATGTAATTATAAATGCATATAGCTTTATAGGAGGTGGTTCTACTAACTGTATTACTAGCTGTTATTCTGCAATAGTAGGTGGTATTTCTAACATTAATCATTCCCCCAATGGATTCTTAGGGGGTGGTCAAGAAAATATTATTGGGTCCCAACGTAATAGTAGTATAGGAGGGGGGTACAAAAATATTGTAACTTCTAGTTATTCCCATATAGGAGGAGGTTTTGACAATTGCATTAGTGGTAGTTGTTCATTTATAGGAGGTGGCGCCTTTAATTTAGCTAGTGGAGATTCTTCTGTAGTAGTAGGGGGAAAAAGTAATTGTGCTTTATGTAATAATAGTGGTGTACTAGGGGGATTAAATAATGCTGTATGTCATAATAGTTCTTTTATTATTGGTTCAGATTTAACTTCTAGTGCTGAATGTACCACATTTGTTAATAATTTGAATGTAGAGGGAACAACAACATCTACAACTGGCTCCTTTGATAAATTAACCGCTACTGAATTTAATTTTTCTCAATTTGAACAAGATGTTAGAATTTCACCTCAAACTATTTTTAGGAATATATCTATACCTACTTCAAATAACGCAACCCTAATAGGTCCTGTTGGGATGGCATGTACATTAACCATTGGATTAAATTCTAATGCTTACATTATCCCAGCATAAATTTAAATAATTGAAAAAATATAATATTTATAATAAAATTAATCTCTTATAAACATGAGTCTATTAAAAGTAAACACTATAACTCCTTTAACCGGTTCCATTGTTAACATTTCAGGTAGTATAGAAATTTCAGGAAGCCTTTCCTTAGATGGAATAGACGTACAAGGTAATACTATATTAGGTAATAGCATTACAGATACTGTTCAAATATCAGGTTCTTTATCTACTACAGGTTCGTCTAATCTAGTAGGTGATGTTACTGTGACAGGTTCTGTAATTAATTCTGGTAATATAACTAGTGGGGGGAATTTTACTAATGAAGGAAATATTTCCACAGAAGGGGATTTAACTGTTTCTGGTTCTTTTAACTTAAGTTCCTCTATGTTTTTAAGTAGTTCTACATCTGGTGGAGCATTTATTGATTTTATAAATTCTGAAGCTTCTTCGTCTTCAAGAATAAATAGTAATGTTAATGACTTAGAAATAATTACGGGGGATACTACCCAAATTTTTGTTAGTTCTAGTGGTAATATTGGTATAGGTACTACAACTCCTTCCAATACTTTAGAAGTAAGTGGCAGTATTAAGGGTACCGAAAAACTAACTATAGGGGTATTACAAACTAATAGTGGTAATAATGCATCTGTAGCTGGAGGGATTAATAATACTGTATCTGGAGATTGTACTTTTATAGGTGGTGGTCAAGATAATACTGCAGATAGTGATTATTCAGCGATTTTAGGTGGATGTTGTAACCAAACCCCAGGGGGTAATTCAGTAGTAGTAGCAGGTAAGTCCAATACTGTTGCTGGAGGATGTTCATTTGTTGGTGGTGGTAGTGATAACTGTGTAACAGGAAATGCATCCTCTATAATTGGTGGTTGTACTAATACTGTAACTTCTAACTGTGGTGTGATTTTAGGAGGTATTAACAATACATTATCTCATAATGATGCAGTTTTAATAGGTTCTAATTTAACTTCTTCTGAAGATAACTTTGTATATGTAAGTAATGTAGATGTTTCTGGTAGTTTAAAGGATTCATTTGGTAATACTGGTACTGTAGGTCAAGTTTTATCTTCTACTGGTTTAGGGTATGTTCAATGGACTGCCCCTACTAGTGGTAGTATAACTCAATCTGTTGATACTGGTTCTTTATTAACCACAGCTTCCATAGCGGGTACAACTATAACATTTACAAAAGGTGACTCATCTACTTTTCCTGTAGAAATTTCAGTAGCTACTAGCCCTTATGCCTCTGGTTCTGGTAATAATTC